>Ga0058694_1001291_pt1 | contig 9940 bp, 13 predicted proteins | sample AgamicOrSfrz_FD_55041 | JGI IMG/M metagenome (GOLD analysis project Ga0058694, IMG submission 55041) | Agave microbial communities from Guanajuato, Mexico - Or.Sf.rz | ecosystem: Host-associated > Plants > Phyllosphere > Phylloplane/Leaf | place: Guanajuato, Mexico | collected 2012-05-30 | reverse complement strand
CCGTCACCAGCCATTGGTCGTACACGACGAACGCTCGTTCATCGGCCATGACTGCCACTNGGTGTCGACTTCGCCGCTGGTCGAAAAAGGGTGCAAAGCGAACATCGGCGGGAGCGGTCAGAAACCGCTCGCATTGGGGACGGCTAGCGACCATAGCGGTCATCCAACCAGCTCATACCAACAACGACTCAGCATCTAACGCGATCAATCAAGGTGCCTTTCCAGCCGCATCCGGCATTTTCAGCTAGAGACTGGGCCGGAGATTCAACGGACTGTTCCAACAGGGTCTTCCAGATACTAAAATGTTAATGAAATATGCGAATCCGAAGGAGACTAGGTTGCCGGAGAAAATAGGTTGAAACCATTGAACGAGAATTCGAAATCAGCAGTAGAGTTGTCAGGGCTCCGGCTGCTCAGCGCATTTCTGCGGCGGTACTTGCATGTCAAATATGTTCAATCACTAGATGATCNTTGGAGATGCTTTACGTGGCTGAAGTTACGAAGAAGCCTATCCGGTCGTCGTCGTTCAATACACGCTGCCATACTGGATATCCAAAGGCACATTATGCAGTGCCGCGCAGAGGATGCTTTGGGCGGAGTTAAGTTCTTGAACAGCGTGTTGTACGCAGCGCTGTGGGAATTAGATATTCTCGTGCTTGCAGAAGATGTTCTGCTTGCGCGCTACATGTGGCGTCGAAAGCTGTCCGCGCGTGGAGCGCTTCTCTCAATGCATGAGTTCAAATTTGCAGAGACATCGGGCAAAGAGCTCAATGAATACGTGAAAACGTTGCGCGCTCCACAGCAATTAAAGACCGAATTTGATCAAGCGCGCGACCAAGTAGCTCGGGCGCAAGAAAAATTGAGGCACCAGCTCAAAGAACAGCGTAATTCGCTGATAGGTCATCGAAGCCCACACGCCGACCGATCTTACGAAGAAATCCTGTCGATCGACGAGTATGAAATCGGTGATATGGCGATGCAGCTGGTTACAATCACCCATGCATTCGTGTTAGCAGCAGCGAGCCTTCTCCCACACGTCGCGATTTCGATAATGAGCGAGCGGTATTAAGCGAAACCTTAGTTTTGTAAATCGTAGGGAACAGAGGTTTGATTCGTCGCGCATTTCAGTCAGCGACTAAGATCTACGAAACGAATGATTAGACCGAGGGCTTGCTCATCACATGACTGCCCGAACGGCCGTTTTACGTCGTAAGCATTTGTTAATGAGGAGTCGGTTCAGCAGGCAGAATCGAGTCGACCTGAGCCGGACGCCGCCGGGCCCATTGCGGCCATGAGGAGACCTTCATCACGGTGGTCGTCTGAACGTTCGTGCGACCGCTTCGCTCGTCAACGGACGCTCGACCATCGCCGATAGGAGCGTCACGTGATCCTGTAGTCCCAGCGACGTGCGGAGCAACTACGACCGATCGCTGCTGGCACCGTGGTTCAAGTGCGGGAAGTTTGCTTCGGAATGTTCGATCAAAAGCGTAAGCAATCGCTGATTGAATGCTGCGATCGCAGAATTATATGGCAAGGTGTAGGGGGCAAAATCGTGGTCTCGAGCCGGCCGTGGTCGATGCGTGTGCCCTGTCGCGGCAAAGGAATCTGTGCACGCACGCCATAGGAACCACGCCTCAGTGGCATTCAACGATTTACTGGCAATGTTGATGAAGAGTTCTCGAACCCGCTGCCAACGGTCATGGACGTCTTTTTCATCCATGCATTTTACGCGCCCCTCATAATCATCCTTAAATTCAGCCCTCGCTTGCTTGTCGAGATTTTTAAAAAAAACAATCAAATTCAAACGGTTGCACAAGTCCTTTAGCGTATCCTTAAGAAGTCCCGGGACGGGCGCATAAATTTGCCCCGATGAGTCCTCCCGCCAAGATTCTTCCAAATGACACCGATACTCACTCTCGTCTTCGATTAAGTCTGCCGCGATGCCGAACAAGTGGTTGATTAACGTGAAAATCAAATTGACCTTCCTCTTTCCTGCAATGAGGTCCGACTCTCCCCAGATCACCGGAGACTCCCAGCGCACGAGTTCGCCGGCATCAATTCTGAATGTCGGAATCGCGGGAAAATCCGTCAAGCCGTGCTGGAAGTTGAGTTCGGCGGCACATTGGTCAACACGGCGCTTCAGTCGATCAAAATTCGTTAGGCGATCACGGTCAAACACCATGGCTGCGGGAACCAAACTGCGCTCGCCTAGCGCCTCCCGTAGGGCGTCAAAAAGCTTGATAAATCGAGACCCCGTAATCGCGTCATCTAGCAGGATGACAGTTGCTGTCTCCGGCAAATCGTCGCAAAACTCCCTGGCAGCATCGGCGACCGTCCGACCTTGAACCCTCCTATCGTTACGCGGAGCGCTCCAAACGCGTACCTCAAGCGGGATAGAATGTGCTGCGCAGATCGATTTTAAAAGCTGGGTAGGAACGGTATTGCCTAATGGTGATTCCACCACGAAAAGAGCCGCAATCTCCTTGCTTTTGGCCCACATTACGATTTCATTGATGAGATGAACCAATTTGGAAAACTGGTCCTTTCCTACCGAATAAAGCCCTTCAGCACCTCGCTCCATTGCCAGCGTCAGCTCGGCCGGGTATTTTTTTGACGGATCAAGCGCTGTGGCGGTAAGCACCAGATTGGCGATGGTTTGTGCAGCCCAAAACCGGCAGGCGGCTTTGCCTGTTTCGTCGCGCGCGCTGTTCGCCAGTATCCGCCGATTCCACACGCGTATCTTCTCAAGTGAATTTGCTCGCACAGGCTCCTCGGCGAGCGCTCGGGCAACGCTTTGATCATTAATCTCGAGAATACGCAAAAGTTTCCCCACTTCGCGTTCGATCAAGGAGGCGTCAGCGATCGCGTAGAGGTCCGATAGGTGCTTCGAGTCTTGAAATGCCATAAGCGATGGATGTGGGATCGAACAGTGAAGTCCGTCATGCTACATTGGTCGGCCACTCTTGTAATGACGCTCGCAACCATAAGCGGCCACTCGGAACGCGTTTCATCGAGCGGCCGCCTTGGGTCGGGTTATGCCTTTTGCATGAGATACGCGCCCGGCCCGATCGCCGCGCACGACATGTGGGGCAAGGTGCGGCGTCAAGAGAACGAAAACGGCTTCGTTGCGTTGGGCTTGAACGGAGCGGCGCTTCACAAGACAGTTGGAGCGGCGATCCTAGCACTAGACAACATGGACAAAAGCAAGTGGAAGGATGAGTTGACGTTGCTTGAGCGGACGGCGTACCGATGGGCGTCCTATTCGGCCATGGCAGTTGCCGTCTATTGCATGCTCATGCTGCGCAAATATCCAACCTCCACAGCTTGGTTTGTAGTCGGATTATTTGCGGTTGTGATAGCGGCGGTTTTTGGTGGCGGCTACAGCAAAAGCGTCAGGGTATTAGACCTCAGGCGACTCGATAGGGGCCCGAGATAAGGGGAAATTTCGCTGCGAATGGCGGCCTTTCGGGTGCACACTAGACGGTCAATTGATAGGCTTGGCTCTGTGCGGCCAGAATTGGACACTCGACGGGAATCCCGGAATCGTAAACAATCAGGCGATGGACCAGGAGATGAGGTTAGATTCAAATCACGGCCAAATCCTGTCCCCACGCACGGACCGTATCCGCCAAACAGAATGACCTGGACGCCTCCACCTCAAGGCAAGAGCAATGCGCCAACATGGTTAAAGACGAGCCTTACTCCGCTCTATCGTTTGCTATGCGGACTTTTGGTACTAGGCGTGCTTGTCCTCATTGTGATGCAAGTATTTGACATTCCGATTCCGTTCGATACGCCTCGGACGTTTTCGCTATTTATCGTGGCCGGGGGCGTGCTAGTGCTCACGCACGCCTTGCGGACTTGGTTTTTGCGCCTGCCTATCCCGACCCGATACTCCCAACCGGTGCCATATGGCTATCCAGGATGGCGCGGTTTTCTCCAAGCCCAGTTTGCTACAGGATGTTTCCTGTTTTTCTTCGGCGCGCTGCTGCTCCTGCTTTGAGTCGCAAACGTCGCCGAGTCTAATGGCCGCTTTGTAGAAATATCGAAATATCGTTGTCTCTTATCGGTCGGAGTCTGCCTGTAGCGAGGGCATCCGCACTTCATGATGGTTGCGTCCCGGTCGCCGCGTGTCAGCCGTTCGCCGCGGCCAAGCGTACTCAAACGAGACCCACTGCGCGCCGCATGGCTGCCGCGATGCCCTGCCTTGTCTGCCAGTAGCCCTGCCACGGGTCTTTTTTCAGCGATCGCTGACGCTCGACGGCTTTAGGCATTGTCCACTCATCGCCGCGGCTAATTTCCTGAAGTTCGTCCCAGGAGACAGGCATTGAGACACCCATGCCGGGGCGGGCGCGCACGGAGAAGGCGGCAACGGTGCTCGCCCCACGGCTGTTGCGCAGATAGTCGATAAAAATTTTGCCGACGCGATTCTTAGGGCCGAGTACCGCCGAAAATCGCTGAGGCACGACGTGCGCCATATGCTTCGCAACCGCGTGGGCGAACGCCTTGGTTTCGGTCCATCCCTGNCGGCGCGTGAGAGGCACAACGATGTGAAAGCCTTTGCCGCCGCTCGTCTTCGGAAAGGATCGCAGGCCGATCTCGTCGAGCACGACCTTCATCAAACTGGCGGCTTCCAGCATCGCGGTCCACGGCAGCGCAGGGTCCGGATCAAGATCGAAGATGATGCGATCGGGGTGCTCGAGATCCGGCGCCACGGCGTTCCATGTGTGGAGCTCAACGACCGACATCTGCGCGAGACCCACCAGCGCTTCGGGCGTATTAGCGACGAGCAGCGGCGGATGACGCGGATGTAGTTCGGTCGGCAGCTCTTCGATGCCCGGAATGCGCGCTCGCTCACTGTGTTTCTGGAAAAAAAGCTCGCCCTGTATGCCGTCTGGCGCCCGCACCAGTGCAAGGGGGCGGTTGTGTAGATGCGGCAGCGCCCACTCCGCGATGGCCGAGTAGTACTCGACCAGGTCCCTCTTCGTGTGCCCGGTAACTTCGTCCATGACCCGTTGAGCATTCGTGATACGAAGCCCAGCGATCTTGAGAGTTCCCTTCGGCCCCGNCACCTCCNGGGTCGAGCCGGCGTCGACTTCCACTGGCTCACCGCCTTCAATCGGCACCATGGTCTCTTCGGTCACTGCNGCCGCCGGCTTGTCATCGCGGACCGCATGAAACGCGGAGTGCCGGACTTCGCCGCCCGGGGTCCATTCAAGGAACGAACATTCAACGACGATCGACGGTTTAAGCCAAAGATAATCGCGTTCTTTTTCAGGCTTCGGAGGGTTGTAAAAAGCCGCGCTGTCGCTGCGCACTGCATTGGCTCGAGCGACGAACGCGGTGGCCGCGCGGGACGAGAAATACGGCCTTACGCTGCCGGCGTAGCGCAGCGANCCATCCTTCTCGTGCACGCCGAGCAGCAGNGAATGCACGCCAGAGCGCGCGCCCTTCGCGCGCGTGAAGCCGCCGACGACAAATTCCTGGCGACGGTAGCACTTGATTTTCACCCAGGCTGTTGACCGCCCGGAGCGGTACGGCGCGTCTGCGCGCTTCCCAATGATGCCTTCAAGTTTCATCTTGCATGCCGACGCGACGAGCGCCACGGGGTCCGGCGGAAAGTCCTCGGAGAATCGAATAGCGTCGGACGTGTGTTCCACCATCAGATCCCTCAACAGCGCTCTGCGCGCTCGCAGCGGCTGTTTGCGAAGGTCCGTCCCGTTGAGCCATAGCAGGTCGAACACGAACATGACGATCTCTGCTGTGCTGCGCCTGTCGAAGGCGTTCTGCAACGCATTGAAGTCTGGCTGGCCGCTTGAATCGAGCACGACGGCCTCGCCGTCGAGCCACGCGTTATCGACCTGCAGCGCATTGCAGGCATCCGCGAGACGCGGCATCCGCTCGGTCCAGTCATGACCATTGCGGGTGAAGATCGTCGCGACGCCTCCCTCGATACGGGTCATCACGCGATAACCGTCGAACTTGATTTCGTAGGACCAGTCGCCGCCCTTCGGCGGACGGTCCACCAGTGTCGCCAGTTGCGGCTGTATCAACGCCGGCGGTCCACCTTCGCTTTGATCCGCTCGCGCGGCGAGACGTGCAGGATTGGCCCGGTTCCAGCGCCCCATGTCACTCGCCGGCCTCGTGCGGAGGTGCGTCGCTCAGCCATGCGAGCACCTCCGGCCGATTGCTAAAGGAAGGAGACGCTATCCACTTCTCAAACGTCGGCTGCCAGTCCTCCCAGACATAGTCGTCGATGTCGAACTCTTCCTCAATCGCGTCCGTTCCACGCTCACAGAGGAACGCGAACACAACCTCGCTCCCTTTCCAGTAAGCAACCATGCACTCATTCAGGTTAGCGGCGGTGCCTCGCGGTAAATCCCGAAGCATCATCGCAAGCTGTTGAACAAACTGATTTCGGGTCATGACAGTCCTCTCGACCCCGCGCGCGGGTAGTCCATAAACGAATGCGTGAATCGGAATGCATACCGGGCCGTGTCGCAGTGGCTTGCCCCAACACAGCAGTTTCTATACCGCACCCCGGCTAACTCGCAGCCCGTTGGGCTCCGCAGCGTTTGTGCACGGGGCTCCTCCCGCTGCCCGTTCAGTTTCATTAAAGATCCGGTGCGATCCAGCCGTTAAATACTACGATTATCGATTACCTCGAGTGGCTGATTATTCGCCGTGTTCAGGAGTTCCGACGCGCGCGACACGTGCCTACGGTGCCACCACTGGCTATAAAGCTTGACACCACTCACAGCGCGATACGATGGCTGTATTCATCGAGGCCAGTTATCGCACAGCACTCGATGATCGACGACAACGTATTTAGCAAGCTTCCATAATTTGCCACGAGGTTTTCATGAAGAGATTTGCCGCCACCATCTTCTGCGCCGTACCGGTCATAGCGTTTTCAGCGACATTCNACGTGGTCGAGCAGAACGGCATCACGTCTGGTGCGACGCTAACGTCGGCTGGGGTAAGCGGGTGTGTGTACGCGAACCAGCATGTCGCNCTGGGGGACGTGCTGAACTACCCCGACGGCACGAAGCAGGTGTGCGCTAGCGGGGACCGTGGGCCGCACTTCATTGATGTGGCGCAAGGCACCTGAAAACCGGTCTCCAACACTGACGCCGCCGCCATTTACCCTTCCCTCTNCCGGCAGCCCGTCGTATACAAATTCATTAACGGAAAGATAGAAAAATGCGTCTACTGCTCGCCATCATTTTGCCGTGGCTCCAGTTCTTCACCATCGGCCGCCCCTTCGCCGGGATCATCTGCCTGCTGCTTCAGCTGACCGTAATCGGGTGGGTTCCCGCGGCGATCTGGTCCGTTTTCGCTTTAGGTCAGTACAAGACGGACGAGAAGATCGAACGTGCACTCGCAGGTCGCGGCTGACCGAAGCAGTCGGCGACAACCGGAGAAACGGCGCTGTTATCGGCGCTAGTTGAAACATAAAGCCATGAACGGGAAGTTTCGTGAATCGTAGAATCGCTTTCGCAGTTTTCTGCATTCTTCACCTCAGTGCGTGCGCGGTGGACCGTGCCACGACGCCACCCACCGCGGGCAGCGGGACAGCGACGAATGCGGCAGCGGCATCAAACGCTGAAGCGCTGGTTGAGCAGGCAGTCGAGGAGCAACGGCTCAGAGAGCTTGGCGTGCAGCCAGGAACAAAGAAAGCGGCGATCATGATGAGGTGGTACCGCACGATCAGGGAGGCTCCTGATCTCAAGGCAGCATTTCCGGCAGGCATTCCGCCCTCCCAGACTCCTCAGGGCCAAGTGGTCTTTGCCGACGGTCTGTCGCGCGTCACGCCAGCCAGGAGAGCCGAATTCTGGTCTTTGTATGCTCGCGTAGCTGCTGCGCATTTACCCGACGACTGCTACGGGCAGACCTCGCCGGCTGCGATCTCAAGCCGGTTGATGGCCTTCCCGAACCTCACTGATGAAGACACTGACGAGTACCTGGGGCTTGTTGCCGCGATGCTGCACGCGAGCGCTCAGCATGCGCCGGAGCATGTGCCCACGCCTGCCGAACTGAAGGCCGCTTCGACCGCGTTGGGCAAAATGATGGTGACAGAAGTCAAAAGCAAAGCGGACGCGGATCATCTCGCGCACGTTCTGGTCAACCGGAGCACCGCTTCAATTGCGGACGCCTGTTGGGTCACGAAAGTATCGATCCGTGCCATCGACCGACTGCCGCCAGATGAAAAGGAAGTCGTACTGGCCAGTGCGTATCATCGGGCCGTAGACGCGGCGGCGGCAGCGGCAGCACCGGCATCATCAGCCGCACCGGCGCCCGGCAGCCGCAACTGACAGACCTCCTCATGGCGAGAGGGGACCGCGATAATGGAAGGGAGGCCGGTATGTGCCTCGTTGCATCGGCGCTTCCGGCGGGCTCCATGGTTGGCGGTCTTGCTTACACTGGATCGCCTGGGCCTGCCGGTGCGGGTCGCCGACACCGCCGGCGCGATCGTGTGGTTAGCAATTGCGTCGAACGCTCGGGCGTACGCGGTTTGGGTCGAGGCGCTCGCCCGCACAAAGAGTCCGGAAAGGACGCGCTGGTAAGACCCACCCGACAAACGGTCGGTCTGCCGACCGTTGCTAGGTGGAGCGTCCCGTGGAGGCAAGCATCGTCCCGCGACATCGACGGTGACCGCAGCGGCAACNATATTGCGCCCGTATGGCAGCAGACAGGCGGCCCTCTACAGAGAGCCCATATGTGATGAAAAGCTCCTCGCCCGGCTTGATGTTCGAGACCGCATGAATGTGCACCCTCCCATCGGACTCAACAGCTTCGCAATTGGCGACGCAGGCGTGATTGAGCCAGCGCGCGCTGTTGCCGCCAAGCGAGCCGTCGATGACCCGCCCATCGGATAGCCCAAAAAGGAACGTGTGGCCCTCCTTCCCGAAACGGCGGTGGCGATTTATCGCCTGCTTCCAGCTCATGACCGCGCCGGCGTACTCCAGGATGAGTTCGCCTGCGCTGATCGGTCGTAGCGCAAAAACGCCGCGACCGTGAACGCCCGAGCGGCGGACAGCAATTCTTTTCATCAGTACCTGTTGCAGTGAATGTCGAGCGTGCGCTCATTGGTGTGGCCCGGCTGCCGACTTGACAGCAACTCGCGCCTGGTAGAATCGTCCATCATACTCAACGAGAATTCAACCACATGGAACGCTATAAAGATCTGCTTGCGCAGAAGGAGCAACTCGAAAAGCTGATCGCCGAAGCCCGCAAAAAAGAGGCCGCTGCCGAGCTCGAACGGGTGCGCGAAGCCGTCGCGGAATTCGGTTTTTCGCCAGAAGACGTCTTTGGGAAGCGCCGCAGAGATGCCGGCGTGCCGGTGGCGCCTAAGTATCGCAATCCGGAGACTGGAGACACGTGGAGCGGGCGCGGCCGCGCACCGCACTGGATCAAGGATCAGGACCTCGAACGCTTCCGCATCGTTGAATGAGCTTCGCACAGCACGACGTTGTCAAGGCCCGGATCTACCTCGCCGGGTTCGACGTTTTCCGCGTCGATGCGCTCGACTACGGACGCTCGCTTCGGCGGATGTGCTCGGACGCCGGATTCGAGGGCCTCTACCCTCTGGATGCATTGGCCCCGGCGGACCTGTCACCGCGTGAAAAAGCTGCGTGGATCTATCGCTCCAATCTGGCAGCGATCCGCCGCGCGGACATTGTCATGGCCAACGTGGCAGATTTTCGCGGCGCGGGCGAACCTGACAGCGGCACTGCGTTCGAAATCGGGTTTGCGGCTGCGCTTGGGAAGCCCATCTGGGCTTACAGGGAGGATGTCACCGAGTTGCGCGAGCGCGTTCCATGCAGCGCAACCGTGCTCGGCGATGTCTGCGACCGCGGCTATCTGGTTGAGGACTTTGGGCTTCCCCTTAACCTGATGCTCGCGTGCGCGGCAAAGATCGTCCAGGGCGGTCCGCTTG
>Ga0058694_1001289_pt1 | contig 9966 bp, 10 predicted proteins | sample AgamicOrSfrz_FD_55041 | JGI IMG/M metagenome (GOLD analysis project Ga0058694, IMG submission 55041) | Agave microbial communities from Guanajuato, Mexico - Or.Sf.rz | ecosystem: Host-associated > Plants > Phyllosphere > Phylloplane/Leaf | place: Guanajuato, Mexico | collected 2012-05-30 | reverse complement strand
TGCCCGGTCAGTCCGCGTTCCAGCAGAATCACCGAGCGATTGCGCCGGCTCAGGAAGAACGTCGTCGTGGTGCCCATGATGCCGCCGCCAATCACGATGACGTCCGCTTCGTTGCGATTGGCCGCGCTCATTGCGTCACCTCCTCGGTGAGTGCCTCGGTGAGTGCCTCGGTCAGTGCAACAGGCAGCGGCTTGACAGGCGCCTGGCCGCGCAACCGTCCCACCGACGACAACGGCACGCAAGCGGCCGCCGCAATGATCTCCGCGCCCGCGTGAGCGCAATAGCGCCCCTGGCAGCGCCCCATGCCGACGCGCGAAAACGCCTTTGCGCGATTGGCTTCCCGCGCGCCCGCCTCGCATACGACGCGACGCAACTCGCCCGCAGTAATCGCTTCGCAGCGGCAAACAATGGTCTCGTCCGGCAGCGACGCAGCGAACTTCGCCGGCCACGGAAACGCTTCGCGCAAGCCCGCAGCAAAGCGTGAGAAGCGCGCCAGTTCAGCGCGCAAGCCTTCCATGTCTTGCATGCTTCCCGTCTGCATGCCGTGGTCGTGCATGACGGCGAGCGCCGCGAGGCGGCCGGAACGTTCCGCTGCGTCCGCGCCGCGCACGCGCGCGCCGTCGCCCGCGAGATAGACGCCCTTGACGCTACTGCGGCCGTCGTTGTCCACTTGCGCGAGCCACTGCTGCGCTTCGTCGTCGAAAACAAAGCGGCAACCGGCCAGATCCGCGAGTTGCGTTTCGGGGCGCAANTGATAGCCGAGCGCGACCGCATCGCACGCTAACTCGATGCGCTTGCCGCCCGGCANNGCCGCTTCCACGNCGCTCACGCCNGTTTGCGGGGAACCTTTGATCTCCAGNGGCTGCACGCCGCGATAAACCGGCACGCGCGCTTTCGACAACACGCGCGTCAACGCAATGCCCTTCTTGAGCGCGGCGGGAATCGCGAGCAAGCGCGGCAACGCGGCGACGCGCTGCATGAAGGTCGACGTGTCGAGCACCGCCGCGATCTGCGCGCCCGCCTTCACATATTGTGCGGACACGAGATACAGCAGTGGCCCGCTGCCCATCATGACGATGCGCGAGCCGATTGCGCAGCCTTGCGATTTCAGCGCGACCTGCGCGCCGCCAAGGCTATACGTGCCCGCCTGATGCCAGCCTTTGACGGGCATCAGCCGATCGGTTGCACCGCTGCAAATGATCAGCGCGTCGAACGGCAGCGTGCCGTAACGTGTGCCGCTCACTGTGTGCACCGCATTCGCCGAGATATTCCAGACGAGNGTNTCAGNCNGATAGTCGAGCCTGCTTCTCAGCGAATCGAAGCTCTGATGCAANGAAGCGGCGCGCTCCGCCTCCGTGCCATAAAGCGTGTCATAGCTGCGCGAGAAACCTTCNGGCTGACGCCGGTATATCTGTCCGCCGTCGCGCCGGCCTTCGTCGATAACCGTTGGACGCAGCCCGGCTTCGACAAGCGCCTCAGCGGCACGCACCCCCGCCGGTCCCGCGCCGATCACGATTACACGCGGGGCCATACGCCCTCCCCGGCTTCGGCCAGTTTCGTCACGATCGACATGCCGGGTGCCGCCGGCGTGCTGCATGCGCGCACACGCTCGCCTTTCGCGGTCCACACCCAGCAGTCCTGGCAGGCGCCCATCAGACAGAAACCGGCGCGGCGGCCATCGCCGAATTCGGAATCGCGCAACGTGCTTCCGCTCGTGAGCAACGCGACCATCAGCGTGTCGCCTTCGGCCGCTTCGCGTAGCACACCGTCGACGGTAATCGGGAAGGTCTTGCGACCGGTTTCCGCGAGCCGCACAAATCGCTGGTTCATGCCGGGATCGTCTCCAGGGTTTGCAAACGGCTGAGCTCGGCCGCCGAATGATGGCAAAGAATCTCAGCGCCGGAAGGAAGTTTCTTGAGCGACGGCGCGGTCATATTGCACATACCGTCGATTCGCACGGGGCAACGCGACCGGAACGAACAGAGTTCGGGCACGTCGGCGCTCTCGCCCATCGCGGGCAATGCGCAAGCAGCCACGTGACGGCGCGCGTCGAGCCAGCCGGGCCTCAGTTCGGGCACCGAATCCACGAGCAACTCCGTGTACGGGTGATACGGCGGCGCGGCGAGCACGTCGCGCTGTCCTGCTTCGACGCGCTGACCNGCGTACAGCACGATCACTTCGTCGCAGATCGCGCGCACGGTGGAAATGTCGTGGCTGATGAACATGTACGACACGCCAAGCTCGCGCCGCAACTCGGCGAGCAGATCGAGAATCGCCGCGCCGACCACGGTGTCGAGCGCGGAGGTCACTTCGTCGCAGAGAATCAACGCGGGATCGGCGGCGAGCGCGCGCGCCAGATTGACGCGCTGCTTCTGGCCGCCGGACAAACCGGCAGGCGTGCGAGTCGCGATGGAAGCCGGCAGCTTCACCAGATCGAGCAGCGCGAGCATGCGTTTCTTTGCAGCAGCGCCACGCAGATGGTGATAGAACGCGAGCGGCCGGCCCAGAATGTCCGCAATCGAATGGCTCGGGTTCAGCGCNGTGTCCGCGTTCTGGAACACGATCTGGATCTGCCGGTACTGCTCGGGCGTGCGCCGCGACAGTTGCGCCGGCAGTGGCTCGCCATTGAACAGCACGTCGCCGCGTGCGCGGTCGACGAGCCCCGCAACCACACGCGCAAGCGTCGTCTTGCCCGAGCCCGATTCGCCGATCACACCGAGCGCGCTACCGCGGGCAATGGTGAGACTCACGTCGTCGAGCACCCGTACGGCGGGCACGCCGGAACGGTCGATGCGGCCATAACCCGCAGACAGTCCGCGGATCTCCAGCAGCGGCGCCACGCGCTTTGCCTCTTCTGGCGGCGTGTCGAATGACGCTTCCGGGCGGCGCGTCGCGGCGAGCAGCTGACGAGTGTAGGCGTCGACGGGCGCGTCGAGCACCTGGGCGACCGCGCCGTTCTCCTTCACAGCACCGCCGTTCAGCACGACGATGCGATCGGCCATCTGCGCGACCACGGCAAGATCGTGCGACACATACACAGCAGTCGTGCCGAGTTCGCGCACCACCTTCTTGAAGGCGGCGAGCACTTCGATTTGCGTGGTGACGTCGAGCGCGGTAGTCGGTTCGTCGAACACGACGACAGCCGGATCGGTAATCAGCGCCATCGCGGCCATCAAGCGCTGCAANTGCCCGCCGGATACCTGATGCGGATAACGTTCGCCGATGGTTTCCGGCGCAGGCANCGCGAGCGNGCGAAAGAGCCCGATTGCCTTGGTCCGCGCGGCGTCNTTGGTCATCAACTGATGCAGCAGCGCAGGCTCGGTGACCTGATCCATGATCGTGCGCGCCGGATTGAAGCCGGCCGCCGCGCTCTGCGCGACATACGCGACGGTGCGNGCGCGCAACGCGCGGCGTCCGCGGGCGTCGAGCGACAGCACGTCGACGTCGCCGATGCGCACCGAGCCGCCGCTGATCGAGCAGCCCGCGCGAGCATAGCCGAGCAGCGACAGCGCAATGGTCGTCTTGCCCGAACCGGACTCGCCGATCAGCGCGAGCACCTCGCCCTTCGCCACCGAAAAGTCGACGCCCTTGACGATCTCCGTCATCGGCCCGTGCGCCGCGCCCGCGACGACACGCAACCCCTTCACTTCAATCATGTGCCGGTCGGCCATCATGCGTCTCCGTGGCTACGGCTGCGACGCCGCAAGTTGTCGATCAGCAGATTCATGCCGATGGTCAGCGTGGCAATCGCCACCGCCGGCATCAGAACTGCGGGTGCGCCTTCCGACAAGCCGCCGATGTTCTCGCGCACGAGCGAACCCCAGTCGGCGTTAGGCGGCTGCACGCCGAGGCCGAGAAAGCTCAGGCCGCTCAACAGCAGCACGATGAACACGAAGCGCAGCCCGAAATCCGCAAGCATCGGATGGATCATGTTCGGCAGCACCTCGACGCGCGCGATATACAGCAGGCCTTCGCCGCGCGCGCGGGCCACCTGCACGTATTCCAGGCCCATCAGGTTCAACGCGAGCGAACGCGAGATACGAAACGCGCCTGGAATGTAGGCGAGCGCGGCAACTGTGGTGAGCATCGTGATCGACGATCCGAACGCGGCGATCACGACGAGCGCGAGCACCTTGCTCGGAATCGAAATCAGCGCATCGAACAGGCGGCTCAACACTTCATCCACCCATTTGCCCGACACCGCCGCGAGCAGTCCGAAGAACGTGCCGATTACGCTCGCGAGCAACGCGGCGGCGAGCGCGAGGCCCACCGTATAGCGCGCGCCGTACAGAATGCGGCTTAGCATGTCGCGGCCGAGATAATCCGTGCCGAGCGGATAGGCTGCGCTATAGCGGCCGAAGATTTCCGTCGACGTCAGCGCGCCGCCTTTGTATGGCGCGACCAGCGGTCCGACGAAAGCGACCAGCAGCCAGAACAGGACCATGAGCAGGCCAAGCAGGCCGAGCACCGAAAAGCGCTGCACGAGGCGTTGCAACACATTCTGCTTAGCGCTCGCCACTTCGACGGGTGGCGTCTCGGCGACGAGTTCATCGCGGCTGACGTCGTATAGCTCGGTGCCGGCGTGAGGAACGTGGGGATTGTTGGGTCGGCTCATCATCGACGCAGCCTCGGGTTGGATACGATCTGACACAGATCCGCGATCAGCACGAGCGCGAGATACGCGGCGCAAAACACCATCACGCAGCCTTGCACGAGCGGCATGTCGCGATTCGTCACGGCGTCGACCATCAGGCTCGCAAGGCCCGGATAATTGAAGATCGACTCGACGATCACCACGCCGCCGAACAGATACGAAAGGCTCAGCGCAACCGCATTGGCAATCGGCCCAATGGTGTTCGGCAGCACGTGCCGCAACACCACGCGGCCCGGCGACGCCCCCTTGAGCAACGCCATTTCCACATACGACGAGTTGAGCTGATCGAGCACGGCGGCGCGCGTCATGCGTGCCATCTGCGCGACGATCACGCAGCACAGCGTCATGACCGGCATCGCGTAGATGCGCAGCAGCGCGCCGAACGAATTCACCTCGGACAGGTACGACAGCGCGGGCAGCCAGCGCAGCTTGACGGCGAAAATGAGCACTGCGACCGTCGCGACGAGAAACTCGGGAACGGCCACGGTCGACAGCGTCAGCACATTGAGCGCACGGTCGAGCAGCGAGCCGCGAAACATCGCCGACGCGATGCCGATTACCAGCGCGACCGGCACCGACACCACCGCGGTCAAGCCGGCGAGCACGAGCGAGTTCGGCAGGCGCGTCGCGATCAACTGGCTAACGGGCAGATTGTTCGACAACGACGTGCCGAAGTTGCCGGTCACAATATGAAGGAGCCACTCGAAGTAGCGTTGCAGCGCGGGCTGATCGAGCCCGAACTGATGCCGCAGGGCGGCGACGGCCTCCGGCGTGGCCGCCTGGCCGAGCGCCTGTTGCGCGGCGTCGCCGGGAAGCAGGCCCGTCACGCCGAACACGATTGCCGAGACCAGCAGGAGCGTGAGCAGCGCGAGGCCGAGGCGCGCGGCAATGAGTCGTTGCGCGTGTGCTTTCATTGAAAGTCGCCTCCTTTTTTGCAGCATGCGCGCCGCGTCGCAACGGCGAGCCGTGCACGTTTGGCGCGTATGGCGCGGATTGCGCGCATTGCGTATTGCGGGGGAAACGGCGCCCCGGTTCACCGAACCGGAGCGCCTTTACATTACGCCTCTAGCCAGACGTTTTCAGCAAATGCAAAACCCATCAGACCTGCAAGCGGAATCGAGCCGAGGCCCTTGAGCTTGCTCGTATAGGCGTCGAGCGAACTCTGGAACAGCGGAATGCCGATGCCGCCGTTTTCATGCACGAGCACCTGGATGTCGCCGTAGATCTGCTTACGCTTGGCGTCGTCCGGTTCACCACGCGCCGCAACCAGCAACTGGTCGAACTTCGCACTCTTCCAGTTCGCCTCGTTCCATGGCGCGTCCGACTTGAAGAACTGCGTGAGCAGCACATCGGCGCTCGGGCGCGCGTTGACGGAACCGTAACCGAGCGGATGCTTCATCCAGTGATTCGACCAGTAGCCGTCCGCCGGCACGCGCGTGACCTGCAGGTTCAAGCCCGCTTGCGGCCCGACCTGCTGAAGCAGCATTGCCATTTCGACCGAACCTTCAGCCGCCGGCGAAGCGAAAATCTGGATCGGCGTGCTGCCGACCTTGGCCTTCTGGAAGTGATACTTCGCCTTGTCCAGATCGAATTTGCGTTGCGGCAAACCGGCCAGGTAGTACTTGTTGGTCGGATCGATCGGCTGATCGTTGCCGATCGCGCCGTAGCCCTGAAAGACCGCGCGGCGAATCTGCTCACGATCCTGCAGGTACATCATGCCTCGCCGAAAATCGTCGGTGCCGGTAATGCCGCCTTCGTCGCGAACGACCAGATCCGTGTACTGGCCGGTTTTCGTTTCCAGCACGGAGAAGCCGGACGTGCCCTTGATGCGCGGCGCCGAGCGCGGGCTGACCGCGTTGATCAGCTGCACGTCGCCGGAAAGCAGCGCGTTCACGCGTGCCGATTCGTCGCCGATGCCGATCAGTTCTATCTCGTCCAGATGCGGCAGGCCCGGCTTCCAGTATTTCTCGTTCTTCACGCCGACCGTGCGAACGCCCGGCGAGAATTCCTTGACCTTGAACGGACCGGTGCCCACAGCCGTCTTGAAGTCCTTGGTGCCGTCCTTGATGATGAGAAAGTGCGACGTCGCGAGGATCACCGGCAAGTCGGCGTTCGCGCCTTCGAGCGTGATCGTCACTTCGTCCGGACCCGTGGCCTTTACTTCCTTGATCTGATCGGCAAGCGTCTTGGCCTTCGACGCTGTCGCCGGGTCCTTATGGCGCATGATCGAATAACGACGTCGGCGGGCGCGAGCGACTTGCCGTCGTGGAACTGCACGCCGTTGCGCAGCTTGACGACCCACACGGTCGCGTCTTTCGTATCGAGCGACGTGGCGAGCGCCATCTTCGCGCCGAGATGCGAGTCGAGTTCGGTCAAGCCGTTGTAGAACATGTTGCAACGAACGTAGTCGGTCGCGAGCGCCCCTTTCGCGGGATCGAGCGTGTCAGACGCGGACGCCGACTGTGTCGCCACGCGAATCTTGCCGCCCTGCCTGGGCGCCGCCTGCGCGAGAGCNGCGCCGCTTGCGCTCAGCAGCCCGGCGCCCGTCATCGACATCATCCCGGCCGCGGCCATCGCGCGCAGCACATCGCGTCGCGAGGCGCCCCGGGCTGTCAATTGCTCCAACCCGTTACCGAGGTCATAAGCGCCATGTTTCGAGTTTTCCTTATCCATCGAACTTCTCCGCAAGGGTGGGCAGTTGTGATGACTGCGTGGGGCTCAATAACAAACACAAGAACAGGACTTCAATAAAAGATGTCTTTGATACGGTAGTACGTCCCCACGAGCGGCAGGAACCAGGGCTTGCCGGTGTGGCCCGGNATCGCGGCCCATTCCGACTCGCCCCACGGGTTGCGGTCTTCGCGGCCGTCCATGACGTCCGCCATCACCTGACCCATGTGTGTGGACATCTGCGTGCCGTGGCCGCTGTAACCCATCGAAAAATAAATGCCGTCGTGTTGCCCGGCGTGCGGGAGACGGTCGGCGCTGATGTCCACCAGACCGCCCCAGCAATAGTCGATGCGCGCGCTCGACAGCATCGGAAACATCGCGGCCAGACCTTGTTGCAGGATGCGCCCGCTCTTCGCATCGGACGGACGTTCCGACGCCGTGAAACGCGCGCGGCCGCCGAACAGCAGACGCGAGTCGGGCGTCACGCGGAAGTAGTTGTGCATCAGGCGCGTGGTCGTATAAGCGCGCCGGTTCGGCAACACCTTCGCCAACAGTTCCGGCGGCAAAGGCTCGGTCACCACGATGAACGACCCGACCGGAGCAAGACGCCGCCGATACCAGCCGAACGGTCCATGGCGCGACGGGCCCGTTGCGATCAACACCTGCTTTGCACGCACTTCGCCGCGCGTGGTGACGACGCGATGCGCGCCGCCGTCTTTCACGATCGACGTGACCGCCGCGTTTTCATACAGCTTCGCACCGCGACGAACCGCGGCCTCGGCGAGCCCGACCGTGAACTTGCCCATATGCATCTGACCGCCGTGACGTTGCAGCAATCCGCCATGAAAACTGTCGGACTGAACCTCGCTGCGAATACGGTCTCCGTCGATCAGTTCAATGTCGGTATCGACCGTGCGGCGAATCAGATCGGCGGTCTTTTCCAGATGCGCGAGATGATGCGGCTTCGACGCAAGCTTCAGCTTGCCGGACGCCAGGTAGTCGCAGTCGATCTGCTCTTCGCGAATCAAACGCTCGACCGTATCGACGGCATCGGCAAACGCGCGGTAACACGCGCTGGCGCGTTCGATACCGAGTTGCGCGGCGAGCGCGACGAAGTCTTGCGCGACACCCGTATTCACCTGCCCGCCGTTGCGGCCGGATGCACCGCCGCCAACGCGCCCAGCGTCCACCACCGTTACCGACGCGCCGCGCTTACCCAGCGCCAGCGCCGCCGACAAGCCGGTGAAACCCGCGCCGATCACCACCACGTCGGCGAGGCCGTCGACCGGGCCTTCACACGCCGTGACGAACGGCGGCGCGGTGTCGAGCCAATAGGATTCGAGCTTCATCCGGTGTGTCCTCTGTTCGGCAGATGCTTACAGGCCGAGTTCGGCGGCCAGCCCCGGAATGCCGTCGACTTCGTAGTACTGGTAATACGGCGTCGACGGTTCATGACCGCGGTTGATGAAGGCCTTATGCTTGACGCCCATGTCGTGCACGGTCATGAGGTCGTAGCGCAGGCTCGACGACACGTGCAACACGTCTTCCGGATTGCAGTTCAGCTTGTCGAACATGTACTCGAAGCCTTGCATGCGCGGCTTGTACGATTGCGCCTGCTCTGCCGTGAACACCGCATGGAACGGCGCGCCGAGCTTGTCGACGTTGCTCTGGATCTGGTCATTCGACGCGTTCGACAGAATCACGAGCTTGTACTTCTTTGCAAGGCGCGAAAGACCTTCGGGCACGTCCGGATGCGGACCCCACGTCGGCACTGCTTCATAGATNTTCTGCGCACCGGCTTCATTGAATTCGACATTCATGCGCGCGCACGCACGGCGCAGCGCATTCACCACGACATCGCGATACGGCTTCCATGCGCCCAGCACTTCGTCGCGGCGATAGCCGGCGTAGAACGCGACCAGCTTTTCGAGGTCGTCGGCCTTCAGAATGTGGCCGTACAGTTCGCGCGTCATCTCGGCCATGCGGAATNTGGTCAGCGTGCCGTAGCAGTCGAAGGTAATGTATTTCGGTTCGAATTCGATCATGGTGCAGTCCTATCGTGATGGTGAACTCGCGTCGAGCTCATTGGCGAAAACAGGGAAAGCTCATTCCTGTAAAAGATTTAATCAGCGCAAAAACATAGATGTTCCTGATTCGCGCGCTGCTTGTGACACAAACCATTCGTTTTGAGGCCGTTGCGCAGCACAGTCTGCGGTTACCGGCTGGAAGCCTTGCCGGGCTTGGCTCGCGTGGGCCGGGCGCGCACGCCGGCGCCCGTCATTGCCGCCAAGCTTGTCGGCGAGTTCCGCGTAAAAGCGGATGCCTTCCGCGGTGAAGGGCACGTCCCACGACACAGCTTGCGCGACCGGACGGGCACCATGTCCGCATCGGCCACCGGCACGCTCGCGTAGACCACGCCGTCCGACGGCCGCGCTACGTCCATACGGCGCGCGCCGTGCTGCCCGCCTTCCACGTACTCGCCGCCGATGAAATGGCCGCTGCGAATCGCGACATCGTCCGGATTGAAGCTGTCCATGAGAAAGGGTCCTGAGTGGTGACTGAATCAAACCGCCTGCGATGCGTTGGCAGCAGGTCATCGCAATGACAAAATCGTAGAGCCGCGTGCCCGGCATATGTCGCCG
>Ga0058694_1001288_pt1 | contig 9981 bp, 8 predicted proteins | sample AgamicOrSfrz_FD_55041 | JGI IMG/M metagenome (GOLD analysis project Ga0058694, IMG submission 55041) | Agave microbial communities from Guanajuato, Mexico - Or.Sf.rz | ecosystem: Host-associated > Plants > Phyllosphere > Phylloplane/Leaf | place: Guanajuato, Mexico | collected 2012-05-30 | reverse complement strand
GCAAGCGATCATCGTTCATTGGCATCGGAGAGTGCCCGAAGCCGCGGCATCATGCCCGGTAGTGAAACGGGCAAACCTTCGACATCTGCTGTTGACATGATTGACTGGCGAAAAGCTGAGGCCTGCCGGGCGGCGCGCGGACCGAAAACTGCGCGATTGTTGCCAGCAGACGAAAGTTCGCGGATTGTACAGCGTAGGCCAGAGGTTCGCTCACAGCCGCAATGCACCTTGTGCCGTGTTTCCGTTATCGGTACGGCACCACTAGCCTACGTTGCNGAGCCTCGCCACGCGCTACTTATAGAACACATACTCGGCTAGATAAGGCGAGCTACCAGCCTCACCCGCCGCCGAACATGGCGCGGCAGGCGCCACGCCACCCACGGTCTTGACGCGCTGCACGTACCGCACCGCGGACAGCGTGCCGCTTCCCGCCGTGCTATGCGTTTCCAGCAGGAGTTGCGGCACGCTCGCTTTCGTATCGCTCGGCAACTGTGCGATTGCATGCCCAACGATGCGGCTACCGTCGCTCGCTTGCCATGAAGGCCCCGCTGCGTGATTGACTACGGCGTGGCCACTCGTGTCGTATAGCGTCGCCAGCGGGCTTTTGAATACCCATTGCAGACGATGCTGCGCGTCGAACTCGCACGTGTACGTCTGCACTCCCGATGCAGTCAACGCCATGAGACGCTCGCCGGCTGGGGGATCGATGGAAGACGACGAACGGCTTGCAGGCGTCGACGCGCAGGCGGCCAGTGTCAGCACACCCACAAATGTCACGCCGCCCCATTGCAGAACTTTTCTGAACATGGATCTTCCTCGAACAAACGCCAGGACGCTCGCACCGCGGCAAATGCAAGGTGAATCCGGCTCACTCGCGCTGAACACTCGCAGAGCCGGATGCTCCGGTCAAATAAAGCGGAACGGTCGCTCCAACTTGCCGATCATGACCGTCCATTCATAACAGCCGACGCAGCACGACTATTCCACAGCACGCTGAAATTCCTCAAACGGACGATCTATAAACTTGTTGTCATGCAATGGAATAAAACTGTCGCCTCAGGTGTCGCGCCGAGCNATACCGCTCGTCGGTGTCTCCCGGAAANTNGNANCGGACCTAACGAACATGTTGAAAGCGATTCATATTGGTATNCTTCAATACCGACCGTCTTGCACATGATTCATGCNTCGCCCCAAAAACAGCACGGGTGTGCACGCCGCGCTATCAGGCGAGCGCTAAGATTGCAGCCGTAGTACCCGCGCGNCGGACCTTTCGCGTGGGCTTGTCAAGCCGTTCGAACCGGCGGCAGCCGTTCTGCATAACGCCGCGGTACGTCATGGCCCCGCATTCAGGAGTTTTTCTTCCATCATTGGAGGTAGTAAGTGAAGAAGCTAACGACTGCTTTTGGCGCACCTGTTGTAGACAATCAGAATGTTCAAACAGCCGGGCCGCGCGGCCCCGCATTGCTTCAAGACGTGTGGTTCCTCGAAAAGCTCGCGCATTTCGACCGCGAAGTGATTCCCGAGCGGCGTATGCACGCCAAGGGGTCGGGCGCATATGGCACCTTCACTGTTACGCATGACATCACCAGATATACACGCGCAAAGATCTTCTCGCAGATCGGCAAGAAGACCGACCTGTTCGCGCGTTTTTCAACGGTTGCCGGCGAGCGCGGTGCCGCCGACGCCGAACGCGATATTCGCGGCTTTGCAGTGAAGTTCTATACCGAAGAAGGCAACTGGGATCTGGTCGGCAACAATACGCCGGTTTTCTTCTTGCGCGATCCGCTCAAGTTCCCCGACCTGAATCACGCGATCAAACGCGATCCGCGTTCGGGCCTGCGCAGCGCCGAAAGCAATTGGGACTTCTGGACGCAATTGCCCGAAGCGCTGCATCAGATCACGATCGTGATGAGCGATCGCGGCATTCCCAAGTCTTTCCGACATATGCACGGCTTCGGCAGCCACACGTTCAGCTTCATTAACGCGGACAAGGAACGCTTCTGGGTCAAGTTTCATCTGTACACACAACAGGGCATCCAGAACCTGACCGACGCCGAAGCGACCGCCCTTGTGGGCGTGGATCGGGAAAGCTCGCATCGCGACCTGTACGAAGCAATAGAGCGCAATGAACACCCGAAGTGGACAATGTTCGTGCAGGTCATGCCCGAGCAGGATGCCGCAAAGACGTCATTCAACCCGTTCGATCTCACCAAGGTCTGGTCGAAAAAAGAGTATCCGCTGATCGAAGTGGGCGTGATGGAATTGAACCGCAATGCGGACAATCATTTCGCCGAAGTCGAACAGTCCGCGTTCAACCCCGCGAACGTCGTTCCGGGCATCAGCTTTTCTCCGGACAAGATGCTGCAAGGCCGCCTGTTCTCATACGGCGACGCGCAGCGCTATCGGCTCGGCGTGAATCACAGCCTGATTCCGGTCAATGCGCCGAGGTGTCCGACACACAGCTACCATCGCGATGGATCGATGCGCGTGGACAACAACATGGGCGGCACGACGCCGTACAACCCGAATACGCGCGGCGAATGGCTCGATCAGCCGGATTTCAGCGAGCCGCCGCTTTCGCTCGAAGGAGCNGCGGATCACTGGAACCATCGGGTCGACGAAGACTACTTCTCGCAGCCAGGNGCGCTTTTCCGTCTGATGTCGCCGGAGCAGAAGCAGGCGCTCTTCGACAACACTGCACGCGCGATGGCGGGCGTGTCAGACCCGATTCAAAAGCTGCACATCGAGCACTGCACGAAGGCCGATCCGGCATACGGTCAGGGAGTCGCGGCGGCTATCGAGTCGGCAAGCAGAGCGAGTCCGACGCCTAATCGCGGGTTGTGATGTAACGTCACGCTAACTAGCAGTCGGCAAACCGGTTGTTATGCGATCGCTGCGAGCCTTTACGAAAAGCTCGCAGCGATCGATCATGGAATCAAGCCTCGTCATTCTTCCGCGCAATGGCAAGCTCGATCGAATCGAGCAGCACTTCCTCAGCGAAGGGCTTTCGAAGAAATCCCACCGCACCGTCGCGCATAGCCCGTTCGACCGTCTGCCCGTCGCCATGCGCCGACATGAATACCACGGGTATTGAGCGGTGGTCCGCATTCAATCGACGCTGGACTTCCAGTCCCGGCATGCCGCGCATCCTGACGTCCAGCAATACGCAAAGTGCATCGTCGATCAGCGGCGACGCGAGAAACTCCTCGCCGGAAGAGAAAGCCAACGTGCTGTAACCCACGGCTTTAAGAAGATTGCCGACGCCGCTCCGTATGGAGGCGTCATCGTCAACGATGCACACAAAACTCATAGCTGCCACCACTCCAATGCCGTTACCANNAGGCCACGGCTTCAACCACAGTCAGACTNCGTCGTGCGACCACACCCAANCCGCGCTCGGGCACGGTTTCCGATTTCGCGAGAAACGCCGCCTTGCGCGACAACGCCTCGTTCGCCTCCCGGGATGCGTACANCTTGCGCAGCGCGTATTCCCGGGTACTTTCGAGCAAAAAATATTCCTTCGTGTTGCTGCCGCCAGTGGTACTCACGAAGCTCTTCGACGCGAGGCCGACGATCGCTTCCGTGACCTCGTTGCACGACAGTTGACCGAAGGCGGCGACAGCGCATGCCGCTTCCAGAGAAAAACGCGCTGGAAATACACCGAGCCGTTGCAACACGAGTTTCTCGAAGTCACTCAGCAATTCATGACCCCAATCGAGCGATGCCTCCAGGGTCTGCTGACGGCGCGGCGCGGTACGGCGCCCACCGGTCAGAAACTGGAACCGGTCGTCGAGTTCGAATATGAGCCTGCCGATGCCGAACACTGCTGCGCGCGCCGCCGCCAGTTCGATAGCGAGCGGTACGCCGTCGAGCCGACGGCAGATTGTAGCGATCATCTCGAGACTGCAACGGTCGCTGATTGCGGCGGCATTGAACGCGCTCAATTGCGCAAGGAAGAGCTTCACCGAACTGCATGCGAGGATGGCGTGCAGTCCCGCCCCTACTGCGGGCGTCTCCATTGGATCGACCCAGTGCGTAATTTCGCCTCTCGTTCGGAGCGGCTCGCGACTGGTCGCAAGAAGCCGCACATCGGCGCTTGCCTGCACCAGTACGTCACAAACGGTCGCTGCCGACTCAATGACATGCTCGCAGTTATCCAGCAGAACGAGCAGCTTGCGGCCCTGGACGGCCGCAGCCAGATCTTTTAACCCGGGAGCGTCGCCATTGACGGCTGCTATACCCAACGCTTCTGCCACCCTGCTGACGATGCTCTGCGCCTTTGCGACCGATGCCAAAGGCACGAAACACACTTCCATCCCGGTCGCATCCGCGATTGACCGCGCGACTGCGATACCCAGTTGCGTCTTGCCGATGCCGCCCGGGCCCACCAGCGTAACGATAGGCCCCGCAGTAAGCGCCCGCGCGAGTTCCGCGGTCGTGCTGTCGCGGCCAATCAAAGGCCCGTGCATCGCCGGCAAACTGTTGAGACGACCGGCCTCAACGCGAGGCGTCGGCGCAGACGCGGGCACTTCCACAGATTCGTCTGTCTCGACCGCGAGGGTCAGGCGATAACCTCTTCCGGGAATCGTGCGGATAGCCTGCCTGTCTTCGCCGAAAATCTTGCGCAAGGCGGACAGTTGCACATGGATGTTATTTTCCCCAACCACCGACTTCGACCACACGTGCTCGAAGATCTCGTCTTTCGTAACGGTTGCGCCGCGGGCCCGGATCAGCAGTTCGAGAATGCCGAACGCGCGCGCTCCCAGCGGTACCAAGTCTGCACCGAGATAGACCTCGCGCATTTCCAGCGACACTGTTATTCGACCGATTTTGATCATGCGGGATTCACGTCTGGTTGATTAGCGGGACGGCGAAGCCATAGCTTTCATAGCTTTCGCAACCTTGCCCACGAGGCCGTGACGAGGCCAGCGCCGGTTAAGTCATGGTAATGGGAGGCGTCAGCCGAAACCACTATCCATAGGGATACGGCAGTCACCGCTTCGGCAGGCTGCCGCATCCTTCCCGCTGCCCGACTGCGCGCCACGGGCTCTTTCACGTGGCTCGTCATGGTTTACGCGCGCTTACTCACACCTTCGTATGAGACCGTCATGCTTGCGGATGCTCGACGCGAGTCGTGGCCGCGCGAAACAGAAAGCCGGCGCCACGCATCGGCCGCCCACGTGCAAATAAACAATTGGCCGTGCAGGAACGAAAGCCCGCATGTGCGACGGTCGACATACTGGCCACCATCATCCGACTTGCTGCTCTGGCCACACGGCCTGTTGCGGCTTCCTTTTGGGGAGAACACGACATGGCCGCCCGCAGAGCAATGCAATTTCGTCCCGGCTATCGCCTTGCAGCCGTTGCGGCGGGCCTTCTGATTTCGGCGTGGTGTGTCACGAGTAGCCACTGCGCACCGGACTTGCGCAAAGCGCTCGAACAGACTGACCGCGACACCCGGCTGCCGCTCGAACGCATCGCGCTCGAAGCCGCCGGATCGGACACACCGCAGCGAGCGTCCGTGATGCAGGCGCACTCCCCTTTTGCAACATCGGGATCGTTGGCCGCTTCGAGCCGCCTGCCAGTCGCGTGCGACGCGGGCAAGCCGGAGACTGGCGTGCGAATCTGAAACGGACGGGCGTTTGCACAATTGCCGCGTCAGGCGGCGTGCCATGCTGCGCCCATGCCCTCTACAAAATGGCGGGAACTGGTGATGGCAAAGAAGAAGCAGATCCGTATCTACAGCGAACCCGCCGGCGGCTGGGGTGCGCTCAAAGCAACCGGCGAGGCATTGGCATTGCAGGGCGTCGCGATATCGGGCGCGAAGACGTTGCTGCGAATGAATCAGCCCGAAGGCTTCGACTGCCCCGGCTGCGCGTGGCCCGATCCCAAGCACACATCGTCGTTCGAGTTCTGTGAAAACGGCGCGAAAGCAGTGGCGTGGGAAGCCACCGTCAATCGCTGCACACCGGCGTTCTTCGCAGCGCATAGCGTTTCGGAGCTGAGCGCCTGGGACGATTACGACCTCGAAATGGCCGGCCGCCTGACACATCCAATGGTGTACGACCGGGCGTCTGACCGTTATGTGCCGATCGAATGGAGCGACGCATTCGCGCTAGTCGCGAAGCATCTGAACGGTCTCGACCATCCCGATCAGGCGGACTTCTATACGTCGGGGCGTGCGTCCAACGAAGCTGCGTTTCTCTATCAGATCTTCGTGCGCGAATTCGGCACGAACAATTTCCCCGACTGCTCGAACATGTGCCACGAAGCAACGAGCGTCGGGTTGCCTCAATCGATCGGCGTCGGCAAAGGCACTGTGCTGCTCGAGGACTTCGAGCATGCGGATGCGATCTTTATCTTCGGTCAGAATCCCGGCACCAACAGCCCGCGCATGATGAGCGATCTGCATAGCGCCTCGCGGCGCGGCGCGAAAATCGTCTCGTTCAATCCGTTCCGCGAACGGGCGCTGGAGCGCTTCGCGGCGCCCCAGGATCCCGTGGAAATGGCGACGCTCGGCTCCACGCAGATCAGTTCGTTCCTCTATCAGGTCCGCGTGGGCGGCGACGTCGCCGCGCTCAAAGGCATGATGAAAGCGCTCATCGAGGCCGACGATGCGGCGCTCGCCGCGGACCGGCCCCGTGTACTCGACATTGAGTTCATCGAAGGACACACACACGGCTTCGACGACCTCGCCGCCGATCTGCGCGCCACCGGGTGGGATCTCATCGTCCAGCAAAGCGGTCTGTCGCGCGACGATATTCAGAACGCCGCCAACATCTACATGAGCGCGAAGAATGTGATCCTCGTGTATGGCATGGGGCTGACACAGCATCATCGCGGCACGGAGAATGTCCAGCAGGTCGCGAATCTCGCGCTGTTGCGCGGCAATATCGGCCGGCCCGGCGCGGGCGTGTGCCCGGTGCGCGGACATTCGAACGTGCAGGGCAATCGCACCGTCGGGATCACGGAGAAGCCGTCGGCCGCGTTGATCGACGGCGTCGAGCGAGCGTTCGGTTTCCGGCCGCCCGCAGACCACGGCCACGACGTGATCGCCACGATCGATTCGATGATGCGCGGCGACGCGAAAGTCTTCGTCGCGCTGGGTGGGAACTTCGCCGCGGCGGTGCCCGATTGGGTGCGCGTGCAGGCCGCAATGCGCAAACTCGACCTGACCGTACACATCGCGACGAAACTCAATCGCAGCCATCTCGTGCATGGCAAGGAAGCGTTGATCCTGCCGTGCCTCGGCCGCACCGAGATCGATATTCAGGCAGACGGACCGCAGTCGATTACCGTCGAAGACTCCATGTCGATGGTGCANGCTTCAGGNGGCCGGAANGAGCCAGCCTCNCCGCANCTGAAAAGCGAACCGGCGATTGTCGCGGGCATTGCACGCGCGACTCTCGGGTCCGGCTCACACGTCGACTGGGAACACCTTGTCGCGAGCTATGACCGCATCCGCGAGAAGATCGAAATCGTCTATCCGATGTTCCAGGCATACAACGAACGCATTCGCGTGCCAGGCGGTTTTCATCTTGCATCGACTGCCCGGGAGCGGGTCTGGGCGACGCCCAACGGCCGGGCCAACTTCCTGGTTTTCAAAGGACTCGACGAAGATCCGGCACACCACGATCCCGACGCGCTATGGCTCACCACGATGCGCAGTCACGATCAGTACAACACCACGCTCTATTCGCACTCGGACCGCTATCGCGGCGTCTTCGGGCAGCGCGATGTCGTCTTCATGAACCCGCGTGAATTGCGCAAGCGCAACCTGCATCCGGGCGAACGCGTCGATGTATGGGCCTTGTCGACCGACGGAATCGAGCGCGTGATTCGAAGCTTCAAGGTCGTCGAATACTCGCTGCCCGACGGCTGCTGCGGCGCCTATTATCCGGAGGCGAACCCTCTCGTTCCACTGTACGCATTCGACCCGCAAAGCCGTACGCCGTCCTACAAGTCCGTGCCGGTGAAGATCTCGCGCGCCGCGGCCGTTGGCGCCGATTCTTCCCACCATGCGGCCGTTCTCGATACTGCGAGGGTTCATCATGCATCTGAGTGACGTGCTCGATCTGTCGCGTGCGCAGTTCGCGATGACAGCNATCTTTCACATCCTGTGGCCGATTCTCACCATCAGCNTGTCNGCATTNCTGGTCCTGATCGAGGCACTGTGGCTGCNNACCGGCAAATTCTCCTATTACCGCCAGGCGCGCTTCTGGAGCAAGCTGCTGGTGCTCAACTTTGCGGTCGGCGTGGTCAGCGGCATTCCGATGGAGTTTCAGTTCGGCACGAACTGGGCGGGCTTTTCGCGCTATAGCGGACAGTTCTTCGGCAACATTCTCGGCTTCGAGGGCGCGATGGCCTTCATGCTCGAAGCGGGCTTCATCGGCGTGATGGTGCTCGGATGGGGACGCGTGCCGCGCGGCGTGCATCTATTCGCTACCTCGATGGTCGCGCTCGGTTCGAGTATCTCGGCGTTCTGGATCATGGTTGCCAATTCGTGGATGCAGACACCCGCGGGCGTAACGGTCGAGAACGGCAAGATCATCGTCACCGACTATGCCGCCGCGATCTTCAATCCGGATATGGTTTGGGGCGTCACCCACATGTGGGTCGCGGCGATAGAAACCGGCATGTTCGTGATCGCGGGCATTTCCGCATGGAATCTGTTCAAGCGCCGCCATCCGGAATTCTTCGCGCAATCGTTCAAGATCGCATTGCTCGTGCTCGTATTTGCAGCGCCAATCCAGATCTGGCTAGGCGATTCGAGTGGCGGTAGCGTGTTCAAGACTCAACCGGCCAAAGGCGCGGCAATCGAAGGACATTGGGTCACCAATGCGCCCGGCACCGGCGCGTCGTGGTCGCTGCTCGCGTGGCCGAACAAGGCGGCGCAGCGCAATGACTGGTCGATTGAAATTCCGGGCATGTTGAGCATTCTCGGCACCCATTCGCTGCACGGCCAGGTGAAGGGGCTCAAGGACTTCGCGCCCGACGACCAGCCGCCGATGCTTCCGCTGCTTTACTACGCGTTCCGTGTGATGGCGGGCATCGGCTTCCTCTTCATGGTGCTCGCATTCTGGACCGCATACGTTCTGCGCAAGACGCGCGGCAATCTCGAACAGTTGCTCGCGCGACGCAAACTGCTGCTTGCATGGGTGCTATGTATCCCGCTGCCTTACGTGGCTGTCGAGGCCGGCTGGATCGTGCGCGAAGTGGGACGCCAGCCTTGGGTCGTCTACGGTCTGCTGCGCACGAAAGACGCCGTTTCCACCGTGTCGGCTTCGTCGGTAACGTTGAGCATGGTTATGTTCTTCGCCTTCTACGTGGTTCTGCTGCTGACTTTTTTCGTACTGGCGCGCAACTGGCTGCGAACCGGCCCCGATCTCAGCGTGAATCCGCAGTCCGCTGCGCTGGCAGAGCGCGACACGGCAGTCACCGAGTACTAAACCACTTCATTGCGAGGCCCTCCAATGGACAGCTCGACTCACACGATGCTCGCGATCACATGGTTCGGCGTGATCGGTCTCATGCTCGTGTTCTATGTCATCGCCGACGGCTTCGACCTCGGCATCGGAATACTCAGCCTGCTGCGCAAGCGGCGCGAAGATCACGATGTAATGGTGCAGACAATCGGCTCTGTGTGGGACGCCAACGAGACCTGGCTCGTCGTGCTGGGCGGCGCACTGTTTGGCGCTTTTCCCGAGGCCTATGCGCTGCTTCTGCAGGATCTCTATTTGCCCATCATGCTGCTGATCGCGGGTCTCATCATGCGCGGCGCGGCAATCGAATTCAGGCACAGCGTGAGCCACGGTCCGCTCTGGGACAAGGTATTCGGAGTCGGCAGCCTCGTCGCCGCTATCGCGCAGGGCATCGTGCTGGCAAAGTCATTACGGGTCTCACGCCCGGCGGTTTGAGCGACGTGTTCGTCGTGGTGTCGGCAGTCGGCGTGGTGGCCGGCTATTCGTTGCTCGGCTCGAC
>Ga0058694_1001287_pt1 | contig 9985 bp, 10 predicted proteins | sample AgamicOrSfrz_FD_55041 | JGI IMG/M metagenome (GOLD analysis project Ga0058694, IMG submission 55041) | Agave microbial communities from Guanajuato, Mexico - Or.Sf.rz | ecosystem: Host-associated > Plants > Phyllosphere > Phylloplane/Leaf | place: Guanajuato, Mexico | collected 2012-05-30 | reverse complement strand
AACATGGCGTCGGCGCGGTTCTCGTCGTCCGAGTAACCGGCCATTTTCTTCATCCAGTTGAGATCGGCGCCCGCGCAGAACGCCTTGCCGTTGGCGGCGAGCACGACCGCGCGGATGTCGTCGCGCGCATTGAACGCCGTGAAGGACGAGGTGAGTTCGGCGATCATCGTTTCGTTGAATGCGTTGCGCACTTCCGGGCGATTCAGCGTGAGCGTCGCGACATATCCTTCTATGTGGACGTTCAGTGTGTCGTATTGCATCGTGGCGGCTCCCATGCGTCGCGCTGTGTCACATCCGGAACACGCCGAAGCGCGTGTCTTCTATCGGCGCATTCATGGCGGCCGACAAACCGAGGCCGAGCACGTCGCGCGTTTGCGCCGGGTCGATCACGCCGTCGTCCCACAGCCGTGCGCTGGCATAGTAAGGATGCCCCTGATGCTCGTATTGCTCGCGAATCGGCTGCTTGAAAGCCTCTTCTTCTTCGGCGCTCCATGACCCGCCGCGGCTCTCGATGCCGTCGCGTCTCACCGTGGCAAGCACCGACGCGGCCTGCTCGCCGCCCATTACCGAAATGCGCGCATTCGGCCACATCCACAGAAAGCGCGGCGAATACGCGCGGCCGCACATGCCGTAGTTGCCGGCACCGAACGAGCCGCCGATGATCACCGTGAACTTCGGCACCTTGGCCGTCGCCACCGCCGTCACCATCTTCGCGCCGTTACGCGCGATGCCTTCGTTCTCGTATTTGCGGCCCACCATGAAGCCCGTGATGTTCTGCAGAAAGACGAGCGGGATCTTGCGCTGGCAGCACAGCTCGATGAAATGCGTGCCTTTGAGCGCGGACTCCGAAAACAGAATGCCGTTGTTTGCAATGATGCCGACCGGATGGCCCCAGATATGCGCGAAGCCGCACACAAGGGTGGTGCCGTAGCGCGCCTTGAATTCGTCGAATGCGGAGTCGTCGACGACGCGTGCGATCACCTCGCGAATGTCGAACGGCTTGCGCGTATCCACGGGGATCACGCCGTAGATGCTCTTCAGGTCGTAGCGCGGCGGCTTCGGCTCCTGCAGCAGCACCGGCACGTGCTTCGTGCGGTTCAGATTGCCGACGATGCTGCGCGCAATTGCGAGCGCGTGCGCGTCGTTTTGTGCCAGATGGTCCACCACACCCGACAGGCGCGTGTGCACGTCGCCGCCGCCGAGGTCTTCGGCGCTCACCACTTCGCCCGTAGCGGCTTTCACGAGCGGCGGGCCGCCGAGAAAAATGGTGCCCTGGTTCTTGACGATGATCGACTCGTCGCTCATGGCAGGCACATAGGCACCGCCCGCGGTGCACGAGCCCATGACGACGGCGATCTGCGGAATGCCCGCAGCCGACAGGTTCGCCTGGTTGAAGAAGATGCGGCCGAAGTGATCGCGGTCGGGAAACACGTCGTCCTGATTCGGCAGGTTTGCGCCGCCCGAGTCGACGAGATACACGCACGGCAAGCGGTTTTCCGCGGCAATTTCCTGCGCGCGCACGTGCTTCTTGACTGTGATTGGATAGTAAGTGCCGCCCTTCACCGTCGCGTCGTTGCAGACGATCACACACTCGTGACCCGCGATCCGCCCAATGCCGGTAATCACGCCCGCGCCTGGAGCGTCGTCGTTATACATGCCGTAGGCCGCGAGTTGCGAGAACTCGAGAAACGGTGTGCCCGGATCGAGCAGTTTTTCGATGCGCTCTCGCGGCAGCAGCTTGCCGCGCCCGGTGTGCTTCTGGCGCGCGGCCTCGCCGCCGCCGAGCGCAAGTTGCTCGACCTTCGCGTGAAGATCGTCGACCAACGCCTCAAGCGCCGCGGCATTGGCGCGAAAGTCGTCGGAGCGTGGGTTCAGCCTGGATTCGATGACGGGCATCGCGTCGTTCTCCTGTTTGTCGCTCGGCTTACATCGTTTCAGCAAAGAGCTCGCGGCCAATCAGCATGCGGCGAATCTCGCTCGTGCCGGCGCCGATTTCGTAGAGCTTCGCGTCGCGCCACAGACGTCCAACGGGATACTCGTTGATATAGCCATTGCCGCCGAGAATCTGGATCGCTTCGCCGGCCATCCACGTGGCTTTTTCCGCCGTGTAGAGAATCACCCCCGCGCAGTCCTTGCGGACCTGGCGCACATGCTCTGTGCCGAGCGTGTCCAATTGGCGGCCGACCGCGTACAGATACGCGCGGCACGCCTGCAACGTGGTGTACAGATCGGCGACCTTGCCCTGAATCAGCTGGAATTCGCCGATAGACTGGCCGAACTGCTTGCGGTCGTGGATGTACGGCACCACCGCGTCCATGACGGCGACCATGATGCCGGTCGGGCCGCCCGCGAGTACGGCGCGTTCGTAGTCGAGACCGCTCATCAGTACCTTCACGCCGCCGTTCAGTTGCCCGAGAATGTTTTCTTCCGGCACTTCGACGTCCTGGAACACGAGCTCGCCCGTGTGCGAGCCGCGCATGCCGAGCTTGTCGAGCTTCTGCGCGACCGAAAAACCCTTCATGCCTTTTTCGACGATAAACGCGGTAATGCCGCGCGAATTCGCTTCGGGGTCCGTCTTTGCGTAGACGACCAGCGTGTCGCAATCCGGGCCGTTGGTGATCCACATCTTCGTGCCGTTCAGCACGTAGCGATCGCCTTTCTTGTCGGCGCGCAGCTTCATGCTGACCACGTCGGAGCCGGCGTTCGGCTCGCTCATGGCGAGCGCGCCGACATGTTCGCCGGAGACCAGCTTCGGCAGATACTTCTGTTTTTGCGCCTCAGTACCGTTGCGATGGATCTGGTTCACGCACAGATTGGAATGCGCGCCATACGAAAGGCCGACTGAAGCCGACGCGCGCGAGATCTCTTCCATCGCAACCATGTGCGCCGTGTAACCCATGTTCGCGCCGCCGTATTCCTCGGAAACCGTCATGCCGAGCACGCCCAGGTCGCCGAATTTGCGCCACAGGTCCATGGGAAACTGATCCGTGCGATCGACTTCAGCGGCACGCGGCGCGATTTCTTTGGCCGCGAAACCCGCAATGCTGTCACGCAGCATTTCGATTTCTTCGCCGAGTGGGAATTGCAAGCCGGGCAGGTTGCTCATTGCGGTGTCTCCAGGTTTCATTGACGGCCGGCGGCGGGTTGCCGGCGAATTCCGTTGTGCGGCCAGGCGCGCTCCAGCATGGCAGGCGGCCCCGAGGACCGCGTGTTCAGGCCCGCGGCGAGGCGCGACGCTCAACGCGCATTTCACGCCAGATTTACGTAAGCGTCAATAGGTAATTTTGAGTGTGACTCAGAAAAACAGCCACGCGGGATAATGGGCACCAGTGCTGTGATAGCATCCAGTCGAGCGCGCCTTGCATGCCGCACGCACCCCACAAATCTGAACCTGACTCATATGACGCCTGATCTCAAGCCCGAACTGCCCGCCTCGCGGCGCCAGCCCGCCGGGCGCAAGTCGCAGCAGCGCGTGAAGGAGATTCTTCAGGCGGGCCGCGATGTGTTCTCCGAAAAGGGCTACGAGCGCGCCACGACTGCGGAGATCGCTCAGCGCCTGGGCGTTTCCGAAGCGACCGTGTTCAGCTACTTCCGCGGCAAGCGCGAGTTGTGTGCGCGGGTGATCGGCGACTGGTACGACGAAATTATCGGTGCGATTGAAGCCGGGCTGCCGCGCGACGGCACGGTGCGTCAGCAGTTTGCCTTCATCGTGCGAACGCATTTGCGCCTGATGCTCGTGAACGGCACCGATCTGTGCGCGCTGGTGCTTTCGGAAGGACGCGCGCGGCATCACGAGTTGAGCGAGGCGCTGACCGAATTGCAGCGCCGCTACACCGCACCGCTGATGCGCGTATTGGCGCAGGGACAGGAACGGGGCCAGATTCGCGCGGACATGCCTTTGCGTCTGTTGCGCTCGATGGTGTTCGGCCCCATGGAGCACGTGTTGTGGGACGCGACGCTGGCGCACCGGCATACCGATATCGACGCAACGGCCGATCAATTGATCGAGGTATTGTGGGCCGCGCTGACGCCTCCCGATCCCGCGGTGAACGCGTTGCAGCAGTTCCGGGCGGAAGTGGCGGAAGCGAACCGGCGTTTTGATGAAGCCACGCGTGAAGCGGCCGCGCACGCAGCGAAACCGGCGGGTGACGAATAGCCCGGCAGGTTTCTTATGCTTCCCGTAGGCGCGCTCGGGCGCGGAAAAAAACGCTAATCTATGGGTCTACCCGTCGCTGTAGCGCAGTCAGAAGGAGACTACCAGGTGGCAGAAACCAAGCCCGCAAAAGCCGCAAAGCCGTCAGCCGGCGCGAAAACCACTAGCACGACGAAAGGCGGCAAGATAAGGATTGGCATAGGCGGCTGGACTTATGCGCCGTGGCGCGGCACTTTCTATCCGGACGACCTCACACAAAGCCGCGAACTCGAGTATGCGAGCCGGCATCTCACTTCAATCGAAATCAACGGGACGTTCTACGGTTTGCAAAAACCGGCGAGCTATGAAAAGTGGTATCAGGAAACGCCGGAAGATTTCGTGTTTTCGCTCAAGGCGCCGCGTTACGCGACTAATCGAAAAGTACTGGCTGACGCCGGCGAGACCATCGAGCGTTTTTTCGCAAGCGGCGTGCTGCTGCTCAAACAGAAGCTCGGGCCTATCAACTGGCAGTTTGCACCGACCAAGAAGTTCGACGGCGAAGATTTCGAGGCCTTTCTGAAGCTGCTGCCTGCGAGTATCGAGGGTGTGAAGCTTAGACATGCGATCGAAGTGCGCAACGACAGCTTCAGGACGCCGGAATTCATTGCGCTGGCACGCAAGTACAAGGTGGCAGTGGTGCTTGCAGGAGACAGTGCCTACCCGCAAATCGCCGACGTGACCGCGCCGTTCGTGTATGCCCGCATCATGGGCACCACGGACAAACAGGCCAAAGGTTATTCAGCAAAAGCGCTGGACGCATGGGCAGCGCGCGCACGCGAACTGGCTGCGGGCACGACGCCAGGCGACCTCGAAACATGCGGCGAGGCGCCCACGAAAGCAGCGGCGCGTGATGTTTATCTTTATGTGATCAGCGGGTTTAAGGAACGCAATCCCGCCGCGGCGATGGCGTTGATTGAGCGGTTGTGAGGGGTTGAAGGTGGAGGATCGACGTCTGCCTTTGCTGCGGCGTATTCGTGATGCAATCGCAAGAGCGCCAGAACTCACCGTTGCGCCGCTTTAAATGCAGAAGGGCCGCGAAATGCGGCCCTTCTGCATCAACGCTATTTCAGCACTGACACTGTCGAGAATGCGATCGTTATATCAGCGCCAACGGAAGGCCGTATCTCCGCGATCTTTTTTAACTCTTCAGGTGGCCATGGATACGACTTGTTCAGCCGCGCAATAGCCTCGTCAGAGCGCGACGGATCATCCTCGGACGAGAAGATGCTGATGTCATAGATAGCGTTGTGGATGAGGAAATCGCCCACGATGCAACGCGAAGCTCCAGCAAATACGAGAACTCTTCTTTCGGCTTCAAAGTGGATTTTTATACGCATATCACTTCCATCCACCTCGATCCCGTCTATATACCAATCATGCAGATGGTCCGGCAGCATAGCTATCACCTGGAATTCATAGCGGACAAAATGGCGCGACAGCCAAATCCCGTACGCCGCTTTAGATACAGAAGGGGCCTCGAATGCGGCCGTTTCTGTCGCTGCAACTTCGGACTGCACCGGCAACGCTCAAGCTAATTTACGCCGTCACTTGCATAAACATATATGTCAACGGTCGCACCCACGTCGCCAACTGCCTTGAGAAACGATGGCGTGAGCGAAATCGGGTAAATAGCCGTGTCGGGCAGCCAGAAGAGGCCCATGCGGAACTCGACCGCGTCCACCCCGGGAAACCTGACCAGCCGCCTCACTTCAGCCTCGTAGCTCCGCAAAAAACTGAGCGTCGCATCAATCTGCGGTTCAAGGCGATGCTCGTCAATTGGCGACACGGCGATCTGTAGAGACGAGGACTCTCTGATGGGGCGGTATGCATTCCCAGTCGGCCCGCGTCGAAATATGTCTGCGATACAGGACCACGGAGAGGACACCAGGAATCCGCCGACGTCGAAGTCCGCACCAGATCCACAAAAAATGCAACCAGGCATAAAGTTCTCACCTCACGAATATTGAGCCTCACCCGCATTGCCCGGTCTCTAAAAGATATATCTTGTAGTACTCCAACGCAGTATCTTTCGGGGCCTGTCCGGTCCGTGGGTCTTTAAGCTCTTTGATCAACGAACCGCCATCTTGCCGGTGGAGCCAATTCCAATAAGTATTGGACAAGCCATACTTCTGGTCCCATGGTCCAAGCCCAAACGGATCATTGAATTGAACCGGATTCCCACCGACGTAAGCATACGCATTCGTCTGCCTACTCGCCCGGCCAACCGGGTCTTCACTAATGAACCGCGCTGTCGCTGCCTGTGCGAACGGATGAACAGCCGCCTACATCAGTTGCTCTCGATCCAGATTTTGCAGTCCTTGTAATGATCTTGTATCGTCGCAAGGACTGCAGCCCTATCACTGTTTCTTCGACATATCGAAAATGATGTGAAATTTCGTGATTGCATTTTGATGTGTGTCGATACCTTCCAGATCTACCCCTCCATTCATCCAAAGCTCTGCATCCCAGATTTTGGATTTGATGACAATGAATCTGTCCATTCCGCCCCCAGTCTGCGCAAAATATGTCCATGGATCCCTCAATCAAAACTCGCGCCCACACTGGAATTACATCTGCGTCGACATGGTGATCAGATTGCTTCCATCGGAAGGGCGCCTCATCGCCACCTCGCTCTCCGTCTCGCCAAACGTGGATGTGAGGACACATCGCGTCATGGCTATGGCTCCCCTCGATATCTAGACTAGGCTTCCCATCTAGTCCGTAAAATCTTCTATCACCCGTTATGGGATGCACGTACCACGAGCCCGGAACTCCATTGTATGGTCGAGCGCGTTCCGTTCCGTCCGGATCCGTGAACTGAACCGGATTCCCACCCACATAAGCATACGCATTCGTCTGCCCACTCGCGCAGCCGATGGGATCCTCGCTCATAGACCGTCCGGTTTGTGGACTGTAATACCGGTTCCGATAGTAAATAAACGCCCCGACACGAATCCGCCCTTATACCGGCCCGAAGGCATGATCATCAAGTACGAGGCTGAACGATGGTCGTCCAGACTGAAGTGATGTAAACGCAGCGCGGGCGATGAGTGCGTCAACACTCACCGGCCACTGACCACCACAACTCACACAAGGAGTTGATCATGGCTGATGCCCATCATAAAGCACCACCACCCGTTACCGAACGGTTCGTCACCATCCAGGAATCCTGGCGCTATCAGAAACCGGCACCCCTGCCCTTCCATATGGGCAAGGAGCCAGCCACCTTTCCGTGGATGAAGCTCTCAGGACGGTCGATCGAGACCGCCGGCTTTGAACCCGGACAGCGCGTGCGTATCACCGTCGAGCACCAGAAGCTCATCATTACACCGCTTTAAATACAGAAGGGCCGCTCGCGCGGCCCTTCTGCAATTCACAATCCCGCTACAGCTACTCTTCTTCCGGCGGGTCAAACCACAAATCAAAGTGCAACTCCATATCCAGCGATGCCAGTGCCGCCATCTGCTTCGGCTGAAGCGCAGGGCCACCATTTCCCGAAACGGAAGACCAGAAGCAGTAAGTTCGGTACCAGCAGCCCATCTCCTTAATCTTTTTCATGTCAACGCCATACGCTTCCAACTCTCGCAGTAAAAGATCCAAGTGATCCGCGACGTCGACGGAGTCGAGTTCCTTGGTTTCGAAGAACCAGCCAAGAAGACCATTCCTATTGCTGGTTCTGGTCGGGGAAATTTTTATCTCGTCCGCCATGCGATTCATCGCATCGGCATCAGATCCATAAATACACAGCGTTACGTAGGTCCGCGAGCAAGCTGACATGTTTCATCCAATAGGTTAATACCGCGACCGGCCACCTTTGCCGCTCTTGCCGCCCTTCCCCACCGGACAACCTTCGCCATTCCACTGGTTCCAGAAGTCGTCAAGCATGGGCTTAGTGAAATTAACTGGACCGGGGATACCTTCGTCCTGCTTTATGCCATGCACCCAATCGCGGAAATTCTTATCGTTGTACCCGTACCATTGGTCGCCTTTATGTAGACCGTATGGATCGTTGAACTGCACCGGATTCCCACCAACATAAGCATACGCATTCGTCTGCCCACTCGCCCAGCCGATGGGATCCTCGCTGATAAACCGTCAGGTTTGTGGACTGTAATACCGGTTCCGATAGTAATACAACCCCGTCCCGTCATTCTCCCGTCCCGTGTACTGCTGCGGGTTCGGATCGGCCAGACCCGTCTGCATCGTCGTGCCATACGGCTCATAGCTGTACAGCGTCTGACTTTGCTGCTGCGCATCCGCCAACGCGATCACATTGTTGTTGCCGTCTCGTAGAACATACCTGTCCTGGCTAGAATCATCCCCAATGCGTCGGAACGTCAGTTCATCTGCGCTACTCGTAGGATACGTAGAGAACCTAAGCAGTCCTTGCTCGTTCCAGCTGTACTGATTAGTTCCGTCGCTAACGACGTTGCCGTTAAGGTCGTATGAGAATGTCTTACCCGCCCAACGCGTCAACTGGTTCGCGGCGTTGTACTGTGCGTCGCCGACCGCCTGCGGCAGACTTACTTTGGCAAGACTGCCACCCGCTTTGATACGTCGCCCCGCGAGGTCATATCCATATGTCAGATCGCCCAAAACGCTGCCGTCGGCGCGCTTGTATGTGATACCCGTCAACTGGCTCGCAGCATCCCACGCATAGATGGCAGCAATCCCGTTGGCAAAGGTGGCTTGAGTCAGCCGGCCGAGCGCGTCATACGAGTAACCCAACGTGCGCACGTCTTCGTCGTTCACCTGGTACTGGATCTGCGTCACGCGATGTTCAGCGTCGCGGGTATAGCTTACGGTTGCCCGGTCCATGTCGATACCGGCTACCTCACGCGTGTCAGCTGCGTAACGGTATGTCCATATGCCCTGAATGGTCGGCGAATCAAACGTACGTACAAGCTTGCCCGTTACGGCATCGTAGTAAAACACCGTGTCGACTTCTTTCTGGTTACGGCCATCAGCCGCCGGGAAAAAGTCCTGCGTGCCGCTCAGGTTGCCAGTAGAGCTTTTCTCGTATTGAGCTATCGGCATTGGAAGTCGGCTCGGCCATTACCGACGGCGGTGCGCACTTTTGCCGGTCCGCTAACGACAAACTGGAGGCGTGACGCTTTCCGGTCGACGGAATGGCCAACGATAAGTCGGCTGGCGAATTGCGCAATGCTACTTTGCTTTTTGATGCGCCTATCGCTCTTTGCTAATGGTCACGCGCAATCCAACGCGTGACGGTCTACGCAACCGCCCGCGTCGAAAGTATTGATGTGCTTGATGTGCAGCAGCCGATCCTATTTCGCCCCGCTCCCCTTAAAAGCCACTGGAACCCTGCCCGACTCCTGACGCTCGATCATCCAGCCGGGATAGTGGGGAGGCAGAGCACTCACGGTTTCGAGACGCGCAAGCTCTTCTTCAGTCAGGACGATATCGACTGCCCCCAGGTTATCTTCAAGCTGTTCGACCCGTTTTGCGCCGATGATCACGCTCGTGACATACGGCCTCGCGAGTAACCAGGCAAGCGCGATGCGGGCAACGGAGACACCGCGCGCGTCGGCCATGCTGCGCATTTCTGTAACGCACGACCAGGCCCGCTCGAGATCGACCGGGGGAAAGTCAAAGTGGCTGCGCCGTGAACCTTCTTGGGTTGCAGCCCCGGGGCCGAACTTGCCCGACAGCAAACCGCCGGCGAGGGGCGACCAGACGAGGAGCCCCATCCGTTCCTCGATGGCGAGCGGCACCAGTTCGCGCTCGACGTCGCGTCCGGCAATCGAATAGTACGCCTGGAGCGTCTCGAAG
>Ga0058694_1001286_pt1 | contig 9986 bp, 12 predicted proteins | sample AgamicOrSfrz_FD_55041 | JGI IMG/M metagenome (GOLD analysis project Ga0058694, IMG submission 55041) | Agave microbial communities from Guanajuato, Mexico - Or.Sf.rz | ecosystem: Host-associated > Plants > Phyllosphere > Phylloplane/Leaf | place: Guanajuato, Mexico | collected 2012-05-30 | reverse complement strand
CAGTATTTTGTAGCAATGGTTGAAGAAGCTTCAAAAAAACCTGTATAAATGAATTGCATCTTGTAAAGACTTGTAGTACATTATGATTAATAAAAATGATATTGGTATAAAGCGTTGATAGGAAATAGTAATAAGATTTTTGATTTCAAGAGAGTCGATGGCTGGTGTGAATCGATAATCAATTCTTATGAATCCGTCCTGGAGCAAGCTGTCGAAAAAGTAGTAGGCAGTTTCGGTTCATCCGTTATCTGGTTTAAGAGGAAGGCTTATTTTAGCTTTCAATTAGGGTGGCAACGCGGGTAAACTCTCGTCCCTTTCATGGGGATGAGAGTTTTTATTTTGCCCTTTTATACTAAAGGAGGTACTAAGTATGTTAGATTTAAAATTTTTACGTGCTAATTTTAATGAAGTAAAAGAAAAGCTCAAGTTTCGTGGTGAGGACTTAACGGACTTAGGTCGCTTTGAAGAGTTAGATGCAAAACGCCGTGAGCTAATTGCTCAAACAGAAGAGTTAAAAAGCAAGCGAAATGAAGTATCACAGCAAATTGCACAATTGAAGCGTGAAAAACAAGATGCTGATCATTTAATCGTTGAAATGCGTGAAGTAGGAGATCGCGTAAAGCAATTGGATGAAGAGCTTCGCAGCGTTGAAGAAGAATTAGAACTATTGCTGCTTTCAATTCCTAACGTTCCACATGAAAGTACGCCTGTAGGTGAAACTGAAGATGATAACGTAGAAGTTCGCAAATGGGGAGAAATTAAACAATTTGATTTTGAACCAAAACCGCATTGGGATTTAGGAACAGATTTAAATATTTTAGATTTTGAAAGAGCTTCGAAAGTAACGGGAAGCCGCTTTGTATTTTATAAAGGGTTAGGTGCAAGATTAGAACGCGCTCTTATTAACTTTATGATGGATTTACATATGGATGAGCATGGTTATGAAGAAATNCTTCCTCCATATATGGTNAATCGNACAAGCATGACAGGAACAGGGCAGCTTCCTAAATTTGAAGAAGATGCATTCAAGATTAAAGAAGAAGATTATTTCTTAATTCCTACAGCTGAAGTACCAGTTACAAATTTACATCGTGATGAAATTTTAAGCGGAGATCAGCTTCCAATTGCTTATACAGCGTATAGTGCTTGCTTCCGCTCAGAAGCAGGCTCTGCAGGAAGAGATACACGTGGTCTTATTCGTCAGCATCAGTTTAATAAAGTAGAACTTGTTCGCTTTGTTAAGCCAGAAGATTCTTATGATGAATTAGAAAAATTAACGGGCCATGCTGAAAAGGTTCTTCAACTATTAGGTTTACCTTACCGAGTTCTAAGCATGTGTACAGCTGACTTAGGTTTCACAGCAGCCAAAAAGTATGATATTGAAGTTTGGATTCCAAGTTATGAAACGTATCGTGAAATTTCTTCTTGTTCAAACTTTGAAAGCTTCCAAGCTCGCCGTGCTAATATTCGCTTCCGCCGTGATACAAAAGCAAAACCAGAGCATGTTCATACACTAAACGGTTCTGGCTTAGCAATTGGCCGTACGGTAGCTGCAATTTTAGAAAACTACCAGCAGGAAGATGGATCAATTCAAATTCCAGAAGTGCTGCGTCCATATATGGGAAATAAAGAATTTATTTCTAAATAAAAGTAGAAGATGTTCATTAAGAATTAATTCTTAATGAACATCTTTTTAAAAAAAATCAATAAAAGAGTTGACTTCATTATTTGTATATGATAAATTAATACTTGTCGATACGGAGGAATACCCAAGTCCGGCTGAAGGGATCGGTCTTGAAAACCGACAGGGGTGTTAAAGCCCGCGGGGGTTCGAATCCCTCTTCCTCCGCCATATTTGACTTATAATGCAATTAACATAGCGCGATAAATTGGAGATTGGAAAACCGTTACTTATAAGTAACGGTTTTTTATTTGTTAAAAATGCCGCTTTATTAGTAAAGCGGCATTTTTTTATAGATGACGACGTTTTAGCTTTTCATTATGTTGTAAAAAGCGAGCCACTTTTTCAACAATTGATTCAATTGAATCAGGATCCTTGATAAGGTCGTATTCTCTAATATCTAAACGAAGAATAGGGCAAGCCGTAAAGTTATTAATCCAGTCTTCGTATCGGGCGTGCATCTCTTTCCAATAATCAAGAGGCGTTTGCTGTTCCATTGGTCGCCCTCTTTCTTGAATGCGATCTACAATATCTTCGAAGCTGCCTTCCAAATAAATGAGCAGATCCGGATGAGGAAAATATGGAGTCATAACCATTGCATCGAACAAGCTTGTATATGTTTCATAGTCTACTTTAGACATCGTTCCTTTTTCAAAATGCATCTTAGCAAAGATACCGGTATCTTCGTAAATGGATCTGTCTTGGATGAAGCCGCCGCCATACTCGAAAATTTTCTTTTGTTCTTTAAAGCGTTCCGCTAGAAAATATACTTGTAGGTGGAAGCTCCAACGTTCAAAATCTCCATAAAATTTGTCCAGGTAAGGGTTGGAATCTACTTTTTCAAACGATGTGCGAAATTGGAGAGCATCAGCCAATGATTGAGTCATTGTAGATTTCCCAACTCCAACTGTACCCGCTATCGTCAACACAGCATCATTAGGAATGTTGTATTTCGATCGTAAGTTTACCATTACATACTCCTTTTTAACATACTCTCTTGAACCTCTGATAAGATTCTATTTAAGTGTTGTTTATTTTGTACAAAATCTATTTCATCACCGTCATAACGTAAAATGGTTACATCAGGGTTATTTTGTTCAAACGCCGTCATAGCCTTTTCATAATCATCACTTAGCCTCGCAAGGTAGTGAGGATCGATGTTTCGTTCAATTTCTCTTCCGCGCATTTTAATACGCTTTAACAAGGTATCTAAACTGGCATTTAAATAAATAATAATGTTCGGAGCTGGCATATCAGCCGTTAAGATGTGGAAGATTTGTACATATTTTTTATACTGTTCATCTTTTAACGTTTGCTCAGCAAAAATCATATTTTTCATAATATGATAATCTGCTACAACAGGTTTTTTATAAGATAAGAACCCTTTTTGAATATCCTCCAACTGCTTATATCGATTACATAGAAAAAACATTTCGGTTTGAAAACTCCACTCGTTGATATTTTCATAAAATTTCCCGAGAAATGGATTTTCATCTACGATTTCTTTTAAAATTTCGAATTGAAATGCTTGTGCAATCTCTTTAGCTAGAGAGGTTTTTCCGACACCGATGGGTCCTTCTACTGAAATAAAAGGTGTGCCTTGCATTCATTTGCCTCCTTCATGACCACTCGTTCAAAAAAAACAGACAAAAAATATTTTAACATAGAGAAGGAGAATAAGGGGAAAAGAAATTTCTTTCAGTAAGAAGAATAACAAAAAGCCTACTGTTAACAGTAAGCTTTCCCTATTTATGGCTGTGTCACTCTTTTTGTAATTTTGAAGTTGTCTTCAATCAAGAGCCAGTTTTGCGGGAAATCTAAGCCTAGTTTCCAGTAGGCCATTCCTCTAAGTTTTAATTCTTTGATTAAATCAAACTTGGCCTGAATAGACCTAGCGTCTTCAAACCATACTTCGTGGGTGCGCTGCTGTTCATCTTTATACCGGAAGAAAGGAGCTTGTGCTTTATTGTCGTATTGAATAGCTACTTTATAGCGAGCTGCCAACTCAATAGCTCGTTGAGGACTAATGGCTTTGGCATATTCTCCTCCTGGTTTGTAAGGAAGTGTCCAATCGTAACCGTATAGGTTTTGGCCCATGATAATTTTTGAACTAGGTATTTCAGATACTGCATATTCTAAAACATCACGTACGGGACCAATAGGAGAGACGGCCATAGGAGGCCCACCGCTATATCCCCATTCATATGTCATCGGAACAACGAAGTTAGCAATCTCTCCAATGGCTTTATAATCATGTGCTTCATACCATTTGCCTTTTTGATCTCGACTTGTCTTCGGAGCTAAAGCGACAGACATAAGAAGTTGCTCATCTTGAAGACGCTTTTTTGCTTTCTGTAAAAATGCAATATAGGCTTCTTTATCTGCCGGACGCAAAAATTCGAAGTCAAAGTGAATGTCTCTGAAATTTTGTTCTTTCGCTGTTTTTACAATATTATTTAAGAGCGTATCTTGAACATCTTTATTATTTAAAATTGCTCGGCCGACTTCGTCACTGAATGCACCGTTTTCAATATTAGCCAATACCATTAAGAAAATGACGTCATTTTCTTTAGCAATAGAACCTAAATTGTTAAGTGGAGGTGCCTTTAGAGAACCGTCTTTTTGCACTTCGAAGTTCGCTGGCCCGAGATAAGTAAGGTATTTTGCATTTTGATTAATCATTTTCTCTGTTTGAGGAGTGATTTTTCGATTGCTTGTTTCAACATACCCTAAAAACTCACCGTTTCTTTTGTTGGGGGAAGGGGGAATTAAGATGCGGCGGCCAGGTGTTAAGGGTGCTGTAACTGAAACATTGTTCGCATTGGCAATAGCCTGATAGCTAACGCCTAATTTTCTTCCTACCTTCCATATAGTGTCCCCAGCTTTTACTGTGTAGTAAGTACCGTTGATTGGAATAACCATAGATTGCCCGATGACGAGTTGATTTGGATTAGGTAATTCATTTGCTCTTATAATTTTCCCTGCGTCAATGCGGAACTGTTTTGCAATACTATATATACTGTCACCTGCTTTAACAGTGTAAATTTGCATAATAAAAAGCCTCCATTTCATATGACTTACTTCCATCATATGAGAAGGCTTTTTACTTAATTCATCAACTCGGTATGTTTGCAAATACGAGCATTTAATACGTTATGCATCATTCTCAAAGCAAAGGTATTGTCTTCATCTGCGTTTGAAGCAATACAATCTTCAGGCACAATTAAGTTATACTCACGCATATAAGCATCGTTGGCTGAAAAAAGCACGCATATATTTCCCGCAATTCCTGTTAAAATAAGTGTATGCACATCGAGCTGTGATAGCAAAATATTTAAAGCTGTCCCATAGAAGATAGAATGCTTTGGTTTAATTAAAAAGTAATCAGCGTTTTGTGGTGAAATGTGATGTAGAATGGGTGAGCTTATCTCATTTGTGCAGTGTGTTAAAATGGTTTCTAAGTTTGCTTGCCATAGCTTATAGTGGTCATTGACATAAATGATAGGGATATGTTGAGACGAGGCATATTGTTTTAATTTGGAAATGTTTTGAGCAATTGTTAAAGATTTTTCAGCAAGTATTTTGCCGTTTTTAAATTGAAAATCGTTTAGCATATCAATAATAATTAAAGCAGTTTTAGCGTTCTTCACACAAGGTCTCTCCTTTTCCTGATGTACATAGTAAATAGTTTGACTCAGAAAAAATATAATATGTAAGGTTGGATAAAAAGTGTTAAATGATGAAAAGTATATGAGGTTGGCAATTGATGAAGCATTAAAAGCTAAAGATAAATTAGAGGTTCCCATTGGAGCAGTTATTGTTCAAAATGATGAGGTAATTGCTTCAGCTTATAACTTACGAGAAACAGAACAGCGATCAGTTGCTCATGCGGAACTTTTAGCAATTGATGAAGCATGTAAGAAACTAGGAACATGGAGATTGGAAGACGCTACGTTATATGTCACCTTAGAACCATGTCCGATGTGTGCAGGTGCTATTGTATTATCAAGAGTGAAAAGAGTTGTGTTTGGCGCTTATGATCCTAAAGGTGGCTGCGCGGGAACATTGTTAAACTTATTAGAGTTTGAAAAGTTTAATCATCAAGCAGAAGTAGTAGGAGGTATGCTAGAAGAAGAATGCGGGAGCCTCTTAACGACCTTTTTTCGTGAGTTGCGTCAACGAAAAAAGGCTGGAAAATAGCGCTAAAAAAGTAAGTTTTCTATAGCGGTTGCATTTTTGAATGAAAAGACGTATACTTGTAAATGCATCAACTTGATGCCCAAACTATTGGTTTCAACTTTGCCGTGCTAAGCGGGGAGGTAGCGGTGCCCTGTACTCGCAATCCGCTCTAGCGAGGCCGAATTCCTTCTTGAGGTTAGCTCATCTTAGGGCCTGCCTTAAGTAAGTGGTGTTGACGTTTGGGTCCTATGCAATGGGAATCTGTGAACCCTGTCAGGTCCGGAAGGAAGCAGCAGTAAGCAGAACCTCTCATGTGCCATGGGGTCGCCTGAACCGAGCTAACTGCTTAAGTAACGCCTGGGGTGGCTAATCGACGGAAGGTGCACGGCAGTTATATACATAAGTTTAGTCTACTCTGTTGGAGTAGGCTTTTTATTTTATCTCTCACTATTTTGAAAAAAAACCTCATAATACGCTATAATGATAACTAATGAATTATATTAAAAGGAGAGGATGTAGTGGCATATCAGGCTCTGTACCGTGTATACCGTCCTCAAAGCTTTAACGACGTAGTCGGTCAACAACATATTATCAAAACACTTCAAAATGCCCTTGTCCAAGAGAAATTTTCGCATGCGTATTTATTTTCTGGGCCTCGAGGGACAGGAAAGACAACAGCTGCTAAAATTTTAGCGAAAGCCGTTAACTGTGAAAAAGCACCCATTGCTGAACCCTGTAATGAATGTGCAACTTGTCGGGGAATTACTGATGGTTCCATTTCTGATGTAATTGAAATTGATGCAGCTTCTAATAATGGAGTCGATGAAATTCGAGATATCCGTGATAAAGTAAAATATGCACCTAGTGCTGTTCGATACAAAGTGTACATTATTGATGAAGTTCATATGCTTTCAATTGGAGCTTTTAACGCTTTGTTAAAAACGTTAGAAGAACCTCCTGCACATGTTATCTTTATTTTAGCTACAACAGAGCCGCATAAAATTCCATTAACGATTATCTCTAGATGTCAGCGCTTTGATTTCAAACGCATTTCGCCAGAAGATATCGTATATCGAATGAAGGAAGTATTAGGTTCTGAAGAGCTAGAAGTAAGCGAGGATGCTCTTTACGAAATTGCGAAAGCTTCAGAAGGCGGCATGCGTGATGCACTTAGTCTTTTAGACCAAGCGATCTCGTATAGTACGGAGAAGGTGAGCTTAGAGGATGTTCTATCCATAACAGGAGCAGTATCACAGGCTTTTATTGTGAAGATCGTCCAAGCTATCTTTAATGAAAACATCGTAGAAGCGCTAGACTCTGTTGAAAGTTTGATTAAAAACGGAAAAGATCCAGCGAGGTTTGTAGAGGACCTCATCTTCTATTATCGTGATGTTCTGCTTTATCAAGCTTCTGAAGAAAATGCATATTTACTTGAAAAAGCAGCGGTTAACGAAGAGTTTAAAGAACTCAGTTCAAAAATGGATAGTGCTTTTATTTATAAAGTCATTGCTGAATTGAACCAAACTCAGCAAGAGATGAAATGGAGCAATCATCCTCGAGTGCTACTTGAAGTAGCTTTAGTAAAATTAGCTCAAAGTTCTACAAATCAAGAGAGTGCTCTTCCATATCAAGACATTTTGCAAAAAATGAATCAAATGGAAGCAGAACTGCAGCAGTTAAAAGAAAAAGGCATTCAAGTTGATCATACAGCTCAGGCAGCGCAAACAGAGAAAAAACAGACAAGACAGTCCAGAAGTCAGTACAAAACGCCTGTTGGGAAGGTAAATGAAGTTTTAAAAAATGCCACTCGGCAGAATTTAGAAACGATTAAGCGATCTTGGGCGCAGGTGTTGGACACATTGAAACAACAAAATAAAGCTTCACATGCAGCGTTGTTATCTAACAGTGAACCGGTTGCGTCTTCAGATCAATCATTTATACTTAAATTTAAATATGAAATTCATTGCAAAATGGCTTCTGAAAATAACAACAATGTACGTGATAATTTAGAGAATATCTTATATACTTTAATTGGCAGCAAGCGTGAAATGGTTGCAATTCCAGAAAGCGAATGGGATAAAGTAAGAGAAGAGTTTCTTCAAGGACAGCAAAGTGATGGGTCATCAGGTCAACCACAGGAGGAAGACCCTGTGGTTGCAGAAGCGAAAAAGCTATTTGGAGAAGACTTAATCGAAATTCAAGAGTAAATTTAGGAGGAATGTTCATATGATGAAAGGCATGGGCAATATGCAAAAAATGATGAAACAAATGCAAAAAATGCAAAAAGATATGCAAAAAGCGCAGGAAGAGTTAGCTGAAAAAACTGTTGAAGGTACAGCTGGCGGCGGAATGGTAACAGTTGTAGTTAACGGTCAGAAACAAGTAATTGATGTAAATATTAAAGAGGATGTAGTAGATCCTGAAGATATTGAAATGCTACAAGATTTAGTACTAGCAGCAACAAATGACGCATTAAAACAGATGGACGATTTAACAAATAACACAATGGGTCAATTTACAAAAGGTTTAAATATTCCAGGACTTTAATAAGGTGGTTGCCACGTGCATTATCCAGAACCAATATCAAAGCTTATAGATAGTTTTATGAAGTTACCCGGCATTGGTCCAAAAACAGCTGTTCGCTTAGCGTTCTTTGTTTTATCTATGAAAGAAGATACAGTATTAGATTTTGCAAAAGCATTAGTCAATGCGAAGCGAAATTTAACCTATTGTTCAGTTTGCGGGCATATCACAGATCAAGATCCTTGCTACATTTGTCAAGATCAGCGCAGAGAGCGAATGTGGTATGTGTCGTGCAAGACCCTAAGGATGTCATTGCAATGGAGAAAATGAAAGAATATAACGGCTTGTATCATGTCCTGCATGGCGCAATTTCACCTATGGAAGGAATAGGGCCTGAAGATATCAAAGTACCAGAGTTATTAAAAAGACTTCAAGATGATGAGATTCAAGAAGTGATTTTAGCTACTAACCCGAATATAGAGGGCGAAGCTACGGCTATGTATATCTCTAGGCTCTTAAAGCCGACAGGAATTAAAATTACTAGAATTGCTCATGGGTTACCCGTTGGAGGAGANCTTGAGTANGCAGATGAAGTAACATTATCTAAAGCCCTAGAAGGTAGAAGAGAAGTATAACGAGGTACTNGCATATGTTTTTTAAAAGAAAAGGTTGGTTACGCAAAGAGTANGATGATGAATTTGTGAAGACTTTTATGCAAGTAAAGCAGGAATGGAGTCACAAAACTTCAATGGTAGAAAGAAGTGTAGATCCTTCAGAAGAGGTAATGGTAGATATTCGATTAGCCAAAATGAAGTATCTTTTTCTATTAAAAGAAGCCAAGCATCGAAATATTTCAATTAACAGGATGTCATAGAGGCATCCTGTTTTGTTGTCTTTATAAAATAAGGATTTCCCTCCGTGAAGTAGTGCTTTTTTTGAATGCTTGGACATACATATAAGATAACTTATCTGCTTTAAGAAGGAGGCAACATGCTAAATCATCCCATTGTAGTTGTGTCTTTTTTAATAGGACTAATCATTCTACTCTTAGTAACAGGTGGTGTTGAAAAAATGCTTCGAGTCATTGGAAATTTATCGATTAAGCTTATTATTGGCGTTCTGCTGCTTTTCTTTATTAACATCTTTGGCGTACAGTTTGGTATTCATATCCCTATTAATTTCCCCACAGCCATTGTTTCAGCTATTTTAGGTATTCCAGGCATAGCTGCCTTACTTGTTATTAATAATTTCATATTATAATTTGGAGGAATATCCAAAATAAAAGTTTTCTGGAATCTTTTCGAGAAAACTTTTATTTTTTTTGAAAAAGTTGTTGACCANCAAGTTAACAGATGNTATATTTATATACGTCGCTAAGANAACAACAAAAAAATAACTCGAAAATAACTTAATGAAAAAAGTTGTTGACAAGTTATTCTTAAGGTGGTAAGATAAGAAAGTCGCCTTGAGACAAGAGTTCTTTGAAAACTGAACGAAATAGTAAACGTCAACGTTAATTTTTATTTTTAAAATTGAGCAAGTCAAACATTTCTTCGGAGAGTTTGATCCTGGCTCAGGATGAACGCTGGCGGCGTGCCTAATA
>Ga0058694_1001278_pt1 | contig 10024 bp, 9 predicted proteins | sample AgamicOrSfrz_FD_55041 | JGI IMG/M metagenome (GOLD analysis project Ga0058694, IMG submission 55041) | Agave microbial communities from Guanajuato, Mexico - Or.Sf.rz | ecosystem: Host-associated > Plants > Phyllosphere > Phylloplane/Leaf | place: Guanajuato, Mexico | collected 2012-05-30 | reverse complement strand
CTGTCGCACAGTTCGGTGCTGACTGAGCAGCGACTCTTCGGCGAGATCGCGCATCCGGAAGACAGTGTGCGTTTGCGCGATGAAATGAATCGCGCCTTCGCNAGCCGTGAGCATTTCGAAGTGGATTTCCGNGTCGGCTGGGCGACTGGTTCGATCCGCTGGATTCTGGTGCGCGGCGTGGGACGATTCCTGCCCGATGGCGCGCTCAATTCAGTCATTGGATTTACCCTCGACATCACGACCCGAAAAGAAGCCGAGCTGGAGCAGCAGCAAATCGCGTTGTCNGAGAAGCGGGCGCGTGAGGAGAGCGAGCGCCTCGCCACGGCGATGGACCATTTCGTCACGACAGTCAGTCATGAATTGCGCTCGCCGCTCGCCGCGATCGTATCCTGGACTCATTTGCTCGAGCGCACGAAAGACGCTTCGCAGGTAGCGCCGCGCGCGGCTGGCGTTATCAGCCGCAATGCGCGGCAACTCGCACATATGGTCGACGATCTGCTCGATAGCGGCGCCATTGTTACTGGCAAGCTGTCGGTCAATCTGAGCCCGGTCGATCTGGGTGCGCTCGCGGGCAACGTCGCAGAAGACATGCGTATGGACGTCGAGGCAAAAGGCTTGCGTCTCGTCGCCGACGATCTCGCATCGGTCACCGTGCTCGCCGATGAAAGCCGCATGAAGCAGGTTGTGTGGAACCTGTTGTCGAACGCGCTGAAGTTTTGTCCGACCGGATTCATCCAGCTATCCGTCACAACCGGCGCAGAACATGTCGAACTCGCGGTGCGCGATACCGGCGTGGGCCTGGATGAAAATTCGCTCAAGCAGATTTTCGAACGTTTCCAGCAGTTCGCCGGCAATGGTTCCGGACGCGTTGCCGGGCTCGGCTTAGGCTTGTGGCTGGTGAATAACCTGGTCGACCTGCATAACGGCACGATCTTCGCCGAAAGCGCCGGCCTCGGGCATGGCGCCACTTTCCGGGTTCGCCTGCCTGTGTATCGCTAAGCCGTGCAGCGCCTCTTCGGCTCGCCATGGGCAGCGTGTGTGAACCGCACGGTCAGCCACGGCATTGAGCGTGAGTGAATGACACGCATGCGGGCGAGGTATGCATCAGCGCGGCAGAGGCGGCGGTTCGTTGAGTACGGCCCAGAACACACCAAGGTCTTTGATGGCGTCCATGAAGTCTTCGAACTGAACGGGCTTCACCACGTAGGCGTTCACGCCGAGATCGTAGCTGCGCAGCAGATCGCTTTCTTCGCGCGATGAGGTAAGCATCACCACCGGAATGCGCCTGAGATCTTCGTCGGCGCGTACGGTTTTTAGCACCTCGTGACCGTCCACCTTCGGCAACTTCTTGTCCAGCAGAATGACCGCCGGAATCTCCGCACCTCGGTCCGCCCACTGTCCCTCACGGCGAAGGTATTGCAACGCCTCTTCTCCGTCGCGCAACGACACGACCGGATTCGCAAGCCGCGTTTTCTCCAGCGCGATCAGCGTCAGTTCGATGTCGTTGGGATTGTCTTCAACCAGCAAAATTGGTTTTAGCACGCGTTCATTCTCCTTTCATCTTCGTTTCAGCTCTCCGATCAGACCGCGTCCGGTTTTGCGCCAGCAAGTTGTCTGGGCGTGCCGCGGAGACTGCCGGCGATTCTTCGTTCCCCGTTGCAACAGCGGCAAGCGAACGGGGCAGTGAGAATGTCACGGTTGCCCCTTTGTCCACTTCGCCGACCGCCCACGCCTCACCGCCATGACGTTCGACGATCCGCTTCACGGTCGCGAGGCCGATACCGGTTCCGCTAAATTCTTCCATGCGATGCAGGCGCTGGAAGACTTCGAAAAGTTTGCCGACGTAGAGCATGTCGAAACCGACACCGTTGTCTTTCACGAAGAACACGTCGTGGCCGGCTAGTGCATCTTCCCCTGCGTAACGGCCGATTTCGATTACAGCGGCATCGCGCGTCGCGGTGAACTTGACGGCGTTCTCGATCAGATTGCGCAGCACGACATGAATCAGCACAGGGTCGGCCGTAATCTGGCCGAGGTCGCCCACGTGCCACGTGATGTTGCGCTCGGACGCGTGCTTGAGTTCGTCGGCGATCAGGGAGTCGACCAGTTCCTGCACGTCGATCNGTTGCGGACGCAGCGCNGTGCGGCTCATCTGCGANAACGCNAGCAGGTCGTCTACNAGCTCGCCGCCAAATTTCGCCGATGAAATGATCCGCTCGAGAAAGTGTTGGCCGCGCTCGGACAGCGCGCCGCTTTCCATCTGACGCAGCAGATCCGCGAAGCTGGCGATGTGCCGAAGAGGCGCCCGCAAATCGTGCGATACCGTATAGGAGAAACCTTGCAATTCCTCGTTCGCACGTCCGAGTTCGTGCGCGAGTTGCCCGAGTTCCTCGGCCCGGCGCAGCACGATGCCGAGCAAGGCAGTGCGGAATTCCGAAGCAATTTCCAGTTCAGCAGGGCGCCATGCGAGCGATCGGTCGCGTACCGTGTCCGTCCAGACGTCGAAGCTCTTGCGCGGAGACAGCGAAGGCGAAAGACTTGCGAGCTTTTCTCGCGGATCGCCCGCCCATTTGATTGTCTGAATGGCTTCCTTGCGGAACCACAGCACGTAATTCCGGAACAACGTCGAAATCGATACGGACAGCAGGCCGGCATAACCTGGATTGGCTGGCACGACCGGACAGGTGAACGCGAGGGCGTCGGTTTCGAACGTCTCCTGAGACTTGGTATCCAGCCATTCGACGAGCTTCCCGACGTCCGCCTCGGATGGCGTGCTGCCAATGAGCAGCACTCGACCGTCAACGACGATGGCTGCGCCGTCTGATGCGGTCAGTCCGAGGAAATCGCCAGGATCGTTGACGAGCGCGTCGGTAAAACTGTCTGCGTCTGCCATTGCACCGAGAAGCCGCGTGAGGGTGCGGCGCAATTCGAGTCGGTATGCGGCTTCGGCATGTTCGTCTTTCGCTTCGATCTGCAGCGACAGCACTTGTGCAATGTGTTCACACGCGGTGCGTACTTCGAAAGGCGGAACGCGCCCGCTATCGTGATGACAGGAAATCAAGCCCCACAGCTTTCCGCGAACTACGATAGACATGGACATGGACGACATCGTGTCCATGTTCTTCATGTACTGCACGTGCACGGGCGATACGCTTCGCAGCGAAGCGTAGGTCAGATCGGTGGGCTTGCCTGTCGACGGGTGCAAGGACGGCACGAGCGGCGCGGGCTGATATCCGGCGTCCGCAATCAAACGGATGCGGTTGCGTATATATAGCGCACGCGCCTGTGCTGGAATGTCCGAGCCAGGAAAGTGCTGGTCGATGTAAGACGCGTACCCCGGTTCGACGTGTTCTGCGATCACGTGACCGATACCGGCTTCGTCGAAGTTGTAGACCAGAGTGCGGCCGTAACCGGTGATGCGATGCACTTCGTCGGCGGCGAGCTGCGCGAGACACTCGATACTGTTCGCCTCTTCAAGGCGGTTGATGAATGTGCGCACGAGCGGATACATCGACGAAAACACGTCGCCGGTTCCCAGCGCCGGCTCGAGTTCGACGATCGCGACACCCTGGTAGCGATGCACGATAACGGCGAAGGGTGATGGCCGCCCGGATGCCTCTTCACCGCGCGGGTCGCTCATCGAACCGATGTAAAGCGGGATGCCGTCATCGACCTGCGAGGCAAGCCCGTTGACGATGCGGGCCGCCCATTCTTCGCCGAGAATGCTCGCGATCGAGCCGCCCAGTGTGTTCTCCGCCGGCGAGCCTGTCAGGCTCGCGATATTGGCGCTGACCTGCAACAACGTTCCGTCTGCGGCAATGCTGAACAGAAAGCCGTGCGGCTGAATGCCGCCTGGGATATGAATGGGTTCTCGCGCGCAGTCGACCTCAGCTGCCGATGAAGCGGAATAGGGCAGTTCTGCCATGCTTGCTCCGGAAACGGTGTGCTGTATTTTCGCATATTCGTTTCATCGGAACTTGAACTGCAGATCGAAATGTATGGGCCCGGCGCGTCTGGAATTCGCCTAAAACCCGTACAACTCAGCCGGATTGTCTACAAGCATCTTGCGGCGAACTTCGTCGCTTTCCGTTAGCCGCATCGTCCAGTCGAGCATGCGCGCGTCGTCGGGCACGGGCTTTACGTTGGGATGCGGCCAATTCGACGCCCACACGCCGCGCTCCGGAAATCGGCTTGAAAGCGTGCGCACGAGCCACGACACGTCGTCGAAATCAGGCGAGCCGTTGCGCGAGCTTTCATAGGGCGCGGACAGCTTGATCCAGCAACGCGAACCGTCGAGCAGGCGGCACAACGACGTGAACCCTTCGCTTTCCGGTGTGACGGGCGCGAGAAATTTGCCGAGATGATCGATAACAAGATTCGACGGCAAGCTCGCCAGCATCGCTTCATGAGCAGGCAACGTGTGCCCATCGAGCTGCAGGTTGATATTCCATCCCATCGGTGCGATGCGCGCCGACATGTCCTTGAGCACACTCCACGGCAGTACTCCGCCCGACAGCATCATGAAACGCACGCCACGTATGCCGGCATCGTGCAGGCGCTGCAATTCGTCATCGCTGACATCGGGCGGCACGACCGCGACGCCGCGCGCGCCGTCGCCCAACTGAGCGATGGCCGCGAGCGTACAGCGGTTGTCGAAGCCGTAGCCCGTCGGCTGCACGACGATTGCGCGCGACAAACCGAGCCCGCGCTGCACTTCGCGATATGCCGATGCAGGTGCCGGCGGCGGCGTGAAGGTTGCGCTCGCCGCGAGCGGATAGCCTTCCTCGTACACGTGGATATGGCAATCGCATGCGCCTTCGAAGTCGATTGGACGTGTCATCGCGCGTCCGTCGGCATGGCAAAGCCCGAGACGCGATGCGCGTGCTCCGCATTCACCGCGCCCGCGGGCATGCGGCCCTGAAACAGTGCTTCGGTTTGCGCGACGGTTTCCATCGATTGATGCTCGATGGCGCCCGGCGTCAGTCCGCCAATGTGCGGCGTCGCGATCACGCGCGAATGGGCCGCCAACTCAGGCGATGGCATCTGATCCGCAGCGCGGCCCACGTCGAGCGCGCATCCTGCCAGGTGGCCACGCTCCAGCGCGGCGAGCAGAGCGGCGTCATCGACCAGTTCGCCGCGGGCCGCGTTGATGAAGTACGCGCCCGCTTTCATCGCCGCGAAGGTCTGCGCGTTCATCAGGTTCGCAGTCTGCGGCGTGGCGGGCGCAAGGCAGACGACGAAGTCCGACTCGGCGAGCAGATCGTCCAGGCCGACTTGCTGCACGCGCGTGTCGTCGATCGTCGCATACGGATCGGACACGATCACGCGCATGCCGAAGGCCGACGCGAGAGGGCACAGGTAGCGCGATATCTGCCCATACCCGATCACGCCGAACGTGCTGCCGCGCAACTCGCGGCCCATCTTCGGAGCAGGCGATTCGTGCCGGTGATACGCCTCTGCATACGCGGTGGTCCTCGCGCGAGATCGAGCATTGCGCCTATCACCCACTCGGACACGGCCGGTATGAAGCCTGCGCTCGCCTGCGTGACAAGCACGCCGAGTTCGCTCGCGGCATCTACATCGACGGTACGGATATCCACCGCGCAGCGCACGAAGGCGGCCAGCTTCGGCAGCGCTTCGAACAGCGCGCGCGGCGCCGGCGTCTGCCGGTAGGCGATGATGACATCGGCCTCGCGCGCGGCGTCGGCAAGTTCAGTAAGCGTCAGTTCGCGATCTTCGGGGTTGTACGTGACGTCGGCGAACTTCGCCAGCGCCGCCGCGGCGCGCGTGCCGAAGTAATGATCCAGCATGTGCCGGGGATGACTCACGAATACCTTGTTCATGTCCTTATCCTGTCTTTCTGGCTTGCTTCGCTTTCGCCGCGGTTTTGCCCGGGCGTGCGACCGATTCGCGCTCCACGAGCGTGATGTCCGTGAACAGCGCCTGCTCCGACGCAGGCATGGGTTCGTCGTGCGGACGCATCGCGCGCTCCACCATCGCGGCGGCCATCGCCGGCACCGGAAGTTGCACGGTTGTGAGCGCGGGGTTTGAAATCGCCGCGAGGAAATGCCCGTCCATGCCGACGATCGACACGTCTTCCGGCACGCGCAGTCCGCACTCGCGCAGGCCTGCCATGAGGCCGAGCGCCATCAGGTCGTTGACCGCGACAATGCCGGTCGGGCGCGCGTCGTCTTGCGAGAGCAGGCGCGCGAGCGCGCGACCGTTCTCAGCGATCATCGAGTCGCCGTATTCGTTCACCGGGCCGCTGTCGAGCACGCGCGCCTCCTCTGATAGCCCCGCCTCCTGTGCTGCCGAGAGGAACCCGTTGATCTTGTCGCGGCGGCTCATCGTCACGCCGGTCAACGTTGCAAAGGCGAGCCGCGCGTGGCCGTGCGCGATCAGATGGCGCGTCGCGATGCGTGCTGCTTCGAAGTTGTCCGGCGTGACGTGTTCGACGCGCGTGGTCTCACCTTCGGTCGCGCGGCGGTCGTAGCTGACAACAACCATGCCGCGTTCGACGGCGGTTTCCAGATGGCGCTCGTTCGCAAGCGACGAGATGACGATCACGCGCCGCACGCCTTGCGACAGCAGGTCTTCGAAGAACGACGCTTCCTTCGCCGGATCGCGATACGTGTTGCCGATCATCACACGGTAGCCGTAGCGCTCCTGTGCATACGTTTCGACCTCGCGTGCGATATAGCCGTACATCGGATTGGCGATGGACGGCACGAGCAGTCCGATGAGCGGCGTCTGTCCCGTCTTGAGCTGACGCGCGAGCGTGCTCGGCCGATATTGCAGCGAACTCATCGCGGCCTGCACGCGCGCGAGCGTTTCCTGACGCATCTGGTCTGTGCGGCCGTTGAGTACGTTGGATACCGTGCTCACGGATACACCGGCCTCGCGGGCGACATCCTGAATGGTGCTCATAAGGTTTTGCATCTGCCGGCTACAGGCCGAGCCGGGTCGGCAACCACAACGAAAAGGATGGCACCAGAACCAGCACCACCAGTGCAATGCACAACACCAGCAGATATTTGAGCATAGGACGCGCCACAGCCTTCATTTCCGTGCCGGTGATGGCGCAGGTCGCAAAGAGGCCCAGGCCGACCGGCGGCGCGAACAAACCCAGGCCCATTGCGACGACGATCACCGTGCCGAAATGCAGCGGGTTGATGCCGAGTTGCGTGGCGATCGGAGTAAGCAGCGGGCCGAAGATGATGAGCGCGGGTGCGCCTTCCAGCACCGCGCCGAACACGATCATGATCAGCACGGAGAGCAGCAGGAACATCGTGGGACCGTATTGATGCGCGAAGGCGATCATCGAATCGGAGACGAGCGCGGGGATCTGCTCGATGGTCAGCGCGAACGACACGCTGGATGCTGCCGCGACGATGAAGAGAATGCTGCTCGCCATCGATGCCGAGCGCACGAATACCCGTGCCACCGATTTCGGCGTCAGCTCNCGAAACGCCAGCCAGCCGACGATAAGCGCATAGACCACGGCGAATGCGGACACTTCGGTNGACGTCGCGATACCCGAAGTCACACCCTTGCCGATCATGGTGATCATGACGAGCGCGACCAGCGCGCCGCCGAGCAGCGGCATCCACGCGCGAGGATTGGTGAGCGCATCGGCGAGATTGATGCGGCGCCCGAAAATCACCGCGACGATCGCCAACGCCACCGCAAGGACGGCTGCCGGNACCACGCCCGCGAGGAACAGCCCCGCGATCGATATGTTCGCGACGAAGCCCATGATGATCATGTTCACGCACGGCGGAATGGTTTCGGCCATCACGGCGCTGCAGGCGAGCAACGCTGCGGCTTCGTTCGGATCTTCCTTGCTCTGGCGCACAGCCGGCATCACGACGCCGCCGACGGCCGCGATATCCGCAAGCTTTGAACCGGATACACCTGAGAAGAAGGCCGTCGCCATGATCGTGATGAGCCCGAGGCCGCCACGCACGCGCCCGAAAATCCGCAGCAGCAGTTCGATCAGTCGCGACGACATGCCGTTGGTTTCCATCAGCAGGCCGGCTAATACGAAGAACGGAATGGCGAGCAGCACGAAGTGGTCGGTGCCGGCCATTACTTGTTGCGAGTAGACGAGCATCGGCAGCGACGGGTCCGCGAGGAAATACAGCAGCGCCGAGAACGCGAGCACGAAGCCGATCGGCACGCCGAGCACCAGTGCGCCGACGAAGCCGGCTATCAGCAGCGAGCCGGGCTTGATCGCGTGAGCGGGCACCGAGGCGTTCCACGCGAACACGGCCGCTGCGAGCAACAGGCAGCCGACCAATGTGCCCAGCACGGTCTTGCGCGCGCCGTTCACCGCGTTGGCGAGCGCGAAGATCGTCATGAATACGCTGCCAATGACGAGTGGTACACGTTGATCCATGCGGGGAGGCCGCTCGGCGTCATCTGACCGTACGAATCGACCAGCAGCAGGCACGACGACACGCAAAGATTGCCCGCGACGCCAACGATTACCCAGTGCCCCACATGAACGAGCGCGGGCTGCCAGCGCCTTGGCAGCATGCCGCGAAACAGGTCGACGCCGACGTGCTGACTGCGCGCAAGCACCGTGGCGGCGCCGAAGAACACCAGCACGATCATCAGCGCGCCGGCGACTTCCTCGGCCCAGTCGAAAGGATCATGCAGGAAATAGCGGTAGATCACGGAGAGGAACACCACGAGCACATCGGCCGCGAGCACCGCCGCGCACAGGTATTCGATCCAGCGCATGAGACGGGCGAGGCCGCGCGCGAGCATGGTCTCATGGCCGAAGCCCGGCGCGGCGAGTTGCGTTTCCGGCCCGGGCGTCGCGGAGAAAGTGGTCATGGTGTGCCTGCCTCGTTAGCCGCGCGCTGCGGCGATTGCGCTGAAGAGCGGCGCGGTCGAGGGATACTGCTTCGAGAAGCTCGCGTACAGCTGCGACTGCATCTCGCCGCGCGCGGTGTCGCGGTCGGCCTTCGACATCGGATAGAACGTCATGCCGCGCTTTTTCAACTCCTGCTCGGCGCGGGCAGCCGTTTCGATGGCTACGACGCGCTGCTTCACCGTCGCGTCTTGCGCCGCTTTCTGAAACGCGGGGCGCAAATTCTCCGGAATCTTCGCCAGCGCGCGGCGGCCCATCGCGACGACGAGCGGGCTGAACACATGCTGCGTCTGCCAGCACGACTTCACCACTTCGTCGTACTTGCTCGCGAGCACGGTCGCGCAGTCATGCTCGAAGCCATCGACGACGCCTGTTTGCGCGGCCATGTACAACTCGCCGATTGGAATGGGCGTCGGTACAGCGCCCATCAGCTTGAAGGTTTCCATGAAGGCGGGCGTGGGCAGCACGCGCAGCTTCACGCCCTTGATGTCGGCAAGCGATTGCGTGGGCTTCTTCGTGAACACGTTGCGCGCGCCGAACGAATAGCCCCACGTGACGACCGAGCAGCCCGCACGCTGTTGCAGCATCGTGTCGAACGTTTTGCCGACGGTGCCGTCCATCGCGCGCCCGACGTGGTCGAAGCTGTCGAACACATAGCCCAGATCGAGCATGCCTAGTTCCGGCAACACGGTCGCCCAGATCGACGAGCCGGTGACCATCATGTCGACGGCGCCGACCTTCACCTGCTGCACCACGTCGCTTTCCTTGCCGAGCTGGTTGTTCGGGAAGTAGTCGATCCGGATCTGATCGCCGACGCTCGCTTTCAGGTTCGCAGCGAGGTTTTGATACCACACGTAGTGCGCGGCGTTTTCGTTGGGAGGCATGGACGACGACAGCCGCAACGTGGCGGCGGGCTGCGCACGCACGATCGCGGGAAACCCCGCGCCCGCGGCTGCAAGCGAAGCTGCCGAAGCAGTCTGAAGGAACCGTCGCCGGGAAATGGAATGCATGGTGTTGTCTCCTGGATGCCGCGTTGACCGCGGACGAGTTTGTCGGGCGCGGCAAGACAGAACGCGCGACTGTATCGATTTAGTGTATCGATACAGTAAATCGCGGCATCGCTGGAACAAATGGGCGTTTACCCGG
>Ga0058694_1001277_pt1 | contig 10027 bp, 7 predicted proteins | sample AgamicOrSfrz_FD_55041 | JGI IMG/M metagenome (GOLD analysis project Ga0058694, IMG submission 55041) | Agave microbial communities from Guanajuato, Mexico - Or.Sf.rz | ecosystem: Host-associated > Plants > Phyllosphere > Phylloplane/Leaf | place: Guanajuato, Mexico | collected 2012-05-30 | reverse complement strand
CTTCAGGTCACGAAATACAGCACGGGTTGAGCGCTTCCTTATACCGTTCCCAATAAGGCCCGAACGTGCGGTTAACCACAAAGACGCTGCTTGCCTGCATTTGCCTTTAACGGTTTCACTTTTCGCGAATACCGTCGCCGACAAACTGCATATTCATATCTTTGCACAGTGGTGCTGCGCCTATGCAGCGCAAATGATCCCGCTCAGGTTGTGCGCTCGCGAACATACGCGTCGAAAATGGCACCCCAGACTTTGGCAGTGCTGACTGGTGCGCATCACGCGCTAGTCCACCTTCACACCGTTCTACACGCGACCCGGTTTCATTCAGGCACGATCCGCGTCTGACGAGTCGCAGCATTCCGACAATGTATGAGCCTTGTTTGCCGCCCTCTTCCATTGAAGCGATGGAAAGACTTTCGTCGGCATATTCAGGGGTTCGAACGACGCTCGCAACTCGGGCGGAAAGTAATGGGCCGCGACGCTTGACGCCGATACGCAGACGAATAGCGTGCGGCAACGTAACTTTGCTGGCATCAGCACTCGCACATCCATGTGTGCGGGTGGTCGGTTAAACCTCTTCGATGATGGGCTCCTTATGAACGAGTTTTCTCCAAAATCGCAGGCTGCCGGCTCCCGCCAGAATGACGTTGATCTGGTCCGTTACCTCGACGTAGTCCTGGCGAACCGGTGGCTCGTTCTGGCAATCGCGAGCATGGTGCTTGCAATGGGCGTGGCCTACAGTCTCCTCGCACCGCCCGTTTACCAGTCCGATATTCTCCTGCAGGTAGAACAGGAGAGCCCCACCAATACCAAGAGTCTGCTTGGCGACGTATCAAGCCTTTTCGACGTCAAAACAGAAACCACCGCTCAGATCGAGGTACTGCGCTCGCGCATGGTGGTAGGAAATGCGGTCGACAATCTCAAACTCTACATAAGCGCGGAGCCGAAGCGCTTTCCACTGATCGGCAATTGGATTGCGCGTTGGAACAAAGGCCTGTCACAGCCCGGCTTGCTCGGAGCTGGCGGCTATGCGTGGGGCAGCGAATCGATCAACGTAGGGACGTTCGATGTTCCAGAAGATCTCGAAGGCGACGACTTCAAGCTGACCTCGCTCGGCGGAGGTCGCTATGTTGTCGAACAGAAGCAGCTTGACGCGCCGATCTACGGACGTGTCGGCGAGACGATCGTTTCCAACGAGAGCACGGGAAAGATAACGCTGCGCGTGCAGGCACTCAATGCGAATCCCGGCACGGAATTCCTGCTGGTGAGGAACTCGCGACTGAAGACGCTGGAGAACCTGCAAGACAAGCTGTTCATCGTTGAAAAAGGCAAGCAGAGCGGCATTATTGGCGCGTCGCTGACAGGCACCGATCGGCAACTGACCGCGAAGATCCTGAACAACATCGGCGACGAGTACGTCGCGGCAAACATCGCGCGTAAGGCAGCCGAGGCCGAAAAATCGCTCGCATTTCTCAGCGACTTACTTCCCCAACTGAAAAGCGAACTTGAAGATTCTGAGCGCAGCTACAACGCGTTGCGAATGAAGCGCGGCACATTCGACATCAGCGAGGAAGGCAAGACCTATCTACGCGAGAGCGTCGAGTTACAGGCTAGTGCACTGGCACTGAAGCAGAAGCGCTCCGAACTGACCGCACTTTTCACGAGTGAGCACCCGTCGGTTCGTGCCGTCGATCAACAGCTTGCGGCCTTGAGCGCCAAAGAGGCCGCTGTTTCGCAGCGAATGACGTCACTGCCGAACTGGAACAGGAGTCGTTGCGCCTGATGCGCGATGTGCGCGTCAATAACGATCTCTACGTCGGCATGCTCAACAACATGCAGCAGTTGAAACTCGTGCGGGCAGGCAAAGTCGGCACCGTGCGACTGCTCGACCGATCCGTCGTACCGAAGGAGCCGATCAAGCCTAATAAGCCGCTGCTGATCGCAGGTTCCGCAGCACTCGGCCTCGTCTTGGGAATAGTGGTGACCTTCATGCGCCACATACTGCGCGGCGGCGTGACAAATCCTCAGGACATCGAGCAGGAAACTGGTTTGACTGTCTATGCGACCGTGCCGGTTTCGCGCACGCAAGCAGCGCTCGAGCATGAATCGCCAAAACGGAACGAGGGCTTGCTGTTGCTCGCCACGCATTCTCCGGGAGATCCATCTGTCGAGAGTCTACGCAGTCTGCGCATTGTGCTGCAGCTTTCAATGCTGGAAGCGGGAAACAATCGCGTGCTGCTCACCGGTCCGAGCGAACAGATCGGCAAATCATTTCTGTCCGCCAACCTGGCAGCCGTGATGACCGGATCGGGCAAGCGTGTGCTGCTAATCGACGCTGATTTGCGCAGGGGCCATCTGAACGAGTATTTCAGCAAGGAATCGCAACCGGGGCTCGCGGACGTTCTGACGCAGAGTGCCACGTTAGACGACGCCCTGCAGCGTAACGTAGCGCCCGGACTCGACTTCCTCCCCAACGGTACTACACCGTCCGACCCCGCGGAGCTTCTGATGGGCGATGCAATGTCCCGTCTCCTGGAGTCGGTAGGCGACAGATACGACATGGTGTTGATCGATACTCCGCCCGTCCTCGCGGTATCCGATGCCGCCGTATTGGCGCACCGCTGCGGCACTGTGTTCCTTGCAACACGCTTCGGCACGACGTCGGTCGAAGAAGTACGCGAGTCCGTCAAGCAACTCAGGCATGCGAACGTGGAAGTCAAAGGCGTGATCTTCAACGCCTTCCATCCCGCCGCCTATCGCTACAGCTTGGGTTCGCATGCAGGCCGTAACCGATATCTGTCGTATCAGTACGCGACCGCCTCGGGCGACTCCAAATCCGGCAGTTGACCCGTGCGTAAGCGCATGCCGCGGAAAGCCTGTGTGGCCGATGCGGCATAACCGGTACGGCTTTGTCAAACCGAACTCCGAATAGAAGATGATCGTTAATGTAAAGCATTCGGTCGTTAGCATCGCGGGCGTTGTGCTCAGTCAGGCCGCGAACTTCATTGCGGTCATACTGATTGGCAAGTTCTGCGGGCCGAGCGAGCTCGGTTACTTCAGCCAGTTGAATGCGATTGGCCTTTTCGCCGGTTCGGTGCTGGGCTTGCGGCTCGAAGTGGCCTGTATGGCCGCGGATAAAACGCTTGCCGTTCGCGCGCTGGTGAGTTCGAGTTGCGTCGCCATGGCGATCGCACTGCTGCTCGCCGCCGTCGCGGTGGTCAGTGGCGAGCAGAAGTATTTGACCGTAGTGGTGCTGGCGAGCGGTGTATTCCTCCAGCAGGCACTGTCGTCTGCACTGGCAAGCGAGCGCAAGTACGTGAGCATCGCCGTGCAACGCGCATTTCCGAATGTCGCATTTGCGGCGGCATTCGTTGCGCTGATGATGTTGGCCAGACACCCGTGGAGCGGGCCGGATATTTTCGCGGTGTACAGCTTCGTGTTTTTTGCTTCAGCCGCCGTTCCGCTGGCTGGCTATCTTTTCACCTCCCGGTCGATGCTTTCGCCGGAGTGCCTGAAGTTCTCCCGGCTGCAACTCGATTACGCCAAATTCTCGCTGCCGACAACGTCGCTCAATTCGGTCGTAATCTATTCAATCGCGATCCTCATGCCACTTGCTTTCGCACCCCACGACGCGGGCGTGTTTGCTCTTGCCTATCGCGTCGGCTATTTCCCTGCGTCTCTCCTGTCGCAGAGCCTCGGCGCGGTGTTCCGACGGGATCTTATCGATCTGGTCGAAAGAGGAACGGACGTGCGCGGCGCAAGAAATCCGGCAACATCGTTCTCTCTGGTTCTAATGCCACTGAGCGTGGTGCTCATTGCAGCTGGCTACCTCGGTCTTGCGCTCATCATCAACTTCAAGATGGGAGACCTCTGGCAGCAGTCGATGCACGTTTACATGCTGTTTTCGCCGTACTTCCTGACGATGGCCGTGTTCGGTTCGCTCGCGCAGGTATTTATCGTCTTCAAGCAGCAGAAGTTCGATCTGGTGATTCAACTGATGAGCGCTGTCAGCATATTTATCATTTTCGCCTTCACGAGCGTCTTCAAGCTGGACTTTATGTCGGTTGTTCTGCTTCTCAGCCTATCGGGAACGCTTGTGGCATGCGTCGGCATCTACTATTCGGTGAACGTGGCGAAAGGCGGCATGAGCATCAAGCCGCGGGATTCGGTTGCAATCTAAGGGGGTGAACGTGCGTATTGTCAAAGTACCCGGGCTGATCGGGCGAAGCGCGAGTCCCGGTGTGTCGGCGACAATCTGGATGCTTCTGCTCGCCCTTCTTTGCTTCGTTTCCATCGCCCATGAAACGGTGCTGCCGGCCAAGTTCCTGCTCGACGAGCAAGTTATCCTCGAACGAATGCTGACGGTTAGCCGCTTCGAGGCCTTTGGCGACTCCTTCGACAACCTTGCGTGGACGTTCCGGTCCCTCGGCATTAGCACGCCGGGAATATCGTTGATCGGATTTTTCGCTTCAACAGTTGGACTCGTGCTTGCGATCTGGCGCTCAGGAGTGACGTCGCTAACTTACATGGAATTCCTGCTGGCCTGCTTCTGGCTCTTTGCGCAGACGGTCTACATTGGTATGCCTTCGAAGGAGATCGTTATATCGCTAGCGGTTCTCTTCATCCTGCAGTGCAAGGACTCGCGGTTCATCGTTGTCGTATTCACAGCTTGCGTCGCACTCATTGCCATCTTCTTTCGCACCTACTGGGCCATCACGTTAGCGCCGGCGCTGTTTCTGTACTTCGGGCCCGCTGTTCTGCGCAAGCCGCCTTTTCTGGCATTGCTGGCTGTCATTCTGTTCGCGTGCGTAGCCGCCAACTTCCGTATGCAATACGGCGAAACGCTGGACTTCGCACGGCAGATGGTCAACGAGTCGAGAGATCCGAGCGAGGTCGGCTCGCTTATCGTGCAGATCATTCCCGGCGGCAATATGGTCTCGGACGTGACCAATGCCATGCTTATTCTGGGCACCTTTCTGCTGCCTTTGCCGCTGGTTCTCTCGGGGGTGGCGACACAGACCATCGGCGGAATATGCACGTTCTTTACTCTCGCCTCGATGTTCTCGCGGTATCAGAAAAGAGGTGCGGTCGCAGCGCCNGNTCGCTTTGAGAAGNTGTGCTTCTGCTTCATCGNCAGCTTTCTTGCAACTCAGGCGATCTTCGAACCCGACTATGGGTCGTTTCTCCGTCACCTGTCGCCGATTTCGCCGCTCTTAATGTATCTGCTGCTTTCATCGCGATTGGAGCGCGAGCCGGACGCGCCTCGTGTCGCTACGATCCGGGGCGTCCGCTTCCATTTCGGCCAGCCAGAGCGCAGATGGCTCAGGTCCCACGATGGTCAATGAACGCGCAGCGCGGCGTTCAGGCAGCGGTCGATTCCCGATGACGCAATGACGTTATTCCACCGAAGATGTTCGAGACTGGAAGGGTCGTTGGCCGGCACCGTCTCATCCGACAGCTGACCTATTCCTGCAAAGATGTCGGGCCCCGTTACCTTGCAGAGAATCCCGAATGCGGCCGCCGCAGTGAGGTTTGACGGTGAGTCGTTACAAATGATCCTTTTGCCCAACGCGGCATATTCGAGCAGCTTTGTCGGAGTCTGGACGTTATAGGGGCGTGAGTACGGAATCGTCGATATGGCGTACTCGCAGTTCTTTACTACATCGAGAGCATCTCGTTGCGGTAGTTTTCCAGTGAATATCAGGCCAGGCGCTCCTTGATAAGCGTCGGCAATCTCCTTTTCCACGGCACCGACAAGTACCAGGGTTTCGGAACCGCGCCGCGCGGACGCGAAACCTGCAAGAAAATCATCGACGCCCCTCTCACGGGTGATCTCGCCCATATAGCAAAACGTTCCCGTCGGCAGCGCCCCGTTACGCGAGCCCTTGCAGGAGAAGATCCAGTCGGGCACGCCCATGGGCAACAGAATGGTTTCGACGCTGTCGTCGAAGTCCATTAGCTTCTGCATTGACTCGTTCTGGAAGATTCTCAGATTTGGACGCGGCTGTAGCAACTTCTTCGCCGCGTCTTTCAGTGTGATATAGCTGCCCACCGACAACGAGCGGTAGTCGTGAATCACGTAGCGCGAGGGCAATCTCTTTGGATAGAACCCCATGATGCACCAGAGCACATAGTTGTGCGGGTCCGCAATTTTCCGGTAGTCAGCCATCGTGCCTGAGTTGACGAAATAGCCGTTCTTTTCGAAATATTCCGTGTACGCGGCCACCTCTGGATAGTTCGCCTTGCCCGTATGCAAAATAAACAGTTTCACTTTTTCCTACCTCCGTTGCTCACACTCGGCACCCACGTGGTCGACGAACTCTTTGCTTGCGAAGGCGTTGCGTCCTACTGGCTAAAGTTTATTTTTTGCGAAATATAGCTATTGATGTTCGATTTCTCGATAACGTTGTCCCACGCGAGCTGCGTGAAATTCGCCCTTTGATTTGGCTTCGCCGTCTCGATGGTGGCGGCGGTCATACCGGTGAAAATGGAGGAGCTGGTGATGATGCTGTTGATGTGCAAATCCTCGCAGCACGCGACGTTCGACGGAGAGTCATTGCACAGAATTTTCTTTCCAAGCGCAGCGTATTCGAGAAGTTTGGTCGGCGTCTGGTAGCAATGCGGACGGTGGTACGGGAAATACGACACCGCAATCGACGACCTTGCAACCAGGCCAAGTGCCTCGCGCTGTGGCAACGCGCCTGCGAACACCAATCCGCGCTTACCGGCGTACCGCTCGTAAAGACGTGGCTCTGGCTTGCCGACGAGCAGCAGCGAAGCATCCACCTCGCGGAAGTTCTCAAGAAATGCCTCAATGACGAGATGAAAGCCCCGCTCGAAGCTCATGTCGCCGATATAGCAAAAGTCGGCGATATCCTCGGCATCAGGCGGTTGTTGCGGCACCTCGAAGATCCATTTCGGAACACCCATTGGGAGGATCACCGAGGGCACGTCGTCATTGAACTTCATGATGTTTTGCTGCCGCGTATTCTGGAAGATCCGCAAGTTGGGCCGCGCGTTCAGATATCGCTTTGCGATGTCTTTCAGGCCAGCCGAGCCGCCCACTGAGAGCGACCTGTAGTCGTGAATGACGAAATCCGACGCCAGCTGCTTCGGATAGAAGCCCATGATCGCCCACACGAGAAAATCTGCCTTATCCGCAAGCGCTTTGTAGTCGCTCAATGTGCCGGCGACCACATCGACACCGCGTGCGGCGTAGTAGTCCTGATATGCCACGAGTTCGGGGTAATTAGCCCGGCCGGGATGTAGCAAGAAGATTTTGTACACGGTTGGTCCCCGTAAATCGTTGGTGCGGTCAACTAGTCGTTCAGATCGTGCGACGGAACTACAGTGACTTGTCCGGGTTGGGCTGGATATCGCAAGGGACAATTGAATGGGTGTCCAGTACTTCCTTGACGTGCTTTTCTCCGCTGGACTCATAGGTGTTCAGCCATCTGTGAAAGATGGTGTCCATCGAGAACTTCGCCACCGCGAGTTCTCGAGCGGCCGCACCCATCTGTTCCCTCAGCTTCCGGTCGCCGCGGAGTTGCTTCAGGTAACCCGGCATCTCCTCATCCGACCCAACGAACCCCGTGACGCCGTGAACAACCACGTCGCGGTTGCCGACCACGTCGGTCACGACCGCTGGAATGCCCGCCACCTGCGCTTCGATCAGCGCTACAGGCATGCCTTCCCAGCGTGAAGTCTGCACGTAGATGTCGAGCTCGGACATCAACGAAAGCGCCCGCGAACGCGTTAGCCAGCCGCTGCACATGAGCGCCGACGCCTGACTCGCGTCGGGCAGTTCTTCGCTATTGCCGCCAATCCAGACAAACCTGGTGGTCGCGTCGTGCAACGTGTTCGCGAGAGAGATAAAGAGCTCGTGGTGTTTCTGAAACGACGCACGGCCATTCATTCCGACGACGACATTTCCGTCCTCGCGATTCTTGCGCAGCGGAATACTGCTGATGTCCACACCGTTCTCTATCAGCGTTGCGTCCTTTACTCGAACCTTCTCTTCAATTTCGCGCAACTCTCCGGGTGAGCACGCAACGACAGTCCCTCCCATCATGTCGGCCATGCGCTCGAACATCAGATACGCGAGCTGCTTCGCGCGAGAGACGTCGCGACGTAAAGAATGCAAGGCCGTGCGGCGAGTACAGAACCTTCGCGTTTTGCGTCGCAATTCTGGCGGCCGCTCGCCCCAATACGCCGGCCTTCGACGAGTGCAGGTGGATCACTGTCGGATCGCAGCGCCGGATATGTTTAGCGAGTTCCCACACGCTCGACCAGTCCTTGCGGACATGGACGTCCCTGCACATGGAAACGTGCACCAGGTCGACCTTGGGGTGGAACAGTTCGATGAAGTTCTTCGGAGTTTCCGGCCGCGTCGAATAGAGGACCGTGACATGCGCGCCGATTGCCGCTGCGCGGTTGCAAAGCTCCGTGAGCATCGACAGAACGCCTCCTCCGAATGCCTCGGTAACGTGAACGATTCTCATGGGGCTCCCGCGCCAATTAACGATTTGCCAAGTTATCCACCGTGCTCGCCGCCCAGGTACGCGCCAAATTTATCCAATGACCTGGAGCCTGCGTTCGTTTTAAAACGCAAAATGCGAAAATTAATCTGCATAACTTATAAATCATGCGAAGCGTCGTGAAATCGCCGATTTCACGACGCCGCGTTTATTTCATGCCGACGCCAAACTGCGTTGGAGCCGCAAAACGCGAAGCAATGCAAGGGATTGGTACCACTTAACGCGAACACGCAATTCAGGCTCGCGAATAGCGCGAGACTTTCAACTTTTTCGGATTCGTGCTTGTCGACCAACAAGCAACCAGGGATGGCTTACTGTTATTGCAAGCAGCGTATTGCGCAAAACGGGATGGAGCACAGCGGGCAAGCAGGTTTGCCTGAATCTTTCGAGTAGCAAACAGTAGAATGCGGAAACCTTGCGTGACGATAAGAGCCTAAAATGTCTCGCTCCGTGCGGAAGGACACATCGCGCGGTAAGTATTGCAGTCAACAGTAACAAGTACCGTCAAATAATATTATTACCTTAAGGCGACGTTTCGTTTTATGCTTGGTCCGCGCCTTGCTGGAGAGTACGGTGCCATGGCAATGGGGCGCACGCTCAGATGACGCCGAGGCCGTTGGATTGATCTAGACAACGGCAGGCCACGGCTAAAACGGCAACGTATGCTTAGGCGAAAAGACAGGCAGACCACGCTGCTGGATGGCCGCCTCGCTCTAACCGTTTCGAGGCAAGCGGGAATAGCTAGCCGCACTGAATGGTTTGCTCATCTCAGCGTCAGGAGGCGACTTACTTATAACAAGGTGCCGCAACCAGGCCGGAAGGTTCTACGCGAAGGTGACGCGTTGACGGCTTGTTTGTCATTTTTTAGTTCGCCTGGCTTAATCTCTGTGGAGTACGGCATTGACGACGATTCCGATGACCCTGAAGATCAAGCGCGCGTTCTCCGTCGTACGGGTGCTGTGCATCTTTCTCGCACTCAGCGTGTCCATGCAAGCATTCCAGACAATAGAACGTTTGGCCGGCCGGCGAAGAGCGCGCCGACACAACAAATAGGCTAAGCATCGCTACGCCCATGCTGGCGCTGATGTGCTTGCCGGCCCGCCGTCGGAAGAAATAGACCAACGTTACATTTAGTACTTTTCGCAGACCGCTGTGATCCCCACCAAATCCGAATCGACGCGCCACCATGTTCAATGGCTCGCGTCGAAATTGACTCAGTGCATTTATTAAGGCGCGATTACTGGCCTGTATAACCGAGAGGGACCGTCGAATTGTTTTTCGCCACCGTCGCGTTATTCGACACGATGTACTGCGGCATTTCAGTAAGCGTCAACGTCACAGAACCGTTGCTATACGGAAGTGTGCTGACATTGCCGTATCCATCGATCTTCGTCACATTGCCCGACGTGCCCGCATTGTCGACCTGCAACGTATAACTGCTCGAGTAGGTCTGGCTGTACACGCCGTTGCTTGCCGGCCATTGCGCGTTG
>Ga0058694_1001275_pt1 | contig 10043 bp, 9 predicted proteins | sample AgamicOrSfrz_FD_55041 | JGI IMG/M metagenome (GOLD analysis project Ga0058694, IMG submission 55041) | Agave microbial communities from Guanajuato, Mexico - Or.Sf.rz | ecosystem: Host-associated > Plants > Phyllosphere > Phylloplane/Leaf | place: Guanajuato, Mexico | collected 2012-05-30 | reverse complement strand
CGAATACCATCACCCAAAGATGACAGGGCATAACAAACTAATTCGTCGACTATGACACACTGTTGAGTTCTCAAGAATCACACGCGCACCGTGCTCGGCCTCTCGGCCTCGCTGCGGGGCAACCTGCAGAAACTTACCGGCCTGTCTGTGCCTCGTCAACTTGGCGTTGACTCGNCGTCTGGCAGACCNCTGTCACNGCGCACCACACCCAGGTCCTGTTGCCTCGCGGCTTTGGTTTGGGTGTCGCACCCGGCGACGAAGAGAACATTACACACCGGCGTCTGGAGCATCAAATCGGGGGTACACCCCCTCGCTCAGGCCGCGATCCACGCTCAGAGCGGCCGCTTCAGGCCCTTCGCCGGCCGGTACGCCGACACGCTCGGCTCCCCCGGGAGCCAGAACCGCCACGGCCGCTCCGGCGCACCGCGCAGACCCACGCGCGGGCCGGTCGCGATGTCCTCGCGCGGCTCATCCAGACGCAGCTCGAAGTCGCCGCCGTCGAGAGCCGCGCCGTTGTCCGTCAGCCGGATGTCGAGCGCCTGGCACAGCCGCGCCGGTCCGCGCGCCAGGTCACGGTCGCTCGAGCCCAGGCGACGTTCGCGCGCCAACTCGATGCCCTTGACCACCTCGCCGGCCCGGAGCAGGCAACCCGATGCGACGCCCTCGGACCCACACACGACGTTCGCGCAGGTGTGCATCCCATAGGTGAAGTAGACGTAGAGGTGACCAGCGCGCCCGAACATGACGCGGTTGCGGTCGGTCGGTCCGCGGTAGGCGTGCGACCCCGGGTCGGCGGTCCCGGCGTACGCCTCGATCTCGGTCAGCCGGACCGTGACGCCGGCATGGGTCAGGAACGCACCGAGGAGGCGCGGCGCGACCTGCTCGACGGGTCGCGCCAGCACCTCCTCCAGCGACGTCACGCCAGCCGCTCCCGCAGGACGCCGACACGCTCCTTCAGCTCGGCCAACTGCTCGGCGACGCGCTCGGGCGCCGTACCGCCGCGGCCGCTGCGGGAGGCGACAGAGCCCTCCGCCGTGAGGACGTCTCGCACCCGAGCGCTCAGCGCAGGCGAGATGGCGCGGAACTCCTCGTCGGTGAGGTCCGCGAGCTCCACGCCGCCTGCCTCCGCCACCCGTACACATGCGCCGGCCAACTCGTGCGCGACCCGGAAAGGCGTGCCCTCCCGCACGAGCCACTCGGCGATGTCGGTCGCCAGCGAGAAGCCCTGCGGCGCCAGGTCCGCCATCCGCTCGGTGTTGTAGACCAGCGTCGCCACCTGACCGGTGAACGCCGGAAGCAGCACCTCGAGGGTGTCCACGGAGTCGAAGACCGGCTCCTTGTCCTCCTGCAGGTCGCGGTTGTAGGCCAGCGGCAGGGCCTTGAGCGTGGTCATCAGGCCGGTCAGGTTGCCGATCAGCCGGCCCGCCTTGCCCCGCGCGAGCTCGGCGATGTCGGGGTTCTTCTTCTGCGGCATGATCGAGGATCCGGTGGACCAGGAGTCGTGCAGCGTGACGAAGTCGAACTCCTTCGTCGCCCACACAATGATCTCCTCGGCGATGCGGCTCACGTCCACACCGACCTGGGCACACACGTAGGCGAACTCCGCCACGAAGTCGCGCGAGGCGGTGCCGTCGATGGAGTTCGCGGTGGAGCCGGTGAACCCCAGCTCCCGGGCCACCAGCTCCGGGTCGAGGCCGAGGCTCTGGCCGGCGAGGGCCCCACTGCCGTAGGGCGAGTCGGAGACCACCCGGTCGTGCCAGTCCCCCAGCCGGTCGACGTCGCGCAACAGCGCCCAGGCGTGCGCGAGCAGATGATGCGAGAGCAGCACCGGCTGGGCGTGCTGCAGATGTGTGCGCCCGGGCATGATCGCACCGAGGTTGGCCTCGGCCTGCTCGGCGAGCGCCCCGACGAGGTCGAGGACCAGGCCGGCGATCACCCGCTCGTGGTCGAGCAGGTAGGACCGGAACAGCGTCGCGATCTGATCGTTGCGCGAGCGGCCCGCCCGCAGCTTGCCGCCGACATCCGGGCCGACCTCCTCGATGAGGAGCCGCTCCAGGGCACCATGCACGTCCTCGTCCGAGGCTTCGGGAACGAGCCTGCCACTGGTGAACCGCTCGGCGAGTACGTCGAGGCCGCGGTGCAGCTCCTGCTCCTCCTCGGCGGTCAGGAGCCCCGCGGCGCCCAGCGCCATGGCGTGGGCGTGCGAGCCGGCGATGTCGTAGAGCGCGAGCCGCCAGTCGAAGTGGGTCGAGCGGGACAGTGCCTCCAGCTCGGGCGAGGGGCCACCGGCGAACCGGCCACCCCACAGCTTGCCCTCGTTGGTGGTCTCGGCCCTGCCTGCGGCCGCCCCGACCGACGCGTCGTGGTCGGCCATCAGTCGGTCCCGAGCTCCATGGCCGCCTCGTCCTGCACCGTCTCGGCCGCCTCGTCGATCTCCGCGGTGACGGCGATCTGCTCGAAGCCACCGGCCGGCAGCTCGCCGAACAGGGTGCCGTTCTCGACCAGCACGGTGCCCTGGTCGAGCGGCTGGCCGGCGTAGAGCTCCAGCTTGGCCCGGGAGTCGGCGATGTCGAGGTTGCGCATCGTGAGCTGGCCGATCCGGTCCGTCGGACCGAAGGCGGCGTTCTCGACGCGCTCCATCGAGAGCTTCTCCGGGTGGTAGGAGAAGTGCGGGCCCTCGGTCTTGAGGATCGTGTAGTCGTCGCCGCGTCGCAGCCGCAGCGTGACGGTCCCGGTCACGAGCGAGGCGATCCAGCGCTGGATCGACTCCCGCAGCATCAAGGCCTGCGGGTCGAGCCAGCGACCCTCGTAGAGGAGTCGGCCGAGCTTGCGACCCTCGAGGTGATAGTTCGCCAGCGTGTCCTCGTTGTGGATGGCGTTGAGCAGCCGCTCGTACGCCGCGAAGAGCAGCGCCATGCCCGGCGCCTCGTAGATGCCGCGCGACTTGGCCTCGATGATGCGGTTCTCGATCTGGTCGGACATGCCCAGCCCGTGGCGGCCGCCGATCGCGTTCGCCTCCAGCACCAGGGCGACGGCGTCGTCGTACCGCTTGCCGTCGATGGCGACCGGGCGGCCGGCCTCGAAGGTGATCGCGACGTCCTCGGTCTCGACGTGGACCGACGGGTCCCAGAACTTCACGCCCATGATCGGCTCGACGGTCTCGAGGGAGACGTCGAGGTGCTCCAGCGTCTTCGCCTCGTGGGTGGCGCCCCAGATGTTGGCGTCGGTGGAGTAGGCCTTCTCGGTGGAGTCGCGGTAGGGCAGGCCGTGGGCGACCAGCCACTCGCTCATCTCATGGCGGCCGCCGAGCTCGTGCACGAACTCCGCATCCAGCCAGGGCTTGTAGATGCGCAGCTCGGGGTTGGCCATCAGGCCGTAGCGGTAGAACCGCTCGATGTCGTTGCCCTTGTACGTCGAGCCGTCGCCCCAGATGTTGACCTCGTCGGCCTGCATGGCGCGCACCAGCATCGTGCCGGTGACAGCACGGCCCAGCGGCGTGGTGTTGAAGTACGCCTTGGCCCCGGAGCGGATGTGGAAGGCGCCGCACGCGAGCGCGGCCAGGCCCTCCTCGACCAGCTGCGGCTTGATGTCGATGGCGCGGGCGATCTCCGCGCCGTACTGCTTGGCGCGGTCCGGTACGCCGGAGATGTCGGGCTCGTCCGCCTGGCCGATGTCGGCGGTGTAGGTGCACGGCACCGCGCCCTTGTCGCGCATCCAGGCGACCGCGACCGAGGTGTCGAGGCCTCCGGAGAACGCGATGCCGACGCGCTCGCCCTTGGGTAGGGAGGTCAGGACCTTGCTCATTGCTCCTCTTCGGGGTGTTCGGGGTCTTCGGGATCGTGCGGGGCGCTCGAGTGCTGGGCCAGGGCCAGGAAGCGGCGGACCAGGTCCTCCCCGCCCTCGGGGTCACGGCCGATCACGAGCACGGTGTCGTCGCCGGCGATCGTGCCGAGGATGTCAGGAAACTCGGCCTTGTCGAAGGCACTGGCCAGGAACTGGGCAGCGCCCGGCGGCGTGCGCAGGACGACGAGGTTCGCGCTCGAGTCGGCGCTGACCAGCAGCTCGCCGCACAGCCGGGCCAGCTTGGAGCGCGCCCCGGCCGACTCGCCGGCGGTGAGCGGGCGCCGGTCGCCGCCCTCGCCGGGGACGGCATAGACCAGTGCGCCCGACGGGACGCGCACCTTGACCGCGTCCAGCTCGACGAGGTCGCGCGAGAGCGTCGCCTGGGTGACGTTCACGCCGTTCTTGGACAGCAGGTCCGCCAGCTCGCCCTGCGACCTGATCTCGTGGCTCCCGACGAGGTCCACGATGAGCTGGTGGCGGGCGTTCTTGGTGGCCGGGCGGACGGCCTGCTCGGTCATGGGAGCCCTGCGCTCGGAGTCGGCTCGCTCGCCGTACCGGACTGCTCGAGCAGGAACGCCAGAACCGCCTTCTGAGCGTGACGACGGTTCTCGGCCTCGTCCCACACCACGCTCTGCGGTCCGTCGAGGACCTCCGCGGCGATCTCCTTGCCCCGGTAGGCCGGGAGGCAGTGCATCACGATCGCGCGCGGATCGGCACCGCTGAGGAGCTGGGGGGTGAGCGCGTAGGGGGTGAAGGTGGCGATGCGGGCGGCCGCCTCGTCCTCCTTGCCCATGCTGACCCAGGTGTCGGTGACCAGGACGTCGGCATCGGCCGACGCGGCGGCGGGGTCGGTGTGGACCGCGATGCTGCCACCGGTCTCGGCGGCGATGGCGGTGGCCTGGGCGAGTACGCCGGCGTCGGGCGCGAAGCCCTCGGGCGCACCGAAGCGGACGTGCATGCCGGCCGTGGCACCGGCGAGGGCCCAGGAGTTGCCCATGTTGCAGGCCGCATCACCGAGGAAGGCGACGGTGAGTCCCGCCAGCTCGCCCTTGTGCTCACGGATGGTGAGAAGGTCGGCGAGCAGCTGGCAGGGGTGGAACTCATCGGTGAGGGCGTTGACGACCGGCACGCCGGCGTAGGCGGCCATCTCCTCCAGCTTGGCCTGGGCGAACGTGCGCCACACGATGACGCTCGCCTGGCGACCGAGCACCCGCGCGACGTCGGCGACCGACTCACGCACTCCCACCCCGGCGAGTCGCCCGTCGACGAGCAGCGGGTGGCCGCCGAGCTCGGCGATGCCCGCCGCGAACGACGTCTGGGTCCGCAGCGTCGGCTTGTCGTAGATGGTGGCGACGGTCCGCGGGCCGGCGAGGGGCAAGTGATCGTAGGGCGCCGCCTTCAGCGTCGCGGCCAGCTCCAGCACGCGGGCCTGCTCGGCCGGGCTGAGGTCGTCGTCGCGGAGGAAGGAGCGGGTCACCTCGCCGCCCCCTCTCCGGTCTGCTGCTCGGCCGCGTCGAGGATGGCGGGCCAGGCCGCCAGGAACGCACTGACGTCGTCGTCGGTGAGCACCAGCGGCGGCGCCAGCCGGATCCGGTGCGGGGTGGCGTTGTTGAGGATGAAGCCCGCCTCCAGCGCGGCCGCCGCGATCGCGGCGGTGTCGATCGTGGTGACCACACCGATCAGCAGGCCCTCACCCGAGACCTCGGTGACGCGCGGGTCGGCGATCAGCCCGTCGCGCAGCTTCTGGCCGAGGACGGTGGCCCGCTCCAGGAGGCCCTCCTCCTCGATCGTGCGCAGCACCGCCAGCGCGGCGGCGCATGCGGGCGGGTTGCCGCCGAACGTGGTGCCGTGGTTGCCCGGCTGGAGCAGGGCTGCCGCCCGTCCCAGGCCGATGCACGCCCCGATCGGGAACCCACCGCCGAGGCCCTTGGCCAACGTCACGACGTCGGGGACGACGCCGGAGCGCTGGAAGGCGAACCACTCCCCCGTCCGAGCGATCCCCGTCTGGACCTCGTCGAACCACAACAGCGCACCGTGCTCGTCGGCGATGGCGCGCGCCGCCGCGAGGAACCCCTCCGGTGGCGTCACCACCCCGGCCTCGCCCTGGAGCGGCTCGATCACGATGGCGGCGGTGCGGTCGGTCACAGCGGCCGCGAGCGCTTCGGCGTCGCCGTAGCGAACGAACGTCACCTCGCCGGGCAGCGGCTCGAACGGCGCCCGGTAGGCCTCCTTGCTGGTGAGCGCCAGCGCACCCATCGACCTGCCGTGGAAGGAGCCCGTCATGGCGACCAGATGCGTGCGGCCGGTACGCCGCGACAGCTTGAAGCCGGCCTCGTTGGCCTCGGTGCCGGAGTTGGTGAAGAACACCCGGCCGCGCTGCGCGGGCGCCTCGCCGGGCTGGAGCAGGTCGAGCAGCCGCTCGGCGAGCTCGATCTGCGGTCCGCTGGCGAAGAAGTTGGAGATGTGGCCCAGCGTGGAGAGCTGCTCGGTCACGGCGCGGACCAGCGCCGGGTGGGCNTGGCCGAGTGCGTTGACGGCGATGCCGCCGAGGAGGTCGACGTACTCCTTGCCCGACTCGTCCCACACGTGCGCACCGGCGCCCCGGGTGAGGACGAGGCGCGGCGTGCCGAACGTGTTCATCAGCGCCTGCTGGTAGCGCTCCTGGCTGCTGAGGTCGCCGGTCATGAGCGGGCCTTCCTGATCTTGCTCTCGACACCTGGCAGCACCTGGGTGCCGATGCCCTCGTCGGTGAAGATCTCGAGCAGCACCGCGTGCGGCTCGCGGCCGTCGACGACGGTCGCTCCCGGCACGCCGCCCTGCACCGCCTGCAGGCAGGCACCCATCTTGGGGACCATGCCGCTGGCCAGCGACGGCATCAGCTCGGAGAGAGCCTCGGGGCTGATCTCGCCGATGACGTCGTCGGAGTTGCCGTAGTCGCGGTAGAGGCCCTCCACGTCGGTCAGGACCAGCAGCTTCTCGGCGCCCAGCGCCACGGCCAGGGCCGCGGCCGCGGTGTCGGCGTTGACGTTGTGCACCTGGCCGGACTCGTCCGGCGCGACGCTGGAGATGACCGGGATCCGGCCAGCCTCGATCAGGTCCAGGACCGCACCGGGGCGTACGCCGGTCACCTCACCGACGAGCCCGAGGTCGACCTCCTCGCCGTCGACCACGGTGTTGGTGCGGGTGGCGGTGAAGAGGCCGGCGTCCTCGCCGGAGAGCCCGACGGCCAGCGGGCCGTGCTGGTTGAGCAGCCCGACGAGCTCGCGTTGCACCTGGCCGACGAGCACCATCCGGACCACGTCCATCGCCTCNGGGGTGGTGACACGCAGGCCACCGCGGAACTCCGAGCGGATGCCGAGGCGATTGAGCATGCTGGAGATCTGGGGCCCGCCGCCGTGCACGACCACCGGCTTGAAGCCGGCCAGCCGGAGGAACGCGATGTCCTCGGCGAAGGCGGTCTTGAGGCCGTCGTCGATCATCGCGTTGCCGCCGTACTTGATCACGATGATCTTGCCGTTGTAGCGCTTGACCCACGGCAGGGCACCGGCGAGCGTGGCGGCCTTCTCGCGCGAGACGTCCGGCGAGGAGACGACCTTGGTGGGCAGGGTGGTGTCACTCATGAGCTGTAGGCGCTGTTCTCGTGCACGTAGGCGTGGGTCAGGTCGTTGGTCCACACCGTGGCGGACGCGTCGCCGGCCTTGAGGTCGATCGTGACCGTCACGTCGCGGTCCTCGAGGCTGATCGACGACGGGTCCTCGGCGGGCGTCGACCGCCGGCACACCCACACGCCGTTGAGGGCGACGTCGAGGTCGGCGGGGTCGAAGGCGGCCTGGGTGGTGCCGACCGAGGCGAGGATGCGGCCCCAGTTGGGGTCCTTGCCGAAGATGGCGGCCTTGAACAGGTTGGACCGCGCGACGCTCCGCGAGACCTCGACCGCGTCCTCCTCCGAGGCGGCGTTGAGCGTCGTGATGGCGATGGAGTGGTCGGCGCCCTCGGCATCCTGGAGCAGTTGGAGCGCCAGGTCGCCGCAGGCGTCGGCGAGCTTGGCGGTGAACTCCTCGAGCGAGGGCCGCACACCGCTGGCCCCGCTGGCGAGCAGCGTCACCGTGTCGTTGGTGGACATGCAGCCGTCGGAGTCGAGCCGGTCGAAGCTGGCCCGGGTCGCGGCCCGCAGCGCCTGGTCGAGCTCGGCGGGGCTCAGGTCGGCGTCGGTCGTGAGGACCACCAGCATCGTGGCCAACGCAGGCGCGAGCATGCCGGCCCCCTTGGCCATCCCGCCGATCGACCAGCCGTCACCCTCGACCAGCACCTGCTTGGCGACGGTGTCGGTGGTCATGATGGCGGTCGCCGCGTCGGCACCGCCGTCGGCGCTGAGCGCCTTCACCGCTGCATCGACGCCACCGAGAAGGTCCTCTCGGTCGTTGAGCAGACCGATCAGGCCCGTCGAGCAGACCACGACGTCACCGGCACCGATGCCGAGGCGCTCGGCGACCCGCTCGGCGGTCTGGTGGGTGGTCTGGAAGCCCTCGGCGCCGGTGTAGCAGTTAGCGCCGCCGGAGTTGAGGACGACGGCCCTGACGAAGCCGTCCTTCACGACCTCCTGGCTCCACAGCACCGGGTTCGCCTTGCAGCGGTTGCTGGTGAAGACGCTCGCCGAGGCGAAGGAGGGACCCTGATTGACGACCAGGGCGAGATCGGGCTTGCCGCTCGACTTGAGGCCGGCGGCGACGCCGCTGGCGAGGAACCCCTGGGGGTGGGTGACGCTCATTTCTTCTTGACCTTCTTCTGCGACTTCGGCGCGCTCGGCGCCGGATGGGAGTGACGGCTCGGGGGCGGGGTCACGGGGACGGCGTCGCCGACCTCGTGCCCCGAGCTTCGCCACGCCTCGCTCGCGCGGTCGGCGTCGCCGCCGGGCACGAGGATCCAGTCCGTGTCGTAGGTCGAGAGGGTGAAGACGCTGATGTCCGCGTCCGCCAGCGGCGTCAGGAGAGCGACCAGCACGCCGGTGAGGCCGAGGTCGAGCGGCCCCTCCACCGCGAATGCGGTGAACGGCCGCTGGTGGACCGACTTGGTGGGCACCGACCGGGCCGCGCAGACCACACTGGTCTCGGTCGCGGTGGCGGTCACGGAGAAGACCGACGATGACTCCGCCCAGGCGGGCACCATCGCGCCGGGGCCGAGCTTCACCACGGCCAGCGTCTCGGGGTAGCGCAGCAGCCTCATGGGGCGAGTCCGATCGTGCTCAGGCCGGTGGTCTCCTCGAGACCGAGGGCGAGGTTCATGCACTGCACGGCTGCGCCGGCCGTGCCCTTGGTGAGGTTGTCGACCGCGCCGACCGCCACCAGCCGGCCAGCCGCGGCGTCGACGGTCACCTGCAGGTGTACGACGTTGGCGCCGGTGACCGCCTTCGTCTGTGGCCAGGTCCCCTCGGGCAGCAGGTGGACGAAGGGCTCCTCGGCGTACGCCTTCTCGTAGGCGGCCCGGACGTCCTCGGCACTCACGCCGGCCCGCACGGGTGCGCTGCAGGTGGCCAGGATGCCCCGCGGCATGGGCACGAGCATGGGGGTGAAGCTCACCCTCACGTCACCGTCGGTGAGCGCGGACAGGTTCTGGATGATCTCGGGAGTGTGCCGGTGCACTCCGCCGACGCCGTAGGCGCTGACGTTGCCGGCGGTCTCGCTGCCGAGCAGGTGCGGCTTGGCCGCCTTGCCCGCCCCGCTGGTGCCGCTGGCCGCCACGACGACCACGTCCGGGTCGATCAGGCCGGCAGCCACCGCGGGCGCCAGTGCGAGGGAGGACACCGTGGGGTAGCAGCCAGGCACCGCGATCCGCCGCGCGCCGGTCAGCAGTGCCCGTTGGCCCGGCAGCTCGGGAAGGCCGTAGGGCCAGGTGCCGGCGTGCTCCCCGCCGTAGAACCTCTCCCACAGGGCGGCATCGACCAGCCGGAAGTCGGCGCCGCAGTCGATGACCACCGTGTCCGGGCCCAGTTGCGCGGCGATCGCGCCGGACTGGCCGTGCGGAAGCGCGAGGAAGACCACGTCGTAGCCCTGGAGGAGCTCCACGGTGGTGGGCTCGAGGATCCGGTCGGCGAGCGGCAGGAGATGCGGCTGCAGGCCGCCGAGCCGCTCGCCGGCGTTGCCGTGGGCGGTCAGGGCGCCGATCTCGACGCCGGGGTGGGCCAGCAGCAGCCGCAGCAGCTC
>Ga0058694_1001272_pt1 | contig 10082 bp, 9 predicted proteins | sample AgamicOrSfrz_FD_55041 | JGI IMG/M metagenome (GOLD analysis project Ga0058694, IMG submission 55041) | Agave microbial communities from Guanajuato, Mexico - Or.Sf.rz | ecosystem: Host-associated > Plants > Phyllosphere > Phylloplane/Leaf | place: Guanajuato, Mexico | collected 2012-05-30 | reverse complement strand
ACGCATTGGCGCGAACAGTCGACGTTGTGGCTCACGTTGCAACGCCGTTTTATTTATGTGCAGGGTTGCGTTGCTGCAAGCTTCGACAAGCAGACATTCCTCTCCGAACTCGCGAAAACCGCGGACGTTGAACGCGTGATCGACGACACGACCACTAATCCCCGTGCCGCAAGACTGCCGTATAAAACGCTTGCGGACCCGGACCGGCCTGTAGTCGATCCGGGCAACTAGCGCGAAGAATGGTGAGCCGCGCCGCACGCTTTATGGACGCTGCGGTCGATTTGCCTACTGCACCAGCGCAAATGCTTCGCGGCTGGCGATCTCCGCCGCGCCATACACGCCGACCACGGTGTAATCAGACGCCACACATTCGAACGTCGATTGCTGAAACGTAATGACGAAATGGCGCCTCGTNAGTTCCGGTGACGAAACTGCGGAAAGCTCTTCGACNAGAGACGAATTGATGACTTCGTGGACTGAGTAAGCAGCGAGGCCTTGCGACGCAAGCGGGTGAATCTGCATATCGTGCTCGCCCGGCGGCCCAAGTCGATGAAACGTGGTGTCGGGAAACAGCACCGTGCAGAAAGGGTCGTCGTCCGGATCGAATGGACCGAACCGCTCGAAGTCGGACTCCGCAATGGGATAAGCGAGAATCACACGGCGGTCGCTCGCGACAATGAACGGTTCGGCAGCGTCGTCTGCGGGATGAGGAACTGAGTCCAGCAGGAGAACCTGGTCCTCCTGCTGGGATGATTCGAGCGCGTTGGTCATGTACTTCGTTATTCCAGTACGCTTACGCGCCGGCTTGCACGGTGGAAGCGACCGGTGCGGACGCGCTTACTGTTGCCGTTTCCGCTTTTGCCGCCCTCTTGCGGCCTGGCGCCTTGCTAGCGGCTTTCGTTGCAGCTTTCGTTCCGGCGTTTGTTGCAATCTTTTTCGCGGCCTTTTTTGCGGTCGCCTTTCGCGCAGTAACTTTCTTCGCGGCTGACTTTTTTACAGCGGCTGTTTTGGCCGTTATCGATTGCGCTCCCGCCTTCGCCTTTTTCGCCACGACTTTTTTCGCGGCGGCCTTTTTACTGACAACGCCGCTCGTGGCTGCCGACTTCGCCTTGCCTGCCGTTTTCTGGCTGGCGGCGCCAGACGCCGGTGCTGCACTGCTGTCTATCAGGAACCTGGTGCGATCTTTAACCGATGCGAGCCATGCGGGCGCAGGGCCGCGTCCGCTCCACGTCGCACCAGTGGTGGGATGACGATACTTGGGCGGTTGCGCGCCTTTGGGCTGACCTTTGCCTTTCGCGCCACTAGCGACAAGCTTCGTGAATCCGTTCGATTCGCTTGCACCGTCGATCAGAAACACGCTCCGGTCTTTCGCACTGACAATCCAACCCGGCGCGCGACCGTGTCCGGTCCAGGTCGCGCCTGTTTTATGATCGCGATACTTGGGTACTTTCTGGCCGGCAACTGCAAGCTTTGCCTTGCCGCTTCCACTATTGCCATTAAGACGATTGGCTTCGCGCCGCGCTTTTGCTTTGGCTTCGATATCTGCGGTGGTCAGGCCGTGCTTGAGCATCAGGTCGCGGATCTGGTCGATTGCAACTTGTGCTTTCCTTGCAATNAGGATGTCAGCTTGCGCCTGGAGCTTCTTAAGCTTTGCCTGGATCTGCTCTAACGTGGGCATTGAATTGCTCCTTATGTGGTAATCGATCGAACTATGCCATGAATAGCGTCAGAAAGGCATAGTCGAGTGGCCGTAAAAACCCGAGTTTATTTCCGCTATGCGTGCCGGAGTACGAAACTTTTCTTCGATGCACTCAATAGACGCCTTTTTCGAGCTTTCGTTCTTTGCCCTCGATCTTTTTTGGTCTCCCTATCGGCTTACTTCTTTCTGCTATTCGCCTTCTCTTTATATTTCCAATTGTTGCAGCACAGATCATATCGGCGTAAACACAGCAACCTGGCGGTCGGCAATGTATCTGACGCCGCGCAAGAAGCGGTACTGCTGGTCGTCGGCGGTGATCCGGTTGAGGCCGATTCTCGTCAACGCCAGGATCTCGTCCGCCTGCTGGGCAGGTATGACGCCTTCGTCCCGCAGGTCCTCGAAAACGCCGGACGGATCGCCGACATAAACGCTGCGTACCTGCGTACCGATCCGCATCAGAACCACGCTTTCCCCCTCGTCGAGCGCGAGTTCCAGGTAGCCGGCCAGTGTTCGCAACGACTCGGGCGTGCAAGTCTGCGACTGATAGATCGCAGCATTCGATGGCGTCATGTCGGTACCCCGTTACCTATATAAAGACAGAGCCGCCACTCTGCGTCGCGGCAGTACTCGCTTCTACTATAGGCAAGCATTCGAATATTCAAAGCCTTCCAGTTCGTTTTTTAACGCCGCTTTGGCCGGTAACCATGCGTTACTTGTCTTGCGGTGCCGTTTTACGCGTGTCCAGCGCGCAGGTCAGCCTCCCAAACGTGAGCTTTAAAAAGCGATGCGCGTCAGGCAATCCGCAGGCCATAGGCAGGCAGAATCTCCTGGGTCGTCAAAAAACGGTGCTGTTTGACGGCGTCGTGAAAGAGCCGGTAATCGCTCTTTTCGAATGCCTCGGTCCATACCGGTTTGTCGCCGGAGTCGTCTTCAGAACGAAGACCGGTGGCTTTGTATTTCCATGAGCCGACGCCCTTGGGGACGTAATCGGGAATGGACTCTCTCAAGCCGGGAATACCNCCGTTTCTNACTACCTCGCAGACAGCNCGCANGCGCTCGTTGTCGTCCATGATCCGGTTCGTATCGAGCAATTCCGTCACGGCCTCTTTGACGTTTTCCGGCAGCCCCGCTTCGTTTTCAAAGTCTTCTCGCCCGGCAACGTACGCGCGCACCGCACGGCACGCCATATCCGCGGCCGCGACGAACTCGGGCAGGTTATGTCTCTGTATCAGCGTGTTGCGGCCGTCGATGTAGTGCCACTTGGCCCACGGCTGATCCGGATAGTGCAAGGCAGCACCGTGTCCGACCGGCAGTGCGAGCGTAAGAACATCTTCCTCGACGTGCTGGATCAGGTGCTGCATCGCGAGCGTGAGGTTGGCAAGCCAGCCATGACGCGTGCAATCCTGCGCCACGAGTGAATGAACCCGGTTCCCCGGACTTTCGATACCGGCAAATCCCTGATGCGCCCATGTATCGACATACGTATGAAGCGTGACGCCGAGACGATGCAAGCCCATCTCCGCGCCGCGCTGACGGATCGCTCGCCGCACGACCTCGCGCGCGACTGCGCTGTCCGCACGGCACACGGCTTTTTCCTCCAGCGTTGCGCCCACTCCTGCCGGCAGAAAATGGAACGGCGCCCATACGAGCCGGTTCTGGTCGTTCTCGGTGTTGGCGTAGTCGAACGTCTTATGGGCGGTGGCGAAGCGCTCGAACGTTTCTCCGCCCTGAAAACGGAGGATGCCGGGCGTGGTTGCGTCGTCGACATACTGGCAGGCATGGGCGACAGTCAGCGCCTCGCTGGGCGTCATCCCGCCAACTCGGGCAACGATATAGACCACGCCGTAGTGGAAGTCGATGTTCATGGCATACGCTCCTCATGCACGATGAATGACAACAACAGCATTGGTAAACGAGCGAGTGGGCGGCGACTTAAAAGCATGTCGCCGCTTGCCGGTATTCTTTCTTATTGTTCGATGATGTTTTCCTGTCCGCGTGCGCCAACTGGCATTGCCCCAATGCCATGCCATAAAAAAACCCCGCTGCGTTATCCGTAGCGGGGTCTCTTTTTTCAGCGCATTGTGCGCCGCCTTATTTCACTATGTCGACCAGCTCGACTTCGAACGTCAAGTCGCTGTTCGGCGGAATAACGCCCACACCGCGGCTACCGTAGGCGGTAGCGGCTGGGCAGGTCAATTTGGCCTTGCCGCCCACTTTCATGGTCTGAACGCCCTGCGTCCAGCACGGAATCACACGGTTGAGCGGGAATGTCGCGGCGCCGCCGTGCTTTGCGGAAGCGTCGAATTCAGTGCCATTGGCAAGCGTGCCACGATAGTTGACCTTGACGACATCGGTGGCCGCGGGCTGCGCGCCGGTACCCTGCACGAGGTGCTCGACGATCACGCCTGAAGGCAGCTTCTCCGTAGCCGGAGCGGCGGCCATTGCGGTGGACGAAAGTACAGTGGCAGCGAGCAGAGCAACGATAGATTTCAAAACGAATCTCCAGATGGGTAGTACAGATCATTCTAGCGCAACGACTGCTGCGTGCCGTCAGTCTATCCGCCTTATTGCATGGTCGAGCGCCGGCGCGTCGACATGCGCGGCGAAGTCCGCAAGTGCCGTTTCGCGTTTCCGGACCTCGGCAAGAACCGCGGGGTCGAGTAAAGCACTAATCACCTCTTCCCGCTCGCGACCGGCTTCTGCAATCACGTCGCCATACGGACTCCAGATCGCGCTCGCGCCACACGTATCCCAGCCGCCGGTGGTACCGATATGGTTGGACAAGAGAACATACATTGTGTTGTCGAACGCGCGCGCAGGGAACCAGATACGTGACTGGTGATAGCCGGACTTGACGCTGAATAGTCCGCTGACCAGATAGGCATGCGCACCGTTCACAGCCGCATGACGTGCATGTTCGGGAAAGCCGGAGTCGTAGCACACGCCAAGCGCGAGCCGCCATCCGTCGAGTTCCAGCATGCAGCCTTGCGTGCCTGCGCGGTAGATTTCCGCTTCGCTTTTATACAGATACTGCTTGTGGTAAGGCTCGACGTCTTCGCCGCGACGATCGAACACGAGCGATGAAATGTGCAATTCACCGGCGTCGCGCGTGGCCGCGCCGACAATCGCCGCAATGGCGTGCCGGCGACACGCTTCGCGAATCGGGTCGAGGCGCGAATCCGATTGACCGAATGCGTATTCCGACGGGTCGCCCGCAATCAGGCCGGGTTCATACCCGCTCAAGAACTTCTCGGGAAAAACCACCAGTCTTGCGCCGCGGTCGGCGGCACGACCGGTCAATTCGACCGTCTTTGCTATGTTTGCCGTCACGTCCCCGCAAACCGGTTGCGCCTGGGCAGCGGCAATTTGCAATGGCACTCGAGGCAACGACGCGAGCTTGTTATTCACCGTAGACTCCGTTATCAACGCACATGTGAAGCCACGGCATTTAATCACGGACGGTCACAAAGTGGGAGTGCGAGGATATGGTGAACCAGCACGGTACATGCATGGTCCACACAGAAGCTGCATTGCGAAGAATCGCTGCGATGCGAACCCGATGCTAATGAGCGCTTTCGATGAGTGAACCGGCCGATCCCGACAACCGCGAAGTTCCACCGCCCACGGCCATGCCGGAGCGGCGTCGCGCGCCCCGGCCACGACGCATTCCGCGCAGCCGCGAGCAGCAGGCGCGGCTCGACGCGCGTGAGCCGGCATTCGAGCCGCTGCCATTTGCCATCGACGAAGATGCGGCGCGCCGCCCTTTCGCCGACAAGCTTCACGCGTGGTTCGAAGCGCGCGGCTGGCAGCCTTTCGACTTTCAGCGCGAAGTCTGGCGCGAAATGGAACGAGGCGCGAGTGGGTTGCTGCACGCAACCACCGGGGCGGGCAAGACGTGGGCCGTATGGTTCGGCGCGCTTGCCGCCCTTGCGTCGAGCGCGTCGTCCGCACCCGCTGTCACCCGGAAACGAGCGGCAGTTACTCAGCCCGAACCACTCACGGTTCTCTGGATCACGCCGATGCGCGCACTCGCGGCCGACACCGCGCGTGCACTGCAAAGCTCGGCAACCGAACTGGCCGTGCCATGGACAGTGGGTCTGCGAACCGGCGACACATCGTCCGCAGAACGTGCGCGGCAGAATCGGCGCATGCCGTCCGCGCTGATCACCACACCCGAGAGCCTGTCGCTCATTCTGACGCGAGCCGACGCACGCGAAGTACTGTCGCACCTCAAAGTTCGTGATCGTCGACGAATGGCATGAGTTGCTCGGCAACAAGCGCGGCACGCAGACGCAACTCGCGCTTGCGCGGCTCGCGCACTGGAGACCGGAACTGCAGGTGTGGGGTTTGTCGGCGACACTCGGCAACCTTCCTTTCGCAGCCGAAGTACTCCTCGCGCCTGTCAGAACGCCGCGCGTGAGCGTGCACGGCAAGCTGCCCAAAGCATTGATCGTCGATACGGTTATTCCGGAAACCATCGAACGATTTCCGTGGGGCGGTCATATGGGCATGCGGCAGGTCGAGGCGGTCGCCGATGCCATTGGCGAAGCGCATACGTCGCTCGTATTTACGAACACCCGCTCGCAATGCGAGGTCTGGTATCAGGCGCTGCTCGAAGCGCGGCCCGAATGGGCGGGTGCAATTGCATTGCATCACGGCTCGCTCGATCAGGAAGTCCGCGAGTGGGTCGAGCGCGGCTTGAAGAGCGGCTTGTTAAAAGTAGTTGTATGTACATCGAGCCTGGATCTGGGCGTCGACTTTCTGCCGGTGGAGCGTGTATTCCAGATCGGCTCGCCCAAAGGCGTCGCGCGTTTGATGCAGCGTGCCGGCCGCTCCGGCCACGCGCCGGGGCGGCCGTCGCGTGTGACGATCGTGCCCACGCACGCGCTGGAACTCGTCGAAGCGGCCGCGGCGCGGGAAGCGGTTGAAAAGCGGCAAATAGAAGGCCGCGAAACGCCGGAAAAGCCGTTCGACGTCCTGGTTCAACACCTGGTGACCGTGGCAATCGGCGGCGGTTTCGACGCGCGTGAGCTTTACGATGAAATTCGCACCGCGTATGCGTACCGGCATCTCACGCAAAATGAATTCGATTGGGCACTAGGCTTCGTCGAGGGCGGCGGCACCGCGTTGCGAGCGTATCCCGACTACCATCGCGTGGTGCGCGAAAGCGACGGCTTGTACCGCGTGCCACGCGAGGACCTCGTGCGGCGGCATCGCAACAACGTCGGCACTATCGTCGCAAACGGCACGCTGAATGTCGCTTATCTCGCGGGCGGACGCATCGGCGCAATAGAAGAGTCTTTTGTTTCGCGACTTAAGCCGGGCGATATCTTTACCTTTGGCGGACGGGCGCTGGAACTGATTCGGGTCCAGGACATGACCGCATGGGTCAAGCGCGCGACGTCTGGACGCGGTGCAATGCCCCAATGGGCGGGCAGCCGCATGCCGCTCTCCTCTGAACTCGCCGAGGCGACATTGACAATGCTCGCGCGCGCCGCTGGCGGCATCTATAACGAACCGGAAATGCGCGCGGTTCGACCGCTGCTCGAATTGCAGCAGAGGTGGTCGGCGTTGCCGGAGCCCGGCGTGCTGGTCGCAGAAGTACTGAAATCGCGCGAAGGGCACCACTTTTTCTGTTATCCATTTGCAGGGCGCACGGCGCATATCGGTCTCGGCGCATTGCTCGCATGGAGAGTGGCGCGAGAGAAACCGGGCACGTTCTCCATTTCAATGAACGACTACGGTTTCGAGCTGTTGTCCGCGCAACCATTCGANTGGGCTGCGGAACTCGAAAGCGGTTTGCTGTCCCCTGAAGAACTCGACCACGACATACTTGCGAGCCTCAATTCGTCGGAGCTNTCCAAACGGCGTTTCCGCGAAATTGCGCGGGTGTCGGGNCTNGTATTCCAGGGACATCCGGGCCAGCANAAGAGCGCGCGGCAATTGCAGGCTTCCAGCGGCCTGTTTTACGATATCTTCCGCAACCACGACAGCGGCAATTTACTACTCAATCAGGCAGACGCCGAAGTGCTATTGCAAGAACTCGACGCCAAACGCATTCGCTCCGCGCTCGAACGGATGAATGAAAGCCGCCTCGTTCTCACGCGCCCGAAAAAACCAACGCCGTTTGCGTTCCCGCTGATAGTTGGACGCTTACGCGAAAAAGTCAGCACGGAGAAGCTCGCGGATCGCGTCGAGCGAATGCTCGCGGAACTGGAAAAGGCGGCTCGCACATGAAGCCTGCTTCGTTGCAGGTCGACATCGCCGGACACGCGCTCGTGCTGTCGAGCTTGCGCGCCGCGTTCGATCCCGCGCTGCGCTGCCTTTTCGTTGCGGACGCGCATTTTGGCAAGGACGCGGTATTCCGCGCGCGCGGCGTTCCCGTGCCAGTCGGCTCGACTGCCGACAACCTGATGCGCCTCGACATTCTGATCGCCGAATTCGAACCGACCACGCTCGTATTTCTCGGCGATCTGCTGCATGCGCGCGAGGCACACGCCGACGAAATGCTCAATGCGTTGCACGTCTGGCGCGCCCGGCATGCGGCTTTGCGGGTCGTGCTGGTNGAAGGCAATCACGATCGGCATGCGGGCGCCTTGCCCGCTACACTCNATGTCGACTATGTGCAGGAGCCTTGGCGAATAGGACCGTGGGCGTTGTGTCATCACCCACANAATGTCGAAGGTGCTTATGCACTCGCCGGCCATTTGCATCCCGTCTATCGAATCGCNACACGCAACGACTCGGTTCGCGTGCCGTGCTTTCGTTTCGGCCCGCGACACGGCGTATTGCCCGCATTCGGCAGCTTTACCGGCGGNGCACGCGAAGACGGCCGCGCCAGNGGCGAAAGAGTCTTTCTCGTNGTTCACGAGAAAGTGATCGAGGTGCCTCGCTGATCNTNCGGGGCTGCACACGGCTGCGTCGTTTTTGTCATATGTGTCGTAGCGCAACGCTCGCACAACTGNCGACCCAACACTTTCAGACACGACCTTTTCCGCAAGCACATGCACCATTGACCACGCGAGCGCCGCTGTAGTGCCGCCTCGTGTCTGTGGACGCCCGCGCTGCGGGCTTCCGCACGAGCGTCGAGCCGCACGCGGGTTTACGTGCGTTTGACTAAATAAGACAGCCCCGTTTACTGAACGCTGAACCAAGCTGTCAAGATTCTTGCGATCTACCTGGTCAGTCAACGGTGCTCGACGAGCGCCCTCACCAAACCTTGGAGACAAACCATGGCTCACGTGTCGAACAGCGCTATCGAGGAACTGAAAACCGCTGTACGCGGGCAGCTGATGTTGCCCGACGATGCCGGTTTTGACGAAGCACGCAGCATCTGGAATGCAATGATCGACCGCCGCCCTGCGATGATCCTGCGCTGCGCCGGTGTCGCCGATGTGCGGCGCGGCGTAGCCTTCGCGCGCGACAACGGTCTGCCGCTTGCGATTCGCGGCGGAGGTCACAACATTGCCGGCAGCGCCTTGTGCGACGACGGTCTCGTGCTGGATTTCTCGCTGATGAAATCCGTGCGAATCGACCCCTTCGCGAAACGCGCGTACGTCGAACCGGGCGCGACGCTCGCCGACTTCGACCATGAAGCGCAGGCCTTCGGACTCGCAACTCCGTTGGGCATCAACTCGACTACGGGCGTCGCAGGCTTGACGCTGGGTGGCGGTTTCGGCTGGCTTAGCCGCAGATACGGCATGACGGTGGACAACCTGATTTCAGCCGACGTCGTCACCGCCGATGGTGAATTGCTGCGCGCCAGCGCCGAATCGAATGAAGACCTGTTCTGGGCGATTCGCGGCGGCGGCGGCAACTTCGGCGTGGTTACGTCATTTGTGTTCGAGCTGCATCCGGTAGGACCGATGGTGTTCGGCGGACTCGTCGTATTACCGCTCGATCAGGCGCGGGACGCGCTCGTCAAATATCGCGCAGCAACGCCGGACATGCCGGACGAACTCAGTGTGTGGGCCGTTCTGCGCCTTGCCCCGCCCCTGCCGTTCTTGCCCTCCGATGTGCACGGCAAGCCTGTCATCATCTTCGCNATGTGCTACACGGGCCCGACCGCAAACGGNCCTTCGGCCGTCGCGCCAGTGAAGACCTTCGGCACACCGGTCGGCGAACATCTCGGCGAAATGCCGTACGCGATGTGGCAAAAGGCGTTCGACCCGCTGCTCGCGCCGGGTTCGCGCAACTACTGGAAGTCCCACAATCTCGCCAGCATCGACGATGGTCTGATCGAGGCGCTGCTTCAGTCGATCCAGAATCTGCCGTCTCCGCAGTGCGAAATTTTCTTTGGGCAGATTGGCGGACAAACGCAACGCGTACCGGTGAACGCGACAGCGTATTCGAGTCGCGATACTCAATACGCGATGAACGTGCA
>Ga0058694_1001266_pt1 | contig 10112 bp, 9 predicted proteins | sample AgamicOrSfrz_FD_55041 | JGI IMG/M metagenome (GOLD analysis project Ga0058694, IMG submission 55041) | Agave microbial communities from Guanajuato, Mexico - Or.Sf.rz | ecosystem: Host-associated > Plants > Phyllosphere > Phylloplane/Leaf | place: Guanajuato, Mexico | collected 2012-05-30 | reverse complement strand
TTCTGCAATCTTTCCTTTTTTAATCCCTATATCCGCCTTTACTATTTCGTCTTCTAATACGACCGAACCATCCCGAATAATTAAATCGTACATGTTATCAACCCCCCCTTTATTTAACTACTCCATCTTCTTATTAAACGAAGCAGTCTGCTATTGTTCTATCATGCACTGTTTCCTTCAAAAAGTCTTTCTCCTTGTAAAGAAACCTGACACATAGACTGGTTATTACGCTAGTAAATATAACTGAATTATCTGATTTTTACACTCGCCATTTTGTCTAAACTTTTCTTTTTCATTTGGTCACTTTCACTAACTAAAAAGAGATTGAGACATAACCAAATCAACAGCTAGAAGCAACTATATACATGAAATCTACGTTCACCCTAAACATAAAAAAACCGAACGAGTTTGATTCCTCATCAAGAATCAAACTCGTTCGGATCTTCCTTCAACTAATTTTGTCACAGCCTCTTTTAACTCTTTTTCACTTTTTGTGACATTGGCAACCTTACTGTAAATGTACTTCCTTTTTCTTGTTCACTTTCTACGTCAATTTTCCCTTTATGTGTTTCTACGATCCATTTAGCGATTGCTAAGCCTAGCCCATGACCTCCCATTTGACGAGATCGCGATTTGTCAGCACGATAAAAGCGGTCAAAATCCGATCCTTTTCATCTGGATGGATCCCAACGCCCGTATCACGTACTTTTAATATACATTCACTTCCATGCTGAACTACTTGAATGTTGACATTTCCATGAGGAGTCGTATATTTAATCGCATTATCTAACAAAATGTAAATCAGCTGAGTTAGACGCTCTTGATCTCCAGTTACCACTAATTTTTCCGGTGTATCCAGCTGCAAATCAATATGTTTAGAAATCGCTAGGGTTTCAACGGATTCCATTACCTTTTGCACCGCGTCTGTAATATCAAAGGGCATCATTGCTTTTTCTACTTTATTAGAGTCTGAGCGTGCAAGCGTAAGCAAATCACTGACGAGACTCGTCATGCGCTTCACTTCAGCTTTCATATTATTGATTAATTTTTTAGAAAAAGGATCTTCTGTTACTTCCTCCTGCATTTCTAAAGCGTTGATAGAAGAAAGCATAACGCTAAGCGGCGTTCTTAACTCATGGGATGCATCCGCCACAAACTCTTTTTGCTTTTGAAAAGCTGTTTCAATTGGAACCATAGCCCGTTTTGACATTAAGCGGCTGATATAAATGGCTACTCCTACAAACAGTACGGTAAGGCTTAACATAATAATAAGGAGCCACTTTAACAGCTGATAAAGAAATGAAACGTCTTTTCCAATATAAAGCATCCCTAAAAATTGACCTTTATAAAAAATAGGTTCACCCGCCATCATCAAATCAATATCTATTTTGCCTTCCCCGTTTTGCCCTTTTACTCCTTCAATATGTTCGAAACTAGGGCGCGGGGCTTTTATTCGTTCTTTCCTCACTTCATTTTCAATAGGGATCCAGCCATCAATTAAATTTAATAAGTTAGAGCGAAGCCGCTCGCTCGCTTCGTTTCCCATAATAAGGTCCCCTTCAGGACTGATTACATAATAAAAAAATTGATCTTCACCGGCTACGACAATGTTTTTGTACTCTTCTTTTGACTGTTGATTCGAGCTGTTTATCGCTTGTTTAATTAAGATGCTTTGGACAATTCGGGACTCTTGCTTTAGCATGCTATTTAAGTTTTGCTGCTGACTATTGGATACAACCACATATACCAATGCATAAACAATAAACACGAATAATAGCAAAAACAGCATTAGTAATGCGCTATATCGGAATGTTAAACGATTTTGCGTCTGGCTGAATAAATCTTGCTTTACTTTTTGTTTTACTTTCTGTTTAGCTCTTGTAAGGAGTTTAGCTTTCAATTTTGTAGCCTACTCCGCGAATGCTTTGAATAAGATCCTGTTTGTTAAATTTCTCTAGTTTTTTTCGCAAAAGTTTAACCGTCGCATCAATCGTTTTAATGGAAACATCTGATTCATATCCCCATACCCGGTCTAAGATAATATCTCGAGAAAGAACTTGTCCTTTGTTTTTCACTAAAAAATCTAGGAGTTGAAATTCACGAGGACTTAATTGAATAAACTCCTCGTCAAACTGTACGGTTTGACTTGCTCTTTTTAATATCATGCTGGCAATCTCTACTTCTTCTTCTAAAATCGGTGCATAATTACGACGAGACAAAGCACGAAGCCTTGCAAGCAGCTCGTCAATTTCAAATGGCTTAATAACGTAATCATCCGCTCCCGCATCTAAGCCTTGTATACGATCTTGAACCGCATCTTTTGCTGTTAACATAAGAATAGCTCCGGCGTATCCTTCTTTTCTTAGACGTTTACATACATCGATTCCGTCTCCATTGGGCATCATCCAGTCAAGAATTAACACATCATAATGCGCTTCAGATGCATAATCATATGCATCATTCCCTTCCGTCACCCATTCGACGTTATAGCCTCCTTTTTTCTTTAGCATATAACTAACTAATTCACCTAGCTGCAAATCATCTTCTGCTAGCAGTACATTCATTCTGCGTAACTCCTTCCTTCGATACATTTCGCTGCATCCTTTTGTTTACTTTATTATACAAAAAGAATCAGCAGAAACAAGCTGCCTCTACTGATCTCTTTTCATTTTAAATTCCCTTAGCTATACTCAGCACGGGCGCAAACCGCTGTCCAGCAGTTCGCGCCTTTTGTACTCTTTATGAATGCCTAACGATTTGATTTGAATATGAAGGATTTGATCCATTAACAGTTTCTGTGACCTTTACAACACGCCGACATATCTCAGCTCGTACACCTCTGTTCTTCAATTGTTCGACGATTTTTTCTAACTTACTATAAGACGCTGTTTGTTTCATATCCATCCCCTCATTTCGTTAAGGTATTATTTATGAATCAAGTTTGTTTGTAATATCATATTTTTTCTTTAGCTTTTGTAACCATGTTGGATACTCTGTTTGGTATTTTTGATCAAGCAGCGTTTGCTTGATTTTTGCTTTGCTATTTTCATATGTTGCTTTTTGCGCTTCTTTTTTGCCTGTTACTTTAATAATGTGATAACCGTATTCTGTTTTAACAGGATCACTTACTTCATTTACCTTCATTGAAAATGCTTTGTTGGCAAAAGCTTCGACCATATCGCCTTTTTTGAAGTATCCAAGGTTTCCGCCATCTGATTTAGAAGCTGTATCTGTTGAATATTCTTTTGCTAGCTTCGCAAAATCTTCTCCTTTATCAAGCTTTGCCTTTACTTCTTTCGCTGTCTTTTCGTCTGCTACTAAGATATGACTAGCTTTCACCTGTGCTTCTGTAGCTAGTGAATCTTTATTTTGATTAAAGTACGATTTCATTTCACTATCTTTAATATTAATAGTCGACTCGACCATTTTTTTTGCCTCAATATTCGTCTTTAAATCTTTTTTCAGCTCTGACAATTTTACACCGCTAGATGCTAATGCTTGATTTAATGCATCTTCTCCCCCGTACTGACTTTTAAGGTTTTCTAATTCAGCATTAATTTCTTTATCGGTTACTTTAATATTTTGTTTAGCTGCTTCTTTTGAAATGACTTTTTGTTCAATCAGTGAATCAAGGACACTTGATCCTCCTTGAGCAAGAAGAGCATCGTACAGCTGATCTTTTGTGATTTTTTCATCACCAACGGTAGCAACCACCTTTGATTTATTCATTGCTACGGCACCAATAGCTACTGCAGCAATAATCACAACGGCTGCAATAATCATAATTATTTTGTTTTTAGACATCGTTAAACTCCTTTTCCATTTCTCATTACTTACCTAAACTTAAACTTTTGCGCCTTGGTAACGGTTTAAGCTCAATTAAAGGTCTTGCAATAGTAGATACGTATTTACTCGACAACAACCACGCCACTCCACAAGCTCCAATTAGAAGAATACTGTATCCTTGTACACTTTCTATCCAGTCTCCAAAAGAAGATAGGCGGATATATTTAATCAGAAACCCATGTAGCACATATACATAAAAGGTTTGAGCACCTCGAGATGTAAAGGACATCGTTTGTGTAGGGATCAAAGCTAGAAAGGAAATCGTCATTGCTAAGCTGATGCTATAAAATAGCGTACGAATGGTCATTCCCTCTAATTGATTTACACCTAAAGAGGCATAAGATTTTGAACCAAATAACCACTCTTTCTCAAAATCCGGTGCTATATACTGGATCCATAGAGCAATAATCAGCAAAGTGCCTCCAGCTACTTTTTTGCAAGAAACAGACGTCAACTTTTTAAAATGTTCTTTTTTCATATAAAATCCTGCTAAGAAGAAGGGAAAGAACACAAAGGTTCTAGAAAGGCTTAACGTTGTTTCCAGCGGTTCACATAAGCCAATCATAATTCCTAAAACTGCCGCAACGGCTAAAGGATATTTGATTTTTGTAAAAATGAACAACATGGCGTTCCAACAAAATAAACTCAACAAAAACCATAGCGACCAAGCTGGCTGAAACACTGAAACTTCGAATGTGGATTCATCATACAGTTTATAGTCGTATACCGCATAGATAAGTTGAAAAATAATATAAGGAAGTAATACTTTCTTCGCCATCTTCCACATATATCCTTTTTTTCGGTATCCCTTTGCAAAATAGCCGCTTATTAAAATAAACGCTGGCATATGAAAGGTGTAAATAAATATGTAGAGCGTTCGTAGCCACTGTTCATCATTGAATGAAGGGAGTTAACAAATGGCCAAACACTACTAATACAATTAAGATAAATTTTACATTATCAAAATACGCATCCCGCTTAGCCATTTGACCTCCTCCTTTCTTTCGCGTTCTACGGATCTGTACGACGTGCTGCTGCGAATATCTTTTCTTTACATTCCTTACTATACATAGTGAAAATGAAAAAACAGTGAAAACCTTGCTTATTTCTATTTTTAAATAAGGCGCGGCTAAATAAGTTTGACAAATGGCGCCTCTTTCTCTACTATATAGATACGCACCCTATCCAATTCAATTTCGCTTGTTGCGGGACACTTAACCAGTACGGATGGATAGGGTGTTTTTGTATGCAAAAAAAGCAGAAGACCTAGGTCTTCTGCTTTTTATTTTGCTATAGGCTGACTTTCGTTTTTTCTGTTTCCTTTTTTATTTTTCAAATAATAAAACAAGTAACAAAAAAGGACAAATGGGATACCGCAGTATAATGCGATACGCTGACTCTCATCAAAAGCCAGTCCTACACAAGCAGCAAAGCATAAAACAAACGCTAAAATAGGTACAATAGGATATAAAGGAGCTTTGTAAACAAGCTTCGATACATCATTTCCTTCTTTAATATAGCGTCTTCTGAACATAAAGTGAGAAGCCGCAATAGCCATCCATACAGCTACAACCGCAAATCCAGAAATAGAAACTAATACTAAGTAAACAGTTGTTGGTGCAACTACGCTTGACAGCAAGGACAGACATGCCACTCCCATGCTGATAAGTAACGAATTAAATGGAACTCCTTTAGACGTTACTTTCCCTAACCAAGTGCTGACCATTTTTTGATCAGATAATGACCATAGCATTCTCGAACATGCGTATAATCCTGCATTAGCGTTTGATAATAAAGCTGTTAAAATAACCAAGTTCATGATATCTGCTGCGTAAGGAATACCTATTTGATCGAATACCGTTACAAAAGGACTTTCTAACACTCCTGCTTGTTTCCATGAAATCAATCCAGATAGTACAAACATGGCGCCAATAAAAAAGAAGAACGTACGCCAAATGATATTTTTAATTGCGCGAGGTATGTTCTTTTCCGGATCCTCTGTTTCCCCCGCCGTAATACCAATTAATTCTGTTCCCGAAAAAGCAAAGCTAACAGAAACCATCGTAATTAATACAGGCATAAGTCCATTTGGAAATAAACCGCCCTCTCCTGTAAAATGAGAAAGCATCGGCGCTTTTTCATGACCGCTAAGAGGAATGAATCCAAACATCGCTGCTGCGCCTAAAATAATAAATACAATAATCGTTAATACTTTAATACTTGAAAACCAAAATTCTGTTTCGCCGAAAAAACGTACAGATGTTGCATTTAAACCAAATAATAAAAGGGCAAACAGCGCGCTCCATATCCAAACCGAAACGTCAGGAAACCATCTTTGCATAAGCAATCCAGATGCTGTAAACTCCGAACCGACAGATACCACCCAAGTCAGCCAGTAGAGCCAGCCAACCGCAAAACCAGTTCCCGGCCCGATAAACTTCGTAGCGTATACTTGAAATGATCCTGACACAGGCATTGCTACGCTTAGTTCCCCTAGACATATCATGACTAAATACATAATTAATCCACCGATTAAATAAGCAAGGAGTGTTCCCCCAGGACCTGCTGCATTAATTGTGTAGCCTGAATTAAGAAACAGCCCCGTACCGATAACACCGCCAAGAGAAATCATAAATAAATGACGGCTTTTCATTTTTCTTTGTAACTGATTCATAGATGTTGTATTCTCTCCCATTATGTACCTCCTTTTTATAGTAAACCCATCCAAAAACTTGGTTTATTTACATATTCTCTATAGTCTCTTCTATGCAGGAGTAGGCTCTATTTCTTCGATATGTACGAATTTTGTATATTGTATACAATATACACTTCTTAAATCTTTTTACGATTATATCATTTTTCAGATTTTTTACAACAATGAATAGTAAAAAATATTTCAATAATTCTATTTTTTATATTCTAACTAAGATTAAATGAAGTGATATGATATGATTATTTTTACACCTGTACGTTCTTTCATGCTATTTTTATACTTTTTCATCACCATGACATGAAGAGAAAGAACGGCTGATGCGATATTTATTTTAGGGGGAAACAATGAACAAGGGGCCTATGATTTATCATTCATTAAAAGATCATGTATATAACTACATAGCAAGTCAAATTCAAGACGGTACACTGCTGCCTAACGACAAAATAAATGAAGCCAGTATTTGTTCTCAGCTTAATGTCAGCCGAACGCCTGTGAGAGAAGCGCTTATTAAACTGGCTTCAGACAATCTATTAGAATACAGACCGCGCAGAGGGTTTACTGTAAAGGAAATTGACACACCAAAAAAACTAGAAGTATTTGAAATCGTCGGTGCTTTAGATGGTCTTGCAGCTGCACTGTCGATTGATCACTTAACGGAAGAAGATTTTACGAAGATGGATGAGCTTATTAAAAAAATCGATGTTTCGATTGAATTAGAAAATTATCAGGATTATCAAAAATATCAAACGTATTTTCATCGAGTATATTTGAACCGATGCGGTAATGTGACCTTAAAAGAACAGCTTATGTCTTTACAAGACGGATTCATCAGACAAACGTACTTTAGCAATGACAATAAAGAGCTATACGCCATTTTACATGTGATGAATGAACATCACCGCCATATTCTAAAACTTCTGAAGCAGAAAAAAAAGGCGGATGTTCAGCTTTACCTTCAAAATGTCCACTGGAAAATCGAATATCCAGAAATGATTTGATCAAAAAGAGCTCGAGACATAACTAAATCAATCCAATCAACAGCTAGAAGCAACGAAATACATGAAACCTACGTTTATCATACCAATAAAAAAATCCGAACGAAGTTGATTCTCCATCAAGAATCTCAATTCATCGTTCGGATCTTCTTTCAACTAACATACTGTTGTCTCAGCCTCTTTTATTTCGCTATAGAAGAACGCTGTTTTTCTTCGGTTACGTACCAAATGAATTTCCCTGTATATCCGTAAATAATCGCCAAAATAATAGAGACAAAGCTTAGCCACATAAACGGCAGATAAGCGAATGTAGAAATCCCAAGCGTTGTAGCTAGAAATACACCGTTGTCCGTCCACGGAACCATCCCTGAAGTTAAGGTTCCCCCTACTTCTGAGTTACGGGCAAGCACTAGACGCTGTATTCTTAACTTGTCATAACTTTTCTCCATAATTTTCGGTGTTAAAATTAATGAAACATACATTGCACAACCAAATATATTCCCTAATAACCCAACGAAAATAGTAGAAGCCGTAACGTTTCCTGAATTGACAAGAATTTTTTCGAATTTAGATAGCAGGACTTCTAAGACGCCGAGCTCATCTAATAACCCGCCAAAGCCTAGTCCAAAAATAATGACAATAATGGAACCGACCATGCTTAAAATTCCGCCACGATTTAACAGCTCACTTAAAAATGTGTTGTCGGTATTAATTTTAAACCCTTCATAAGCCGTATTAAATGCGCTCGCCACATCCATATGTTGAAAGACAACTGCCCATATAATTCCTAATAATGAGCCAATCGCAATTGCTGGAAGAGAAGGTTTCTTGAATGCTAAAAGGACAATGACAGCCAAAGCCGGAATCAGCATCCACCCGCTGATATGGAATGTATCCAACAGCGAAGATTTTAATCCTTCTACCCGTCCAGCATCAAAATCTTTTCCTCCATACATAAACCCTGTTACCGTAAATAATACTGCCGTAATGAGGTAAGCAGGAATATCCAACACTAACATTGCTTTTACGTGATCAATAACGTTCACTCGAGCCATTGACGCAGATAAAATGGTACTGTCAGAAAGAGGAGAAAGCTTGTCTCCAAAATAAGCTCCTGAAATCACAGCTCCAGCTACTAAAGGAAGCGGCATGCCTAAGCCTTGTCCGATTCCCATCATCGCGATTCCGGCTGTACCAACCGTTCCCCAAGATGTTCCTGTTGAAATCGAGGTAATAGAGCAAATGATAAGTGTAGCAAGTAAAAAGAATGTTGGATTAATAAACTCTANTCCAAANTAAATAAGAGAAGGAACAACTCCTCCGGCAATCCATGTTCCAATTAACGTACCGACNGCTAATAAAATTAAAATAGCTTCTAANCCGTTTGATATTCCTCTTGTAATGGCNCCTTGCAGCTGATTATACGTATACCCAAGTCGTACTCCTAGCGCCATAACAATAAACCATGAAATAAATAAAGCGAGCTGAATAGGTAAATCNAAAACAGTTGCAAATGAAATAACAACTGCTAAAAATAAAGCAAGCACAATCATTATTTCCCACATAGATGGTAAACGGGTTGTGTTCAAACTAGCTCCTCCTAAACTGGTATGTAGATTCTGGAATGTGGTATCGTTTAAGAGTAAAACGTCCTTATTCTATTCTTTAATTGTTCCTCTTACTGCTTGAACCTATGTACTTCTTTGAATGCTTAAACAATAAACTGCATCTTTTTAAGAACATAAAATAAGGATACTCNNNTAAACAATAAGCCATTTTTCTTTTATCCAGTGGTCATAATACCACAAGAGCGTGCTTTCTTACAAGACTAGTTATAAAGCGCTTTCTGGTTTTTTATACATTTTAATNCATAAATATATTTTTATTTATTTCATTCAACGAAAAGAGGTAAGTAACGTGAAAGAATATGCAACATTTGCGGGAGGATGCTTTTGGTGCATGGTCGCTCCTTTTGATCAGCTTCCAGGAATCAGCAGTATCCGCTCGGGCTACGCTAAAGATGAACAAATCACTTCTGAAGCTAAACAGGAAAGCGAATACGTAGAAGCAGTACAAATTGTATGGGATCCTTCTCATATTACGTTTGAAGAACTGCTTAACCTGTATTGGCAGCAAATTGACCCTACGGATTCCGGCGGACAGTTTTCAGACCGCGGACCGTCATACCGAGCCATTATTTTTTATCACAACGAAAAACAAAAAGAAGCGGCTTTCGATTCTAAAAAAAATTTAGCCCAAAGCGGACGCTTTAAGCGTCCTATCGTCACACCTATTTTACCTTTTTCTTCTTTTTATGAAGCAGAAGAGCAGCAGCAGGATTATTATCGAAAAAACGCATTTCACTATAAATTATACAAAGAAGGCTCGGGGCGAACTGATTTTCTGACACAGCATTGGCCAAAGGACCGCTCCTATCTAAAAAAGGTCCTAACGCCCATGCAATATTTTGTTACGCAGGAAAACGGAACCGAACCTCCTTTTACAAATTTATATTGGAATAACAAAAAACAAGGAATTTACGTTGATCTTCTAACGGG
>Ga0058694_1001171_pt1 | contig 10123 bp, 8 predicted proteins | sample AgamicOrSfrz_FD_55041 | JGI IMG/M metagenome (GOLD analysis project Ga0058694, IMG submission 55041) | Agave microbial communities from Guanajuato, Mexico - Or.Sf.rz | ecosystem: Host-associated > Plants > Phyllosphere > Phylloplane/Leaf | place: Guanajuato, Mexico | collected 2012-05-30 | reverse complement strand
CGAGCGTAANGNCNNTCGGTGCNNCGTCGACCGANNGNNACGTNANGCACGAGCNNNCGGCGCTCGGGCAGCGTGACCCACTGCCACGTGAACACGAGCTTGCGGTCCGCCTCTACTTCCTGATATTCGCCGCGGCAATCGTGAGTTTCGCCGTCGAGCGTCTGGAACACCACGCGGAACCGGCCGCCTACTCGCGGATCTGCTTCCGCGCTGAGTACCGGCCCCGCGTCTGGTCCCCACCAGCGCGCCATCAACTCAGGCCGCGTCCATGCGGCATAAACCCTTTGCGGCGATGCCTTAAGGCGCCGCACGATCGTCAGACTCGGCGTATGCATCATCTACTCTTCTCCTTCGACAAAATCAGCCAGCCGGTCGAGGTTGGCGGACCAGAATCGCTCATAGCGTCTGAGCCACGCCATGGCCTCTTCCATGGGCCGGGCGACCAGTTGCACCGACACGGTTCGGCCATGCTTGGCGCGCGTAATCAGGCCAGCCTCGCTCAGCACGTCCAGATGCTTCATGACGGCCGGCAGCTTAAGCGGCAATGGGCGTGCGATTTCCGTGACCGAAAGCCCCGGCTCCTGCTCCAGACGGGCAAGGATGGCACGCCGGGTAGGATCAGTCAGTGCGGAAAACGTACGATCGAGTTGACTTACAGGACACTTCACCATGTGGTGAACTATAGAGCTTTGACGCACGGTGTCAAGGTGTTTGTCGCACTGTTTTTCAGCGCTCGAAACAAGCGGGGAACCTCGGCTGCAAGCGGACACGGGAGGCGTGAGCGAGCATTGCTGGAAAGACGTGGCGCTGCGCTGCCGGGGAGCCCATGCAGAGCATTGCTGGCTTCAGGTCAGCCGTACTCACCATCCGTCAATCGCGCCGGAGAGCACGGCCGCAATGGCGCCAGCTCGTAGCACGAATGAAGCGTGGTCAGATCCGCGCGTAGATAGAACTGCCGATGGTCAGTGTCGTCGCACTCGCCGACGCGAAGCGGATGTCATAGAGGTCGCGTCCGAAGTTTCCCGGCACCTTGATCGACATACCGCCGAGCGTATCGCTCACCGGTACGAAGAGTTGATAACGAAGATCTTCGTTGCCGTACAGCACGTAACCGGGAAGTTCGGCGAGTGTCGCAAAGAACGCCGGCGGATTGCCGAGAACCGCAATCGGCACCGCGCTCGGCGAATCATTCGTCAATGTCCATTGCGTGCCGACGCGTTGCTGCCACGCGCTGTCGAGCGGCGCGCGCGCTGCGAGTTGCTGACCGACGGGCAGCGTCAGATACGCGTAGCCCGCGCCCGGCACCACCCGCTTCATCAGGTAGCGATAGTGGAACGCGTTGCCCTCGCTGTCGTTGCCCGACACAACTGTGAGGCGATACGACGCGGTATCGGTATCGCTCCACCACCAACCGTCGCTGCGAAACCGGTAGGCGCCAATCTGCGCCCAGCCCCGCGTATCGGCATCCCACTGGTTGATTTGCAGGCTACCGTCCGCGTTGGCGAGCACCTGATACGGCGAATCGGAGTTGCCGTAGATGCCGGCGCCACCCGCCATGCCCGGGCCAGGTGCCACCGGCGGCGCCGTGGTGCTGACCTTCGCCGGCAGCGACGAAATGGTGCCGTCTTCTTTCAACGCCGACAGCACGAGCGTTTCGGCAATCGCGCGAGCGTTGTATCCCGCGTTGCCAGTCACCAGCAGCGCAAACTGCGAATTCGGCACGACGAAAAATTCGGTCGAGTAGAACGCAGTACCGCCGTCCTTCTCCCAGCCCCGCACGCCTGCAGCGTCGAGCGCCGGCTGCACCACGGAGTCCCAGCCCAAGCCCCAGCGCCATTCCGGAGACGGATTGATGGTCAGGCTTTGGGTCTGATCCGTGCCCATCTGCGCAATGCCCGCTGCGGACACGATGCGTTTTCCCTGGAACACGCCGCCGCCGTAGATCATTTGCGCGAGGTTCATCATGTCGGCGGGTGTCGAACTTAGTCCGCCGGTAGCGTATGCATTCACGAACTCCTGATGCTGCGCACCCTTCACGTACGGCAGCGAGAACGATCCGCCGGAAGGCACGCTCGTCAGATAGCTGGAGTGAGTCATGTTCAGCGGCGTGAGAATTTCCGACTGAACGAAGTCTGCGAAACTCTGGCCTGTTACGGCGAGCACGATCTGCTCCACCATCGTGAAGCCGTCGTTGCAGTAGACCGCCAATTCACCGGGCAGATGCTTCAGGTGCGAGTTGGCGAGTTCGGCTTGCGTGTCGGCGGCGTAGCCCGCAACCGGCTCGAATGTGAACAGGTTGCGCCCGTTCGTGCCCGGCAAGCCAGATGCATGCGACAGCAAATGGCGCGTGGTGATCTGCGCGTATTCCGGCGAGAGCATCGTGAAGGTGGGTAGATATTTGACGATTGGCGTGTCGAGTGCAATCAGTCCGCGATCGACGAGGATCGCCGCCGCGAGAGCGGGGAACAGCTTACTCACCGAGCCGATGTTAAAGCGCGTCTGCGGCGTTGCCTTGATCTGCCCCGGCACCGACGCCAGCCCGAACGCCTCTTGCCACACCACCGTGTTGCCCTTGACCATTGCAACAGAGATCGCCGCGACCGGGCTCGACGGGTCAGTCACGGCTTGCCGGATCATCTGCTGGCCGAGCGCAATGGTCTGCTGATAAGGCGTTGAATGGATGTCGTCGTTGCCGCAGCCTGGCAGCACCGTCGCGAGTAACCCTGCGCCGGTATAGCCGAGAAACTGTCGCCGCCCTTCGCTTGCAAGACCTTCGGGATTGCGTTTGCGCCTGGCCATGACATCCCCCTCTCGAGTTTCAAGACCTGCAAGAAGCCGCTTTCTGCCAACACGGCGCAGCCGACGCGGCGAGGACAATCGTCGCAATCCGGCACAGAGGGGCGGCGTGTTCGATCCGTTACCCCGTGCCAGATCATAGCTGTGCATTGCAATTGCGAATAGCGGCATGTCGAGATGCCACGAAGCTTTGGCTCAAGAGTGCGCATGGCGCGAATCAGACGCGTGGTCGCCAGGCGGCAATGGCGCGGATTTTGTCGCTTCTGCCTCCATGCAGGCAGCTGGTCATGCGGAAAACTTCTGTGGACTGTGCAACCGCCGGCGTTCCGAGCCCTGGAAAGATGCGCGCCGGGAATGCCGCCGCTGCTGCGAGGCAACGGCGATGCATCCAGTCCGGTCGTCGATAACCTCTCTGCCTGACTCGATCATGCGGCCAAAACACGACGTAATGGCCGCGCAAGAATCAGTAATCCCACAGAACCGGCACGAAGCGGAAGCCTTTGCCGCTCCTGGCAATATGGCCGATAGAGGGGAACGCGACATGCGCTGCGGCCAGCAGTGCGCCGGTTTCAGCGGCCTCGTCAAGCAGCGCCAGACGCACATGCGCGGCCTTTTCGGGATCGTGCTCGAAACCATTCTGCCAGTCGGGATTGTCGAAATTGACTTCGAAGATCGCGTCGCCCACGAACGTCAGCTTCTCGCCGTTCGATGCGACGTCCACGACGCAGTGTCCCGGCGTATGGCCGCCTGTCACGCGTGCCGTCACGCCCGCGGCGACTTCCACGATCTGATCGAATTGCCTGATATTCTCGCTGTAGAGTTTCGCAAACTTCTCAGCAGCCTTGCGAAGAGCGGGAGGAACCGCTTCTGGCATCACCGTCTTGCTGAAGTCGGGATTTTTCCAGAACTCCACTTCTGCCGCCGACACGTGAATGCGCACGTCTGGCCTGAGCCTCGCCTTAACGCCGTCGACGTTCAGCCCCCCGACGTGATCCATGTGCATATGCGTGATCACGATATCGGTGATCGCAGCAAGGTCGATGCCGGCCGATTCCAGGCGCCTCATCGACTGACCGGCACGCGTGAAGTATTCAAAACCGTCGCCCACGCCGGAGTCGATCAGGATCAGGCGTTCGCCGCTACGCACGAGCGCAACGTTCAGCGCCCAGTCGAACATGTCGCGTTGCAGGAAGCGACCATCGAACCATTCATTGCGGTCCGCTTCGCTCACGTTAGTGGACATGGTGGAAGTGGGCAGCGGCAGAACGCCATCGCTGATCAGCACGACCTCGACGTTACCCACCTGCACCGCGTAGCGGGAAGGCACGAGTTCGCCGGAACCTTCTTTTCCAAGGTTGGCAGTAACCGGCTGCACATTGCGGATTGTTTTGCTCATATTCAATAGTCCTATTGATCAGGTGGAGTAAGCCGCACTGCGCGCAGTTCACCAGCACGACACGAGTCTCGCGCGCTTTGCATGTGTTCGCCTGTGGATCCAGCGTGTGACGGATTGTAGTTAGCAGGGGCGAACGCGAGTAGCATCGCGAACGCCCACATCATGTTGTCCGAAGGACAACAATCGGCGAGCGCGAGGCCAAGGAGAGAAAAAGAGAAACAAAAAAGAAGAAGCGGGCGCGACAGGCTTGCGCGCATCGGCTTTTCGAGCGCGGGGCGCCGGTCCCACGCACGCCCGACACGGCGCGAACGGCTTGAATCAGTAGTTCGAAGCCACGAGCAGGAAAGCCGCGCGCGGCCACGCAATAGGCGCAGCCCCGCGCGTCTGCGGGCGCCCGAAGAGAAAAGCGCTGGACGCTTAGTAGGCGAACTGCCGGTAGTTCTCGTCGAAGGTGCGCGCGGTTTGTTCCACCACCGGATTGAAGCGCAACAGACGGCGCGCCCGCGCAGGAAGTTCGGCAAGCACCTTGCGCGGCACGTCGATATGCACTTCTGGCCGGAAGTACCACGCGCGGCTATAGCCGATAACCACCATCGGACGCGGGTCGCCGGTGAGATTCGGCGTGCCGCGATGCAGCCCGCGCACGTCACGGATCATCACGTCGCCGACTTGCATGGTCACACGCTCGGCCTCAAACCGCTTCGCCGCCAGGCCTTCCAGCGCTTCATCCCGCGATATCCGATGGGTCCCGCGCGTCGTCTCCAGCGGGCCATTACGCTCGTCGACATCGACGAGCGGAAAGTTCACCGCGAGTTGAAAAGACGGCGTTTCGGGCGCGTCGTCGAAAAGCGGCGGCGTATCGCGATGCCAGTCCTGGAATGTCGAACCGAGCACCGGCGTGTCGGTGGCGAGTTGGCACATCACCGGATCGGAGCCCGCCACGCGCTCGACAATGCCGACAATGTCTTCATCGCAGACGATGGCCGGATCTGCGAACAGGCCCTCGAACGGCAGCGTCACGTAATAACGCCCAGGGCCGCGATTGCCGTTCGCATCCGCATGCATATGAGGCTCAAGCAATGGCGCAAATGCGTCGCGCCAGGCCGCTATCGTCGAACGCGGAAAATGGTCGCGCAACAGCACGAAGCCGTCGCGGTTGAACGCATCCGCGAGTGCGTCTCTCGTGCTTTCGTCGTAACGGCCCATGCGCGTCTCCTCGAGTTGGATTGGCAAAAAGAATTGCACGGGCGCAATCGAGTCGTCAATATTATTAGTAATAGTTGGTGGAAACCCCGACCCCATCGGGGCCGGCGCGCGTTGTTGATCGCTAATATTAGTGGTAAGTTTGCTGCACTTATGCCGCAAGCCTATGAAGAAGACAACCCAACGCCGCCCCACCATGACCGACATCGCGAAGCTCACTGGAGTCTCGCAATCGACGGTTTCGCTCGTGCTCAACAACGCGAGCGGCGCCAAATTTTCCGACGCAACGCGCGACAAGGTGCTGCGCGCGGCACAAGAACTCGGCTACCGGATGACGCCGCGCGAGGCGAGCGCGCTGCCATCGTTCAACACGGCGCAAGGCGAACGTAATCTGATTGTTTATCTCGCCGACGAAATCTCGACAAGCCCGCATCCCGTTGTCAGCATCGACGGAGCGCGCGACGCCGCGTTCGCAAACGGCCGCATGCTCGCCGTGTATTCGACGCACGGCAACGCGGAGATCGAGGCCCGCGTGCTCGATGCGACGCTCGGCAATCCGAACGTGCTCGGCGTGATCTATGCGACCGTGTACACGCGGCGCGTGACTCTGCCCGCGGCACTCGCGCGCGTGCCGACCGTGCTGCTCAACTGCTATTGCAGCGAGGCCAACCTGTCGTCGGTCGTGCCCGCGGAAGTCGCGGGCGGCCACACGGCAACGGACTATCTGCTCGCGGCGGGACATCGGCGGATCGGCTATATCAACGGCGAGCCGTGGCAGGATGCGGCGCGCGATCGTCTGAAGGGTTATCGCACGGCACTGGCAACGGCTGACTTGCCGTTTGCGCCGGAACTCGTGCGCGAAGGCGACTGGGGCCCGGCAACAGGTTTCGAAGAAACGCTTTCGCTGATGCGTGAACCGAATCCGCCAACAGCCATTTTCTGCGCCAACGATCTGATGGCGCTCGGCGCAATAGAAGCGCTCAAGCAACTCGGGCTGCGCGTGCCCGGCGATGTTTCCGTGCTCGGCTACGACGATCAGGAAATCGCGCGGCATACACATCCGCCGCTGTCCACTGTCGTGCTGCCGAACTACGAACTGGGCAAGTGGGCGGTCGAAACGCTGTTGCAGGAGGAGCACAACCGCGCGGCGGGGGCACCGGTGCGGCGCCGGACGGTCAAGCTGGACGGGCCGTTGATCGAGCGCGGCTCGGTCAGGGTTATCGCCGAAACCAAGCAGCTCGCAACTAATAATATTAACGACTAGCAGGCAATACGACTCTCGCAGCAGGCAGAAGACCGGGCATCACAAGCATCGGCATTGACAAGAAACAGGCAAACCATCCTTATCGGAGGAAGACATGCTGTCGCTCAAGAAGAAAGCGGGCCTGCGCCCGATTGCTGCATCGTTTCTCGCACTCGCTGCGCTGACCCTGTCCGCCGGCCTCGGCATCGCGCATGCCGCCGACGACGCCCTGCCGAAGATTCCAAACAAGAAGCCGCTCAAGGTCGGCTTTGCGCAAACGGAAAGCAATAACCCCTGGCGGCTGGCCGAGACAAGGAGCTTCAAGGAGATCGCCTCCAAATGCGGCTGGCAGATGGTCATGACCGATGCCAACAGTTCCGCTGCCAAGCAGGTCGCGGATATTCAAAGCATGATCGCGCAGCACGTCGATCTGCTGGTGTTCCCGCCTCGTGAAGAGAAGCCGCTCGTTCCCGTCATCATGCAGGCGAAGAAGGCCGGCATTCCCGTGATTCTGGTCGACCGCAACGTCGACCAGTCGATGGCCAAAGCGGGCAAGGACTACATCACCTTCATCGGTTCGGACTTCATCGACCAGGGGCAGCGCGCTGCGAACTGGCTCGTGAAGGCGACCAACGGCAAGGCAACCATCATCGAGCTCGAAGGCTCGACCGGTGCGTCCGCAGCGAATGATCGCAAGAAAGGCTTCGACGAGGTCATTGCGAAGAACCCGGGCATGAAGATCGTTGCGTCGCAAAGCGGCGATTTCGCGCGCGACAAGGGCCGTCAGGTCATGGAGACGCTGTTGCAAGCGCATCCCGATGCCACCGCCGTCTATGCGCACAACGACGAAATGGCGCTCGGCGCCATTGCCGCGATCAAAGCCGCGGGCAAGCAACCGGGCAAGGACATCCAGATCGTGACCATCGACGGCACCAAGGGCGGTCTCGAAGCCATCAAGGCGGGCGAACTCGGCGCAAGTGTGCAATCGAGCCCGTTCTTCGGCCCGCTCGCCTGCGATGTCGCGCAGAAGTACGCAAAAGGCGAAACCATTCCGCCGTGGGTCAAGGTGTCCGACCGCTTCTATGACAAGAGCAACGTCGACGCGAGCATGCAGTACGGTTATTGAACCAAAGGCGTGCCTTTGCGGGCGCTTTGCTCGAAGCGCCCGCTTGTCATTCCGGTTCTTTCGACGATGGACGACACACGATGGCTCAGGCTCCCTTGCTCGATATGCAGGACATCGACATCTCCTTCGGCGGTGTGGCGGCGTTAAAGCGCGCACGGCTGACCGTTCAGGCCGGCGAAGTACATGCGCTGATCGGCCAGAACGGCGCGGGCAAATCGACCCTCATCAAGATTCTCACAGGCGCGTATCGAAAGAGCGCCGGCACGATTCGCTTTGACGGACGCGAAGTCAATTTCCGCACGCCGAAGGAAGCGCGCGAGGCAGGCATCAGCACAATCTATCAGGAAATCAATCTTGTGCCGTTTCGCTCGGTAGCGGAGAACATATTCCTCGGACGCGAGCCGCGCCGTTTCGGGCTGATCGACTGGAAAGCCGTGCAGCGTCGCGCGACCGAGCTGCTCGAATCGTTCGGCCTGAAGATCGACGTGAACAAGCCCGTGCGCGAGTATTCGACCGCGATCCAGCAGATGGTCGCGCTGGCGCGGGCCGTGTCGGCGGATGCGAAGATGGTCATCATGGACGAATCGACGTCCTCCCTCGACGAGCGCGAAGTCGAGTTGCTGTTCAGCGTGGTGCGCCGGCTACGCGACGACGGACGCGCGGTAATTTTCGTGTCGCATCGGCTGGACGAGCTTTATGCGCTGTGCGATCGCGTCACCGTGATGCGCGACGGGCAAACCGTCGCCGAAAGCGCGATGCAGGAGATGGACAAACTCAAGCTCGTCACCACCATGCTCGGCCGCACGCTCGCGGCCGTCGTCCATGAAGACAGCACCGTGAAGGAAGCCAACCTCGCGAAGCGCGGCGCCCTCGCGCTGCGTGCAGAAAGTCTCTCGGCAGGCGCGAAAGTCGCGGACGTTTCGCTCGACGTGCATGCGGGCGAAGCCGTTGGCCTCGCGGGGCTGCTCGGCTCCGGCCGCACCGAAACGATGCGCCTGCTGTTCGGCGCGGACCGTCCGGTGAAGGGCACACTTTCTGTGAACGGCGAGACCGTTGCATGGAAGTCGCCGAAAGATGCGATCACGCACGGCATTGCGTATCTGACCGAAGACCGCAAGGCCGAGGGCATCGTGCCGGAACTGTCGGTACGCGACAACCTCACGCTCGTGTGCCTGCCGGCGCTCACGAAACGCGGCGTGGTGGATGTCGCCCGGCAGAAGGAAATCGTCGACGGTTTCATCGAGTCGCTCGGCATCAAGCTGCGCTCGGCCGATCAGCCGATCCGCGAACTCTCGGGCGGCAATCAGCAAAAGGTGCTGCTCGCGCGCTGGCTCGCCACGCATCCGCGTCTGCTGTTGCTCGACGAACCGACGCGCGGCATTGATGTAGGCGCGAAAGCCGACGTCGCGAAGATCGTGCGCGAGCTGCGCGACGCGGGGCTCGCGGTGCTGCTGTCGGCGTCGGAACTTGAAGAACTGACGGCGGTGGCCGACCGCGCAGTCGTGATCCGCGACGGACAGACCGTCGCGCAGCTCGACGGTGCGCAGATGAACGAAGCTTCGATCATGGACGCAATCGCATACGGTGCGCTCGGGCACTCGACGCTCGCCGAGGCGGTGGAGGAAGCCAAACATGATCGATGACACCCAACGCGCGGCGCCCATCGTTCACGCGCCGATAAAGAGAAAACGCAGCGTCGCGATCCAGCGCGAAATCGTCGTGCTCGTCGCGATGATTGTGTTCAATCTGCTTTTCACGCAGCACTTTGTGTCGCTGCAGACCTTCAACGTCAATCTCACGCAGGTGGTGACGATCGTGATCGTCGGCATCGGCATGACGCTGGTGGTGGCCACAGGCGGCATCGATCTGTCGGTGGGCGCGTCGATGGCAATTGCCGGCGCGCTCGCGCCCATGCTCTTCATGAACATAGCCGGCCCGCCCGGCATCGTGCTCGCCTTCACGCTGCCGATCATCGCGGCCGCGCTGTGCGGCGTATTCAATGGTCTGCTGGTCACACGCCTTCGCGTACAGCCTATTGTCGCGACGCTCGTGCTGTTCATTGCCGGGCGCGGCATCGCGCAGGTCGTCACGGACGGCAGCCTGCAGGCATTCACCAACCCGGCGTTTCAATGGATCGCGCTCGGCAAGATTGCGGGCGTGCCTTTCCAGATTCTGCTGATGCTCGCGCTCGTCGCCGTCTTTGCATGGATCGTGCGCAAGACGCTGTTCGGCAAATATCTGCTGGTGACAGGCGGCAACGAGGATGCGGCGTATCTCTCCGGCATTCCGACGGCGCGCGTCAAGATGATCGCCTACACCGTGTGTGCGGCCCTTGCAGGACTCGCGGGCCTGATTTCGA
>Ga0058694_1001257_pt1 | contig 10166 bp, 9 predicted proteins | sample AgamicOrSfrz_FD_55041 | JGI IMG/M metagenome (GOLD analysis project Ga0058694, IMG submission 55041) | Agave microbial communities from Guanajuato, Mexico - Or.Sf.rz | ecosystem: Host-associated > Plants > Phyllosphere > Phylloplane/Leaf | place: Guanajuato, Mexico | collected 2012-05-30 | reverse complement strand
GGGCGGAGGTTGCTAGTGCCTTTTTCATTTATGCTCCTCTTTAAAAAATTGTTCTTGACTACCGGTCATTGTCTGAACCGCGCAACCGGTGAATCGGGGATTTCAGGTCAGAAAACCGGGTGTCCGTTTATCACGCTCGGCAACCACGTGGAGAACATCGGCACGTAGGTCACAATATTGATGGCGCTGAAGATAGCGAGGTAATACGGCCAAGCCACCTTGGTAGTTTCCCCAATCGACACATTGCCGATCGCGCAACCAATGAACTGCACCGAGCCGATCGGCGGGTGAACGAGGCCCAATGCGCAGTTCAACAGGATCATGATGCCGAACTGCACGGGACCGACACCGCTATGCATCGCCATCGGCAGGAACAGCGGCGTAGTGATCAGAATGTGCGCCGCCATGTCCACGAATGTGCCGAGGAATACCTGAATGATGTTGATATAGAGCAGCATCAACCAGGGAATGCTCGTCGCGCCGTCCAGCATGTGCTCGATCGCATCGGGGATCTCCAGATATGCCATCTGGTAGCGCAGCATGTTCGATACGCCGATCAGCAGCAGAACGACGCCTGTGGTCTTCGCGGCCTTCGACAATGCGAAGGAGAGCTTCTTCAGCGTCATCGAGCGATACACCACGACCGTCAGCACCAGCGAATAAGCCACTGCAATAGCAGCGGCTTCCGTCGCTGTTGCAATGCCCTTCGCCACGCAGACCAGAATGATCGCGATCACCATCAAGCCGGGCAATGCGCCGAGGAAGGTCCGCGCGACCGCCATCCAGCCCGGGAAACGCTGCAGTGCGGTCGAACCGTCGGGACGGCGCGGGTAGCCGTAGCGTACGGCTTGCCAGTACGCGGCGATCAGCACGAAGCCCATTACCCACAACACGGGCAGCAGCCCCGAGAACAGCAGATCGCCGATCGACACGCCGCTCATCGGCACACCGTTCAGCGTGCCCGTAATGCCCTGTGCCGCGAACGCGTAGATGATCATGTTCGTCGACGTCGGCATCAGCGCGCCCGCGAGCGACGAATGCGTCGTGACGTTGACCGCATAAGCGGCGCTGTAACCCTCGCGCTTCATCAGCGGAATCACGACGCCGCCCATTGCCGACGTGTCCGCCGTGGGCGAACCCGAGACGCCGCCGAACAGCGTACATGCGACGACGTTCGCCATGCCGAGGCCGCCGCGGAAATGGCCGACCGTTGCCTGCGCGAAACGCAGAATGCGATCGGCAATGCCCCCGTGCAACATCAGTTCGCCCGAGAAGATGAAGAACGGCACTGCGAGGAACGAAAACGCGTTCATCCCCGAGATCATCGACTGCATCGCGGTGGCGGCCGGCAGCCCTTCATACAGATACGTGAGCACACACGACAGCCCCAGCGCGAACGAAACAGGAACGCCGAGCACCAGAAAGACGATAAAGCTAATAGAGAGGAGTGCAAGTTCCATGATTGTTCTATTTGTGTTTCTTTGCGAAAAGCGTCAGAAGGTTCTCGAATGAGAACAACGCGATGCAGACGCTCGCAATGACCGGGATCACGTAGCGGAGCGCTTCGGGCAAACCGAGAATTGGAATCTTGTCGTGCAGCGTGGTCTCGGCCATTTGCAGCGAGCCGAAGAAAATCGCCACGGCGAGCGCGATGAGACACAGATGCTGGAACGTGTGCGCGGCGAGCTGACCTTTCTCCGGCAGACTCTTCACCAGCGAATCGAGCCCGATATGGCCGCCTTCGCGGACCTTCAGCGCTGCGCCGAACATCGCGATCACGATCACCAGCAACAGTGCGATGGGCTCGACGAAATCGGGAGCGTCGCTAAACACGTAGCGCATGACGACGCTGTAGATCACCAGCAGACTCAGCCCTGCGAGGCTGAGCGAGGCGATAACAGCGAGCGCGCGAAAGATAAAATCGTTTGGGCGTTTCATGAATCTCTTGACCCCATTCTTGCCTACGACGGACCGTTTTTACTCGTTAGTCGTGCTACTTTCCGTCACCCGTTGCGCAATCGCGCAGACAGCGGAAAGCCTCGCAGTACTTCTGCAAGGCTTGTCCGCTGTCGCGAAAGCGCGATGCGAGCGTTACTTGATTGCCTGGATCTCGTCCACGAGCTGCTTCATTTGCGGCGTCTTCTCGTACTTCGCCCAAACCGGCTGCATCACCTTGACGAAAGCCGCGCGGTCGATCTGCGACGATGCAACGATCTGCGCGCCGCCCTTCGTCACCGTCTTGCTCGCGTCGTTCTCACGCGCGGTCCACAGCTTCTGGTAGTAAGGCACCGAGTCGGCCGCGGCCTTCTTGATGATTTCCTGCTCCTGCGGCGACAACGTGTCCCACACCTTCTTCGAGAAGACGAGAACTTCCGGCGTCATGGAATGCTGGGTTTCCGAATAGACCGGCGCGACTTCGAAATGCTTGGTCTCTTCGTAAGAAGGCAGGTTGTTTTCCGCTGCGTCGACGAGGCCGGTCTTCAGGCCCGTATAGACTTCGGCAAACGGCATCGGCGTCGGCGTACCACCCATTGCCCTGATTTCGTCGACCATCAGATCGGACGGCTGCACGCGCACTTTCAAACCCTTCATGTCGGCCGGCGTGCGGATCGGCTTTTTCGTGTAGATGGAACGGGCACCGCTTTCATAGAAAGTCAGCGCGATCATGCCCTTTGCCTTGAAGGCGTCCAGAATCTTCTGGCCTTCCGGGCCGTACATCACCTTGCGGAAATGGTCGATGTCGCGGAACAGGAACGGCAGCGACGGAATCATCGATTCAGGCACGATTTCGTTGAATGCCGCACCGTTTGCACGCGCCATGTCGAGTGCGCCGATGCGCACCTGATCGATTGTGTCGTTCTCCGAACCAAGTGCGCTGTTGCCGAACACCTTCACGGAATCCTTGCCGCCGGTTGCCGTCTTGATCTGCTCACCCATGTACTTCACGGCCATATTGGTCGGGTAAGTGTCGCCGTGCACGTCCGACACGCGGAACACGCGCGCTTGCGCCGACATGGCGCCAAAGGCCAGCACCGATGCAGCGACAATCAACGAAACACGGGAAGAGGCGAACTTCTTGTTCATCATGACATTCCTTGAAAAATAGACACCCAATCGATGCGAAGGGCTGCTGACGGCTGGCCAAACGCGAACGGCCGGCTGCAAACGGACGGTCCCGGATGTGACATGGTTTGGCTGGGTCTCCCGGTGCGGCGCTCGCGGTCTCCTACAGTGGCAAATGCTTTGCCGTGCTGTTTGTGCAACGTCCCCGGCACAATGATCAGCACTCCTGTCGGACAACTCGACTTCTTGTACTTCTGCTGCGTCGGCGCACTTTCACGCGAGCGATTGCGCGCGCCAAAGCCGCCATTCATCGCGTTGCAATCTCGAAAAGCGCAGAAAGCTGTCTGTTTGCGCTTATACGTTGTACGACGACATATGAAGTCTATAAAACGCAGTTTGAGTTGTACAGACGGTATTTACCCGAGGAAACAACAGTTCGACAGGGATGACCTGAACCGGCCACGGGCGAGCCCCGGCGAGGCGGTGCGCCCGATTGCGCGAATAAGTGGAGAACGCACGCAGAACGACGGACATTATTCGGAATAACCGAAAAACGTCGCGTCCGCACGACAATGTTGTATGACGAGTGATGAATTTAATCGTTGCGAAGAGTGGGCGCCGACCGGGCTACCAGGCCAGCGCCCTACGCGAGAACAGTGCGCAGCGACTTAGAGATCGCCGGCGAATTCGGGCTCAGGCAAGCCGCTCACGCCGGGACGTACCGCGAAGAGATGGCCATCATGTTCGCTCGCGCCCGCGCCCGGACGAATCGACGTGACGAAAAGCGTGTCGAGATCGCGGCCGCCGAACGCGCACATGGCCGGCTTGATTGCAGGCACGGCAATCTGCCGGTCGAGTTTGCCTTGCGGCGTAAAACGCAATAGCGCGCCGGCGTCGTTCGCGCAGATCCAGTAGCAGCCGTCGGCATCCACAGCGGCGCCATCGGGCCGGCCAACATAGTGGTTCAGATCCGCGAAGACGCGGCGGTTGCTCGGCTCACCCGTTTCGACTTCGTAGTCGAAAGCCCATATCTGCCTGCGCAGCGGATGCGAGTCTGACAGATACATGGTCTTGCCATCCGGCGACCAGCCCAGACCGTTTTGCGTAATGAGTCCGTCGACAACCGGCGCCGAGAGCACGCCCTGCGCGTCGAACCGGTAGAGCGCACCGGCTGGATTGGCCAAAGACATGTCCTGCACCATCGTGCCGGCCCAGAAGCGGCCTTGCCGGTCGCAGCGGCCGTCGTTGAAACGCATGTCCTCAAAGGGGAAGACGGGCGCCGCGAGCTTGCGTCCTGTTACTTCGACGGGCTCGCTGGCGCGCACGGCTTGCGCCGTGGCATCGGTCGAACTTCCGCTCAAGGTCACCGCAAACAAGGCAGTCTCGCAGCCTGCGAGTACCGTGCCGCGACGGTCGAACGCGATGCACGCGACCTTCTCCGGCAACAGCCATTCAGAGCGCTCGCCCGTCTCCACCACGAGGCGCACGATTTTTTGCGCTGGAATGTCCACCCAGTAAAGCGCCTGTTCGGCAACACGCCAGACCGGACTTTCGCCGACGAGAGCCGGCGCCTGCCCCGCCGCCTCGACTCGCTCGACGCGCGGATTGGTCGACGCGCTCATCGTTTTGGCTCCATCGGTCCGGCCAGGACGAATGCGCCGCCCTGGAAGCGTTGCGTAGGATCGTCGAGATCGGCGGTCGGAGCCGCGACGGGGAAGAGATGTTCGAATTGAACCGAACTGTCTTGCGGACGAAAGCCGAGGAACGCCGCCTTCGTGTTATCGACCCACTTCGTGCGATTGTCCGAGACGCCGTACACGATCGCATGGCCGACGCGATTGGTGAACAGCGAACAGCGCACCAGCTCGATGAAGTCGCGATAGCTCAGATACGTGACGAGCATGCGCGGGTTCTTCGGTTGCTCGAACGACGAGCCGATCCGCAGACACACCGTCTCCAGGCCAAAGCGGTCGAAGTAATAGCGCGACAGCGATTCGCCGAAGCATTTGGTCACGCCGTACAGACTGTCGGGACGCAACGGCGCGTCGATATCCACCACTTCGGTCACTGGATGGAAGCCCACCGCGTGATTCGAGCTCGCGTACACGACGCGCTTCACACCCTGTTTCTGCGCAGCCGAATACAGGTTGTAGAGTCCGCGAATATTCGCTTCGAGCAGATCTTCGAAAGGCGCCTCGACGGAAATGCCGCCGAGATGGATCACCGCATCCACGCCTTCGAGCAGCGCGTGAACCGCGGCTTCGTCTGCGAGGTCGACGATCGCCGCTTCTTCGTGGTCAGCCACTTCGCCGAGCGGCGCAATGTCGGTTACGCGCACGACGTCGGCCCACGCCGCGAGTGCGCCGCGCAATTGCGTGCCGAGATTGCCGGCGGCACCGGTGAGCAGNAGNCGNCGNAAAGGTTTTTGTGCAGCCGCGCGGTCAGAATTCGAGTCAGTCATGTCTTTTGTATTTATGAGTAGCCACTGTCAGTGAAGCAATAAAGGCGAATAGAGCCAGTCATGCAACGAGCCGTCAAGCCCAATGTAAAACGAGCCGCGAAATCGCGGCCCGCTAAATCCGGCGATCAGGTCACCGGCGCCGGATTGAAGAGCGCCAGCGCATTGTGCAGCTTGAGCTTCTCCGCACAGGTCTTCTTGCGGCCGCTCGCAACGTCGAGCATGAAGCGGAACAGCTCCCAGCCCACCTCTTCGATCGTTGCCGAGCCTGTTGCAATCGTGCCCGCGTTGATGTCCATCAGGTCATGCCAGCGGCGCGCCAGATCCGAGCGCGTCGCGACCTTGATGACGGGGACTTCCGCGAGACTATACGGCGTGCCGCGGCCAGTCGTGAAGACGTGCAGGTTGATGCCGGCCGCAAGCTGAAGCGTGCCGCAGATAAAGTCGCTCGCCGGCGTGGCCGCATAGATCAGGCCTTTCTGCCGCACTTTCTCGCCCGGCGACAACACGCCGGAAATCGGCGAGTTACCCGATTTGATGATCGAGCCCATCGCCTTTTCGACGATGTTGGAGAGGCCGCCNTTCTTGTTGCCCGGCGTGGTGTTCGCGCTGCGGTCGGCGCCGCCGCGCTTCAGATAATCGTCGTACCACTGCATNTCGCGGATGATCGCCTGAGCGACGTCCGCGTTCNCCGCGCGNGCCGTCAGCTGNTCGACGCCGTCGCGTACTTCGGTGACTTCGGAGAACATGACCGTGGCGCCGGCGCGCACCAGCAGGTCAGTCGCAAAGCCGACGGCCGGATTCGCAGTNAGACCGGAGAACGCGTCGCTGCCGCCGCACTGCACGCCGACGACCAGATCCGCGGCCGGGCAGGTTTCGCGACGCCGGTTGTTCAGNCGCTTCAGGTGACCTTCGGCCGTTCTCATGATCGACTCGACCATCGACTGAAAGCCGACGTGCGCNTCGTCCTGCAGCACGACCACGTCNCCGTTCNCGTCGGCGCCGAGATCGCCNATATCCGCGATTTCGCTCGGGTTCTGCGCCGCGGCGATGGGGATCGTGCCCGGCGGCATCAAACGCTCCGGCTGCAACTTCTCGCAACCGAGGCTCACCATCATGACCTCGCCGCCGAAGTTCGGATTCAGCGCGATATTGCGGACCGTGCGGATCGGCACCATTGCGTCCGGCGCGTCGATCGCCACGCCGCAGCCATAGGTGTGGCCGAGACCCACCACGTCGTCGACATTCGGATATTTCGGCAGCAGTTCGGACTTGATGCGCACCACCGCGTGCTCGACGACGTCGGCGACGCACTGCACGGTCGTGGTGATCGCCAGGATGTTGCGCGAGCCCACCGAGCCGTCGGCGTTCCGGTAGCCCTCGAACGTGTAGCCCTCGAGCGGCGGCATTTCCGGCGCCTTGATGGTGGCGATCGGCAGGTCTTCGAGCCCCGGCGGGCTCGGCATGCGGATCACGTGTTCGTTGATCCAGCTTCCCTTGGGCAGCGCTTTGAGCGCATAGCCGATCACCACGTTATAGCGGATGACTTCGTCGCCTTCGGCCAGATCCGCAAGCGCGACCTTGTGACCTTGCGGGACGCGCTCGCGCAGCACGAGGCCGTCGGGAAAAACCGCGCCCTCGCCCAGGCCGCCGTCGTTGACGACGATCGCGACATTGTCATTGGGGTGAACGCGAATGTAGAGGGGTGAGAGTTCCATTGCATCGATCCTTATGGCGATTTACGCCTTCTGCGGCAGCAATTCATACGTCATCCTACAACATACACGTTTGCCCGCATGTTCCGTATTTACCCTATGACCAGCATTATGCCGCGAAAACTCCGTTGAGTTAGCCGAATTGTTGTTGTACGATGACGTATAAGAAATCTTCATTTCTATCGATCGACGGTTCAACCGATCTCAACCTTTAGCGACGCCCGGATACATACATCATGACTACACCGCAGGAACTCAAGCAGATCGTCTCGCAAGGCCTCCTCTCCTTCCCTGTCACCGACTTTGACGAAAAGGGCGATTTCCGCGCCGACACTTACGCCGAGCGCCTGGAATGGCTGGCTCCGTATGGCGCGTCGGCATTGTTCGTGGCGGGCGGCACGGGCGAGTTCTTCTCGCTCACGCATGACGACTACTCGAACGTGGTGCGTACCGCGACTGAAGTGTGCAAGGGCAAGGTACCCATTCTGGCCGGCGCTGGCGGCCCGACGCGCGTCGCGATTGCGTACGCGAAGGAAGCCGAGCGCCATGGCGCGAACGGCATTCTTCTGATGCCGCATTATTTGACTGAAGCCTGTCAGGAAGGTATCGCCGCGCACGCCGAAGAGGTCTGCAAGTCCGTGCCGAACATGGGCGTGATCATCTACAACCGCGCGAACTCCAAGCTCAACGCCGACATGCTCGAAGGCCTCGCGGAGCGCTGCCCGAACCTGATCGGTTTCAAGGACGGCGTGGGTGAGATCGAAAACATGGTAACGATCCGCCGCCGTCTGGGCGACCGTTTCTCGTACCTGGGCGGCCTGCCGACCGCGGAAGTCTACGCCGCGGCATACAAGGCGCTGGGCGTTCCGGTGTACTCGTCGGCAGTATTCAACTTCATTCCGAAGACGGCGATGGACTTCTACCGCGCTATCGCCGCGGACGACCACGCAACCGTCGGCAAGCTGATCGACGAGTTCTTCCTGCCGTACCTGAAGATCCGCAACCGCCGCGCCGGCTACGCGGTCAGCATCGTCAAGGCAGGTGCAAAGCTGGTTGGCCATAGCGCCGGCCCGGTGCGCGCACCGCTGACCGATCTGACCGAAGAAGAAATGGCGCAACTCGACGCGCTCATCAAGACGCTCGGCCCGCAGTAATGCTGCGCGCCTGACCGGCGCGTGGATTTCGCGCCGGTCAGGAAACAAGCGCCGCACAAGCGGCAGCGCAACAGCGCCCGGGGACAACACCGTCGCCGGGCGTTTTTTGCGCATGCGTTTGGGAGCCGCCGCGCCATCAAGGCCGGATGCCCGCTCCCTTGCATAAGAACTAAGGAGATGACCATGGACCTGAGCCGCACGGCAAGTTCCGCGAACGTTGCGAAGCGCACGAAAGTCCGCTACGCAATCCTGCTGCTTATCTTTGTAATCACCACGTTCAACTACGCGGACCGCGCGACGCTGTCGGTCACCGGCTCGGCAATGCGCGCCGAGTTCGGTTTCGACGCGATCCGGATGGGCTACATCTTCTCCGCGTTCAGTTGGGCGTACGTGCTTTCACAATTGCCGGCCGGCTGGCTGCTCGACCGCTTCGGCGCGCGGCGCGTGTATGCCGCGAGCATTTTCTTCTGGTCGCTCTTCACGCTGCTGCAAAGCTCGATCGGCCTGCTCGGCAGTGCGGCGGCCGCGGTCACCGGTCTCTTCCTGTTGCGTTTCGCGATGGGCGCGGCGGAATCGCCCGCCTTTCCCGCTAACGCCAAGGTGGTGGCAAGCTGGTTTCCCACCAAGGAACGCGGCACGGCATCGGCGATATTCAACTCGGCTCAGTACTTCGCGGCAGTCGTATTTACACCGTTGATGGCCTGGCTCACGCACGCGTTCGGCTGGCACATGGTCTACGTGGTGATGGGCGTCGCCGGCTTACTGCTCGCCCTCACCTGGCTCAAGGTGATGAAGCATCCCGCCGACCACCCGGGCGTCTCCGCTGCGGAACTCGAGTACATCGAACAGGGCGGCGGCGTGGTGAGCGGCCAACATAACGCGCGTCGTGAAAACGTCGAGAAGGCAGGCGGCTGGTCCCTCGTGCGTCAATTGCTGAGCAACCGGATGCTCGTCGGCGTCTATCTTGCGCAGTACTGCATCAACGTGCTGACCTACTTCTTCCTGACGTGGTTTCCGATCTACCTCGTGCAGGCGCGCGGCATGACGATCCTGCAAGCGGGCCTCGTGGCGTCGCTGCCCGCGATCTGCGGATTCTCGGGCGGCGTGCTCGGCGGCATCCTGTCGGATTCGCTGATCCGGCGCGGCCATTCGCTGACCGTCGCGCGCAAGGTGCCGATTGTCGGCGGCATGCTGCTGTCGGTGTCGATCATCGGCTGCAACTACGTGTCCACCGACTGGGTGGTCGTCGCGCTGATGTCGCTCGCGTTCTTCGGCAAGGGCATCGGCGCGCTCGGCTGGGCGGTGGTCGCCGATACATCGCCGAAGGAAGCGCTCGGTTTGTCCGGCGCGATCTTCAACATGTTCGGTAACGTGGCCGGCATCGTCACGCCGATCGTGATCGGCTATCTCGTNGCGAAGAGCGGCTCGTTCAATGGCGCGCTGGTTTTTGTCGGCGCAAATGCGCTGCTCACGGTGTTCAGCTACCTCGTGATCGTGAAGGACATCAAGCGCGTGGAATTGCGCCCGCGCTAANCGCCGCGCCGGGTCGCCGCCCGGCAGCGCCGTACCGCGCGCCGCCGCTTACCCGCCGCGGCACGGCGCTAAATGATCCGGCCTTTCTATAATCAGTCGTCAGACGACGGTATAATGGATCGCACGAAGTCTCTGCAACTACCTGATTCAAGGGGCGTTTTCGATGGCTACACCACTGGCATCCGCGGCACCGCCACGACGCGCTCGTAATCTCGCCGAGCTCGTCGTCAATTACGTCACCGA
>Ga0058694_1001256_pt1 | contig 10166 bp, 10 predicted proteins | sample AgamicOrSfrz_FD_55041 | JGI IMG/M metagenome (GOLD analysis project Ga0058694, IMG submission 55041) | Agave microbial communities from Guanajuato, Mexico - Or.Sf.rz | ecosystem: Host-associated > Plants > Phyllosphere > Phylloplane/Leaf | place: Guanajuato, Mexico | collected 2012-05-30 | reverse complement strand
TGCTTCGCCCCACTCGCGCCCATTGCCCGAGCGCTTGTAGCCGCCGAACGGCGCGTGGAAATCTGCGGGCGGATAGTTCAGATGCACGCCGCCCGCGCGCAGCGCGCGGCCTACCCTGCGCGCGCGAGACAGATCGCCCGACTGAACGTAAGCGGCAAGGCCGTACTCAGTGCCGTTCGCAATCGCGATTGCTTCGTCTTCGCTGTCGTACGGAATCATCGAGAGCACCGGGCCGAAGATTTCCTCGCGGGCGATCGTCATGTCGGGTGTGACGTCCGCGAAGACGGTCGGCCTCGCGTAGTAGCCCTTCTCAATGCCCACCGGCAATCCGGTGCCACCCGTTACGAGACGCGCGCCTTCGTCGATGCCTTTCTGAATCAACATCTGCACCCGCTCGAACTGATTGCGGTTGACGAGCGGACCAAGTTGCGTCGACGGGTCATCGGTCGGTCCGACGCGATATGACTCCGCCGCGCGCTTTGCGATCTGCATTGCGTCGTTCATCAGATGACGCGGCACCAGCATGCGCGTCGGAATGGAACACGACTGGCCCGAATTTGTGAAGCAGGCGGCGACGCCGCGCTTAACGGCTTCGTCGAGATCGACGTCGTCGAGCAGAATGTTTGCGGACTTGCCGCCCAGTTCCTGTGCGACGCGCTTAACGCCTGGCGCGGCGGCCTGTGCGACCAGCACGCCCGCGCGCGTCGATCCCGTGAATGACACCATGTCGACATCCGGATGGCTGGCAATTGCTTCGCCAACACCCTGGCCGTCGCCGTTCACGAGATTGAACACGCCTGCGGGCACTTGCGCTTCGTCGAGCACTTCGGCGAAGAGCAGCGCGCTCAGCGGCGAATACTCGCTGGGCTTGAGCACCATCGTGCAACCGGCGGCGAGCGCGGGCGCGATCTTTACGACGATCTGATTGACGGGCCAGTTCCACGGCGTGATCAGTCCGCATACGCCAATGGCTTCGAGCACGATGCGCGTGTTGCCCCGCTGCTCCTCGAACTGGAAACGCTCGAGCACCTCGATCAACGCGTTCAGGTGTGCCGGCCCGCGCGCAGCCTGGCCGTTGCGCGCGAACGTAATGGGCGCTCCCATCTCGCGGCGCATTGTCTCCGCGAATTCGTCGTAGCGGCGCTCATAGATGCTCAGCGTTCGCCGCAGCAACGCGACGCGTTCTGCCGTGCTTGTTGCCGACCACGCGGGAAATGCGCGGCGCGCGGCTGCAACCGCGTGCTCCACGTCTTGCGCATTGCCGAGCGCGAGCCGTTCGAACGGTACTTCCGTGGACGGATCGACGATGTCGAACCATCGCGCGGACGCGGGTTCGACCCAACGTCCGTCGATATAAAACTGACCTGCATGTGACATTCCAGGCTCCAGTGCGAAAAGATCAATGAGCATCGCCATCAAGCAGGCGGTACATTTCTGTATGGTCGGTCGCGGGAGTGGACCGTTGCGCGGCTTCATCCCAGATCGCCATACATGTCACGCCGAGCGTCATCGGATAGCCGACCGACTGTGCGAGTGCCCGTGCAATCTTCAGGTCCTTGTTCATCAGTTGCAGCGCGAAGCCGGACGCGAACGTGCCGCTCAGCATGAACTGCTTGACCTTGTTTTCCGAGGTATTGCTGCGGCCCGTCGACGCGTTGAGCACGTCCGTCATCACGGCGGGCTCGATACCGAAGCGTTGAGCGACGTGCAGCGCCTCGACCGTCGCGGCAAGTCCGGCAGCCGATACGTAGTTGTTGAGCGCCTTCGCCGCATGGCCGGCACCCGCGCAGCCAATGTGCAGAATGCTTTTTCCCATCGCCTCCAGAATGCCCTTGCAGCGCGCGAGCACGTCCGCGCGGCCGCCAACCAGAATCGCCAGGGTGCCGTCCTTCGCTTTCTTCACGCCACCTGAAACCGGCGCATCGAGATACGCGAGGCCACGTTCTTCGAGCACCGCGCCGAGCCTGCGCGAGCGTTCAGGTTCAGACGAACTCGTGTCGATAATTACAGCGTCTTTGGCGAGCGCGTCCGCCCATCCGTGCGCACCGTCCCCGAGAAGAACGCTTTCGACGATAGCCGAATTCGGCAGCATCGTGATCAAGGCATCGAGCGAAGGGGCCGTGTCCTTCCGCAGACGCCGCGCTCCGGTCTGCGCTGCAAGCGTCTCGACGCGCGCTGCGTCGGCGTCGTCGATGAACAGATCAAAACCTGCCTTGACAAGACACTCCACCATCGGCGCGCCCATCATGCCAAGCCCAATGAAGCCAATACGCTTTCGTTCTGTCATGGCCGTTCAGCTCCTAGCGCAGCGCCGAGAACGCCGTCGGGCTCAGGAAGTGATTTTCGATGCGCGCGACAATCGGCTTTTCCGCTTCAGTCGCGTTGCGCTTCGCGATCCACTCGGCGTCGGTCTGGAACGCGTTCCACTTCTGCTCGCGCTCGGCGAGGCTTTCCCACTTCAGCATGTAGGTGAGCGCGTGGTTATCCGGACCAATCAATGTGGTCCAGAAACCGATCTGCTCAATTCCGTGCTTCTCGAAGAAGCCCAGCGTGGTCGACGTAAAACGATCGAGCAAGGCCGGCAGGCGCGTCGGCGCGCAATGATAGATACGCATTTCAACAATCATTCGGATCTCCGTGATCTTGAGTGTTTAAGTTCCCAATGCCAGTGGCATTGAGCGAAATTCAATGGCAGAGGCGGCTCAGTCCGGCAGGCCGTCCACCGACGACCAATGCTCGACGTACTTGACGAGCTCCGTCATGTCGCGCGCAGTGCCGTCCTGCATGGCCGCGTAATTCCACACCTGGCGCGCGACACTGCCGACCCACATCGGCACACCGAGCGCCTGACATTCGTCCACGGCAAGGCCGATGTCCTTGCAGACGCTGGCTACAGGAAAGCCGAAATCGAACGTGCGCGGCAGAACATGCTTGGGAAACTTGTCGAGCGTGGCGCCGTTCTTGCCGCTGCCCGCATTGATCACGGACATCATCACCTCTGGGTCAAGCCCGCCCCGTACACCGGCAACAAACGCCTCCGACGTGATTGCAAACGCAGTGGACGACAACATGTTGTTCAGCAGCTTCAACAGTTGCCCCTGGCCCGCCTTGTCGCCGACTACGAACACTTTGCCGAGCACTTCGAAGAGGCCCCGCACTTCCTGGAGCGCGGCCGGATTGCCGGCCGCCATGATCGCGAGCGTGCCCTTCGTCGCGCCCGCGGCGCCGCCGCTCACCGGCGCATCGACCGTTTGGATTCCCCTCGTCAGCAAACCGTCGGCGACTTCCTTCTCCACGCGGGAACCGACGGTCGACAGGTCCACCATGATCTTGATGGCTCCCCCCTCGATCAAGCCGCCCTCCCCAAGCGCCACCTGCCGGAAGATGGCAGGCGTCGGCAAACTCGTGAAGACGATGCGCGCGCTGTCGGCCACTTCCCGCACGGATGCTGCCGCGCGCGCACCAACCGCCTTCAGTTGCGCAAGCGCTGCGTCATCGCGGTCGAAGATAACGACGTTGTGACCCGCTTCAATCAGCCGCCGCGCCATCGGCCGGCCCATCGTGCCGACGCCGACGAAACCGAGGGTCTCACCACTGTGCTGACTTGCTGCCTGACTACTCGACATGACAATCCTCGTAAAAGAAAAAGCTGCGCTTCAATTTGGACGACGAACCGATGTGAGACGCACAACGGCGGCAGCATCGGGCTCGCTCTCGAACTTCCACAGACGTTCGACGAGCGGCTGAGCGTCGATGCCCGAACGGCCATAAGCCGTGAGCCGATGCAGCTTGTCCGTCAGTTCGACGTTCGAGAGCGGCGCATCGAGACTGCCGCGCGCCGCCTGCACTTGACGCGACAGACGCTCGCCGGACCGCAGCACAATCGTTACTTGCGCCGACTCGACAGGCCACGCTGCTTCATCGACGAAACGCAGTTGGTTCGCGAATGCGCGCAGCGACGGGTCGGCGACGGCGGCATCACTGAATTCCTCCAGCCCTGCTTTGCCGCGCGAGAGCACAACGGCAACGGCATGCTGCGCACTGACCTGCGACTCGCGGCCCGTACGCACGTGCGGCCGGTCGGTGCGCTCACGCAGCAGCGGATGTCCCCTCAACTCGATCCGTTCGATGTCCTCGAGCGACCAGCGCGCGTCGCGCCGCAAATCGAGGCACGCGTCGATCACCGGGTTCACCACGACGCCGCACGGATACGGCTTATAGGTGTTCTTCAGCAGCGCCCACTCATGTCCCAGATCGTGCGTGAGCGCGTGCCAGTGCGGATTCGGAGTCGTGACGCGCACGAAGCCACGCTCGCCTTCGAGTGGCGCATCAGGGCCGGAAAACCCGTCTGCGGCGAGCAGCGCCGACAGCAGTCCGTTGCGAGCCGCGTTGCCGACGCTGATGCTTTTGGACATCGTCCCCAGTGTCTCGACAAGGCCGCCCGTTTGTGCAGACGCATTGCCGAGCGCCCAGACGATCTCGCGTTGCGAAAGCGCGAGCGCTTTCGCAACGGCGGCCGCCGCGCCGAACACACCGCAAGTGGACGTGATGTGCCAGCCGCGCTGATAGTGTTCGGGCGACACGGCATTGCCAATGCGGCACTCCACTTCGACGCCCAGCACGAACGCAAGCAACAGCGCTTCGCCCGTCATCGGGTGCGACTCGGCAAGTGCGAACAGGGCGGCGGCGACGGGCGCAGTCGGATGGATGATGGTCGGAATATGCGTGTCGTCGAAGTCGTAGACGTTCGCGCTCATCGCATTGAGGGCCGCGGCGTTCAGCATGTCCGCGCGCTCGCTGCGGCCGACGACCGTCGCGTCGTCGTTCGCACGAAAGCGGCTGTAGACGGACACGGCCTTGTCGAGCGTCGGATCATGCGCGCCCGCCAGCGCGACTGCGAAATAATTGACGAGCGAGCGTTTCGCCTCGTTGCGCACGGCACCGGGCAGATCGCGCCACTGCGTTTGAGTCACGAAACGCGCGAGACTGCCTGTCAGTTCGCCGTTGCGCATTGCGCTCGAATCGACGGAATCAGCTTGCAAGCCAGCCTCCTTCTATCGGCATCATTGCGCCCGTTATCTGGCTGGCCGACGCTCCGCAGAGAAACACAACCATATCGCCGACGTGCGCCGCCTCGACCAGTTCGCCGGTCGGCTGCTTGCCCTTCAGGAATTCACGGACGGCGTCGCTGCGATCGAGTCCGCGCTCTTCCATCAATGCGTTGATACGGCCGTCGATGTTCGGCGTGAGTACCGATCCCGGACAGATCGCATTACATGTGATTCCCTGACCCAGCGTTTCGATCGCGACCGAGCGCGTGAGCCCGAGCAACGCGGTTTTCGTCGTCACGTAATCGACGCGGTTGGCGACTGCGCGTGCGCCATACACCGACGTCATGTTGAAAATGCGCCCCCAGCCGCGCTCCCGCATGCCGGGCAATACGAGCTGTATTGCACGCAATGCGGCCGTCAGATTCACCGCGAGTGCGTTGTTCCAGTGTTCGAGCGGGAACGTTTCAATAGATTTGAAGTGACGGACCACCGCGTTGTTGATCAGCACGTCTAGCGAATTTACGCGCTCACGTGCGGCGCCGATCAGTGCGTCCACACCTGCCGGCGTGGAAAGATCCGCCTGCACGTACCCGGCTTTGACGTCGAACGCACGCTGCAATCGGTCGGTCGCATCATTCATCTGCTGCGGCGCTTCGAGGCCGTGCAATATGACGTCGGCGCCCGCAGCCGCGAGCGCGTGCGCCATTGCGAGCCCCAATCCGTTCGATGAACCCGTAACGAGTGCGCCCTTGCCTTTCAGACTCATCGTTGCCTCACCTAGCGCGCGTTTGCGTCGACACGCACGATCCAGCCATCTGTCTCGCGATCATGGGACGGGTAGCGCGTCAGCACGGCTGGATCGTGACCAGGAATGACATGATTCGGCGAGCTCGCGAGCCTATGCGCCGCTTCATATCCTTCGAGCATGTCACCGACGTTGTAGACGACAGGAAAAGGCCGATGATCCTGCATGTTCGCGTAGAAATGCGATGCGTCGGACGCGAGCACGACCCAGCCTCGCTGCGTATGCACGCGCACAATCTGCAGGCCATTGGTATGTCCGCCGACCCAATGAACGCTGAGCCCCGGCGCGATCTCCGATGCGCCGTCATGAAACTGCACGCGGCCATCGAAGAGGCGGCCCACCATCGACTTGACATCCTCGGCTTCGAACGGATGGCTGAGCGCGTGATGGCACATGCAACGGCCCGTGCAATACGCCATCTCGCGGTCCTGAAGGTGATAACGCGCACGCGGGAAAAGCGAGTGATTGCCCGCGTGGTCGTAGTGCATGTGGGTGATGATGACGTCTTCTACATCGCCGGCGCGAATGCCGATCCGGTTAAGTCCGTGCTCGACCGTATTAGTAATCGTGCGGCCGCGCTTGTCCGCCATCGCCTGATCGAAACCCGTGTCGACAATGAACGTGCGCGACTCGCCGACCACGGCCCAAACGAAGTAATCGAGCGGCATGGGTACATCATGGGAATCGCCGCCAATAAAGTTGTCGCCTGAACGGCGTTCGAAGTGCGCGTACTTGACTGCGTAGATCCGGTAACTCTCAACGGGGGACATGCGTAAGTCTCCTTTTCGTGTTGATTTGTGCGAAGTGGGCGAGGCGGCTTACTCCGTTGCAACCGTCGACTGACGTCGCGGCGCGTTGGCGTCGTCGGTGCCTGCATCGGCAGCAATGGCCTCTAGCGAGCGATGCTTGGTCTCTGCGCCGAGCACGCCGACGATCAGCGCCTGCATCAACAACGTCCCGACGATCAGCGTCAGAACGCCCGCAATGCCAAAGCGCATGAATGCGCTCGCCACGGCATACGGCACGACGATACTGACCGCGCGGCCCACCGTGTTGGCGAGACCCGAGCCGCGCAAGCGCAACTGTGTCGGAAACAGTTCCGGCACATACGTGGCCACGCTGAACGACGACAACACATAGATGCCCGCCGTGATTGCAAAACCCAACGCCGTGATGGCTACTGTCGATTGCGCGAACGGATAGGCAACGCCGAAGCCCGCGCAAATCAGCGAGAACACTACGATGCCCCATTTCCTGCCGACGCGCTCGGCTAGCGCAAAAGCAATCAGCGAGCCGATAGGGCCGCCCGCGAACATCAGCGCGGTCATGCCGAGCGAGTTCGACACGCTATGCCCCTGCTTGACGAGGAAAGTCGGTATCCAGCTGACAAAAGCGTAATTGACCGTGAATAGCGCCACGAGCACCGTGATCGCAGTGATCGTGCGCGTGAGCAAGCGGCGGGAGAAAAGATCGGCGAGACGGCCTGAGGAATCCGAGTCGCTTGACCAGGGTTCACTCGACGGGGAATGCGTGGCGCTTGCCGCGGGACCCGCAGCAGTGCCGCACGCCGCCTCGATCTGTTCGACGATTTGCCGCGCCTCTTCGCCGCGCCCACGCGAGGCGAGCCAACGCGGGGATTCGGGCATCGATTTGCGCAGGAACCAGACGACCAGCGCGCCGCATCCCGCAATGGCGAACATCCAGCGCCAGCCATAGTGCGGCACGATCAGCCAGCCAAGGAACGTCGAGAGAAACAGCGACGTGTTGATGATCAGATTGAGGATGGTGCCAAAGCGACCGCGCCAGTTCGCGGGGATGAATTCGCTGAGCGTGCCGTATCCGACGACTATTTCGGCGCCCATGCCGAGACCCATCACAAGACGAAAGAAGATGAGCCAGTACATTGACGGTGCAAGCGCCGCCGCAATGGAGGCGAACCCATATATACCGAGATTGAACTGATAGCAGAAGCGGCGACCGAAGCGGTCGCCGAGCAATCCGGAGAGCCACGCGCCCGTCATCATGCCGATGAATGTGACCGACACGAACGTTGCATTGAGGCCCAAAGTGGATTCGCCGCTGTGAACCATTGCGGCGAGCACGGTGCCGGCGATATAGATGTCGAAGGAGTCGAAATACATGCCGGCCGCGATCAGCCCGAGCAGCCGCCAATGAAAGCCGGACAAGGGAAGTCCGTCCAGACGTGCTCCGATGCTGGCATCCAGCTTCATTTCCTGTCTCCGTGATGTCCGCGCCGTTTTTGCTGCCAGCCTTCGTTGGATGGTGCATCGGCGATGTCTTCGACTGATTATATTCCTGTCATACAATCCGTCAAGAAGATCATTATGACTGGAAAGGCCATCCGACATGAGTGGTTCACCTTCCACTCCAGCCGCATGCGAATGAAGAAGGTCGTGAAGGAAGAGCTGGCGGTGATGGACGCTGAGTCGGATCGTTGCGCCGTCGAGCTTTCAGATGCCCGCGTCGACGTTCTGGGCTATGTGGCGGCTCACGAAGCACAGAGAAGCTAACGGCGCCCAGTCACCCGTTGTTATGAGTGCAGGAGCTTTGTTGACGCCCTGCGCGTAATCAACGCGAGGTGAATCGTGGTCGTCGCTCCGTACATGCTGCCGCTGAACGAATTGGTGGTCGACTAGATTGGAAATAAGGGCTACGAAGTAATCGACCACTGAGATTTCCGACAATCTGGACGTCGGCCGCCAGAACCCGGCACTGCTGCCGGAGATCGTCTGCAAGATGAAGTATGAAGACGCGGATGCGATCGTTCTGTCGGCCTGCGTTTAAATGCCGTCGCTCCCGGCAGTCGCGTGTTCCGTTCGCAGAAAATGTGAGTGAAGGTACCTTTGGACCACTGAACCCGGCAAAGCGAGTCGTAGTCGGATTTGTACTTAGGAAAAAGACATAGCATCGCCGCTGCCCGAACTCCGTGCCGGTACAGGCTTACAACGGCGCGGGGAGCAGCCTTGAAGCGCTCGGCGTGCCTCGCAATTAATTCCCACGACTCACAACGTCAGCAGCCCGCCGGCACGCGCGCTGTGCCTTGCCCTATGCTGCCCTGTCCGACCCGCCGTGCTCTGCGCGACATCCCACGCCCGCCCTCAGCGTGCGACCGGCGCGGGCACCATCGCGGGCGGGTGAGTGTCGGTGGGCACGCCGTGGTAATCGGCGGGATCTTGCGGGGGCCCGGCGCGGTGCCCGGACGGCCGGTTCGCACAGCCGGTCATACCAGTGCCGGCAGCGGCGGCAAGCAGCAATGCAATCATCGAAGCGCGGAACATGGACGCTGATCTCTCCAGGAAAAGGGAACGGATGGCGGGAGCGCGGAAGTCTACCCGCAACGCGCGTTCCATGACGCCGCGCGCACAGACCGCCCTGCCATTTCGCGATGCGTGACCTACTATGAAGTCACAGCCGGACGTCAAAGGAGACTGCCATGGACGCTGAATCGATCGCGGGTCTGGTTGGACTCGGCGTGGGCCTCGCGGTGCTGCTTGCGCTGTCCATCTTCGAGACAAGAACTTATCGGCGTGAACACGGCGAAGGCATGCTGCATCACTGGATGACCCATCAGCATGTACATATGCCGCACTGGATGCGTCGGCGGCATTGAAACCGCGGTGGCCTGATTTTTCGGCGGTTCGCCCCCGCAGTAGCGGGCGGGTGCCGCTTTGCCCGCGTTTCGTCTGAAGAGAGGTCAGGGTTGATGCCTGGGCATGCGCGTTGCTCACTCAGTGGCTGCAAGGAGCGCGTGCGTTGTGCGTCGCTTGCCGCGGCAAGCAATGCGCGCCGGATCAACCATGCGGCCCAGCACCTTCTGCGGCCGGACAGGGAGAACTCAAATGACGATCGGAACCATCCTGCTCATCGTGCTTATCCTGCTGCTGATCGGCGCTTTGCCGACGTGGCCGTACAGTAGCGGTTGGGGCTACCGCCCGACCGGCGTGCTCGGCGTCGTGCTGATCATCGTCATCGTGCTGCTGGTCCTGGGACGCATATGACGCAGTGTTTTTCGCTCCGGCGCAATTCGCGATTGACTCCGGCACTCAAAGCCACGTAGAATCTCGGATTCGTCGGAGCGTAGCGCAGCCTGGTAGCGCATCTGATTTGGGATCAGAGGGTCGAAGGTTCGAATCCTTTCGCTCCGACCAATGAAATCAAGGGGTTACGAGTAAATTGCTTGTAACCCCTTTTTATTTTTGCGTTCCGTTACCGCTCTGTTACCGGAAAATTGGTTGCACGGTCTAGGACGTTACCGACGGGTGCCGAACTTTATCGGAATCTGCATCGCG
>Ga0058694_1001253_pt1 | contig 10208 bp, 8 predicted proteins | sample AgamicOrSfrz_FD_55041 | JGI IMG/M metagenome (GOLD analysis project Ga0058694, IMG submission 55041) | Agave microbial communities from Guanajuato, Mexico - Or.Sf.rz | ecosystem: Host-associated > Plants > Phyllosphere > Phylloplane/Leaf | place: Guanajuato, Mexico | collected 2012-05-30 | reverse complement strand
GGTTGTTTTCCCTGTTTATCCTGGTAGTACTTAACCTGATACATCGTTGCCTCCTCATTCCCTGAGCAGAGACCAAATGTAACTTATAAAGGACAAGGCATCAAGATTTCTGTCAGGAAACGGCCTCTTGCGTCGCTTCCTGATGCACCGCGATATAGCGGTCGTAGCGCGACGCTTTTAGCCGCGTGAGATCCACCAGCACCAGCCCGTCGATGCAGTGATTAAAGTCGGGATCGCTGCCGAAATCGATAAACTGTACGCCGCCAGTCTCGCACAGCTCGGAATATTGCTTATAGAGCGTCGGGATAGCGCAGCCGAGGTTGCTCAGCAGCAGCTTGAGCCTGCGCAGATCCTCCTGATAGTCGCCGCCGCTGAACTGCGCCAGCACGTCCGGCAGCGAAGCGGGATAAGGCTGGCGCGACGTCGCCAGCGGCAGTTCGGTGGGGAAATAGAGACGATAAAAGGCCACCAGCAGATCCCGCGCCGCCAGCGGCATGCCGCCGGAGATAGAGACCGGCCCAAACAGATAGCGCGTCTGCGGATAGCGCGCCAGATAAGCGCCGATGCCGAGCCAGAGATAGTCGAGCCCGCGCTTGCCCCAGTAGGCGGGCTGAATAAAGCTGCGCCCCAGCTCGATGCTCTGCTGCAAAATCGGCATCATGCGCTCGTCGTAGTGGAACAGGCTGTGGCTGTAAAAGCCCTCCAGCCCGCGCCTGGCGAGCTGTTCGTCGCCGGGAATAAAGCGGTAGGCGCCGACGATCTCCAGCTGCGCGTCGTCCCACAGGATCAGGTGATAATAGTCGTCGTCGTAATTATCCAGATCGCGGCGGCGGCCGCTGCCCTCGCCCACTGCGCGAAAGGCGATCTCCCGCAGCCTTCCCAGCTCGCGCAGCAGCGGCACCCAGGTGGCGCCGTTGCGCCGCCACAGGTAGATCTGCTTGCCGTCGCCGGTGGTGCCGAGATGTTCGCTCGCGCGCAGCGCCCGCTTCAGCTCGCCGCGATCTTCGGCGCGCGCGATCGCTTTTTCGGTCTGGAACAGGCCGGGACGCTGCTGGCCGATGCGATAAAGGTGTTTGCGCAGCCGCTTCGCCAGCGCTTTGCCCGGCGTGTGGCCGTCATGCCAGTGCGCAAAGGGGATCTGCGCGCCGATATGCAGCTTGATGCGCGAGCCGCGCTGGCGGAACATCTCGCGCACCAGCATCAGCAGCGCCAGCGGCTGGGCGATTTTAGCCGCCGCGTAGAACAGGCCGCTGTTGCGCCCGTCGACAAAGACCGGCACCAGCGGCGCGCGGGCGCGCGCGGCCAGGCGCAGAAAGGTGTGATGCCAGCGGCCGTCGCGCACGCCGCGGCTGCTGAGGCGCGACACTTCGCCTGCCGGGAAAATAATCAGCACCCCGTCATTGCTGAGATGCTGCTGCATACGCTGAAGCTGGTCGCGGCTGGTGCGGTTGCCCATGTTATCCACCGGCAGCATCAGCGTGTTGAGCGGCTCCAGCATCATCAGCATACGGTTGGCGACGATTTTCACATCGCGCCGCACCTGCGCCACCGCCGCCAGCAGCGCCAGTCCGTCGAGCGCGCCGAGCGGATGGTTGGCGACGATCACCACCGGCCCGCGCGACGGGATCTGTTCCAGATCGCGCTCGCTTAGCTCGCAGCGCACGTCGAGGTGCTCCAGCATCTGCTCAACCATATCCAGCCCTTTCAGGTGCGGATAGCGCGCGGCGAAGCGCTGAAACTCCTCTTCATGCAGCGCCCAGCGCAGCACCCGACGCTGCCAGCCAGCAGGCTGAGCCTGCGGCCAGAAGCGTTCGACAACCTGATCGACAGAGAACATAACGCGCCTTTTTTTCGACGATGATGACGCCAAAAATAAGGTGAGATGTTTTCAAATTTATGACGCGCCGCAGGTCAGAAATGGTCGGCGATCGGCGTCCAGATGTCGGTCAGCGCGCCCTCTTTGCCGGTAAAGGGATCGCGCGTCGGCACCGGCACCTGCTTCACCTGTTGCTCGGCCACGTGCAGTCTGGCCGGCTCGTCGCGGTTCGTCTCCGGCGCAAAGCCCTCCGGGTAGGCGCCAACCACCATAAAGTCTTCGCTGGCATAGACCTGCTTATGGCCGACGCCCGCCGGGATCAGCACCGCGTCGCCCGCGCGCAGCGTCACCATACGGCCGGTGTCGCCGCCGAACAGGACTTCCGCCCAGCCCTGCGCCACGCCCAGCAGCTCATGCGTATTGGGATGGTAGTGGGTATAGGGAAAAATGTCGTAACGCCATGAGGGAGGCCAGCCGTTGCGCGCAAAAGTCTGCTCGAACCAGCCGGCGAGATCGGGCTCCTCCTCCTGCGCCTCATCCAGCGCCACGCGCGGCCAGATAATAAGCGGCAGAGGATTGTTTGGCACGCCGCCCGACGGGCCGGCGAGCATCAGGTGTTGCGGATTATTCGACGAGCCGGCGGCAAAGGTGCCCGCCGCGAAGGACATCAGCAACATCAGACTGGAAGAAGAGGCAGTCATACAGGTTCTCCGGGTAGCTTTCCGCTAATTGTGGCAAACCTGATGGTTGTTGCAATGTGCGCCCGCCAGCAGATCCGCTATAAAAGCATGATTTTGCTAACCAAACACAAATAACAAAGCAACAATCCTGCTACTTTGTGCGATCGGCTTATCCCGGCAGCGCCGCGCAGAGCGCAGGCGACGGCAGAACGCCTTTTTTCTGCTCCGGTTCCGGCGCGAAATCGGGAAGCTCCTCGACCTTTTCCGGCGGAACGGGCTTGCCCAGCAGATATCCCTGTAGGGTATTGCAGCCTAAGCCGGTTAAAAAAGCCTGCTGTTCGGCGGTCTCCACCCCTTCCGCCACCACTTTGAGATCCAGCGACTGCGCAAGCGCGACGATGGCGGAAACAATAGTGGCGTCTTCGGTCTGGTGCTGCAGTTCGTTAACGAACGCCCGGTCAATCTTGAGCTCGCTGGCCGGCAGGCGCTTGAGATAGAGCAGGCTCGAATAGCCGGTGCCGAAGTCATCTATCGACGCCTTAACGCCCAGCCGCGTCAGCTCGGTCAGAATGCGCACGCTCTCGTCCGGATCGCGCATCGCGGTGGTTTCCGTCACTTCCAGCGTCAGCAGCTCGGGCGGAATGGCATGCGCCGCCAGCGCCTCGGTCACCGTCTCCACCAGATTGCTCTGCTCAAACTGCAGCGCCGACAGGTTAACTGCGACCGACCAGTTGGTGTGCCCCTGCTGACGCCACTCATGCANCTGACGGCAGGCCTCGTTGATTACCCAGCTGCCGATATTGACGATCATGCCGGTCTTCTCCGCCAGCGGCAGGAAGATATCGGGCGTCAGCAGGCCGCGCGTCGGATGCTGCCAGCGCAGCAGCGCTTCAAAGCCGATAATCGGGCCGCGCGGCGCGCAATATTTCGGCTGGTAAAACAGACGCAGCTCCTGATTTTCCTGGGCGTGCCACAGATCGTTGTTAAGCTGCAGCTGGGTCTGCGCCAGGGTATTCATTGAGGGCTGGAAGAAGTTATGCCCGTTGCGGCCGTTGTTTTTGGTGTGGTACATGGCGGCGTCGGCGTTGAACATCAGCTCGCGCTCGTCGTTGCCGTCGCCCGGATAGACGGCGATGCCGATACTCAGCGACACCATCAGCTCGTAGCGGGAGATCTCAAACGGACGCTCGATAGCCTTCACCAGCGTGTCCGCCACCGTCGCGGCGTCGTTGGGATCGTTAATATCAATCAGCAGCACAAACTCATCGCCGCCCATGCGCGCCAGGGTGTAGTAACCCTTCATCTGATCGCTCATGCGCTCGGTGACGGCGATCAGCAGGTTGTCGCCGACGTGGTGGCCGAAGGCGTCGTTGACCGCCTTGAAGCCGTCAAGATCCATAAACATCAGCGCAAACTGGGTGCGTTCGCGATTGGCTTTATTGATCGCCTGCTCCAGACGATCTTCCAGCAGAATGCGGTTCGGCAGGCGCGTCAGGTTGTCGTGCAGCGCCAGCTGCGCCAGTTCGCGGTTCGCCTCCGCCAGCGAGCGCGCCAGAATGGCGGTGCGCGCCTGCATGCGCGCGTCGAGCATCGACACCAGCAGCGTAATGCCGAGGATCGCCAGCGTTACCACCGTCACCAGAATCGCCAGCCAGTTGCTGTTGACGCCCATCGTGCCGGCGTGGCTGTGCGCCGGGAAGCTGGCCGCCGCCATGCCGGTATAGTGCATGCCTGCGATGGCGCATCCCATTACCACCGAGGCGCCGACGCGCAGCAGCGTCGTGCGGCCAGAGGTGCCGTCGCGCAGGTTAAACGCCAGCCACAGCGCCGCGCCCGACGCCACCAGCGCAATCACTACCGAGAGCGCAATCCAGCCCCAGTTCCAGCTGATGCCGGGCGAGAACATCAGCGCCGCCATGCCGGTGTAGTGCATCGCCACCACGCCGCTGCCCAGCACCAGCGCGCCGCCCAGCAGTTTTTCAGCGGCAGCTCGCCCTGACAGACCAGCCAGAGCGCGAAGATCGAGGCGATAACGGCAATTGCCATCGAAACGCCGGTGAGCGACGCGTCGTAGCTCATCACCATCTCCATGGTCATCGACAGCATGCCGATAAAGTGCATCGCCCAGATGCCGACGCCCATGGCGAAGCCGCCGCCGAACAGCCATATCAGCGCGACTTTTCCTGTCGAGGTGGCGACGCGGCCCGCCATATCCAGCGCGGTAAAGGACGCCAGCATCGCAACGAGAATGGAAACGATGACGGTAAACGAATCGTATGAGGTCACTAACATAGTGAAGTCCCGTTAAAGCGCAAAATCGCAGCCATGGTGTTGTAATGAAAAAGTCACAAGGATGAATTATCTGCTCAGGTTATCGGCAAAAGGCAAAGGGTAATTAGCCCGCCACGATGAAAGCTTCCGATGCCTGTGAGCGTTAAAATCTATCGTCAGACGGTAGCGAAGTCGGCGATGCGATCGGCCGGCGTCGGTTTGCCCAGCAGATAGCCCTGCAGCGCGTCGAAGCCCAGCCGGGTCAGCAGCGTCTGCTGCTCTTCGGTTTCGACGCCTTCCGCCACCATATGCAGGTTAAGCGTCTGCGCCAGCGCCAGCATCGCGCTCACCACGGTGGCGTCCTGGCTGTCGGCGCGCAGGCTGTTGATAAAGCTGCGGTCGATCTTCAGCTCGCTGGCCTCAAGGTGTTTCAGGTGCAGCAGGTTAGCGTAGCCGATGCCGAAATTATCGATCGCCACTCTGACCTCGATTTTTTGCAGCTCGCTGATGCGCTGCTGGCTGAACTGCGGATCGCGCATCGCGATGCTCTCCGTGATTTCCAGCGTCAGCGACCTGCCTGGCAGCTGATGGCGCAGCAGCGCCTGACGCACCGTCTCCAGCAGATCGCGCTGGTGAAACTGCAGGGCCGAGAGGTTAACCGACACCGTCCAGTTTGGGTGCCCGTCGCTGTGCCATTGTTTGAGCTGGCGGCAGGCTTCGTTAATCACCCAGTTGCCCAGCGCGACAATCTGCCCGGTCTTTTCGGCGCGCGGCAGAAAAATATCGGGCATCAGCAGGCCGCGCGTCGGGTGCTGCCAGCGCAGCAGCGCTTCAAAGCCGATCAGTTCGCTGCTGCTGGAGCGGAACTTCGGCTGGTAGAACAGCTGCATCTCCTGACGCTCCAGCGCCTGCCACAGGTCGTTGGCCAGCGCCAGCTGATGCTGCGCGCTGGCGCTCATCGCCGGCTCAAACAGGCAGTAGCCGTTACGTCCGCTGTGCTTGATGTGGTACATCGCCGAATCGGCGTTAAACATCAGCTCCTGCTTGCTGCGACCGTGCTGCGGATAGAACGCGACGCCGACGCTGAGCGAGACGCGCAGCAGGTAGCGATCCAGCTCGAACGGCTCGTCTATCGTATTCACCAGCCGCTGCGCCAGCGCCGCCGCCTGCCGGCTCTCGTTGCCCTGCGCCAGCAGCACAAACTCATCGCCGCCGAGGCGCGCCAGCAATATTTTGTCGTCGCTGAGCTGGCGGCGCAGGCGGTCGGCGACCGCTATCAGCAGGCGATCGCCGACGTAGTGGCCCCAGGTGTCGTTGACCGCTTTGAAGCCGTCGAGATCCATATACATCAGGGTAAAGCCCGGCGTATCGCGCGTTGTCTGGCTGAGCGCGACGTCCAGCCGCTGCTCCAGCATCACGCGATTGGGCAGCGCGGTGAGATTGTCATGCATCGCCAGCTGATGCAGCTCCTGATTCGCCTGGTTAAGGCGCTGCGCCAGGCGCGCGGCGCGCAGCTGGGCGTCCAGCATCGAGGCGAGCAGCGTAAAGCCGAGAATAGAGAGCGTGCCGAGCGCGACCCACACCGCCAGCCCCTGGCCGCTAACGCCCTGCGCCAGCGGCATGCTGTGGCGGTCGAACTGCGCCGCCGCCATGCCGGTGTAGTGCATGCCGGCGATGGCGACGCCCATCACCAGCGCGCCGAGCGCGCGCATCGTCAGCAGATATTTTTCGCCCTGGCGCAGATGAAACGCCAGCCAGAGCGCGGCGCCGGAGGCGAGGTAAGCGATGGCGACGGAGAGCGCCACCAGCGAAAAGCGCCAGTGCGGCGCGGGCGAGATCAGCAGCGCAAGCATGCCGGTATAGTGCATCGCCACGATGCCGCTGCCGAGCATGGCGCTGCCCGCCAGCCAGCGTCGGCGGCTAAAACGCCCGTGCTGCGTCTGCGCAAAGGCCAGCATACAGGCGGCGCAGGCCNCCAGCAGCGACAGCACCGTCAGGCTCACGTCGTAGCGCATCGGCATCATCATCGCCAGCATGCCGATAAAATGCATCGCCCAGATGCCGATGCCCATCGCCATGCCGCCGGCCAGCAGCCATAAACGCGCCATCCAGCCGTGCGACACCGCGACGCGCCCTGCCGTGTCCAGCGCGGTAAACGCGGCGATAAAAGCGACAATCAGCGAAACGCCGACCAGGACGCTATCCCAGGTGACCAACAGCATGTGCAACTCCCCACAGCCTGCCTGTGAGCAGGCGCTGTGTTGTAATCAACAAAGATTCCAAAAAAAACAGACGGATAAAAAAGTGGTCAGCCGTGCAGTTTATTATTTTCAGGGCCGTTTAGCGCTCTCCCGATGCTGACGGGACGTGATTAAGACTTTTCCTGGCATGGTAACTAAAAGGGTAACTGGACCTGATTAATGTATGAACATATCACTGTTAACGAGGCGGCGGTAGAGGGCAAAATACCCCGCGCTTTGCTTTTTTTTCTTTAACCCAAGGTATTGGTATTACAGGTTTATCGGCCTGAAATGCCAATTGATTAAGGAAAAATTCCGCTATCGCTTCACCGGCGCTTGCGCGCTGTTCTATATTAAGTAAAATTTATAAAAAACCCTTAGCTCAAAACTAAGATTATCCTCAGGATGAGGCGCCATTTCCGGCTTTGCCGGGGCCGCAGTTACTAAACTTTGTTTGATTTAATAATTAATCACCGGGCAAAAAAGCACTGACTCTGAATAATCGGTAAGGATTAATTATGAAATTCAAGCTTTTTCTGTTTGCCGCTGCGGGCCTGACCTCGGCACTCCCTGCTGTGACTTTTGCCGCCACCACCACAGGGACGATCAACGCCACCCTGACGCTGACCACCGGCTGCCTGGTGAACGGCCAGTCCGCCACGACCGGCGTTAACTTCGGTACCTTGAACTTCGGCAGCAGCGCGGCGACCTTCGATACCCTTAACGCCACGCTGGTCGGCGCGTCCGGCAACGGCATCTACGTGCGCTGCACCACCGGCCAGACTTTCAANGTGCAGGTNACCAGCAGCAACGCGGCGCCCGCNACCATCTACGGCACCGTTTCCGGCCAGCCGCGCTACCTGATCCTCGGNTCCAACAATACGCAGGGGATCGCCTACACCCTCTACAGCGACGCGGCCTTTACCACCGCTATCGCTAACAACACCAATATCGCACCCAGCGGCACCACCGATCCGACGCTGGGCACCAACTACGCCATCTACGGTCGCGTCGTGGGCGGCGGCTTTAACCCNTTGATTCCGGCAGGCACCTATACCGACACCATTAACGTCGCCGTGAATTACTGATCGCGCGGTCAGGAGCATNCGGGTGGCTGCGCCGCGCGCTTTGCGCAGGCTGATCTNCGCGCTGCCCCTGCTGACAGGAAGTCTTAGCGCCTGGAGCCTGCCCACCAGCACGTTTCAAGTCTCGGCTTCCATCGTGGCGGGCTGCGTCGTCTCCGGTACCAANACCGGCGTCTTCGGCACGCTTGATTTCGGCTCGCAGTCGGGGGTCGCCAGCAACAGCGTCAGCGCCAGTTTTGTGCAGAGCGCCGCTATTACNCTCGCCTGCACNCCAGGCACNACGCTGAGCATGAGCATCAGCGGCGGCAGCAACTACACCACGACGCGCAACCTGAAGCACACCAGCAATACCAATACCGTGCCCTACACCCTCTACACCAACGCCAGCCATACCACCGCGATCCCGGTGAACAGCGCCGTCGCGCTGAGCTACAGCAATGCCAATAACATTACGCTGCCGATTTACGGCCTGCTGCAGCTGCCCGGCCCGACGCGCGCCGGCGTCTANACCGACACGCTGACCGTGACGCTGAGCTGGTAGCCGCATGCTTAAAGGAGAAAGTTGATGATGCGCGCCCTGTTGTTCTTTGTTTCCCTGCTGGCGGCCAGCGCCCAGGCGGCAAACTCGCTGATGATCTGGCCAATCGATCCCGCCATCAATCCGGAGGAGAAAGCGAGCGAGCTGTGGCTGGAAAACCGCGGCAGCGTCACCACGCTGATGCAGGTGCGTATCTTCAGCTGGCAGCAGGTCGGCGGCAAAGAGCAGTACGCCACGCAGCAGAGCATCGTCGCCAGCCCGCCGCTGGTGCGCATCGAGCCGGGGAAAAAACAGCTGGTGCGCCTGATCAAGCAGACGCCGCCCGGCGCGGGCCAGGAGCTGGCGTACCGCGTGGTGCTCGATGAGATCCCGACGCCGCGCACGCCGGGCGAAAACCAGGCGGGCCTGAATTTTCAGATGCGCTACTCGGTGCCGCTGTTCGTCTACGGCGACGGGCTGACGCGGGACGGGGCAAAACCGGATTTAAGCTGGCGGCAGGTGAGCGAAGGCGGCCGATCCTGGCTGCTGATCGCCAATCNCGGCAGCGGCCATGCGCGCCTCAGCAANGTCACCGTCGGCGGACGCAAGCTGGGCGACGGNCTGTTCGGCTACGTGCTGGCGCGCAGCGAAAACCGCTGGCCGCTGAAAACGCCCCTTAGCGGCCAGATGACGGCGGACACCAATGCCGGCGCGTGGCGCAGCGCGCCCAGCCGCTAAATGCCGCGCGCACTTCACCCCTGCGCGCTGGCGGTGGCCAGCGTCTGCGCCTGTCTGACGCCGGCCGCCGCGCTGGCGGAGACCTTTTCGTCGCTGCCGCCGCCGCCGTCGCAGGAGAGCAGCGGCGATCGTCAGCGCTATATGCTGGAGCTGGTGATCAACCAGCGCGAAAGCGGCGTTATCGTACCGGTAGAGCGGCGCGACGGCCGCCTGCTGGTGCGCGCNGGCGATTTGCAGCGCGNNGGCNTTCCCGCGGAGAAATTGCCCGACCCGCAGCAGGTCGACGTCAGCCAGTGGCCCGACGTCAAAGCGGATTACGACGATCGCCGGCAGCGGCTGCTGCTGACGGTGCCGCCCGCCTGGCTCCCCGGCCAGGTGATCGGCGAGGCGCAGAACGGGCCGCGCTACCCTGGACGCGCCACAACCGGCGCGCTGTTCAATTACGACCTCTACGCCACGCGCACCACCAACGCGGGCACCCGACTTTCCGCCTGGAACGAACTGCGCCTCTTCGGCTCCGCCGGTCAGTTTTCCAGCAACGGCGTCTGGCAGCAGCAGATCGAGGGCCGCGCCCCNGCGCAGGATGACGGCTATATCCGCTACGATACCTGGTGGAGCAACGAGGATGAGAACAACGCGGTGAGCTGGCGCGTCGGCGATCTCACCACCGACGCGCTGAGCTGGAGCAACAGCGTGCGTCTCGGCGGGATACAGGTCGGCCGCGATTTCAGCGTGCGACCCGATCTGGTGACCTATCCGCTACCGGCGTTTTCCGGTCAGGCGGCGGTGCCCTCCACCGTCGATCTCTTTATCAACGGCTACCGATCCAGCCAGGCGAACGTGCAGCCGGGTCCCTGGTCG
>Ga0058694_1001248_pt1 | contig 10240 bp, 4 predicted proteins | sample AgamicOrSfrz_FD_55041 | JGI IMG/M metagenome (GOLD analysis project Ga0058694, IMG submission 55041) | Agave microbial communities from Guanajuato, Mexico - Or.Sf.rz | ecosystem: Host-associated > Plants > Phyllosphere > Phylloplane/Leaf | place: Guanajuato, Mexico | collected 2012-05-30 | reverse complement strand
TTATGGGCTTTGGAGATCTCAGCTCTGCTGCGCACATTTATCCTTCTCTTTCGACGGTACGAGTTGACGGCGCGGTCATTGGCGTCAAAGCCGCCGAATCACTACTGTCCCGCTTCGCTCAAAGTTCGGCCGCTCGACATCCATCCTTGCACGCCCGGATCGATACGGGCTTTACCATAATCGACCGTCAAAGTACCTAGAGTCTCCAGTGGTGTACAGGCGCATCGCTAATCCTTCGTTGGCCGAACGTCATCCACGCGAGACCCAATCGCAGGGCTTATGAACGGGTTTCCTCGCCTTGGTTTGATGAGCGCTGGTAGATGTGTTTCGGACGTTCGAATGTCTTGGCGCGCCGGCAACCGACCGTCGCTTGCTGGCCTCACAGAGTCCGACGACGATCGGCTCAGGACGGCCGTTGCCGTCATTCGCAGTGCGGTCAGCTCGGAGGCGGGAACGCGCGGCAAGCGGATACCGCCGTGGGTTGTGTATATCGGCGCGTGTTTCGAGCACGCCGCTTCAACAAATTTGCGCCACGGTCCTCCTATCCCAAGGCCTGGCTATGGCTGGCCAATGCGTTGGTAGGTGTCGTCAACAACCGTCGGTCCGCGATCGAGTGAACAGGCGACGCTCGGTTGTGTGCGAGCGCTTCCGCATGAACGGCCGCTCGTGGCCGAACCTTGCCCGATGCTGTTACCCGTCGTCCCATGCCGCAGCGATACGACTGACAACAACTTCAGCTCAGAGCCGATTCGACCAGCCACTGCCGTGCAATCTCTGTGCATATAGACGGCCGCTCCAGCGTTGGGAAATGACCACATCCTACGAGTGAGGCGAAGCGTGCATGCGGCATCAGCGTCGCAATGCGACGGCCAACTTCGGCGGGGACGAAACGGTCAGAATCTCCCCATAGGAGCAAGGTTGGGATCTTGCACGATGCAAGCGTGGACCAGCGATCTGAACGAGTCAACGTCGCGTCAGACTGGCGTGCGAATAAGTCGGCCCCAGCGTCGCGCGCCATTTGCACAAACACCGCTCTCGACGCGACATCCTCGGCGGGAATTGCATTATCGGCGAACTCCGAGATAACGCGCTGATGCTCACTAAAACGAATTCTCCGGCTGGTGGCGCGAACCGAATCCGGATTCGGGTGAACTCCCGGTTGGCAATTCATCAGCCAGAGCCCGCGAACACGGTCGGGGGCCTGTGCCAACACTTCCATCGCAAGACACCCACGATAGGCTGTCCCCGCAATGACGAAGGCATCGCTTGTGGAGGCTAACACAAGCCCGGCCGGGATTCGTAATAAATCCGCGACGTCTCGGCCTAAGCGGCTGATTCAATAAAAAATCGATGGTCGGATCGGGCGGTGGAACGGGGCGTTGAAGATGCGGCAGATCCCGAGCCGGTTAATGTGCTCCCGCCGGTACGGGGTGTCCTCAAGATTCTGGTTTTTGCACGCCAAGCGATCTCGCCTGCCGGCCATTTACGGATGTTCGTCGACGCCTTTCTAAAGACATCCGGACGTCGGCATCGACCCCATACAGCGGACGTTCGAGAGCGCACGCCGTGCGGGCGATTCATCGCCTTTTTACCGGCGGCCGCGCACTCTCTGTGACGAGGACAAGGGCGTTCCCCGTCGTTTGCTCGTTCCGCTTTCACGTCAGTTGACGTTTGTTACGGCCCTCGATCGCGAAAGGAAGCGCTCCTATCGATCAATCGGCCATTCGATCCCGTGGGCACTATCGCAGTTTCGAGCAACTCAACCACCTCTACCATTTCTCCCCTTGCGGCTTGCAGCCATCAATGCGTCGTGCTGCGCAAACGCAACGGCGTGGTTTCGGTCAAACGAAAGTGCCCGACCACTTTAACCAGTTTGAACGATTGCTCTTTGAGGAAATCCGCGGCGTCTGACGACTCTTCGACCAGCGCCGCGTTCTGCTGAGTGACTTCATCAAGTTGCGTCACGGCCTGGTTTACCTGCCCAATGCCGGTGCTTTGCTCGCTCGTCGCGACCGTGATTTCCGCAATGNTATTGCTGACTCGTTGCACGCTATCGACGANCTCCCGCATAGCGTCGCCTGCTGTANACACCAGTTGTGTGCCCGAGTCGACCTTGCTCAATGAATCGGTGATCAGTTGCTTGATTTCTTTGGCTGCTTGCGCGCTGCGTTGCGCCAAGGTGCGGACTTCACCCGCCACCACCGCAAAACCTCGACCCTGCTCGCCTGCGCGCGCCGCTTCCACCGCCGCGTTCAAGGCCAGGATGTTGGTCTGGAAGGCAATGCCGTCAATCACACCAATAATGGCGGCAATCTTCCCGGATGAATCCGAAATCGCTTCCATCGTAGCAACGACCTCAGCGACCATCACACCTCCGCGAGATGCTACGCGCGAGGCGGTGCTCGCGAGGCGGTTGGCATGGTTCGCGGATTCGGCCGTCTGCCGCACCGTACCGTGAATCTCCTCCATCGAAGCGGCGGTCTGTTGCAGCGATGAGGCCGCTTGTTCGGTCCGTGCGGACAGATCCTGGTTGCCTTGAGAAATTTCAGCAGCAGCGTTTTTTACGGATTCGCTGCTATCGCGAATTTCGATCAGCACGGAGGTCATTTTGTCGACAAACAGGTTAAACGAGGATGCGATGGCGGCAACTTCGTCGTTGCCCGCTGCGGGCAATCGCTTCGTCAGGTCGCCGCTGCCCGAGCCGATTTTTTCCATCGCATCGCGGGCCAGCGAGAGGCGCTTGAACGGCGGTGCAGTGAGTGCGCCGATCAGCAAGGTTGCCACTAGCGCCACAATCAGCAGACTGATGAAGTCGGTTCTTGCCAGCGCATGCATTCCGGCCGTGGCATCGGATTGGTCAAGTGCAATGACCAGTTCCCAATCGGTGCCGTTGATCTTCTCCGCATGTAGCAATTTGTCTGCTCCGTCGATCTTGACCAGCAACGGTTGCAAGGCGGAGGCGAGCCCATTGAGCGCATCGGCGGTTAGCCCAGGTGCGAGGTCGGTAGCGGGCTTCATGCTCAGCTTGGCATCGGGATGGGCGATGATGACGCCATTCTGGTTGACCAGAAAGGCGGAACTGGCTGGCGTCGGATGAATTGCATTGACGTTGGCGCTGACCGTATCGAGTAAAATGTCAGCCCCGATCACGCCTTTAAGTGTGCCGTTGTCGAAGATGGGGTGAGCAAAGGTGACCACCAGCTTGCGTGACGTGTGGGCGATATAAGGTTCGGTCAAAGTCAGCCTGCCGGCTTCGACAGCCTGCTTGTAAAAGGGGCGGGTAGTCGGATCGACGTCTGTCTTGGATGGCGGACGGCCCAAGCTGGACGTCGAGATAATTCGTTTGTCCGGGAACGCTACATAGGAGGCAGAGAAATTAGCGCTTAACTTAAGTTGCGTGACCAAGGTCGCCGCGTCGCCGTCCAATTGACCCGGGCCAATCGAGCTGACAATTGTTGATTTTTCTGCGACCCAGTCGCTGATCGCCAGCGAGTGCCCGGCGGAAATCGCTGCAAGGTTCTGGTTGATGTTGTTTTGGTTATAGGCGCGTGCCACCAGGTAATTGATGATGCCCGTAACTGCCAGTGCTGCGACCACAATAGCCACGCAGGTAACCAGAATTCGGATGCGTATAGACGAAAGCATTGGAAGGGCCTTAATAGAAGCGACTTTTGGCACAAGGTACCAGGCGCCGAAATGGGCGCTGAACCAGGGCGCTCTACCGCAACGCGTTGGCGAGAAACTGTTGTCTAGTTGGTTCCCGCGGCGAGCCGAAAACGTCAGAAGGTGTCCCACTTTTCACGACTTTTCCTTGATCGAAGAAGGGCACTGGATCGGCAACCTCCCCCGCGGCCTCGATCTTTCGCAAACGATGCTCGTCGATGATGTAACGGAACAATTCCTTCCAACATTCGGACATCAGCGGTCTACCGGATTCCTTCGTAACCGCACGGACGATGACAATATTGATCTGAAACGATTCGGACGAGCGCCCGCAAAGGCGCTCTATACAGAAAGTCGAGTCCCGTTTTGTTCTGGCGAGCTAGAACTTCGTGCGGATGCCTGCGCGAACGACCAGCTGGTTTTGATTCGTCGAAGCCGTCAGGCCACTGATCGCCGCAACCGCTGGCACAATCGTCGTGCCTGCCGTAGACAACGTGTCTCCCGCAGCGTGTTGATATACGCCGACCGCGTAGAGATCCGTGCGCTTTGAAAGGAAGTAGTCGATACCCAAAGACGCCTGGTGATATTGGGCAGCCGAGTGACCGCTGACCTGGCTGCCACGCGTGTAGTCGTACGCTGCGCCAACCAGCAGCGCCGGGGTGAATGCGTACATGAAACTGAGCTCGCCGTTGTTGAACGTGCCCGTCTGACCTGCGAAGGGCGAGGCGTAAGAGGCACCCAGGTTCCCGAACTTAATGTTCGAATATGTCGCGCCGATCGTTGCTGCGCCAATCGTGTACGCGCCACCTACACCTAGGACTTGATACGTATTGGCCGAACCAAAGCCCGCGTAAACGGGTGACGATACGTTCGAGGTTGTCGATGAGACCGTCCCAGATGTGCTGTTTCCGAAGAAGCTCACGTTCGGGTTCCGAACGTTGAGATAGCCGACTCCCAGAACTAACGGACCGTTGGTGTAGCCAGCCCCTAGCGAGTAAATCTGATTCCGGCCGGTTTGGCCCGCAACGCCGCCCAGGCTGTACAGTCCGCCGAATGTGAGGCCACCATAGTTCGCGCTCTTGAATTTGATGGCGTTGTTAACGCGATAGGTGTTATTGAAGTTATCAACGTCGCCAGCGTGGGCGGTGATGCTTGCTCCGAAAGTATCACCAAACTCGAGCCGGCCGACGTAGTCAACGACCGAGTCGTACTGACGACCAAGAAGCAACCCGCCGTATTTGCCCGACAAACCCACGTACGCCTGACGCCCGAACTCAAGGCCGCCCTGGCCTAGCTTGCCCGAATTCAGGTCGAATCCGTTCTCAAGCACGAAAATTGCATTAAGTCCGCCACCNAGATCTTCCGTANCACGTAGNCCCCAACGATCACTCTGCATAACGCCACTTGCCAAACTGTACAGGTGCTTGCCACCCGAGTTCGTGACGAAGTTGAANCCATCGTCGACGATGCCATATAGGGTCACGCTACTTTGCGCGTGAGCGACACCCACGAATGTACTCAATGCTGCCATAGCGATAAGTGACTTTTTCATTAGTTATCCTAATTTAGATTTATTAAATGAAATACTCAGAAAATCAAATATTTCGATAATTCAAATGCAAAACTTGCGGCGCAACAGATAACAGACGAGTTACCGTAAGACGCTCAATCACCCACAACATCATTCCGGACGAAGCCCCTGCCCGGAATTACACACAGCACGGACGCCATCGTTCAGGGGGATGGCATTGGCGCTATAGCCACGAAATGCCCAGGCGCGACCTGACACAGACTGAGGGCCTCCGGTCGATACTCCAAGCCGTGCACCGGGCTCGGTATATCGCCACTCATCAACGTTTGGTCCCGTCTGCGTCGGGTGGGGTCAGCCAGAGGTACCGCTGCCAGCAGTTTTCGCGTATAAGGATGACGCGGCGTCTCGAAGATCTGGCGCCGGGTACCGATCTCGACGATGCGACCCAGGTACATGACCGCCACACGATGGCTGACCCTCTCCACCACCGCCAGATCATGCGAGATGAACAGGAACGCGATGCCCAGGTCGTTCTGCAGATCCTGCATGAGGTTGATGATCTGTGCCTGAATCGATACGTCGAGAGCCGAGACGGATTCGTCGGCGACGACAAGCTTTGGCGACAAGGCCAGGGCCCGGGCAATGCAGATACGCTGGCGCTGCCCGCCAGAAAATTCGTGTGGGTAACGTTGTGCGTAGGCCGCGGGCAGCCCGACACGTTCCAGCAATGCGCCCACTCGTGTACGCGCCGCGGCCCCATTTAGAATGCCATGAACCAGCAGCGGCTCCAGCAAGCTGTCCTCGATGCTCCGACGTGGATCCAGCGACGCGTAGGGATCCTGGAAAACCATCTGGATATCGCGATGCAGCGTTTTAAGCGTGGTGCCTTTNAGGCCACCGATGTCCTTGCCCTGGAACTCGATGACACCGCCCTGGGCANGCAATAGGCGGGCCACCGCACGCGCGGTTGTGGATTTTCCGCAACCGGATTCGCCCACCAACGCCAGGGTCTCGCCTGCATACACATCGAAATCGATGCCTTCGACCGCATGAACGCGCCGCTGCACCTTGCCTAATATTCCTCCGCGCAAATCATAGCGACTGACGAGGCCCTTGACGCGTAGCAGCGGCGCGGTCGAATAGTCCGGACCAGATAGTGCTGGTTGCGCCAGCGTTGCTGCTGGCCGCTCGCCAGACTCCTCTCCTATCAGCGCGAATTTTGCGGGCTGATCGGTTCCGTTCATCGCACCTAACTTCGGCACCGCCGCCAGCAGCGCACGGGTGTAGGCATGATCCGGTAAGCCAAACACTTTGCCCACGGTTCCGCGTTCCACTGTATCGCCTTGCCGCATCACCATGACGTGATCGGCTATCTGCGCCACGACGCCCATATCATGCGTGATGAAGATGACTCCCATGTCCATATCGTCTTGCAACGAGCGGATAATCTGCAGTATTTGGGCTTGCACCGTGACATCCAATGCAGTGGTGGGCTCGTCCGCGATCAACAGAGTGGGCTCGCAGGCTAGCGCCATGGCGATCATGACTCGCTGCCGCATGCCGCCCGACAACTGGTGCGGATAGCGACTCATCACCTGGCGCGCGTCGGGGATGCGCACCAGATCCAACATCCTCAAGGCTTGCGCGTCAGCAGCCTGATAATTGCCGGGCCGATGCAGCCGGATTGCCTCCACAATCTGCGCGCCGATCTTGAAGACCGGGTTCAGGGAGGTCATGGGCTCCTGGAAGATCATCGCCATGGCCGAGCCTCGCAAGCGGCGCAAGGCGCTCTCCGGCGCTTGAGCCAGATCGACCACGCGCTGGGATCTTGTACGCAGCTGCATGCTGCCCGAAACGATGCGGCCGCCGCCCAGTTCGACCAGCCGCATCAACGCCAGGGAGGTGACAGATTTGCCAGAACCAGACTCGCCAACAATCGCCAGCGTTTCCCCTCGACGCACCTCGAATGACACGTCTCGCACGACAGGAGCCACGCTTGGGTCGCTGCCGAACGCGACGCTTAGATTTTGTACACAGGCAACCAGATTTTCGTCCACCCCGTGCTCCCTCACGCCACGATTGCAGCGACGGCATTGTCGAGTTCGGCCTGCGCGGCCGCGAGCTTGTGCCTCGCGGCCGCGACCCACTCACAATCCGTCTCNCGCTCGGCATGCGCCTGTGCCAGCAGTCGATCTACCTGGGCAGGACCNACGCTTCCCGTCGTCACCCGCGTTTCCACGAAGCGGCGCGGATCCAGGGCGTCGCGCACAAGCGTGTCACTAAAACCCAGTGACANGCCCGCAGTTTCCATAGCGGCCCGGTCNAGTGCATCCCCGGTCAGCTCGCTAGGCCTGATGCCAGTGGCCAGGCTGTTGCGCACCACCCGGGCGACAATATGATGGACCTGGCGGAACGACATCCCGCTCTCGCGTACGATGATATCGGCCAGGTTGCTGGCCGTGCACCAACTGCCGGAGAGCAATGCCGACATGCGCTCTTCATGAACGATCAAGGTATCGATGACGCCGGCAAAGAGGTCCAGCATGCCCTCCGTGGTTTGCAGGGCACTATGGATCAACGGTAAATCCCGCATGGCCTGATCTCCAGTCCCTTCGGCGCGGAATGTCGCAAGGGCGGTCGCCAGCCAGGTGACGGCTTCACCGGCCGCCTTCTTGATGGTCTCCAACGCAGCGGGATTCTTCTTCTGCGGAAAGATGCTGCTGGTGCCACAGTAGCTGTCATCACTCTCGACCAGCCCGAATTCCGTGCTTGACCACAAGTGCAGGTCGGTGGCCAAGTCGTTGAGATCTGCCATGACAAAGGACAGCGCGCTGATTGCCTCGGCCGCGTACCAGGCTTCCCGGCCCAGCTTCGAGTTCTCGAGCATGGCGTCAAAGCCCAGCAGATTGGTGGTGCGCACCCGGTTCAGTGGCCACGAGGTTCCGGCCAGGCCCACTGCGCCAAGGGGGTTGCGATTGACGCGTGTATAGGCTTGAGTGAGCCGATCAAAGCTGTCGTGCAACCGCGTGGCGAAGCTCAGCAAGTAATGTCCGAACACCCACGGCTGGGCGTGCTGCATATGGGTAAAACCGGGCATGATGGTCCGCGCATGCCGAGCCGCCTGCGCGGCAATAGCAGTTTGGAGGGCATTGAGGCGGTCCATGACATCCAGCATGCGATTTCGGTCGTAGAGACGCCGGACGGTGGCGCCTTGGTCGATCCGGCTTCGCCCCGTGTGCATCTGGCCGGCGAAGTCCTCGCCAATTGCCGCGAGCAGGTAAGACTCGACCTGGAGCAGGAAACTGCCTTTGCGCACATCTGTCGGGAAATCCTCGGCTTGCATGTCCTTCAACGGCAACAGCTGCTTCAGGATGGAGCGGCCGACGGGACGGCTAATGATGCCTTCCTCGACCAGCATGGTCGTATGCGCGAGGTCTACGACAACGAACTCCTGGAACTGAGTTTTCTCGCGCTCGAGACCCGGTATGTCGTGGTACTTGATCAGGCGTCCCGCCGGGGGTGCACTCAATCGCGCTTCGGTCAGAAGGATCTCGTTTTGCATCGTCTCTGTTGTCATCGGTTTTCTCACTTATTTTTTAACTTAGTCAGCATGGCCTGGTTTAAGTCGACAATCCCGTCGTCATACACCACCAGACCCGCCAAGTTTTTGCGCGTCCCGAACAGCTGCACCTGGTCGAACAATGGGATGACGTTTGGCGCGTCTTCCCACACAATTTTCTGGATGTCGCCGTAGTAGCCCATCCGCTTGTCGTAGTTCATCTCTGTCGCGGCCAGCGCGAGCAAATGATCGACTTTCGGATTGCTGTAGCCCGTGAGGTTAGACGGGTCACCCGTGGAGAGCTTGCGACGCAAACGAATGTCAGCGTTGGTGATGCCAGTACCCAACAGCCACATATTGGCTTCGTTGGTACCCTTGCCAGTCCCTTTTCCAGGTTCCTGCCGATACAGGGTTTTCTGATACGAAGCCCACTCCCACACCTTGAACTCGGTCTTCAGGCCTACCGCATTGAGATAGCCCTGCACGACCTCGGCCACCTGCCTATCCTTGGTGTAACGGCCCGATGTGGTCCAGATCACAACTGTGCCGGGATAACCGTTCGGATAGACGGTCCGTATCAGCTTTCGCGCGGCGTCGGGATCGAATGCTATTGGCTGAAACGTTCGTCGTCCTTGCGTACCTTCTGCAAAGGGACTGGTCGGGACCTTTCCGTAGCCCATCAGCACCTTGTTCACGATGGCTTGTCTGTCTATGGCCAGATTCACCGCTCGTCGCATGCGCACGTCATCGAACGGCGGCTTGGTTACGTTCAGCTCGAAAAATACCTGGTATGAACTTGGTGTCTGCGACAACGACACCTTGTCATTCCCTTTAAGTTGCGACGCTGACTCCGGCGATAGGTCGCCCGCCACGTCGGCATTGCCCGTCTTCACCTCGATCACTCGCGCCCAATCCTCGGGCACCGGCCGGAAAACCAGGTTGGCGGCCTTCGAAGGAGTACCGAAATAGTTGGGATTGCGCTTGATGACAGCCCGATCGTTCGGCACCCAGCTATCGAACTCATACGGTCCCGTACCGACGGGATGATGCCCATAGGTGCGGCCAAATTTCTGGATCGCGGTGGGGCTGCTGATTGCAGACCATTGTTCGGCAAGCATTTCCAACAGGGTCGGCGATGGGTGTTTTGTCGTAATCTGCAGGACCCGTTCCGAAGGCGTCGTCACCGACTCGATGTCGGCATAGTAGGAACGGTTCGGTGAACCCAATTTTGGGTCACGGATGCGATCGAGATTGAATTTGACCGCTCCCGCATTGAAGGGCGTGCCGTCCTGGAACGTCACGTTCTTGCGTAGATTGAACGTCCAGGTCTTGCCGTCCGCGGATGTGGACCAGGATTCCGCGAGGTCTGGCACAATCTTCTCCAGTTCCGGACCATCCCAATCGACCAGGCGATTGAACAGGTGCGCGACAACAATCTGGGATGTCGTGCTGCGCGTCACTGCTGGGTCCAGTGTGTCGAGGTCGGT
>Ga0058694_1001246_pt1 | contig 10256 bp, 10 predicted proteins | sample AgamicOrSfrz_FD_55041 | JGI IMG/M metagenome (GOLD analysis project Ga0058694, IMG submission 55041) | Agave microbial communities from Guanajuato, Mexico - Or.Sf.rz | ecosystem: Host-associated > Plants > Phyllosphere > Phylloplane/Leaf | place: Guanajuato, Mexico | collected 2012-05-30 | reverse complement strand
ACTGTCGAATGATCGACCGGCACGCCGGGATAATCGATTGTCGGATGCATCACGCCGAAAGGATCGCGCTGGGGTGTCCAGCGGAAGTTGTACACGGCGCGGGCGCAGGCGGTCTCGCTGTCGGTTGCGTCCGCATCGAGTTCATAGATGGTGACGACCTCGCGCGGTTTCGGCTCGGTCAATAGCTCGCGATAGTGGAATCCCCACCACGCGGCAGCATTGCTGCCGAACGCACGCCCGGCGAATTTCGGATTGGCGCACCGTCGCGGGTGAATGTCGAGGATGCGCACTTCCAGCACGTCGCCGGGTTGCGCGCCGCGCACGGCGATAGGTCCGGTGCAGATGTGCACGCCGAAGCCTTCTCCCGCGCCACGGCCGTAAATGGACGCATCCATGGGCCCCGCGCCGCGCCGGTTCACGTTCTTACGCGCTGCGGTCCAGTGGAACACGCTTTCGGCGCCAGGATCGCCGCGCACCATCCGCTCCCAGTCGTCGGCTGCGTGTTGCGTGAGTGTTTCGATAGTCACGGTGTCTGCACTGTCGATTTCCAGCACGGGCTTGAGATCGTGACTGAAGTAGCCCCAATGAATCGTATTGGCGGTTGCGCGCAACAGATGATGACGCGGCTTGCTGGACTCGCGAGTGGGCGATGAGGAAGGAACTTCGGGTTGCGTCGCAACGTACGGCTCGTCCGCGGCTTCCTGTACGGCACCCTGGCCGGCGAGTTGTGCATGCACGAGCAGGTTCCCCGCGTTGACGGGCAAGCCGCGTGAGATACGCCGCACGAGATGGCGCGCCAGTTCGAGACTCGCTTCGTGCCGGAACGTGCGCGGCGATGCCCGATATTGCTCCCGGAACGCGCGGCTGAAATAGGCCGCGTCATTGAAACCCCAACGGAAGCAGACATCGGCAATGGAGAGCTTTTCATATAGAGGATTGACCAGATCCGCGCGGCAACGCTCCAGCCTGCGCGAGCGCAGATAAGTCGAGAAATTCTGTCCGACTGCTTCGAATAGCTTCTGTAAATAACGCGGCGAGACGCGCTCCTGTTTCGCTATCGATGTGAGCCCGAGATCCGGATCGGCCAGATTGGCCTCGATCGTTCGGCACACGCGCGAGAAAAGGGCGGCTTGAGATGGGGTGAGACCACTGAAGCTGCCTTCCTTGTCATGACCGACGAGAGACGCGACGAGGAACTCCGCGAGCGCGAGTTCCAGTGGACGCAACTCGTCGAGCGTCAACGTTTCCACGCTTTCCGCAACCGAGCGCAGAAAGCCGGAAAACACATGGCCGATACCGGCGTCTCCTGGCAACCGCCCGGCACGCAATGAAAACGGTGTTAGAAGACGTGCGTTGATCGCAGCGCGGGGCACGCGGATCACAAACGCTCGAAAGTCTGACGCGAACGATAGGAGCGCTTCCTCGCGCGAGGAAGCATAGACGATATCGCCGGTAGCAACGCTCTCGCTCGCACCGTCGGCAACGAGCGTCAGGCAGCCGTCGATATGCAGCACGATCAGAAGACTGTCTGCGCCGTCGACATTGAGTTCGATGGTTTGCGCGAAAGCGGCGAGCGCGATCAATTCGAAGCCGTTGGTCGACATGCGTGACCTGACGGTGCCATGCAAGTGGGGCGCGGCTGCCTCAGGCGCGCCGGAACGCAGGCCAAATCGGCCCAGCGCCTCTTTCCATGCTCGCAGGCGATCTGTCTCGGCGTATGACTCGGTGGTGAAACGCTGTAGATCCAACCCAAGGCTCCCGTACGCTGACGAACGTCAGTCGAGTTGTTCAAGGGCAATGTCCGTGCCATCGATAACAGCCCGGTTGGCGCCGCAGCGCTGCGCTACGGCAGTGCGTGGGCGCACCGCCGTGGCGCGCGCGCACAGCTCACGCGCGAGGTCGTTTCTTCGGAGGAAAAATGCTGCGGGGGATTTTGCAGTGAATGCCCTGACGGCCATCGACCACCTGCGTCACGGAGAAATCGGCCGCCACGCTCATCAGCGAATAGGCGTCGTCGCGTGATAACCCTTGCCGTTCGGTGAGCAGAAGCAACATATCGCGAGAAGCGTTTCTGGTCGCGATATTCAGGTCTTCATCGAAACCGTGGACGATCCAGTAATCCGGCGTCTCCAGCAACGGTGAAGGGAATGTAAAGTCCCGCCGCAACACGATCTGGAACATCACATTGAGCGAGGCCTCAATTGCGGTGCCGCTAATCTCGCCATCGCCTTGCGATACATGGGGGTCGCCAATCGAGAATAGACCACCGTCCACCGCGACCGGGTAATACATGGTGGATCCAGCGCCGATGCGCCAATTATCGATATTGCCGCCATGCGCGCCGGGTGGCACGGTGCTCACGCGGCCAGCCACGTCGGGCGCGACGCCTGCGGTGCCGAGGTGAGGGCGCACCGGCACACGAATGCCTTCGAGCGCGAGTTCGCGGCAGCAGTCCCGAACGTCCGATCGCTTGCCGGGCACCAGATATTTTCCGGGGTAGTCGTATGCATACAATGCGTGAGCCGTATTGGACGTCTGATCGAGCTCATAGATCGTGACCCGCTCTTTGTCGAAGTCGGTAAACAGATGACCCCAGTGCGCGGCGAGATTCGAGCCGTAATTGAAACGCGGGGTCATTTGTAAGTAACGCACCTCGAGCAGGTCGCCGGGTCTCGCGTCTCTCACGAAGATCGGCCCCGTCATGAGATGCACGCCGGGTTGCCGATCGGATTCCGGAATCGTGTCGTATAGCGCCCGCACCGTGTCGTCCATCATCAGATCGGGCGCGTCGCCCGCATGATGCGTGATCGCTTCGGCGCGCACGAAATCGCCGCTCTCGACGATCAGCGCGGGCGCTAGCGCCGCGTCAAAGTAGCCCCAGTGGACATTCCGTGTAACGGCTGGCAGTTCGTGAAGCATGCTTGGCTTAGCTCCGTAAGAGTATGCGGTCGGTGCGGCGCTACCGATGGCAGATCGTACGGGCGACAAAATGCAACGACTTGGGCGACTGCGCACAAAAGCTTGTGCGTGAGCGAATCACGCCTACAGGCTCTGACTTACTTCAGTAGCGACTTCAGCGAACGCGCGCGCAGCGGCAGTTCGATATGCACCTTTGCGCCGCAACAGCGCGGCGGTTCGCTGCGGTAACGAAGGTTCGAGCTTGAGGAGCGACAGGTCACCGTTTTGCCGCGCGATGGCCGCGGGCAGTATGGTCGCGAGCTGGCTGCAGCCGACAATCCCGATGACAGCGCTAATAGAGTTGGCCTCTACTGCTATGCGCGGTGCCACGCCGTGCTCGCGGCAGTAGTGATCGATGTAATGCCGCGTGGCGAACGTTTCGTTTAGCAGTACCCAAGCTTCCCGTTCGAAGTCGCGAGGCGTTAGCGCGCCGCGCTTCCTCGCTCGGGGATGCGAGTTTCCGACCACGACAGCGAGCGCCTCGACAAGCAGAGCCTCAGTTTCGATATCGGGTGAATGCGTGTCTGCGAACGCGATGCCCATATCCAGCTCGTCTTCGTTCAAAAGTACTTCCATCCGTTCCTGCGACATCTCCTCGATATTCAGGATGATGCCGGGATAACGCTGGTTGAACCTGTCGACAAGCGGTCCGACGAGATAGGCGGTGAAAGTCGGTGTCATGCCGAGCCGCAATGAACCACGGCTCAGGTCGTGCACGTCGTGAATAGCCCGTCTGCCGGCGTCCAGATCCTGAAGCGCTCGTTGAGCATAGAGCAGCCACGCCGCGCCGGCGTCGGTCAACCGGATTGTCCGGCCACTTCGATCGAGCAATTGCACGCATAGCGTGTCTTCGAGTTGCCTGATCTGCTGCGACAGGGTGGGCTGCGAGACATGCAGTGCCTCTGCCGCGCGCGTGAAATTGCGATGCTCGGCCACGGCGAGGAAGTAGCGGATATGTCGGAGCAGCATGGTCCCTCACTATAGGCGTCTCCTATAGAAACCATAATAAACCGGTCTTGGACGCTATGGTTGAACGGATTCATGCTTCGACCATCGGTTCACAACTTGCCGGAGGGGCGAAGAGATGAAAGACATCATTGACGGTTTCCTGAAGTTCCAGCGCGACGCCTTTCCCCGACGCTCCGAGTTGTTCAAGCGGCTGGCCACGAGCCAGAATCCGCGCACTCTCTTTATCTCGTGCTCCGACAGCCGGCTCGTCCCCGAACTCGTTACGCAGCGTGAGCCGGGAGATCTGTTCGTGATACGCAACGCAGGCAACATCGTGCCGTCGTACGGTCCCGAACCCGGCGGCGTTTTGGCAACGGTCGAATACGCTGTGTCGGCGCTCGGTGTCACCGACGTCGTGATCTGCGGCCACTCGGATTGCGGCGCGATGACCGCAATCGCCGCCTGCAAATGTTTGGACCACATGCCCGCCGTGCGCAACTGGTTGCGCTATGCGGATTCCGCGAGAGTCGTCAACGAGGCGCGCGTGCACGCCAACGAGCGTGAACGCGTCGACTCGATGGTCCGCGAAAACGTGATTGCTCAGCTGGCGAACATCAAGACGCACCCATCCGTGAGACTCGCGCTCGAACAGGGGCATCTCGCGCTGCACGGCTGGGTCTACAACATCGAAACCGGTTCTATTGATGCGCTCGACGGCGCGACGGACCGCTTTGTTTCTCTCTCCGAGCATCCGCATGTCTGTGCAACGCCTGCACGACTTTCCCGCGCTGCCTGAATCCTGTTCATCAACTGAAGGAACCATCATGACCCAGTCGCAATTCAGCCAAACCACTCGCCAGAATCTCGCGGATGTGATCATCGACGCGAAGATCCGCAAGAACCTGACCTTTGAGCAGATCAACGAAGGTACCGGGCTCAGCCTCGCATTCGTCACGGCTGCGCTGCTCGGCCAGCATCCGCTGCCTGCCGACGCTGCCAAGGTCGTCGCCGACAAGCTCGATCTCGATGAAGGCGCCGTACGCCTGTTACAGAGCATTCCGGTGCGCGGCAGCATCCCGGGGGGCGTGCCGACCGATCCAACGATCTATCGGTTCTATGAAATGGTGCAGATCTACGGCTCAACCCTCAAGGCGCTCGTGCACGAGAAGTTTGGCGACGGCATTATCAGCGCGATCAACTTCAAGCTGGACATCAAGAAAGTGGACGATCCAGAGGGTGGGTCGCGGGCCGTGATCACGCTCGACGGCAAGTATCTGCCGACCAAGCCGTTCTGAGTCGACAGTGAAGCATTTTCGGGGCGATGTGACTTCTGCCTGCTAATACGAATCACGTTGGACTTCAGCGGAAAACGTGGTTCGCTCCATGAAAAGGGAGATATGAAAGTGAAAGTACTTGTCAGACTCGGAACGATTGCGAAAGAAGCCGTATTAACCAGGCTCGTGTTGGTACTGGTTTCCATCGCTGCGAGTTCTCTGCTTGTTTCCACTCTAGCTGTGGCCGATCCCGTGAGCCCGTCCTCGACGAGCACGAGTGCAACGCCGGATGACTATTTTCATACCGGTGCAGGCGCACGATATCTGCGGCGTGCCGATGAAGACATCGTCGTCAATCCTCAACGCGGAAACATCACGGTGCTGATGGGGTCCGGTGGCAACATCACGGTTCTATCGGGCAGGGACGGTAAATTCCTGGTGGACGCGGGCATCAGCAAGTCGCAGCAAAAAGTCCGGGCGGCACTCGACACCATCGGTCCATCGCCGCTGAAATACGTGGTCAATACTCATTGGCACTGGGACCATACCGACGGCAACGCGTGGATGCATGAGGCGGGTGCCACTATCGTTGCCCAAAGGAATACCGCAAAGCATTTGACTGAAACGACGCATGTCAATGCGTGGAACTGGACCTTCGACCCGGTGCCGGCAGATGCGCGCCCGACACTCCTGATCGATCACAAGAAGACTTTCAATTTTTCGGGCACCAGCGTCGAAGTGGAAAATTTCGGCGGTGGCCATACCGATGGCGATCTGTGGGTGTACTTCAAGAATGCCGATGTGCTTGCTCTCGGCGACACATTCTGGAACGGCATCTATCCATACATTGACAACGAGGACGGCGGCAGTATCGACGGCGCGATCAATTGGGCCAACAAAGCTGTTGCGCGCACGACTGATCACACGATCGTTGTCCCCGGTCATGGCCCCGTTGGTACGCGAACTCAATTGATCGAGTTCCGGGACATGCTTGTCACGGTACGCAATAACGTGATGACGCTGAAGCAGCAAGGTAAGTCGCTTGACGAAATCATTGCCGCCAAGCCGACCGCCGCCTTCGATGCAAAATGGGGGAATTTCGTGTTCAACGGCGATCAGTTCACGAAGATGGTCTACGCCGGTCTGCGATCGGGAAACTGAATTTCGCCGCGCGCCATCGTAGGCGCTAGCTCATGTGCCCCACGACGATGCGTGGGGCNNCCCGCTGTCGCGAGGGCAGCAGTCTTACCGTGTGCCAGATGGCGAACAGCGGGTCGTGACGGTGGCTTCATCGCCACCGATNNTCAACGAAATTGCTTCTACTTACCCGATGCCGGCGACTTCACACTCGGCGTCGCCAAGGTGTTGTTGCCGCCCACCGGTGCGGTGGCGCCGGAAGTCGAATCGCTGTTGACGCTGCTCGGCAGACCGGAGTTGGGACGGCCGGACATGCCGCTGTCGGAATTGGTGGTGCCCGGTGTGCCGTAGCCGCCCGTTGCACTATTCACCTGGTTTGCGGGGCTAGCCGTGCTGCCTGCCGAACCGTTCCCACCGGAGCCACCGGCGGCCTGTGCGTAGGCGCCGCCCGACAGCGTGAGTGCGGCGACAGCCGCGAATAACGCGCTCGTTGCCTTGCTCATGATTTCTGCCTCCTATGTCAGAGAGAATTGGGACGCAGCCGTTTGCCGCGTCCTCAATACATTGGCAGCAATCAATGTGCCGGGCCTCGCGTGGTGGCAAAAAAAATGCATATCGAATGTCGGCAGGAGAGCGAGCCATTCCTTGTGCCGCATTGCCGGCTTGCATGTGCGGCCGAACGTTGGGTCAAANCATCGGNCGNTATTGCTGCGTGAGCATCAGGTTCAGGTTCTGAACCGCAGCGCCGGATGCGCCTTTGCCAAGATTATCGAAAACCGCTGNAAGCAGAACGTGNCCGTGATCCACGGCAGGAAATACGCTTAAGCGCATGTCGTTGGTACCGTTGAGCACTTGCGGGTCCAGGTGCTTCTCAGCGCACGATTCATGCAGCGGCACGACACGCACGTGAGCCGCCTCGGCATAGTGGCGTGCGAGGCATGCGTGTAACGTCGCGCCATCCACGCCGGGTGCCAGCAACCGCAACTGTAAGGGCACCGTCAGCACGATGCCCTGGCGGAACGCCCCATACGCAGGCACGAAGATCGGACGCTGCGCGAGCAGGGCGTGCTGCTGGATCTCCGGCGTGTGCTTGTGCGCGAGATCCAGACCATATACCTGGAATGAAGGCGCGTTGATGGCATCGGGACCTTCATGCTCCTCCACTCCGGCACGCCCGCGTCCGGAGTAACCGGACACCGCATGAATGCTGATAGGGTAGTTGTCGGGTATCAGCCCGGCCTGCAACAGCGGACGCAGCAAGCCGATCGCACCCGTCGGGTAGCAACCGGGATTGGTGACCNGCGTGCGCTCGCAATGCGCTCAGGCTGTCCCGACGTCATTTCCGGAAAACCGTATGTCCAGCCCGTCTGCGTGCGGTGGGCCGAACTTGCGTCGATGACNCTGACGGCAGGATTAACGATGGCGTTCACCGCCTCGCGTGCGGCGGCATCGGGCAAACAGAGAATCGCGATGTCGCAGGCNTTGANGGCTTCTGCGCGAAGGCGTGCATCTTTGCGTTCCGCGGCGGCAAGCGTGAACACCGTGATGTCGGTCCGATTGCGCAGCCTTTCATGGATCTGCAGTCCGGTGGTGCCTTGGTCGCCATCGATGAAAATAACGGGAGCGCTCATACGCGAAATACTCCGANTGGTGGTAATGGGCNGAAGGAGCCTCCATGTTCACCGAACCGCTAGAATAGGAAAAGTTGAATTTTATAACCTTGCAATTCAGTTTTNCTGAATCGGGANGTNGACATGCGAGAGATCAGTCTGGACCGCCTGCGTACTCTGATTGCGATTACCGAGCGTGGCTCGTTTGCCGATGCAGCGCGCGCGNTGAATCTGGCGCCGCCGACGGTCAGCCTGCATATCGCTGAACTCGAAAGTCGCATCGGGGCGCCGCTCCTGTCGAGAAAGCGCGGTCAGGTGAGGCCGTCGGCAATTGGTGAGGTGCTAGTGGAGCGCGCGCGTCGACTGCTGGCCGATGCGGAGCAGGCGTTGGACGATATTCAACGCCAGGTGCAGGGGATAGAAGGGCGCGTGCGGCTCGGTGCGTCGACCGGCGTGATCGCGTACCTGTTGCCGCAAGCGCTCGAGGTGCTGCGCGAGAACAACCCTGCAATCGATATTCAGCTTGCGGTACTCACGTCGCATGAAACGCTGTCGCGCCTGGCGGATGGGACGCTGGATATCGGGCTGGTCGCGCTGCCGCAGCCCCGCGTGGCTGGACTCGTGATAAAGCCCTGGCGCCGGGACCCTGTAATGGCCTTCGTCCCGGCGCATTGGCGGTGCCCCGCCCGGGTGACGCCTGAATGGCTCGCCGCTCAACCTCTCATTCTCAATGACGCGACTACACGTCTCTCGCGCCTGACGGCCGAGTGGTTTGCGACCGCCGGGCATCATCCTGCGCCGCGCATCCAGCTCAACTACAACGACGCGATCAAGAGTCTGGTAGCGGCAGGGTACGGCGCAGCGCTGCTTCCCCATGAGGCCACCACGCCAGTCCCCGATCGGCGGATTGTCATGCGTCCACTGCGCCCGGCGTTGTGGCGTCGGCTCGGCATCGCACATCGGGCAGGGTACGTTGAGCGTTCCACTCAACATGTACTCGATGTGTTGTGGGACCTACGATTAGCGTAAACGTTGCCTGGTCATCGAATCTAACATCGGGTTTCATTGACAGCGTGGCCTCGTGTTAAGCGTTTTCTATCACCTGCGATTCGCGTATTTCCTATCTTTCCTGTACCTTATTTACTACATTTAATCCGCCGTGCGAATCAATTGATGACTCAAGCCGGGCCACGAGTCAGTTTGGATTCAAGTCACTTCCAACTACTAGCGAGACGTCATGGGAAAACACAAAATCACTTTTGCAGTTGCGATGCTGTCACTGCTCGCGACAATCCAGACTGCGCTTGCACAGTCGGGTCCCGGTACCGGTCACCACCGACAATTTCATTCGTGCAGAATCCGATGCCGAGTTGGCTAAGGTGGTGAAAAGCAATGGATTCGGCAAATTCTTCCACAACAGGGAAATTGCTCCGGTGGACCAGCAGATCGTCGTGCGCGTGAATCGGGATACGCTCTATTCTTCGGCAGTGTTCGATCTCGATGCTGGTCCGGTGACCATCACCTTGCCCGACGCGGGAAAGCGCTTCCGTTCGATGATCGTCATCAACCAGAATCACTATGCTCAGGAAGTCGTGTACAACCCCGGCAGATACACGCTGGACAGAAAGCAGATCGGCACGCGGTATGTGCTCGCGACGGTCCGTACGCTAGTCAACCCGGCTGATCCGGGCGATCTTGCCAAGGCTCATGCGTTGCAAGACGACACCAGGATCGAGCAGAAAAATGTTGGAAGTTTCGACGTGCCCAACTGGGACGAGGCAAGCCAAAAGAAAGTCCGCGACGCGCTTCTGGTGCTTGGGGCAACTCTGCCTAGCGCGCGCAAATCGTTTGGCCGTGAGAGTGACGTTGATCCGGTCCACCATCTCATCGGTACAGCAACTTTATGGGGCGGAAATCCGGATAAAGATGCCATCTATCTCACCCGGACTCCTTCAAGAAATGACGGTACGACGATCTATAAGATCCACGTTGACCGAGGCGTACCGGTTATTGGTTTCTGGTCGGTAACCGTGTATAACGCGGCGGGACTGATCGACCCGAATCCACTCAACGCCTACTCGCTGAACAACACCACCGCGCACAGGAACGCGGACGGCTCGGTGGATATTCAGTTCGGCGGATGCGACGGGAAAGCATCCAACTGTTTGCCCATCGCTGCAGGGTGGAACTACACGGTACGCCTGTATCGGCCCAAGCCGGAAGTTGTGAACGGAAAATGGACGTTTCCGGAGGCTCAGCCGGCTTGAGAGAAGTTGGCTGGCGGTCGGGAATCGTGCAGATAGGCAATCGGACGGGAGTTCGATGGTCC
>Ga0058694_1001244_pt1 | contig 10258 bp, 9 predicted proteins | sample AgamicOrSfrz_FD_55041 | JGI IMG/M metagenome (GOLD analysis project Ga0058694, IMG submission 55041) | Agave microbial communities from Guanajuato, Mexico - Or.Sf.rz | ecosystem: Host-associated > Plants > Phyllosphere > Phylloplane/Leaf | place: Guanajuato, Mexico | collected 2012-05-30 | reverse complement strand
GCCCATGAACAGCGGCCCGGCCATCATCTGATGGACGACGCAGAGCAGGCGGCACGGCGTCAGCGTTCGCGGCGCGCGAACTTCATCAAGTGGCTGCGCAANGTGCATGGCTGGGTNGGCTTGTGGGGCGCGGTGCTCGGACTCCTGTTCGGCGCAACCGGCTTCCTGCTGAACCATCGCGCGGGGCCGATGAAGGTGTCGACCGGACAACCGCAGGTCGAAGAGTTGCAAATGGCCGTGCCCGAAAAGCCGTTTCATTCGCCGATGGACATGGCGAAGTGGCTCAAGGGCGAACTGAAGATCGACGGTAAGCCTGGCAGGATGAAGCGCGAGCCGGCGCATCCCGTGGCCTGGGGCGATCGCAGCACGATTCAGCCCGAGTTCTGGCAGATTGCGTTCGCCGCGCCCACGCAGAACGTTCAAGCCGAGTACTGGGTGGGCAACGGCTTCGTCGCGGTCAAACGCACGCAGAATTCCTTCCTCGCGACGATGACCAATCTGCACAAGGGCGTGGGCTTGAGCATCGGATGGATGCTGCTGGTCGATACGATTGCCGGCTCGCTGATCCTGCTTTCGCTGACCGGCGTGCTGTTGTGGACCGAACTGAACAAGCGCCGCGTGGTCGGTGTGGTGCTGATCGGCGGATCGGTGATTGCCGCCGTGGTTTGCGGAATGATGTAAGCCGCCGGGCGTCGCGCCAGCCATGTGGCTGAACGCCCGGGGTGTTCAGACGACTACGCGCTGCAGGCTTCCCCGCCGGAAGCCGCAATTTCGCGCGCTGCCTTCGCGCCCTCGACCTGAAGCAGCGTCGGCAACGAAACGCCGTTTTTCGCCGCCGTCACTTCGGCGAGAATCGACACTGCAATTTCAGGCGGCGTGCGGCTGCCGATATAAATGCCGACCGGCCCATGCAATCGCGCCAGTTCCGTGTCGCTCAGGTCGAACTCTTTGAGCCGCTCGCGACGCGCCTGATTATTGCGCCTCGAACCCAGCGCGCCGACGTAGAACGCCGGCGTCTTGAGCGCTTCCATCAGTGCGAGATCGTCGAGCTTCGGGTCGTGTGTGAGCGCAATGACCGCGCAGCGCTCATCGAGCTTCATGTCGAGAACGGTGTCGTCCGGCATGGTCCGTACGATCTTCGTGCCGGGGATGTTCCACTCTTCGGTGTATTCCTCGCGCGGGTCGCAGACCGTCACCTGATAGTCGAGACCCACGGCAATATTGCACAGATAGCGCGACAACTGTCCCGCGCCGATCACGAGCATGCGGTAACGCGGACCGTGAATCGTCAATAGACGCTCGCCGTCGAAAAGTACGCCGTCTGTTGCGAGCGCTTTGCCGAGCCGCGCCTCACCCGAAGTTCATGTTCCAGTTCGCGCGCCTACGAGGCGGCCTTCTTCCACGGCATTGCAGAGTTCGGCGATACCGCTTTGCGGCGTCAACGGTTCGAGCACCAGTTGGATCGTGCCGCCACAAGGCAGTCCGAAGCGATGCGCCTCTTCTGCCGAGATGCCGTATTTCACGGCCTCGGGATGCGCCTGCTCGATGCCACGCTGCCGCACGCGATCGATCAGGTCGTCTTCGATGCAGCCGCCCGACACCGAGCCGACTACGAGTCCGTCGTCGCGCACCGCGAGCATCGCGCCCTCGGGGCGCGGCGACGAGCCCCACGTTTTCACCACCGTCACCAGTAGCGCGCGATGTCCCTCTTCCAGCCAACGTGCACTGGATTTCAGGACTTCGAGATCCACGCTGTCCATGATTTCTTCCTCTTCGTTGCATCGCCGCCGGACTCGCCGTCCGCGGCCTCGGTCGATGCCGTATTGTGCCCCTCCGCGTCGGCGGCTGCAGCGCCGCCGGCATCTTCAGGGTTTTCATCGCTGACGGCACCGGCGCCTTCGCCATCGAATCGTGCGCCGAAGCGCTTGAAAAACTCGCCGGCGATCTTGCGCGCCGCGCCATCGACGAGCCGCGAGCCGATCTGCGCGAGCTTCCCGCCGACCTGCGCGTTCGCGGTATAGCTGAGCTTTGTTGCTGCTTCGCCGTCGGCTTCGAGCGTGACTCGCGCGTTGCCCTTCGCGAAGCCAGCCGCGCCGCCCTGGCCTTCGAACACGATGTTGTACGCGTTGGGCGCGTCGATATCGGTCAGTTGCATGCGGCCTTTGAAGCGCGCCTTGACCGGGCCGACCGCGGCGCTCAACGCCACCAGGTACGCATTCTCGCCGTCCGGGTCGATGCTTTCGCAGCCCGGAATGCAGGCGCGCAAAACCTCGGTGTCGTTCAGCGCATCCCACGTACGCTGCTGCGAAACCGGCAGCGTATGAGTTTCGGTCAGTTCCATGGACTTGCTCCTGCGGTTGACGTGGCAGCAACTTCCCGACGCGGCGCGCGCGTGAGTTGCGCGAGGTCGCGGCCGAATGCGGCCAGGCTGTCTAGATTATGAACCGGACGATGCGCGTCGACGTAGGGCAGGATCGCCTGCACGCCGCGCGCCTTCGGAGAAAAGCCGCTGAAACGCAGCAGCGGATTAAGCCATACGATACGGTGCGCGAAGCGGCGCAGGCGGGCCATTTCCAGCTGGAGGACGTCGATCGCTTCGTGATCGAGGCCGTCGGTCACGAGCAGCACCGTTGCGCGACCAGTCAGCACGCGCCGCGCCCAGCGCCGGTTGAATTCAGCGAGCGCCGCACCGATTCTCGTGCCGCCCGACCAGTCGACGACCTGTTCGGTGAGCGCGGCAATCGCCACATCCGGATCGCGCTCGCGCAATGCGCGGGTCGCGTTGGTAAGGCGCGTGCCGAACAGAAAAACCTGCAGGCGTTCACGCGACTGCACGAGCGCGTGGCAGAAATACAGCACCGCACGCGAATAACTGCTCATCGAACCGGATATGTCGAGCATCAGAACCAGCGGCGGCTTGCGCTCGACCACCGCGCGATATTTCCACACGGTCCAGTCGCCGCCCGCGCGCACCGCCTGCCGCGCGCTCGCGCGCAGGTCCGCATGCGTACCATGCGACGCGGCCTTGAGGCGGCGTGTCGGCTCCTTCGCAAGCGGCAGACGCTGAGCGCGGATCAGATGGCGCAGCGTGCGCCATTCATCGGCGGAGAGGGTGTCGAAATCGCGATGACGCAGCCGCTCTTCCGCGCTGAAGGTGACGTGCGCGCGCAATTCCTGTCGCTCGGTTTCCTGCGGGCTGTGCGTGTGCGGCGAGGGCGGCGCGCGGACCGCCAGCGCGTCGGCGAGACGGTTATTGCGTCTTGGCGGCGGAAGGCCGTCGCGGACCTTCGGCAGAAGCAGTGCACGCAGCTTCCCTTCCCAATCCGGATCTCGCCAGAACAGATCGAACGCGGCGTTGAAAAGCTCGCGCTCGTCGGGCGCGGAGACGAGCGATGCGGCTAGCGCTGCGCGNACGTCGTCACGGCGGCTCAAGTCGATCCAGTGCAGCGCGGCGAGCGCATCGACGGCGTGTGCGGGCGACATCGGCAGGCCCGCGCCGCGCAGCACGCGCACGAAATGCACCACGTTGCGAGCGAGCGTTGCCGGTCCGGCAGGAAGCGGCGCTGTCTCGTCTGCGGAGGGTGGCGTCGTCATGCCCGCTATCCCGGCGCGGCGAGACACTGCGCGATCTGATCCGCGTCGACACGCGCCAGATCGTCCTGATACTTGAGCAGTACACCTAGCGTGTTCTGCACCGATTGCGGATCGAGTTCCGTGACCGACAGTGCTTCGAGCGCGCGGCACCAGTCGATTGTTTCGGCGATACCCGGCGCCTTGAACAGGTCCATGCCGCGCAGACGGTGCACGAAATCGACCGCGCGCCGCTGCAACTCCGCCGATGTCTTCGGCGCACGCGCCGCGACAATTTCAAGCTCGCGATCGCGCTCCGGATAGCCGATCCACTGATAGAGACAACGGCGCTTCAACGCGTCGTGCACTTCGCGCGTGCGGTTCGACGTCATCACGACGAGCGGCGGTTGCGTTGCGCGCACGGTGCCGTACTCGGGAATCGACACCTGGAAGTCGGAGAGCAGTTCGAGCAGGAACGCTTCGAACGGTTCATCTGCGCGGTCGATTTCGTCGATCAGCAGCACGCGCCGCGCGCCCGGATGATTTTCGTCGGGCATCAGCGCTTGCAACAACGGACGCTTGAGCAGGAATTCGCCGCGATACAGGGTGTCGTTATCGGGCCGTTGACCGGCGGCTTCCGCGAGACGCAACGCCATGATCTGACGCGGATAGTCCCATTCGTATAGCGCGCTGGCCGTGTCGAGTCCTTCATAACATTGCAGCCGCAGCATCGACGTATCGAGCATGCCGGCGGCGGCCTTCGCAAGTTCCGTCTTGCCGACGCCCGGCTCGCCTTCGACGAACAACGGCCGGTCCATACGCAGCGCGAGATACAACGCAGTCGCAAGCTCGCGGCTCGCAAAGTAGTTCTGAGCGGCGAGTTGCGCGAGGGTNTCGTCGATTGAAACGGGGTGCATGGCGTTCCTGAATCTGCGCGCTGTCTGCTCGTCAAATGCAGCGTCAATGAAACGTGAAGCGCGTTCGTTGCGCGATACAGCATGCGCTGGCNAATGCGAGCGACTGACGTGTGCGAGCGNCTGACGTGCGCGAGCTACACGCTCGACACGTCAGCAGCCAATAGCAAGCAAGACTAAGCGTTTGCCTTCGCTACCGCTCGCGCCGCCAGAACGGGGATCAGATGCGCGCGATACTCGGCGCTCGCGTGCATGTCGTCGTTCAGATTCGCCGACGGCACACTGACCGCTCGCGCCGACTCCGGCGTGAAGTTCGCCGACAACGCGCTTTCCAGTTCGGGCACACGAAAGACCGACGCCGCCGCGCCCGTCACCGCAACACGCACGCCGTTAGCGAACTTCGCGACGAACACGCCGACGAGCGCGAAATGCGACGCCGGATTGCGGAATTTCTCGTAGGCGGCGCGCTCGGGAACCGGAAATTCGACGGAGACGATCAACTCGTCCGGTTCCAGTGCCGTCTCGTACATGCCGACGAAAAAGTCGCTCGATGCAATGCGCCGGCGCTGCGTGACGATGGTTGCGTCCAATCCCATTGCAGCAGCCGGATAGCACGCGGCGGGATCGTTGTTGGCAAGCGAGCCGCCCAGCGTGCCGAGCGCGCGCACCTGGCGGTCGCCGATGTGCGCGGCGAGATCCGCGAGCGCCGGCGACACGCGCCGCAACTCGGCGTGATCGGCTACATCGGCATGGCAGACGGCCGCGCCGATCGTGACCAGATTTGCGTCGACGGCGATCGACTTGAGCGCGGGAATGCGCGTCACGTCGATCAGTTGCGAGGGCTGCGCGAGACGCAGCCGCATGGTGGGCAACAGGCTCTGACCGCCGGCGAGAAACTTGGCGTCGCTGTCGGCAGAAATGGCTGCGGCGGCCGCTTGCGGATCCGTCGCGCGTTGATACTCGAATGAATACATGTCGAATGCTCCGCTCAGGGTCTCAATGGGCTGCCTGCTTGGCGGCGTGAATCGCCGACCATACGCGATGTGGCGTTGCCGGCATTTGCAGATCGGTCACGCCCAAGGGCGCGAGCGCGTCGATGATCGCGTTAATCACCGCCGGCGGCGAACCGATCGCGCCCGCTTCGCCACAGCCTTTGACGCCGAGCGGATTGTGTGTGCACGGCGTGCCCTTCGCGGTTTCCACGGTGAAGTCGGGAAGGTCCGACGCATGCGGCATTGCGTAGTCCATATACGAGCCCGACAGCAGTTGACCGCTCTCGTTGTCGTACACGCAGCGTTCGAGCATGGCTTGCCCGATGCCTTGACCGAGTCCGCCATGAACCTGGCCTTCGACGATCATCGGATTGATCACATTGCCGAAATCGTCCACCGCGGTGAACTGCTGGATCCGGCACACGCCGGTATCCGGATCGACTTCCACTTCGCAGATGTACGCGCCCGATGGATACGTGAAGTTGCTCGGGTCGTAGAACGCGCTTTCTTCGAGGCCGGGTTCGAGCACGTCGAGCGGGTAGTTGTGCGGCACGTAAGCAGCGAGCGAAATTTCGGCGAAGGCCTTGGTGCGATCCGTGCCCGCGACCCGGAACACGCCGTNCTTGAACTCGATGTCTTCCGCCGCGGCTTCGAGCAGATGCGCGGCGATTTTCTTCGCCTTGGTTTCGATCTTGTCGAGCGCCTTCATGATCGCCGAGCCGCCCACCGCGATCGAGCGTGAGCCATACGTGCCCATGCCGAACGGAATGCGGCCGGTGTCGCCGTGCACGATCTCGACGCTTTCGAGCGGAAGACCGAGCCGGTCCGCGACCACTTGCGCGAAGGTCGTTTCGTGACCCTGGCCGTGACTATGCGAGCCGGTGAACACGGTGACCGAACCGGTCGGATGCACGCGAATCTGCCCGACTTCGAAGAGGCCCGCGCGAGCGCCCAACGCGCCGGCAATATTCGACGGTGCGAGTCCGCATGCTTCGATGTAGCACGAGTAACCCAAGCCACGCCGCTTGCCGTTCCGTTCGGATTCCTGCCTGCGCGCTTCGAAGCCTTTCACATCGGCGAGTTCGAGCGAGCGCGCGAGGATCGTCTCGTAGTCGCCGGTGTCGTAGGTGAGGCCGACCGGCGTCGCATAAGGAAATTCGCGGATGAAATTGCGGCGGCGAATTTCAGCCGGATCGAGCTTCATCTCGCGCGCGGCGGTCTCGACCAGACGCTCTACCACATAGGTCGCTTCCGGACGGCCCGCGCCGCGATACGCATCGACGGGAACGGTGTTGGTGAAAACGGCTTTCACTTCCGCGTAGATCGCGGGCGTCGCGTACTGGCCTGCGAGCAGCGTCGCGTAGAGGATGGTCGGCACACTCGAAGCGAACGTGGACAGATACGCGCCCATGTTCGCGATGGTGTGAATGCGCATGGCGAGGAACTTGCCGTCGGCATCCATTGCCAGCTCGGCTTTCGTCACGTGGTCGCGGCCATGCGCATCCGACAGGAATGCTTCCGAGCGCTCGGCGGTCCATTTCACGGGGCGGCGAATTTTCTTCGACGCCCATGTCAGCGCGACGTCTTCCGCATACAGGAAAATTTTCGAACCGAAGCCGCCGCCGACGTCCGGCGCGATCACGCGCAGTTTCGACTCGGGCAACGACAACACGAAAGCGGCCATGAGTAGACGCTCGACGTGCGGATTCTGATTGGCGACGTAAAGCGTGTAGCTGTCGTCCTGCGACGAATAGCTGGCATTCACGGCGCGCGGCTCGATCGCGTTCGGCACGAGGCGGTTGTTCACGATGTCGAGCGTCGTGACGTGCGCGGCCTTGGCGAAGGCGGCGTCGGTCGCGGCTTTGTCGCCGTGGCCCCAGTTGTAGCAGACGTTGTCCGGCACTTCGTCGTGAACGGCCGGCTGGCCTGCGTCGGCTGCATGCGCGGTATCGACCACAGCGGGCAGCACGTCGTAGTCGACTTCGATCAGTTCGGCGGCATCTTTCGCGGCCTTGATCGAATCGGCGATCACGAGTGCGACCTGATCGCCGACGTGGCGCACTTTCGTATGCGCGATGATCGGATGCGGCGGCTCGTTCATCGGCTTGCCGTCNGTGCTGTGGATCAACCAGCCGCACGGCAGGCCGCCGACGTTTTCCGCNGCCATNTCCGCGCCGGTAAANATCGCGACCACACCCGGCGACTGNTTCGCCGCGGTCGTGTCGATGCTGTTGATCTTTGCGTGCGCGTGCGGCGAGCGCAGGAACACNGCGTAGGTTTGCTGCGGTAGCAGGATGTCGTCGGTGTACTGGCCGTTGCCGGTCAGNAACCGGTAGTCTTCCTTACGTTCGACGGAAGCGCCGATCAGGCTGTGAGTTTCGGGTGCGTTCATCGTCGGCTCCTCAGGCGGTGGCCGCTGCGTTGGCGTTTGTCGATGCATTCGCATCGGCATTTGCGGTGGCGTTGGCTGTGCCTGAGGACTTCATCCCTTCGGCGCCCTCGAGCACTGCCTTGACGATGTTGTGGTAGCCAGTGCAGCGGCAGAGATTGCCGTCGAGTTGCGTGCGGACGTCTTCGCCGGTGAGGTCTGGCTGACGCTGCACGAGCGAGATCGCGCTCATCACCATGCCGGGTGTACAGAAGCCGCACTGCAGGCCGTGACAGTGTTTGAAGGCGGCTTGCATTGGATGCAGCGCGCCGTCTTTGGCGAGGCCTTCAATGGTGGTGATCTGCGCGCCGTCCGCCTGGGCCGCGAGGATATTGCAGGATTTGATTGCGCGGCCGTCGAGGTGGACGGTGCATGCGCCGCATTGGGCCGTATCGCAGCCGACGTGCGTGCCGGTGAGCCGGAGTTGATCGCGAAGGAACTGCACAAGCAGGGTGCCGGGCTCGACTGAAGCGCTGATGGGCGCGCCGTTCACCGTCAGACTGATGCTGATCGCCATGAAGTCGTCTCCTTATGGGGTGAAACCGGACCGTTTTGTTTTCGCCTTCAGCCTGCCTTCATGGGCCCGATTAGGGTGCTGCGGTTTTTATGAGTCTGCCGAAAAGTAAAGCACAAATCGGGCGGGCGCGCTATGAGGGGTTTTTTGCCCGCCCTCAGCAACCACCCGTTATCTGGCCAGATGCGACCGACGCCGCGAGTACCCGAAATAAATCACCATTCCGATCAGAAGCCACACCACAAAGGCGACCCACGTGACGGCTTGCAGATTCGCCATCAAAAACACACACGACGCGACGGCGAGCACCGGCACCACCGGCACACCCGGGCAGCGAAACGCCCGTGGCAATTCAGGGTGCGTCTTACGCAAGACGAGAACCGCAATCGACACCATCGAGAAGGCGGCGAGCGTGCCGATGTTGATCAATTCGGCCAGCACATTCAGCGGCACGAGCGCCCCGATCAGCCCGAAGAAAATGCCGACGAGCCATGTGGTGAAAAACGGCGTCGCGAAGCGCGGATGCACGCGCGAGAGCCGCGCGGGCAGCAAGCCGTCGCGCGACATCGCGAAGATCACGCGGGTCTGGCCGTAAGCCATAACCAGAATCACGGTGAGCATGCCGAGCACCGCGCCAAGGTCGATAAAGCCCGCCACCCACTTTTGCCCCGCCACCTGCAATGCGTACGACACCGGATGCGAAATGTTCGCGAACTGCGCCGACGGCACGATGCCGGTCACGACCGCCGCGACCGCCACGTACAACACCGCGCACACGCCGAGCGACGCAATGATGCCGATGGGCAGATCGCGCTTCGGGTTTTTGACCTCTTCGGCGGCGGACGACACCGAGTCGAAGCCGATGAACGCGAAGAACATCACCGCCGCCGCGCCGAACACGCCGTTCCAGCCGTTCGGCATAAACGGATGCCAGTTGGCCGGCGTCACGTGAAATACGCCCACGGCGATCACCAGNAGCACCACGACCACCTTGATCGCGACCATGATGTTGTTGATCNGCGCGGATTCGCGCACACCNACCGACAACAGGGCGGTAATCGCCATCATNACGAGGAACGCGGGCAGATTGAAGAGCGTTTCGTGACCAGGNAGCGCGCCGGGCGCCGCCGTCAGTGCGACGGGCAGCGAGACGCCNAAGCCCGACAGCAGCGATTGCAAGTACCCCGACCAGCCAACGGACACAGCCGAGGTGGCGAGCCCATATTCGAGCATCAAATCCCAGCCGATGATCCACGCGGCCAGTTCGCCGAGCGTCGCGTACGAATAGGTGTAGATCGAGCCCGCGACCGGAATGGTCGACGCGAACTCGGCATATGCCAGCGCGGCAAAGCCGCAGGCCACGGCGGCGATCAGAAACGAGACCATCAGCGCAGGGCCTGCCTGCACAGCGCCCGTGCCCGTGAGCACGAAAATGCCGGTGCCGATGATGGCGCCGACGCCGAGAAACGTGAGATCGAGCGCGCCGAGCGCTTTTTTCAGGCCGGCATTCTGAGCGCTCGTCGCGATCATGTGCTCGACGCTCTTTTTGCGGAAGAGGGACATTGGCGGGGGTCTCCAGTAGTGCACGCGCGTCGCGCGCCGAATGTCGGGGAAACCCGCAATTTTAGCGGATGCGCGCCCTATGCACCTTTTTGGGACGCGCTATTGGACTGGGGTGATCGCCGGATAATTTGCTCAACGTCGGAGTAGCGACGAAAGCGAGAAAGAACCGGCAAGAACGATAACAAGCCGCGGTTCAGCCCGCCATCGCCGGATTCAGGTCGACGAGGCGGTTGCTCATCACGTAGAAAGTGAGTTCCGCGTTGTTGCGCAGCTTCAT
>Ga0058694_1001242_pt1 | contig 10279 bp, 10 predicted proteins | sample AgamicOrSfrz_FD_55041 | JGI IMG/M metagenome (GOLD analysis project Ga0058694, IMG submission 55041) | Agave microbial communities from Guanajuato, Mexico - Or.Sf.rz | ecosystem: Host-associated > Plants > Phyllosphere > Phylloplane/Leaf | place: Guanajuato, Mexico | collected 2012-05-30 | reverse complement strand
CAGATATCCTTCAGACATTCGCGGCAGGGTTTTGAATTCAGCTTTCTGTGTTTAGCGGTCAGCAGCGCGTCGCGCGGATGATAAAAGGTGCCGATAAACATCCGCAACGTCACATCGGGAAGCCGGGTACAGGCTTTGGTATGCAGAACAAAACAGCCAGAGGGATCGCATTCAAGAGTAAGATAATAAAAGCTGCTCATCATGATTACTGATTAAAAGTTGTATCGTAAATACACTATTAAATATCCTGAAATAAATTGATACATCAGAAAAACCTATCGCTGAAAAAGCTTTTACCTATCAAATAATCACAGCATATTCTCCTGTCCCTCTGACTTAACTCTGTATAAAACCATCTGTACTCGCGCAGTAACGCCTTAAATCTTCAGGTTTATCTCTATGATTAACCTGACCTTAAGATGAAAATAAATAAGCGCACCGCTTACCCTTCTGCCACGCCTCTTTTGCACTCTTTTTACGCAGCGATGCGCCTTTTCAGTGCGCAAGCGCGGCGTTGCCCCTGCTTTTTGCGCCAGTTTTGCCGCTTTCCTCCGCCGGTTTGCTGGCACAACTCTTGCAACTTGTATGTACAAGTTAATCCTCTGCCGCTTTTAACAAAATTTTATCAAGTGATGCTCACAAACTGGGCAAAACAGCGGTGTGTCAGAGCAGATTTACTTGTATATACATGAAATGTCATTTGCACCGATTTCACCATGAGATGGCCTAAATCGATTACTGACCAGGAGAAGCCGCATGACGCAACGCGTACCCGTTCGCCTTTTTTGCCTCACCACTCTTTTCGCCACGCTGATGCTGAGCGGCGCGGCCGCGCAGGCCAAAGAGTGGAAATCGATCACCATAGCGACCGAAGGAAGCTATGAACCCTGGAACCTGACGCTGCCGGGCGGCAAGCTGGGCGGTTTTGAACCTGAACTGATGGCGGACCTCTGCAAGCGCATGGGCGTCCAGTGCAAGCTGGTGGTGCAGAACTGGGACGGCATGATCGCCGGACTCAATGCCGGCAAATATGATGTGATCATGGATGCGATCGTGATCACGCCGGATCGCAAAAAAGTGGTCAACTTCACCACGCCGTACGCTTCCACGCCCGCTACCTTTATTACCAGCAAAGATAACCCGCTGCTGCCGGCTGACAGCAACATCATAAAGCTGCATGACGACGAGGCCGCGATCAACGCGGCGATCGCCCCGCTCAAAGCGGCGCTGAAAGGCAAAACCATCGGCATCGCCTCCGGCACCGTTTACACCCCCTTTATCGATAAATACTTCAAAGGCGACGCCGACGTGCGGGAATACACTTCGTCGGCGGACGCCATTCTCGATCTGCAATCGGGCCGCATCGATGCGGTGTTCGATGATGTCACCTTCGCCCAGTCGATGCTGGCGCGTAAAGAGAACGCCAATCTGAGCTTCAGCGGTCCGCAGCTGGGCGGACCGGTCTGGGGCGAAGGCGAAGCGATGGGCGTGCGCATGGCCGACAACGATCTCAAAGCCAGACTCGACGAAGCGATTCATGCCGCGCTGGCCGACGGCACGGTGAAAAAGCTGAGCGAAAAGTGGTTTAAAACCGACGTCACCCCGTAAGAGAGGTAGAAGATGATGAGCCTGCTGAGTTTTGGCGCGGACGGCTGGGGCCGACTGATCCTGAGCGCCGCCTGCACCACGCTGCTGCTGTCGCTGGCGGCGCTAATCATCGGCGCCGTGGTCGGCTCCGGCGTGGCGGCCGCCAAGCTCTCCCCCCAGCGCTGGCTGCGCTGGCTGGGCGAAAGCTATTCGGTGGTGTTTCGCGGCATTCCCGAGCTGCTGGTGATCTACCTGTTCTATTTCGGCGGATCCGGCCTGATTACGCTGGTAGGCCAGCTGTTCGGCGCGGACGGCTTTATCGAGGCGCCGCCGTTCCTGATCGGCGCGCTGGCGATCGGGCTCATCTCCGGCTCCTATCAGGGCGAAGTCTATCGCGCGGCGCGCCTGGCGCTGGCCAAAGGCGAAGTAGAAGCGGCGGTGGCGATCGGCATGCCCCGCTGGCGCATCGCGCAGCGCATTCTGCTGCCGCAGGTGGTGCGCTACGCCCTGCCCGGCATGTCGAACGTCTGGCAGATGAGCCTGAAGGATTCGGCGCTGGTCTCGGTGACCGGCATCGTCGAACTGATGCGCGCCAGCCAGGTCGCCGCCGGTTCCACCCGCGATTACTTCACCTTTTACCTGGTCGGCGGCGCCTGCTATCTGGTGCTGACGCTGCTGTCTAATCAGGCGTTTCGTCGGGCGGAGTCGCGCCTCGGACGCGCGTGGCAGAGCCGCACCGCGGCGCAGCATTAAGGAGCAGCAGCATGATTGATTTNGCCTTTCTCTCCGACACCTTTCTTAAGCTGAGCGCCGCCCTGCCGGTGACCCTCGGCCTGTTTATCAGCGCCTTTGTGTGCGGCGGCGTGCTGGCGATCGGCATTCTGGCGCTGCGCATGAGCCGCTGGCGGCTGCTGAGCGGCTTCGCGCGCGGCTACATTCTGGTGTTTCGCGGCTCGCCGCTGATGATCCAGCTCTTCCTTATCTACTACGGGCTTGGGCAGTTCGGCGTGATCCGCCACAGCATCGTCTGGCCGTTCCTGCGCGAGCCGTTTATTTGCGCGGTGCTGGCGCTGTCGCTCTGTACTGCCGCCTATACCGCGGAGATCCTGCGCGGCGCGCTGCTCGCCGTGCCCGCCGGTCAGGTCGAGGCCGGCCTCGCCTGCGGCATGTCGCGCTGGCTGCTGCTGCGCCGCATTATCGCGCCGGTGATGCTGCGCTATGCGCTGCCCGCCTACTCCACCGAGGCGATTCTGCTGGTGAAATCCACCGCGCTGGCCAGCCTCGTCACCGTCTGGGACGTGACGGGCGTGGCGCAGCAAATTATCCAGCGCACCTACCGCACCATGGAGGTGTTTCTCTGCGCCGCCGCGATCTACCTGCTGCTGAATTTTATTATCGTCCAGCTCTACGCGCTGCTGGAACGTCGTCTGACCCCGGTGCATCGCACGGCAAAAAAGCCGTTATCCGCCGTTAAACCGCTTGTCGGAGAGTAATATGCATTCCACATCCCCCGTTACCCTGTCCGCCACGGATATTCATAAATCCTTCGGCGCCATGGAAGTTCTGAAAGGTATTTCGCTGCAGGCGCATAAAGGCGACGTTATTTCGATTCTCGGCGCCAGCGGCTCGGGAAAAAGCACCCTGCTGCGCTGCATTAACCTGCTGGAGACGCCCGACGCCGGCGTGGTCAGCGTCGGCGGCGAAACCATCGAGATGAAGCGCCATGCGCGCGGCCACCAGCTGGCGGCCAATCCCCGGCAGATTGAGCGCCTGCGCTCCCGCCTCGGCATGGTGTTTCAGAGCTTTAATCTCTGGTCGCACATGACGGTGCTGCAAAACGTCATTGAAGGGCCGCACTACGTGCTGAAGCGCGATAAAAAAAGCTGCATCGCCCAGGCGGAGCAGCTGCTGGATCGCGTTGGCCTGCTCAACCGCAAAGATTTCTATCCGGCGCAGCTCTCAGGCGGTCAGCAGCAGCGCGTGGCGATCGCCCGCGCGCTGGCGATGGATCCCGAGGTGATGCTGTTCGACGAGCCAACCTCCGCGCTCGATCCCGAACTGGTGGGCGAAGTGCTGAAAGTGATGCGCAGCCTGGCCGAAGAGGGACGCACCATGCTGGTGGTGACGCACGAAATGGGCTTCGCGCGCAACGTCTCCAACCGCGTGGTGTTTATGCATCAGGGCACCATCGATTGTCAGGGCGAACCCGAGGCGATGTTCGGCCAGCAGGGATCGCCGCGCTTTAAGCAGTTTATCTCCAGCCACCACGGCGCGGGGCAGCCGTCATGACCGTGATCTGGGGCGACGAGCCGCTGCGGTGGCAGGATCTGGTCGCGGTGGCGCGGCACGACGCGGAGTTAAGTTTAAGCGCCAGCGCCTGGCAGCGTATCGCCCAGGGGCGCGCCATTGTCGATGAGATCGTCGCCAGCGGGCAGATCGCCTACGGCGTCAATACCGGCCTCGGCGCGCTGTGCAATATCACGCTGGCGGACGAGCAGCTTAGCCAGCTGTCGCGCAATACCCTGCTGAGTCACGCCTGCGGCGTCGGCCCGCTGCTGACGCGCGAGCAGGCGCGCGCCATCCTGTGCGCGGCGATCGCCAACTACAGCCACGGCAAATCGGGCGTATCGGCCGGGCTGGTGCAGCATATGCTGGCGCTGCTGAATCACCAGATTACGCCGCAGGTGCCGTCGCAGGGATCGGTCGGCTACCTGAGCCATATGGCGCATATCGGTCTGGCGCTGATCGGCGTCGGCGAGGTGGAGTATCAAAACCAGCGCATGCCCGCCGCGCAGGCGCTCGCGCTGGCGGGCCTGGCGCCCTGGCGTCCCGGCGCCAAAGAGGGGCTGAGCCTGGTGAACGGCACGCCCTGCATGACCGGTCTCGCCTGCCTGGCGCTGGACGATGCCGCGCGCCTGCTGAACTGGGCGGACGTCACCGGCGCGATGAGTTTCGAGGCGCTGCGCGGCCAGCTGGCAGCGTTCGACCCGAGGTGCTGGCGCTTAAGGCGAGTCCCGGCATGCAGATCAGCGGCCAGCGGCTGCGTCAGCTGCTGGGCGACAGCCCACTCCTGGCGGCCAGCGTCGGCGTGCGCACGCAGGACGCGCTCAGCCTGCGATCGATGCCGCAGGTGCACGGCGCCAGCCGCGATCAGTTCGCGCACGCCGTGCGCCAGATCGAAACCGAACTCAACGCCTGCACCGACAACCCGCTGGTGCTCGGCACGCCGGACAGCTGGCGCGTGGTGTCGCAGGCCAACCCGCACGGCGAGTCGGTGGCGATGGCGGCGGATCTGCTGGCGATTGCCATGGCGGAGATCGGCAGCATCGCCGAGCGGCGGCTCGACCGGCTGGTTAATCCGCTGGTGAGCGGCCTGCCGCCCTTTCTGGTGGCGCAGCCGGGCGTTAACTCCGGCATGATGATCGCGCAGTATGTGGCGGCGTCGCTCTGCGCGGAGAATCGCCAGCTGGCGCAGCCTGCGGTGCTGGATAACTATGTCACCTCCGGTCTGCAGGAGGATCACCTCAGTCTGGGCACCGGTGCGGCGCTCAAGCTGCTGAAGCTACTGGAAAATGTCTGGCATATACTGGCTATCGAGTATCTGCTCGCCGCCCAGGCGCTCGATTTTCANGGCGANGCGGCGCTCGCCTCGGGCACGCGNCGANCGCTGCACCGCCTGCGGGNAGTNGTAGCCAACTGGCAGCAGGATCGCTGGCTGGCGCCCGATATCGCCCAGGCGGTCGAGGTACTGAAAAGCACGCCAGATTTTAACCAGTCGTAACGCCCTGTCGCGGGCTCTCTACGCCCGGCGGGCATCAACCCGCCGCGGCACGGTCCGCTTTGCCGCTGCGCTTCTCCGACGCGCCTGCCTCCCTCTCGCTTCCCGCCCGCCGCCAGGTCCGCTTTTTACTGCTACCTTTTACAGATAACCCGTTGTTTTTACCGGAGAGAGACTTTGCCATTGCCCCGCTCCAGGAAAACAGAGCGCTTTGTGCTGCTGTTTCTGCTTTTTATCAGCGTTTTTATCGTGACGGCATGCAGCTGGGCGCTCTGGCAGTCGTGGCAGAACCGGCTGCAGGATGTCTCGGTACAGGCGCGCAACCAGTCGCTTTCGCTCTCCCGCCAGGCGCAGGACACCTTTCTGCAGGTCAACATCGCGCTGGATGAGATCGCTCGCCAGGGGGATGAGATATTTAGCCGTCCTGAGGCTTACAGCGGCAGAAACGGCATTCTCGCCGGACTCTCGCTGCCGCTGCCGCAGCTGGCCGGACTCTTTGTTTATGATAAAGAGGGCAACTGGCTGGCCACCTCGCGCGACATGCAGTTTAAGCAGATGAACAACGCCGACCGCGAGTCCTTTATCTGGCACCGCGACCATGCCGATCCGGGCGCGCATATCGGCCACGTCATTCGCAGCCGCAGCGCCGACGAGCTGGTAATCCCGGTTTCTCTGCGNCTCAACGACGCGGCGGGCAATTTTCGCGGCGTGGCGCTCGGCTCGGTAAAAGTCGCTTTTTTCCGCCAGTTTTACGGCTGGTATGAACAGAGCCCGGGNGATCTGCTGGCGCTGATGAACACCGACGGCGTCTTGCTTTACGCCCGCCCTTTTCCCGACAGNATGCTCAACCGCAGCCTCTCTTCCAGCCCGCTGTTTACCCGCCTGCTGAGNCAGTCGCGCATCGGCAGCGCCACCTGGGANAGNCGCCTNGACGGCGANGAGCGTCTNTTCGGCTACGCCCGGCTGGAGCGCTATCCGCTGGTCGTGGCGGTCGGCTATGAAACCCGGGCGATCCGGCACGCCTGGTGGAAGAGCAATATCACCGGCATCGGCGTGAATATCTTCACCTGGCTGCTGGTGCTGCTGTTCGGCTATCTGGTGCTGCGTCAGCTGCGCGCCAACCAGCGCAGCCAGCAGGCGCTGATGCGCTCGCAGGATGAGCTGACGCGCCTCAACGGCACGCTGAGCGATCTGGCGATGCTGGATGGNCTGACCGGGCTGGGCAACCGGCGGCAGTTCGATTTTTATCTGGAGAAGAGCCTGCAGGGCNCCGCCTCGCCCGTCTCGCTGATTATGTTCGATGTGGACTTTTTCAAACGCTACAACGATGAGTATGGTCATATCGCCGGCGATCGCTGTCTGCAGGAAGTGGCGGCGGTGCTCAAACACCTGCCGCTGCGCGGCACCGACCGGGTCACGCGCTACGGCGGCGAAGAGTTCGCCATTATTCTGCCGGGCACCCACGCCCGCGACGCTGAGAATGTCGCTCACCGCGCGCTGGAGGCGATTCGCCGCGCGGCGCTGCCCCATGAGGCGAGCGATCTGCCGGATAAAATCGTCACCCTGAGCGCGGGTATCAGCGCCTCGCCGCCCGGCGACTCGCCTGATTCCCTCAAGCTGGCCGCCGACGAGGCGCTCTATGTGGCGAAAAAAGCGGGACGCAACTGCATTGCCGGAACGGACGGTATCTGCCTGTTATAGCTTTTTCCGGCGCGGCGGCACGGCAATCGCCAGCAGGCCCAGCACGATCAGCAGCACGCCCGCCAGGCCGCTCCAGCGAAACGGCTCGCCGAACGCCGGGATCAGCACCGCTGCCAGCCATACCAGCACGTAGCTCAGGCTCAGCAGCGGATAGAGCCGGTTGAGCGGCAGATGGCGCAGCGCCATCATCCAGCAGAGCATGGAAAGCGCATAGGCGCCCAGTCCGGCTGCAAGCTGCAGCAGCGCTCTGGCGTGGCGCATCCAGTCGAGATTCAGCCACTCTTCGACGGGCGGGAAATCGCGCATCGCGAGACGCAGCGTCAGCTGCGCCAGCGTCACCAGCAGCACCGACCCGATCGCCAGCTTAACGCCCTTCACAGATGACTCCCGATCAGCGCCACGCCCGCCACAATCGCCAGCGTGCCGAGCCACTGCCGCAGGGTGTATCTTTCCTGCCAGATGAGCCGCGCGGCGAGCGCCACCAGCACAAAGTTAATGCTGAGCATCGGATAGGCGACGCTGACCGGCACCCGCCGCAGCACCCAGAGCCAGAGCAGCATCGCGACGCCCAGCAGCAGCAGGCTTAAGCCAATCCACAGCATCAGGCGGCTTTTACCGTGGCGCGCGCCGAGGGTCGCCGCCTGCTTCTGGCAGAGCTGCGCGAGGCAGCTCAGCAGGCTCACCAGCGCAATCAGCAGCAGGCTCATGGTTTTTCGTCATAGCCGTAGTAGAGCAGCCGCCCCTGCCGATATCTCTCGTCCGGCGTCGGCATCGTCGCGTCAGGCGCTTTCTCGCCCGAATTGAGCATGATGATCACCGCCACNCGGCCGTGGCGGCGATGCGCCTGCAGCCAGCCCGCGAAGGCCGCGCCATCGACGTAGCGCGCCNGGGCATCGGGATAGCTCAGGCCATACTGCACTTCGCCTTTGGCGTCGTAGAGGGTGATGTCGCTGCGGCGCAGCGTCCAGGCGATCGCCGAGGCGACGCCCGGATTATCAGCCAGCAGATAGCGGCTGCCCGCCAGCCGCTCGCGCAGCGCGCTGACGAAGCTCAGCGGCTGCTTCGAATCGCGCACCTTCTGCGGAATGGCGTACCCCACCAGCAGCGCCAGCGCCAGCGGACAGAGCGCCGCCAGCTGCCAGCGGTGGTCGCCCGGCCGCAGGCTCAGCCAGCCCGCGATACCCCAGCCGGCAAAGGCCGCCGCCGCCGCCGCCGCGCGCAGCGTCTCGTCGCGCGCGTAGAGCGGATGGCGCGCCACTCCCCAGGGCGCGAGAAACAGCACGACCGCCGCAGTGGCGATCAGGCCGAGCAGCAGATTGATCCCGCCGTTGATGCGGAACACCCTGCCGAGCCGCGCGCCGCCGCTGTGGGCGTAGCGCGCCATCAGCAACGCCAGCGGCGTGAAGCACGGCAGAATATAGGTTGGCAGCTTGCCTTTGGCGATGCTGAAAAACAGCAGCGGCAGCAGCACCCAGCTCAACAGATAGGCGGCGTCGGCATGCTTTCCGCGCTGCCGCCACGCTGCGGCCAGCGCGCCGGGCAGCAGCGCCAGCCAGGGCAGCGAGCCCGCNAGCACCACCGGCAGGTAGTACCAGAACGGCGCTTTGTGCTGGGCATCGGCGTCGGCNAAGCGCTGNATATGCTCCACCCAGAAGAAGTAGTGCCAGAAATCCCCCTCCTGCCGCGCGATCGCCNGCGCCCAGGGGGCGCTAATCACCACCGCCGTCGCGACGGTCAGCGTCCCCCAGCGCAGCAGTTCGCCGAAGCGACGCTGCCAGATGGCCCAGGGCGCGATCGCCAGCACCGGCACCGCCAGCGCCAGAAAGCCCTTGGTCATAAAGCCCATGGCGCAGGCGACGCCGAGCAGCAGATAGCCGCACAGCCGCTGCCGCGTGCCGCTCGCCTGCGCCGCCAGCCAGTAGCTGCACATCGCCGCCACCAGCCACAGCAGCAGAATGGGATCGAGCACCGCATAGGTGCCAATGCCGTATACCAGCAGCGAGGTGAGAAAAATCACGCTGCCGCTGAGCGCGATGGCGCGGCTGGCGAACATCCGCACGCCGAGCCAGTAGAGCAGCAGCGCGCTCAGCGCGGTGCTGAAAATGGCGCCCGCGCGCACGCCGAACAGGGTATGACCGAACAGCAGCTGGCCGATGTTGTTGACCCAGTAGCCGGCGATCGGTTTTTCAAAGTAGCGCAGGCCGAAAAAGTGCGGCACCACCCAGCTGCCGCCCGCCACCATTTCGCGGCTGATCTCGGCGTAACGGGTTTCATCCGGCTGCCACAGGCTGCGGAATTCAACTGGAATCAGGTAATAGAGGGCGAAAAGCGCCAGCAGCAGCGCCGTTTTCGTTCCCGCGCGCATCGGTATCCACATAGAGAAGCGTCCTGTCTTGAGTTAACGCTGGCAGCCCAGCCAGCCTTCGCGCCCGGCGATCTCGCCGCGTACCACTTTGCCCTGCGGCAGCGTCGCGAGATCCTCAGGCAGCAGCTCGCTGAGCGGACAAAAGCGAATGCCCATCCGCTCCGCGCGCGTCAGCAGCTCACGGAAGGCGGGCAGTCCCACGATGCCCTCAACCTCGGCATGAATGGTGTAGACGGGCGATCCGCTGGCGGCCGCTATCTGCTCAAGAATGTAGTCGTTGAACGCCGCCGCGCTCACCTGCTGGCCGACCACTTCATCCCAGGTAGGCAGGGTCACCGGGATTTGCACCGTCGCCGGGCGGCCGTCGGCCAGCAGCGGTATAAAAGGCCCGCTGCCGCGGCAGTCGCTGTTATAGCGGAAGCCGAATGCCTCTTTAGCGGCGATCACGCGCGTATCGGCGCGCCAGCCCGCCACGGCGGAGCAAGTGACAACGTCACCTGTTATTGCCTCCAGCGCCATTTTGCCGCGCGCGAGCTGCTGATTCAGCTTTTCCTGCGGCCAGACGCCCGCCCAGGTTTGCCAGGCGAAGTGATCCCAGGCGTGCAGGCCGATTTCATGGTGCTCCGCCGCTGCGCGCACAATGTCAGCCAGCCCGCGACCGATATCCCGTCCCGGCCAGGCGGTGCCGGCCAGCAGGATGTCCCAGCCGTAGAGCGACGCCGCGCGCGAGCGCAGCATCTTCCACAGAAAGCGCGGCTTCATCAGACGCCACAGGTGGCGTCCCATGTTGTCCGGCCCGACGCTGAAAAAGAAGCTCGCCTGCAGCTGATGCAGGCTGAACTGCTCCA
>Ga0058694_1001237_pt1 | contig 10304 bp, 9 predicted proteins | sample AgamicOrSfrz_FD_55041 | JGI IMG/M metagenome (GOLD analysis project Ga0058694, IMG submission 55041) | Agave microbial communities from Guanajuato, Mexico - Or.Sf.rz | ecosystem: Host-associated > Plants > Phyllosphere > Phylloplane/Leaf | place: Guanajuato, Mexico | collected 2012-05-30 | reverse complement strand
GCGAAAGGAATTTGCGTGACCGGCCACTTCGACAGCAACGGAGACGGCGCGCTGCTCTCACGTGCCAGCGTGTTTGCGAAGGGGCGTTATGCGGTTGTCGGACGCTTGTCGATACCCGGCGGCGATCCCGGCGAGGACGACGCCGCGGCCACGGTGCGCAGCCTCGCGCTGCGCATGGCGCTGCCGCGCGGCGAGGAGTGGCGTCTTGCGATGAACTCCACGCCTGTCTTCCCGGTGCGCACACCTCAGGCGTTGCTCGATCAGTTGCAAGCGGATGCGCGCGATCCGCGCACGGGCCGCCGCGATCCGGCGAAGATGCAGGCGTTCCTCGACAGTCATCCCGAGGCACGCGCGTTCAGGCGTTTTATCGAGCAGCATCCGCCGTCGTCGGGCTACGACAATGCCACGTACTACGGCATCAGCGCGTTCCAGACTATCGACGCGCACGGTATTCGTCGCTTCGTTCGGTGGGAAGTGGTGCCGGACAAGCCTTATCGTGCCGTCGATGCCGGCGATCTGCGCGATCCGGATTTTCTGTTCTACGATCTGTCGAAAAGTCTGCGCAAGGGGCCGTTGCGCTGGCATCTGTTTATGAACGTCGCCATGCCCGGCGACACGACCGACGACTCCACCCGGCAATGGGTGAGTTCGCCGCGCCGGCCGAGAATCGACGCCGGCACGCTCGTGATAGATCGCGCGCAAACGCAGATCGACGGTGCGTGCCGCGATCTTGCTTTCGATCCAACGGTTTTGCCGGACGGCATTGCGCCTTCCGCCGATCCGCTGCTTGCCGCACGATCCGCCGCCTATGCCGTGTCCCTGCAGCGCCGCACGAGTGAAGAAGCGGCGGCGCGGGCCCGCGCACATTGACGCGCGCACTGCCTCGGGTGGGAACGCACCGCCAGTACGGTTATCATGGAAGCCTTCGGCAGCACGGGCGTTCGTGCCCGCCGTGACGCCACTCACTCATTCACACAGCCCTTTCTCTCCTTAGCCTATCGTCCAATGAAGCCCGACGACAGCCAACTGATCGCGTATGCCGACGGCGAACTCAGTGCTCGCGAAGCGGCATCGGTCGAGAGCGCGCTCGCGCAATCCGCCGATCTGAGAGAGAGCGTGGCGTTGCTGCGAGCGTCGCGGCTTCCTTATCGCGAAGCGTTCGCGGCGCAGAAATTGCCGCCGCTGCCTGACGAACTCCGGCGCCGGATCGAGTCGATGGCGCAGGCCGCGGGGCCGCAGGCATCGAGCCATCGCGCGCCGCAAGCACAGCGTTCGCAGCGCCGCGTGTGGCTTGCCGCCGCTTTCATTGCGGGCGCTTTTTGCGCGGGCCTCGTGCAGCATCTTGGCGGATGGCCCGGCGCGTCCGGCAATCGCGGAGTCTCCACGGCGGCCGTCCAGACGCGCTCGTGGATCAGCGTCGCGGTCGACTATCAGCGCATGTACACGCGCGAGACGGTCGCCAGTATCGTTCCCGATGGCGCCGCTGCCGCCCGCACTGTCGATGCGATTCGCAAGGTCGACGGCATCCGCTTGCGCATGCCCGATCTGCAGGCGGCGGGGCTATCGTTCAAGGCGGTGGAGCGGTTGCGCTATAACGGCAAGCCGCTCGTCCAGATGGTGTATCTCCCCGAGCGTGGCATGCCGGTGGCGCTGTGCGTGATGAAGGATTCGCGCCCTGACGAGTCCATCGCCCAGCGCGAGATGGACGGTATGAACGTCGTTTCGTGGCGGCAGAACGAACTGTCCTATGCGCTGATCGGCAAGCCCGATTCCGCCGACTCCGCCGATTTGCCGGCCATCGCCCGGCAGATATCGAACGGCAATGTCGACGATATGTTCTCCGGGCTCGACGCATCGTCGCAGCACGGGCGTGGCACGCGGCCATTCATCCAGGCACGAACGGGCTGAGTTGAGCCGCCGCGGCGAACATCCGCGTGAATTGATCCAGCGCGGGCAGCGTGTCGCGTCCGCTGCGCGTGATCCGGTAGAACGAAAATTCCACCTCTGGCCGGATCACGTCGATGCGCACCTGATAGTGCCGGCAGATGTGTTCGCAGAACGACGGCATGATCGCAACGCCCAGTCCTTCGTGAGCCATCGCGACCGCGGTCTGCAAATGACCGACAACCGTACGCCGGCCCGCCGTCACTTCTTCTTTCGACAACGACGCTTCGATCAGACGCTGCAACGGGTTCTCCTTCGGCAGGGTAATGAGCGGCAACCCTTCGAGCGCGCGCCATTGCACTCCGTCGCGCGGCACCTTGCCGATGCCATGCGCTCCTTCCACGGGCGACGAGACCACGACGAGCCGCGTCGGAAAGATAGGCACGCGGTCTATCCCGGACAACTGCGAGAAGAAGATGCCGTACGCCGCATCGAGATCGCCGTCCTCGACCATCTTCAGAAGCTCGCCGGGAGGACGGTCGACGAGTTCGATCTGCGCTTGCGGACTCGTCTCGGCGAAACGCGCAAGCACTTGCGGCATCAGACTCGCGGCGATCATCGGCGTGCAGCCGAGCAGCAGCGACGCCTGCTTCTGCCGGCCGAGTTCGTTGAGTTCGACGACGGATTTTTCAAGCGTGTCGACGATCTTCATCGCCGTTGGATAGAACAGGTGACCCGCCTCCGTGAGCGCAACCGTGCGCGTGGTGCGTTCGAACAGCCGGCAATCGAGCTGGGTCTCGAGCTCGCGGATGATCGCGCTCAGCGCCGCCTGACTCAGATGCAAGCTCTGCGCGGTCTTCGTGAAGCTCGACGCGTTCGCCACGCCGAGAAAGACCTTCAGTTGTTTCAGGGACAGATTCATGCGGCGGTCCTGTGGGAAGGGCACGAGAGGGCTGCCGGGATTCTATCGCCGCGCTCGGGTATCCGCGACCGGGACAACACCCGATCGCCCCTTACATGTCCATGACGATGCGACGGCNCCGTTGCGCCGCNCCNGTCATGCAAACGCGTATCGCCCNTCCTCGTCGCGGACGATGGCGCGGGTTGCCGCCGTGTCTTCGAGCCAGCGCACGATCTCGCGGCCATCGCGCGTTCCTGTCGCGGACATGAGTTCGGTGAAACGCTTCGGACCGTGCTCGAGTGCGGCTTGCAGCGAATCGAAACGCGCGCCCGTCAGAACCGGCGGCGTGGGAACGCGATGTTCGAGATCGCGCTGTTCGCCGGGGCGCAAGAGCGGCAGCGTCAGGTCGAAGCCGAGTTTGGCGGTGACCGTTGCGCCGGCGAGCGACGGGTCCAGCGGCATCGCGCGCATGCCGCCATGCATCACCATATCGCGGTCCGCCTGGAAGCGCGTGGCGAGCGCCCAGTCCATCTGCTCGTCCGAGAAGATATCGATGTCGGGGTCGACCACGAAAACATGCTTGACGTTGGCAAGCGACGCGAACACGGCCGCGATCGCGTTGCGCGCTTCGCCAGGCACACGCTGTTGCATCGCGACCCGCACGTTGAACATGCCGCCCGTCGCGGGACTCGCGTACACCGCCCTGATCTCGCGCACGGCCGTTTCCAGCGCGCGCCATACGGTGACTTCGGTGCGCAGCGCGGCCAGTTGCGCGGTATCGGTGCGCGCCATCGTGCGGCCGCCGATCGTGCAGGTCTGGAACACAGCGTCTTTGCGATGCGTGATCGCAGTCAGATGAAACACCGGGTTGGTCTTGATGCCGCCGTAATAGCCGAGGAATTCGCCATACGGTCCTTCGGGCTCCGCGTGGCCGCGCTCGTCGAGATAGCCTTCGAGAATGAACTCCGCGTCGGCCGGCACCAGCAGATCGCTGGTGACGCATTTGACGACGCCCATCGGCGCGCCGCGCAACGCGCAACCAGCTCGAGTTCGTCGGCGGGAATGCGCATCGTTGCACCAACGTGATCGATGGGGTGCGTGCCGACGGCGAAAGCGATCGGCAGCCGCTCGCCGCGCTTCGAATGTGCGAGCGAGATCGCGCGCAGATCGGACGGCGCCACGAGATCGATTCCGGCGGTGCGGCGCCCGCGCAGCATCAGCCGGCGAATGCCGACGTTGGTCCAGCCCGTGTCGGGGTCGACCGCGAAGTCGATAGACGCCGAGATATACGGCGCGCCGTCCAGATCGTGTTGCAGATGAACGGGCAGCGCCGTGAAATCGCAAGCGTCGCCGGTCAGGACCACTTGCTGAACGGGTGCCTGTGCGCGGCTCACTTCGACGAGCTTGCCCTTCGTGCGCAAACGGTCGCGCACGACTTCGAGCAACTGGCCGGGTGTCGTGTCGAACGCTTTGGCAAGGCGCGAGCGGCTCGCCGCCACGCTGCCCGCGAGCGGCACGCTGCCGCCCGCCGGTTGCGCGAACCAGACGGCGCGCGGATTGCCTTCCATGATCGCGGCGATATCGGCCAGATCGACGGGCTCGCTGCGTCTATCGAGTTCCGTTTCGTCGAGCGAGTCGAGAAAGCGGCGCAGCCGGAAACGCTCCAGGTCGGGCAGTTCCGCGCCTTGCGCGGTGGAAGCGATGGTGGTCTTCGGTCTCAATGTCGTGTCCTTGTGCGAGGGGCGGCGCGCGGCCCTCAGAAGCGGGCTGACAGCGCTGTGGCTGCAAGATGGGCGGCAAAGCCGCTCGAAGCCGCGGCGGGCATCTCCGGAGCGAGATGCAGGAACTGCTTGACGGCGCGCAGCGTGACGGCGCTGCAGCCGAGCAGCGTTTCGGTGAGCGCCCCGGCTTCGGCGTCGAGCGAGGCGGATGCAACGACGCGGCTCACGAGCCCCGCCGCCAGCGCTTCGTGCGCGGAGAGCCGCGCGCGGCTCAGCACCATGTGTGCAACTGTCTTGACTGGAACGCGTCCGATCAGCGCCGACATGACGAGCGTCGGCGGAATGTCGCGCTCCATCTCGGGGATCTGGAACACGGCGTCGTCGGCGGCAAGCGCGACATCGCAAACGCCCGCGAGCGCGCAGCCCACGCCGATCGCCTCGCCGCGCACGACGCACAGCACCGGCACACGCACCGCCTTCAGCGCATCGTAGAGCGCGAGCGGCGGCGCGGCGACGACGCGGCGCAGCGTTTCCGCCGACGGCTTCGCGCCTGCCGGCGGCATCGGCGACTGGCGTCCTTTGCAGAAGTCCTTGCCGCTCGTGACAATGCGCACGAGCTTGGTGTCGTCGTCGATCGTGGTCAGGGCGGCGATGATCGCATCGCTCATCGCCTGGTCGATCAGGTTGCCGTTCTCAGGACGGTCGAGCACGACTTCGAGCAACGCGCCCTCACGGCGGATAGTCACGGATTCAGTCGACATGAGCGCCTCCTTGCGCGCGGTGTATGTATTCCCAGATCACCCTGGGCGTGGCCGGCATCGCGAGTTCGTCGCTGCCGTAGTCGCGCAGCGCGTCGGCCAGCGCGTTGAANATGGTGGCCGTAGCCGGCGTGATGCCGCTTTCTCCACCGCCTTTCACNCGCANCGGATTGCCCTGCGTCGGATCTTCCGTCAGCTCCACGTTGAGCGGCGGAATCACGCCGGCGCGCGGCACGCCGTAGTCCATGTAGGAGCCGGTCAGCACCTGGCCGGTTTGGCGATCCATGTAGAAGCCTTCCGAGAGCGCCTGGCCGATTCCCTGCGCGAGGCCGCCATGCACCTGGCCTTCGACGATCAGCGGATTGATCGGCTGCCCCACGTCGTCCACCGACGTGTAGTTCACCAGCTCGACCGCGCCGGTGTCGGGGTCCACTTCGAGTTCGCAGACGGCCGCGCCGGTCGGATGGGCGGGCACGCGCGTGCTGACTTCCGCGTGGGCGTGCAGCTTTTTCGCCGATGGGTCGCCTGGCAGGCCGTCTTTCGCCACATGCTGCGCGATCCCGGCAAGGCTCACTCGACGGCCGCTCGCGGGCGCGGTGAATTGCGCGTCGGCGAATTCGACGCTCGCTGCGTCCACATCGAGCAAGACCGCGGCGACGCGCTTGCCGGCCGCAATGATCTGTTGCGCGGTATCCACGAGCAGCATGCCGCCGAGCCGCATNGTGCGNTCCGAGTGACTGCCGCCGCCGACGCTCACGAACGCGGTATCGCCCGTGCGCAGCTTGACGGCTTCCATCGGCACGCCGAGATGATGCGCGACCACCTGCGCGAACGTGGTTTCGTGTCCCTGGCCGGTCGACTGCGTGCCCGACACGATATCGATGCCGCCGTCGGCGCGCACCGTCAATTCGATGCGCTCACGNGGCGCGCCCACCGGCGATTCGATGTAGTTCGCAAGGCCGATGCCGCGCAGCCGTCCCTGNGNGCGCGACTGCTCGCGGCGCTCCGCGAAGCTGTCCCATTGCGCGAGCGTCAGCGCGCGCGCCATGTTGCGCGCNAAATCGCCGCTGTCGTACGTGAGACCCATCGGGCTGCGATACGGAAGCCTGTCTCGCGGCACCAGATTGCGNCGGCGAATTTCCGCGCGATCNATACCTAAGCCGGCNGCNGCAAGATCGAGCATACGTTCGATCACATGCGTCGCTTCGGGGCGGCCCGCGCCGCGATACGGCGCCGTGGGCACGGTGTTGGTCAGGACCGCGCTCACATGCACGGCGGCCACCGGTACGTCGTAGACGGTCGTCATGATGCGCGTGCCGTTCGACATCGGCACATACGAGACCGTGTGGGCGCCGACGTTGCCGATCCACTCGTTGTCGATGGCAAGCATGCGGCCGTCTTTNGAGAAACCGATTGTCGAGCGGATGATCGCGTCGCGCCCCTGGTAGTCCGANAGAAACGCTTCGCTGCGATCGCTCGTCCATTTGACCGGNCGTCCGATGCGGCGCGCGGCCCATACGACGGCAAGCTGTTCGACATAGATGAACGAGCGNGGCCCGAAGCCGCCACCNGTATCCGGGCANANCACGCGCACGTTCGCCGGCGGCACTTTCAGCGCCGCGGCGAGGCAAAGCTGCTGGCGCACCGCGCCCTGACTGCCGGAGATCAGCGTGTAGACGCCGGTTGCCGCGTCGTACGCGCCGATCGCGCTGCGCGGCTCCATCTGGCAATTGACGAGCCGGCTGTGATGAAACTCGCGGCGCACGACATGATCCGCTTTGGCGATGATCGCGCGCGCGGCGTCACGATCGCCGATCTGGGTCTGAAAGCACAGGTTGCCCGGCGCGCCATCCCAGAGTTGCGGCGCACCGTCCCGCATCGCGTCGTTGCCGTTGATCACGGCGTCGAGCACGTCGTAGTCCACATCGATCAGCTCGGTCGCGTTGCGCGCCTGCAGCGGCGTCTGCGCGATCACCATCGCGATCGCTTCGCCCACATGACGCACCCGGTCGACCGGCAACGGGAGATGGGGCTGATTGAAGATCGAGCCGGTCAGCGACGTGAGGAAAGCCTTCTTCGTCGCGTCGATGGCATCGACGGGATTCGGCACATGGTCCACCCCCTTGAAGCCGTCGTCGAGATAATCCTGACCCACCAGTACCGCGATCACGCCGGGCGCTTCGCGGGCGGCGGCGATGTCGATCGAACGCAGCACGGCGTGCGCATGGGGCGAGCGCAGAAACGCCGCATGCAACTGTGCGTCGACGTGAATGTCGTCCGTGTACTGGCCGTTGCCGGTGACGAAGCGCTGGTCTTCGACGCGAGGTATCGGTTTGCCGATCATGACGTGTGAGCCTCCGTCCTGGCGAACGGCGCATCCGGATACATTTCGCGAGCCGCGTGGCGAACGGCCTCGATGATGTTCACATAGCCCGTGCAGCGGCAGATGTTGCCCTCCAGCGCATGAGCGATGCTCGCCTGGTCGAGCGCCGGCTCTTGGCGCAGATAGAAGGCGCTTGCCATGATCATGCCCGGCGTGCAGAAGCCGCATTGCAGACCGTGGCACTGAACGAAAGCAGCCTGCACCGGGTGCAGCTTGCCGCCGCACGTTGCGTTGAGACCTTCGACCGTGACGACCTGGCCGCCGCTCGCCTGCGCGGCCAGCACGGTGCACGACTTGACGGCCTGACCGTCGAGAAGCACGGTGCACGCGCCGCACTGGCTCGTATCGCAACCCACGTGCGTGCCCGTGAGGCGCAATTGCTCGCGCAGGAATTCGACCAGCAGCGTGTTGTCGGGCACGTCGCGCGCGACGTCCGCGCCGTTCACCTGCAATTGGACATCAACCATGATTCACCTGTGTTTCCGGTTCTTGCGTTCATTGCGCGGCCTGGCTCGCTGCGCTCAGCGTCGCGTTGAAGCGTTTGAAGAATTCGGCGGCGAGCTTGTTCGCCACGGACGTAACAAGCCGCGAGCCGATCTGCGCGAGCTTGCCGCCGACCTGCGCGTCGGCCACGTAGGTGAGCAGCGTGCCGTCTTCGGCATCGGCGAGCGTCACGGTCGCGGTCATCTTGCCGAAGCCCGCGATACCGCCTTCGCCCTGGCCTACGATCCGGTAGCCGCTCGGCGCATCGCGATCCGACAGTTCGAGCGTGCCCTTGAAGCGCGCCTTGACGGGCCCGACCGACGCCACCACCACCGCCTTGTAGCGGTCTTCGCTNTCGGCCTCGAACGATTCGCAACCAGGTATGCATTCCTGCAGCACGGCTGCGTCGTTGAGTCCTTGCCAGACCTGTTCGCGCGATGCCGCGATGGTTTGCGATCCAGTAAATTCCATTCTTGTCTCCTCGATGAGCGTCCGCTGTGACGACGCAGTTACGACGCGGTTACGACGCAAGCAGCGCCTGCAGTGCGCGGCGGGTATAGGTTTCGATCAGATGAGCGCGATACGGCGCGGACGCGTTGTCGTCGTCGGGGAGCGTATNGCGGTCGATGCANAGCGACGCGAGCGCCGCGTGCGAANGGTCCTGCTGCAAGGCGTTTTCCGCATCGAACCAGCGGAACACCGACGCGCCCGCGCCCGTCACGGCGACGCGGATCGTATCGTCGTACTGGGCGATGAATACGCCGGCCACCGCGTAGCCGGACGCGGGATGCCGGTACTTGGCGTAGGCCGCGCGCAGCGGAATCGCAAATTCGATTGCGGTCACGAGTTCGTCCGGGCGCAGCGCGGTCTCGAAGGTATCCACGAAGAATTCGTCGGCGGGAATGCGCCGTTGCGACGACGTGACGACGTGCGCGTTCAGACCGAGCACGGCGGCGGGGTAGTCGGCGGCCGGATCGTTGTTGGCGACCGAGCCGCCCAGCGTGCCGCGGTTGCGCACCTGCGGATCGGCGATCACGCCAGCCAGGCTGGCAAGCGCCGGAATCGCGCCGCGCACGACGCTCGACGCCGCAACCTCGGCGTGTTTGCTCAGCGCGCCAATGCGTAAAATGCCGCCGTGCACTTCAATGCCACGCAGCGCGTCGATGCGCGTGAGATCGATCAGATGCGAGGGCGCGGCGAGGCGCTGCTTGAGGGTGGGAATCAGCGTCATGCCGCCCGACAGCGGCCGCGCTTCTTCATGCTCGCGCAGCCAGCCGACGGCTTCGTCAAGCGATGCGGCGCGCAGATAGGTGGTCTCGTACATGGTGTCTCCTGCATCGCGCCGGTTGTGTTGGCGCGCGTGCCTGACTGCTTAGCGCGGTCCGTTAAGGCTCCGAGAGCCAGTTTTCGAGTGCGGTCGCCAGCGCCACCGGCACTTCGTTCATTGCGTAATGCCCTGCATTGGTCAAGGTTTCCACGGCGGCATTCGGATACCACGTCAGCCACGTGCGCGCCGTCAGCTCCGCCGTGATGGCCGGGTCGTGTTCGCCCACGAAGAGTTTCACCGGCGTGGGATTGCCTTGCACCTGTGCGGCAAAGTCGCCGGTGGCCCAATGCGGCAGATAGGCCGCGAAAGCCTCGCGGCGCGATTCGCGCGCCGATTGCTGGGCGAGGTGCGCGCTCCATCGTGCGGCGAGCCGGCTGCCCGTCGAAAAGTGGATGATGCCCGCGCGCCTCGTCACGTCGCCGATTGCAGCGGCAAACATCGCGAGACGCGTGTCGTCCATGCGCGAGCCGCACGCGGGAACGGCCGACACCCCCGCCATCTTCACGATGCGCCTGGGCGCCGCCAGCATCGCCCGCTGCATCGCCATGCCGCCCATCGAGTGGCCGATCAGGCTGAAGCGCTGCCAGCCAAGATGGTCCGCGAGCGCAAGTACGTCGCTTGCCACTTCGTCGAAGGTGAATTCGCCGTCTTTGTCGCGCGAAAGCCCGTAGCCGCGATAGTCGAAGAACGCGTAGCTGAAGCGCTCGGGATCGAGTGCGGGCGTGAGCGCGTTCCAGTCGGCCGAACTGCCGAACCAGCCGTTCAGCGCGATGACTTTATGCGGGCCGCCGCCGAACTGCGCGAAGCCGTTGAGCGTCGTCATGGTTCAGTGTTCTCCGTGCGGCAG
>Ga0058694_1001233_pt1 | contig 10316 bp, 3 predicted proteins | sample AgamicOrSfrz_FD_55041 | JGI IMG/M metagenome (GOLD analysis project Ga0058694, IMG submission 55041) | Agave microbial communities from Guanajuato, Mexico - Or.Sf.rz | ecosystem: Host-associated > Plants > Phyllosphere > Phylloplane/Leaf | place: Guanajuato, Mexico | collected 2012-05-30 | reverse complement strand
CATCATGATGTCGATCATCGGAATGATCTCGATGCGCGCCTTCTCTTCCGCGCCCAGGTAATGGCTGCGATGGTTACGCATGATCCTTCTCCTTGGAAGCGGATGTTCAGGCGGCGAACCGCGACACGAGCAGCGACTTGATCAGATCGAACTGATTGACCGTCATCCGGATACGCTTGTTGAAGTAGTTCAGGAAGATCACGCAGATAATGGCGATCGTCAGGCCGCACGCGGTAGCCGTGAGCGCGTGGCCGATGCCGCCCGTCACGCCGTTCGGATTCGCGGTGCCGCTCGTGCCGAGCACGTTGAACGACTCGACCATGCCGATGATCGTGCCGAGCAGGCCGAGCAGCGGCCCGAGCGTCACCGCCGTGTCGAGAATCCACAGATTGCGGTCGAGGCGCGGCATCTGGAACATGATGGTTTCCTCCAGTTCGCGCTCCACCACCGCTTCGGGTTTGCCTTGCACCTTCAGCGCACTTTTGACCAGTTCGCCCTGCACGGTTGCTTTGTAGTGCTCGGCGACTTTCTGTGCGTCGGACAGATTGGCCGGCTCGACCATCTTCAGATCATGTTCGAGCGTCTTGCCCGCCTTGACCGCTCGCGAGAAGAACATGAAGCGCTCGACGATGATCGAGATGCCCAGCAGGAAGATGAAGGCCAGAACGGGAATCAGGCCCATCGATTGAACTGAATAGTTGATAAGGGTATTGAGCACGGGGAACTCCAGTTGCGTCTCTAACAAAGTTGGGCCGCTTCGGTCCCGAAGACGGGAGCCGAAGCAGCCGACCGACTAAACAGACTGCTTTTCGAAAACAGACATCGAGGACTAGAAGCGGTACGTCGCGCCGACCTGGAAGAAGCGGCCGATGTTGGTGTAAAGCGACTGGTCGTAGCCGGTGATATCCGGTGTGGCCTGCCACTCGACGTCGAACGGCGGCTTGCGATCGAAGATGTTGTTGATGCCGCCGTAGATGGTCCAGTGCTTGAAGCCGCGATACGTGGCCATCAGGTTGAACTGGCTGTACGACGCCACCGACAACGTGCCGCCGTCGCCGAATTCGGACGCCACCGCATTCGTGTAAGGGCCCGTGTACTGCCACGTGAGCGTGGTCGTGAACTTGCGATAGTCCCAGCTCAGGCTCGTGTTGCCCTTCCAGCGCGGGTTGCTCGCGCCGAACGGTTGCAGCAGCGCAAGGTTGTTACCCGCGAAGTCCTGCGTCGGTGCGCCGGGGCTGTTCAGCTTGAAGTGCCACACATAGGCCCAGTCGCCGGCGAGCGTGAACGTGCCGTACTTCGTGCCGACCGACTTGCGGAAGTTCATGTCGAAGCCGTCGGTGTCGAGCGAGCCGAGATTGACGAACTGTTCCTTGATGTAGGCGACCGTGCCGTCCGCATTGCGAATCACCGTCGACGGGTCGTTCGCGTTCATCACCGCATTCGGATCGTTGGTGCCGATCACGCCGTCGATGTGAATCTTGTAGAACGCTGCGCCGATATCGGTCGACGAATCCGGCGAGAGCTGGAAGCCGATGTTGTAGTTCTTCGTATGCTCGGGCTGCAGGTTCGGATTGCCATTGACCTGTTCAGTCGTAAAGCGCTTGGTCGACGAACCGCTCGGATCGTTCGGATCGACCAGGTTCTGGTGCGCAAGATAGGTTGCCTGCGAGTTTTCGACGAGCGTCGGCGCACGGAAACCGCGGCTATACGACGCAAATGCCGTGAGCGCCTGCACCGGCTGGAAGCGCAGCGCAAAGCTCGGCGAGAACGCGCCGCCGAAGTCGCTGTAGTGGTCGTAACGGCCCGCCTGCGTGAACGTCAGATTGCGGATGATCGGAATGTCGACCTGGTAGTAGACAGCGGCCACGTTGCGCTCGCCGTCGACCGTCTGCACGTTGGCCGGCGCGGTGATGCCCTGCACAGTGTACGTGCGCGAATTGATCAGCGAACTCTCGTGGCGGAATTCCGTACCGAAGCCGACGCCGACCGGGCCGCCCGGCAGATTGAACAGATTGCCGGTCGAGGTTTTCGCCGTCACGCTGTCGAGCTTCGAGATAGCCTGTTCGTAGTCGTTCTGGAACACGCCGTTCAGCCCGTTAGGCGTGGCCGACGGATTCGCGAAGTCGTACACGCCGTTCTGCAGAATGTTCTCGACACCCGCCACGTTCAACATGTTTCTGTAGGTCGTGTCCACGGTGCTTTGCGAATGACCGTAGTCCGCAGACCAGTCCCAGTCGCCGAACTTCTGCGTGGTGAACGAGCCCTTCACGCCGGTCATCGCGCGCCAGAAGGTGGAGACCGTATCCGCTGAAATAGTGTTGGGGAACGTGTAGTTGATCTGCGCCGGTGCGCCGAACGGGTTGTACGGATTGGTCCCCGGAACGGTGCGCGACAGCGGCAGCGCGGAACCGGTGGCCGGATTGTAGGCGTTGGTTATGCTTGAAAGTGCCGCGGGGCCTTCGTTCTGCACGGTTTCGTTGCGGCTCACCCATAGGTCCGCGTAGGCCTGCACGTCGTCATTGATCTTGAAGGTGCCGCGCACCTTCGCGTTCAAACGCGTTGTAGACGGAACCAGCGAGGTCGTGCTCGCGGGATTCGATTTACACTCCGCGCCGCCGTCCGCCGACACGCTGCCGGGAGGGCATGGGTTGAGCGCGGTCTTGGTGCCGTCAGGAGCCGTCCAGTACGACTGCTGGTTCGGCCCGAGCGGGCCTGCAAGGCCGCCGGGGAACTGGCTGAAGTCCTGGTTGGCCGTCATCGAACGATCGGCGAGCGAGGAACCGGTGTCGCGGTAATAGCTCGCCGCAGCCGTTACGTTGAAGCGGTCGGAATTCAGATCGCCGAAGCCGCCGAGCACGCCGAAGTTGCCCTGCGCGTCGCCCGGATGCTGCGCCTTGCCCAGTTGGCCGTCGAACTGCAAGCCCTGGAAGTTCTTCTTCGTGATGATGTTGACCACGCCGGCAATCGCGTCCGAGCCGTACACCGACACGGCGCCCGTCTTCACGATGTCGATGTGATCCACCATATTGAGCGGGATCGAGTTGACGTCGAAGAACGTGTCGGTGAAGTTCACCGCCTTGCCGTAATTGGCGACGCGCTGTCCGTCCACCAGAACCAGCGTGTACTTTTCGCTCAGGCCGCGCAACGCGATGCCGCCACCGCCTTGCGCCGAGCTGTTCATGGTCGTTTGGCCCCAACTGCTGCCCGAGTTGGCGGACGTGCCGCGCAGAAAATCAGCCACGGTCGTGTAACCGCTTTGCTCGATTTCCTTCGGCGTGATGGTTTGCACCTCGGTATTGCCGACCTTATCCGACGTGCGGATCAGCGAGCCGGTAACTTCCACGCGCTGCATCTTCGTTACGTTGCCCGAGTCCGTCGCTGTCGGAGTGGCTTCCGACGTCGTAGTGGCCGCGGTATTGCCGGTCGTCGCCGGCTGGCTTTGTGCAAACGCCGGTGCGGCCATAGCCGCCGACAAGGCGAGTTCTGCCCAAAGCATCCTTTTGATGGCCAACGCCAATGCCCTTTGTTTCATTTTCCCCTTCTCACTTGTCAGTAAGACCACACCTGTTGTGCAAAGAAAAGCCTTATGAACTTCCCTGCCCTTTTTACGACGACGGCGCACCACGCTTTACCGAATATGCCCAGCATTAGTGCAAATAAGTCCAAAACGATTAAATTGCGTTTAATCCAATCACTTTGCGAAAGGCGATACGAATCCAATTCAATCGATTGAATTGGACTACTAATTTACTAACAGAAATGAAAGCTTTTCTATTTCGTGCAATGTTCATGTCGAGGTGAACCAGTCCGCTTTCACGGGGCGCCATTTTCGGCGCGGCTCGGCACATTCACCGAGACACAAACATTTTGGATGCCTAACTTTTCATCAACCCGCCAGCGTTCTGCCGAGGGCACTTCCGGTGCGAGCTTGCTTCTGCCCAGCTGATCTGTCAGTGAGTTGAAAGATTCACTGACTGGGGAACACTATTGCCACAGAACCGCCTGCGCGCAAGGCTCAGCTCAAATTGCGCTGCATGTCATGCGGTGGCAGAAACATAGCAAGTCAGAATCACGTAGTCAAAATTTGTTTGATATAAGCAAATATNGTTTCGCGCACCACACCCACTGCTCGTCCGGCNGCTATGTCGCANAGCTGGACNACGCCTCAGACGGTCGTGGCAAGCGATTACNAATTTCCAGCGCGAGCGGAAGCGGCGGCCGAATTACGGACGCGTGGCTTTCAAACAGGCTGGAAAAGCGTNAAGAAGAGCCCGGTGCGCGTGTCCCGCCAACGCACCAAGCGTTATGAAACACTCAATGGACAGGGACAATAACAAATCAAAATCGGTCGTCAAACTTTTTTTGATGGCATTGTTTCAATCTGGCACTGCCCGGCCTTTAGACGGGACGTTCTAAAGTTTTTCGAATTTGCTCGTGTGCCAACCCGGCTTGCGATATACGACGACGTGACAGTGCACTAAACAAAACATTGTCTCGAACTAAACATGCTCTAGTGGAATGGAAAGGGCCCGCATCGCCTGGTCGGCAATGCGGGCCCTCTCTTTTGCTACGCGACTCGAAGTTTCCGCTACCCGTTGGTGCCTTCGCCCGCTTCGACTTGCGCAGCGCGAGCGCCGCCATGTGCAGTACGGTCGAGCACAGGCTTCAACGCTGCGCCGGTGTGGCTCGCGCGAACCTGCACGATTCCTTCGGGGTCCGTAGCAGCGACGACTGTCCCGCCACCCACACCGCCTTCGGGACCGAGGTCGATGATCCAGTCTGCCTCGGCGATCACATCGAGGTCATGCTCGATCACCACGACGCTATGGCCGCCGTCAGCGAGACGATGCAGCACGCGAATCAACTTGGCGACGTCGGCCATATGCAGGCCAACCGTCGGCTCGTCGAGCACATACAACGTATGCGGCGGTTTGACCGCGCCGCGTAATGTCGTCGCGCACCTTGCTCAACTCCGTGACGAGTTTGATGCGCTGCGCCTCGCCGCCCGACAAGGTAGGCGATGGCTGACCGAGCGTGAGGTAACCGAGCCCCACGTCTTTCATCAACTGCAGAGGATGGGCAATGTTCGAGATCGGCGCAAAGAACTCGACAGCCTCGTCGATTTCCATGGTGAGCACGTCGCCGATATTCTTGCCCCGCCATGTCACTGCGAGCGTTTCCGGGTTGAAGCGCTGCCCGTGGCAGACATCGCACGGCACTTTCACATCCGGCAGGAAGCTCATGCCGATGGTGCGCACGCCTTGCCCTTCACAAGCCGGGCAGCGGCCCTCGCCTGTGTTGAACGAGAAGCGCGACGCCGTGTAGCCCCGCGCGCGAGCTTCGAGCGTGCCGGCAAACAGCTTGCGAATTGCGTCCCACACGCCGATGTACGTTGCGGGACACGAGCGCGGCGTCTTGCCGATTGGCGTCTGATCGACTTCCAGCACGCGGTCGATGCTTTCCCAACCCGTAATCGAGTCGCAGCCCTGCCACGCATGCGTGACGTTCAGCGGAGCACGCGGCGCGGTGCGCGCGAGCACGCTCGAACGGCGGTTCGCGGCGGGCTTCTCTTCTGCCGCCGCTCGCGCCCGACGCGTAGCCGGCGACGACAACACCGAGCGCCCAACTGCGTCGAGCAGGTTCGCCATGAGCACGTCACGCGCAAGCGTGGACTTGCCCGAGCCGCTGACACCCGTTACCGCGACGAGTCGCGACAGCGGAATGCCCACGGTGACGTTGCGCAGATTGTGCAGTTTGCCGCCGTGCACGGTCAGCCAGTTCTCGGGCACCGCCGCCGCGCGCTTGCCTGGCGCGACGACTTTGCGACGCGGCTGCAGCGGATGCACGATGGGCGTTGCGAGAAACTGCCCCGTCAGCGATTCGGGCTGCGCGGACAGATCCGCCACGCTGCCCTGCGCGATCAGCGTGCCGCCACGCTTGCCGGCGCCCGGCCCGATGTCGATGATGTGATCGGCCCGCCGGATCGTGTCTTCGTCGTGCTCGACGACCACGAGCGTATTGCCCTTGTCGCCAAGCTTGCGCAGCGCGTTCAGCAGGATCTGATTGTCGCGTGGATGCAGGCCGATGGTCGGCTCGTCCAGCACATAGCAGACGCCTTGCAGGTTGCTGCCCAGTTGCGCGGCGAGGCGAATGCGCTGCGCCTCGCCGCCCGACAGGCTCGGCGCTGCCCGGTCGAGGCTCAGGTAACCGAGCCCGACCTCTTCGAGAAACTGCAAACGGCTGCCGATCTCGCTGACTACGTCGCGCGCAATCTCAGCGTCGCGGCCTGTCATGTGCAAACCGTCGATCCACGCGCGCGTATCCGACACGGTCCATTGCGCGACGTCGGTAATGGCTTGCGCGTCGAACGTGACGGCGCGCGCGGTGGGATTCAAACGCGTGCCCACGCAATCCGGACACGGTTCGTCGACGAGACCTTCGGGTTCCTGCTCTTCCGACGGCAAACTCTGTTCGCGGCCACGATTGTCGTCTACGACGATCGTGTCGTCGTACGCGGCGCGTTGCTCGCGTGTGAGCGCGAGCCCCGTGCCCACACAGGTCGTGCACCAGCCGTGCTTGCTGTTATACGAGAACATGCGCGGATCGAGCTCGGGATAGCTCGTGCCGCAAACCGGACACGCCCGCTTGGTGGAGAGCACCTTGACCGCGCCGAGCTTCGCAGTAGGCTGGCCGCCGTTTATTGCGTCATGCAGACCGTCGAGCGGCGCGAGCAGATGCATCACACCCTTGCCGACTTCCAGCGTTTGATCGAGCGCGTGCCGCAGTTCCGCTTCGTTGTCCGCCGACACGATCAGGTCGGCAACCGGCAGTTCGATAGTGTGCTCACGGAAGCGGTCGAGCTTCGGCCACGGGTCCACCGGCACGAATTCGCCGTCCACCCGCAGATGTGTATTGCCGCGTGCCTTCGCCCACTTCGCGAGATCCGTGTACACGCCTTTGCGGTTGACCACGAGCGGAGCGAGAAAGCCGACGTGCTGCCCCTTATGGTCACGCAGCAATTGCGCGGCGATGGACTCGACGCTTTGCGACGTAACCGGTGTGCCGTCATGAATGCAATGCTGCAAACCGAGCTTCACATACAGCAGGCGCAGGAAATGCCACACCTCGGACGTGGTCGCCACCGTACTCTTGCGGCCGCCGCGCGACAGACGCTGTTCGATCGCGACCGTCGGCGGGATGCCGTACACGGCGTCGACCTCAGGCCGGCCGGCGGGCTGCACGATGGAACGCGCGTACGCATTGAGCGATTCGAGGTAGCGGCGTTGCCCTTCGTGGAAAAGAATGTCGAACGCGAGCGTCGACTTGCCCGACCCCGACACACCGGTGATGACATTGAACTTGCCATGCGGGATGTCGACGTCCAGCGCTTTCAGGTTGTGCTCGCGCGCGTTGACGATGCGTACCACGTCTTCGCCTTCGATTGCACGGCGCGCGCGCGCCGCGCTCAGCGCCTTCTGCAACGGAATGCCTTGCGATGCCTCCTCGGCAGGCTGCGCAGCCGCGCTCATTGCGCGGTCGTAGTGCAACAGCGCTTCGCCGGTATGCGATTCGGGGCAGCCCTTGACGTCTTCCGGCGTGCCGGCGCACANCACGCGGCCACCGCCGTCGCCGCCNTCNGGACCGAGGTCGATGATCCAGTCTGCCGCGCGAATCACGTCGAGATTGTGCTCGATCACGATCAGCGAATGGCCGCTTGCCAGCAGCTTGCCGAACGCCTGCATCAGCTTGGCAATATCGTCGAAATGCAGGCCGGTGGTCGGCTCGTCGAACATGAAAAGCCGTTTGGCGACTGCCTGCTTCGCGCCGCGCGCGGTGCGCGCCTGCGCGGATTCAGCGAGAAAGCCCGCGAGTTTGAGCCGCTGCGCCTCGCCGCCCGACAACGTGGGCACCGGCTGGCCGAGCTTCACGTATTCGAGGCCCACGTCGACGATAGGCTGCAGCACGCGTAATACTTCGGCGTCCTTCGAAAAATAGGCGGCGGCTTCGCTGACGGTCAGTTCGAGCACGTCTGCGATGCTCAACGCACGCGCGGGTTCGCCGCGCTCGATCTTCACTTCGAGCAGTTCGGCGCGATAACGGCGGCCATCGCAGTCCGGACAGCGCAAATACACGTCGCTCAAGAACTGCATTTCGATATGTTCGAAGCCCGAACCGCCGCACGTCGGGCAGCGCCCGTCGCCGGAATTGAAGCTGAACATGCCCGGGCCATAGCCGCGTTGTTGCGCAAGCGGCGCCTTCGCGAACAGCTTGCGGATCTCGTCGAACGCGCCGACGTAGCTCGCCGGATTGGAGCGCGCGGTCTTGCCGATCGGCGACTGGTCGACGAACACGACATCGGTCACCTGGTCCGCGCCGGTCAGGCTGCGAAATGCACCGGGTGACTCGGTGGCGAGACCGAAGTGCCGCGCCATGGCCGGGTACAGCACGTCTTGCAGCAACGTGGATTTGCCGGAGCCCGACACACCCGTTACGCAGACGAGCCGCTGCAGCGGAATCTCCACCGTCACGTCGCGCAAATTATGTTCGGTCGCGCCTTCGAGCACGATGCGAGGCGTGCTCGCGTCGACCGGGCGCTGCGACCAGTGCGCCGCGTCCGCCACGTGCCGGCGGCCGCCGAGATATTCGCCGGTGAGCGTGCCCGACGAGCGGATGGCCTCGGGCACGCCGTCGTAAATAATCGAGCCGCCCCGCTCGCCCGGCCCCGGACCCATGTCGATCAGGCGATCGGCCGCCAGCATGACCGACGGATCGTGTTCGACAACCACCAGCGTATTGCCCGCGTCACGCAGGCGATGCATGGCTTCGACGATACGGTTCAGATCGCGCGGATGCAGGCCGATGCTCGGCTCGTCGAGCACGAACAGCGTTTTCGTGAGCGACGTGCCGAGCGCCGTGGTCAGATTGATCCGCTGCACTTCGCCGCCCGACAGCGTGCGGCTTTGGCGGTCGAGCGTCAGGTAGCCGAGCCCGACGTCGCACAGGTATTTGAGGCGTGTGCGCACTTCCGCGAGCAGCAGCTTGAGCGCGTCGTCGAGCAAAGCGCTCGGCAAACTGATTTCGTCGAAGAAGCGGCGGATGCGCTCGATCGGCATCAGCATCAGGTCGTGCACGGTGAGACCGGGCAACGCTTCGAGTTGAGCGCGGTTCCATTCGACGCCGCGCGGCATGAAGCGCTGTGCGGGCGTCAGCACGTCGTCGGCGTTCTTCTTGCTGCCGAGGCGCCAAAGCAGCGATTCCGTTTTCAGGCGCGCGCCGCCGCAGGTTTCGCATGGCGTGTAGCTGCGGTACTTCGACAGCAGCACGCGGATATGCATCTTGTACGCTTTCGATTCGAGATATTCGAAGAAGCGTTTGACGCCGTACCAATGGCTTTGCCACTTGCCGTTCCAGTCAGGCGAGCCGTTGATCACCCAGTCGCGCTCGGCGTCCGTGAGTTCGCCCCACGGCGTGCCGCGGCGTATGTCGGCCTTCGCCGCGTAGCGCATCAGATCGTCCTGACACTCCTTCCACGCCGGCGTTTGCATGGGCTTGATCGCGCCGTCGCGCAGCGTCTTGCGCGCGTCTGGAATCACGAGACCCAGGTCGACGCCGATCACGCGGCCGAACCCGCGGCAGACCTCGCACGCGCCGTAGGCCGAGTTGAACGAGAACAGCGCCGGTTGCGGATCGGCGTAGCGCAGATCGCTCTCCGGGCTGTGCAGTCCTGTGGAGAAACGCCAGATTTGCGGCTCGGCTTGCTGTGCCTCAGGCGCCTGCTGGACCTCGGAAGCCGGCGGCAGCACGTAGATATTCACGCGCCCGCCGCCGCGCTTGAGCGACGCTTCGATCGCCTCGACAACGCGCTGCTTGTCCGCCTGGCGCAGGCGGAAACGGTCNGCGACGACGTCCAGCAGTTTGCGNCTGCCGGTAGGCGACTCGACCTCGCGCTGGGCCTGCACGCGCGTGTAGCCGCTCGCNGACAGCCATTGCTCCACTTCCTGCTCGGACGCCGACTCCGGCAACTCGACCGGGAANGTGACGACNAGNCGCGGATCGTCCTTTTCCGTGCGTTCGAGCAGCTCGGCATAGATCGTTTCAGGCGTGTCGTGACGCACCTGATGCGCCGTCTTGCGGTCGAACAGTTCGGCCGCGCGCGCGTAGAGCAGCTTCAGGTGGTCGTTGAGCTCCGTCATGGTGCCGACGGTGGAGCGCGAACTACGCACCGGATTGGTCTGGTCGATCGCGATGGCGGGCGGCACGCCGTCGACCCGGTCGACTTGCGGCCGGTCCATGCGATCAAGGAACTGCCGCGCGTA
>Ga0058694_1001232_pt1 | contig 10319 bp, 8 predicted proteins | sample AgamicOrSfrz_FD_55041 | JGI IMG/M metagenome (GOLD analysis project Ga0058694, IMG submission 55041) | Agave microbial communities from Guanajuato, Mexico - Or.Sf.rz | ecosystem: Host-associated > Plants > Phyllosphere > Phylloplane/Leaf | place: Guanajuato, Mexico | collected 2012-05-30 | reverse complement strand
TATGCGCGGGAAGCAGAGCGCCTTGGTGCAAACGGCGTCCTGCTAATGCCGCACTATCTGACCGAGGCTTCGCAGGAAGGGATTGCCGCGCACGTCGAACAGGTTTGCAATGCGGTGAAGAACATCGGCGTCATTGTGTATAACCGCGCGAATTCAAAGCTCAATGCCGATATGCTGGAACGGCTCGCGGATCGCTGCCCGAATCTGATCGGCTTCAAAGACGGCGTCGGCGAAATCGAGGCAATGGTGACCATTCGCCGGCGCCTTGGCGATCGTTTCTCGTATCTCGGCGGCCTGCCGACCGCAGAGGTTTATGCAGCGGCGTATAAGGCGCTCGGCGTGCCTGTGTATTCGTCGGCGGTATTCAACTTCATTCCGAAGACCGCGATGGAGTTCTATCGCGCGATTGCCGCAGACGATCATGCGACCACGTCACGGCTCATCGACGAGTTCTTCCTGCCGTATCTGGCGATTCGCAATCGTCGCGCGGGTTACGCCGTGAGCATCGTGAAGGCGGGCGCGAAACTGGTTGGTCGCGACGCCGGTCCGGTACGTGCGCCGCTGACCGATCTGACCGAGGAAGAGTGCGGGCAACTCGCCGCTCTGATTGCGAAACTCGGCCCGCAATAAACGCGCTGCACACGTTCGCCGCGGGCTTGGTGCCTAGCCGCGGCGGAACACCACGTGCGAAATCCGCTGCACGAGCAAAGCAGCGGCGAGCGCCGCCACCGCGGTCAGCCACACACCGATGTGAATGGACTGCACCAGCGCATCGCGCGCGGTGTCGATCAATGCAAGTGTGTTGAGCCCCGATGGCTTCATGTCCGCGATCAGCTTCAGGCGCGATGCTTCGTCGATCAGAATGCGCAGATCGACGAAGCGCGGACGCCATTGCGACGCCGTCGGTTCGCCGAGCACGCTCATCGTTCTCGTAACGACGTCGCGATAATGATGCTGCACGACCGTCGCCACGATGCTCGTGCCCAGCATGCCGCCCACCATTCGTGTCGATTGCAGCAGCGCGGTCGTGATGCCGAAGCGCTCGCGCCCCGCAATTTCCTGTCCGAACACATTCAGATTGTTGAGAATGAAGCCGAGGCCGATACCGACCGCGGCCATCGGTAATTCGATCCACAGGTGCGGTGTGTCCGGATTCGCAAATGCAAGACCGATCGACGCGAACAGCAGCAACGCAAAGCCGATCGAGAGGATGCGCGTCGGCTTCTTCATGTGAATCACAATGCGCGTATTCAGCAGGCTGCCGAGTGCGATGCATGCGGCAATGGGCGTGGCGAGCAGGCCGGCCTGTTGCGGAGACAGGCCGAAGCCGCCTTGCAGCAGCAGCGGCGCGAAGAAAATCAGCGAGAACATCACGAAGCCGGACAGCATGCCGAGCGTGAACAGCGTGACGAGCTGCGAGTCTTTGAACAGATCGAGCGGAATGATCGGATGTGTGGCGCGCTTCTCGCACACGAACAACGCAATGGCGCCGACGATCACGCACACGGCAAGCGTGATGTTGCCGGCCGTCAAGCCGTCTTTCGGCACTGCTTCGATGAAAGCCTGCAGACCGCCGAGCACGGCGGCCACGAGCCCGGCACCGAGCCAGTCGATTTTGACCTCGCCGTCGTGCGGCCGCTGAAAACTCGGCAGATGCACCCAGATGAAGTAGAGCGCCGCCGCACCGACCGGCAGATTGATCAGGAACGTGGAGCGCCAGCCGAGGTGCTCGCTCATCCAACCTCCGAGCGAGGGACCCGCTGCCGTGCCAATGCCGTACGCCGCGGCCATCACGACTTGCCAGCGGACACGGGCGCGCGGGTCGGGGAACAGGTCCGGTATCGACGCGAACGCAGTGCCGACCATCATGCCGCCCCCCACGCCTTGCAGCCCGCGCGCGATGACGAGAAACAGCATGTTGTTCGCGACGCCGCATAGGACCGAAGCGACCGTGAACGTGATCACCGCGGCAATCACGAAGCGCTTGCGACCGAAGTAGTCACCAAGGCGTCCGAACACGGGCACGGTGACGACCGACGCCAGCAGATACGCACTCGCGATCCATGCGTAGTACTCGAAGCCGTGCAGTTCCGCGACGATCGACGGCAGCGCGGTACTGACAACCGTCTGGTCGAGTGCCACGAGCATGTTGACGAGACCGATGCCGAGCATCGCGAAGAGGGCGTTCCGGAAGGGCAGCGCGGGAGCAGCGGCAGTGGAAGTCACGGATCTGGGCTGAAAGGGCGATTAAGGTGAAGCGCTAATTGGGCGAGGTCTGGACAACCGATGTACTAAAGTTGTCTGACCACTTCTCGCCATTATACGGGTTTGCCCTTAGCTGAAACTATTCCTCCTGGAAGAACAGTGTGCGGGCGCAACGAAATCGATGCTGCCCGCACGACGTACGGCGGACGCCACTCGTTAGTGATTGGCCCACCATTCGGTCGCTTTCTGCTTGTCCCACGCGGGCAGAACCTCGCGCTCAATCGAAGCGTTAGTCAGCGCCGGGAAATCCTTTTTGAATTCCGACACGTCGGCATCGAACTGATCGCTAACGCTAATGTTCCAGGTACCTCCGCTGAAACCGGTCGCCGCCTGGTCGATCAGCGGAATAACAGGTCCCGCGCGCAATTCGCCGTCTTTACGTTCCACCACTGTCGCGTCGATATGCCCGAGATAGACGATGGAATTCGGCTTGATCTCCACCGTTTCGTGAAGCGGCGTAAAGAACATGCCATGGAACGGGAATATGCCGCTTTGTCCGGTAATACCGCGCATCACGTATTTGCCGGGAGCAAGCGGAAGCCGGACAAAGTAGTGATTGCCCGTGCTGCTCGTAGTGGTCGCCTGATCGTCGAATTTGAAATTCAGACGGTCGCCACGGTTGTCCGCTGCGCCGCGCTCCATGTGCACGACGATGGGACTCGGCTGATAGCTCGTGTGATACGCGTTGCGCAGCGTTACCGTCATCAACGCGTAGGAGTTTTGCGTCGTATCGACCGAGCTCGTCGACGTGGTCGGCGACATGGGCGCAACAGTTGCGCAACCGGTGATCAGCAATGTGCCGGCAATAGCGAAAGTGGCTAAAAGTTTATTCATTTCGAGTAGAGGGAGAACATTTTATGTGTTGTGTCCGATATCGAAACAGCCGGACAAGCGAACGGTTGATATTCAATATGCGACGCGAATAAGTTCACGGGCGCCGCATGCCTTGTAAACGACAGCGCTTGATGGAACTTAAGGGGGCGCTTCATGCGCAAACGCCAATCGCGCTGATTCAAGACCGCGAGCAATCCGCGCATTCCAGACGCAATCCAGCCCGGAGAGGGTTTGTCTCTACACATGCCGCCCCTATCGCTGCCGATAAATAAGCCGAGTGGTCGTGCGATGCTGCCGCGCCGCCTGAACGATTAAACGCGCGCGCAGCGGTCCCTCGGCCTCCTTCGACCGGACGAGACAGGAGCGAGCATGGATCGATTGAATTTCAGGCAGAAGCTCTGGGTGCCGCTTGTCGTCAGCCTGCTGGCGCTCCTCGCCGTGTCGGTGTCGGCGGCGTGGTTGTCGCGTGAGACGCGCGTTGAAGAGCGCAAGCACGACCTCGTGAATGTCGCGCACGTTGGACTCAGCATCGTGAAGGAATATGCGGCGCTTGCGCAGAGCGGCGCGCTAAGCGAGGCCGATGCGCGCAAGCAGGCACTCGAGCGGCTGCGCGGCGTGCGCTACGGCGAAGACGGCTACTTCCTCGTGCTCGACTCCACGCCGCGCATGGTCATGCATGCGATGAAACCCGCATTGGACGGCAAGGATCTCGCGGGCACAGCGGACGCCGACGGCCGCCATCATTACGTGACGTTTGCCGCGACGGCGCAGGCGCCGAAGGGCGGCTTCGTCGACTATGTGTTCCCGCATCCGGGCAGTCCACCGTCCGACGCAGTCGGCAAGATCGGCTACGTCGTGCGTTATGCGCCGTGGGACTGGATCATCGCGACGGGCGCTTACGTCGACGATATCGACGCCGCGTTCAAAGAGTCGCTTTATGTGCTCGGCAGCGTGGTAGGCGCGGTGGCGCTGTTACTGTCCGCGCTCGTCGCGTTCACCAATCGCAGCATTCAACGCACGATTGGCGGCGACCCGGCGTATGTCGCGCAGGTCGCCGGTGAGATCACCAAGGGCAACCTCGTTATCCCGGTCGAGATTCGTGAAGGCGATGAATCGAGTCTGCTGCATACCATGCGGCAGATGCGCGACGGCCTCGCAAAGACCATCGTGCAGATCGGCGGCGCGGCCGAGAAGGTCGCGACCGGCGCGCGGGAGATCGCGGAAGGCAACACGGATCTGTCCGCGCGTACCGAGAGCCAGGCCGCGTCGCTCGAAGAGACGGCGGCCAGCATGGAGCAGATGACTGCGATGGTCCGGCAAACATCGGAGAGCGCGCAGACGGCAAGTCAGTTGACGGCAAGCGCCGAGCAGATCGTCACGCAGGGCGGACAAATGGCGGCTGAGGCCGTGTCGACCATGCAGGAGATATCGACCGAATCGCACAAGATGGTCGAGATCATTGCGGTGATCGAAGGCATTGCGTTTCAGACCAACATTCTTGCGCTGAACGCGGCGGTCGAGGCGGCTCGCGCGGGAGACGAAGGGCGCGGCTTCGCCGTGGTGGCCGGCGAAGTGCGCACGCTCGCTCAGCGCAGCGCTTCTGCGGCGAAGGAAATCCGCACGTTGATCAGCCGCGCCGTGGGTCGCGTCGAGGCCGGCGTTGAACTCGTCGACAAAACCGGTACGACGATTCAGGCGGCGAGCGACGCGATTGCGAAGTTGTCGGGCGTCATGCGCGACATCGCCGCGGCTGCCGCCGAGCAGAGCGCGGGCATCGATCAGGTCGGCGACGCCGTCACGCAGATGGACAGCGTCACGCAACAGAACGCCGCACTCGTCGAAGAGGCCGCGGCGGTGGCACAGACATTGACCGAGCAGGCGAGATTGCTGGAAGCGTCAATTCGTACTTTCCAGGTGCAAGACCATTCGCGCGAGGGCGGTGTGGAGCGACCGGTACCGAAACACTCGCACCGGTTAGCCGTGGCAGTTTGAATGCGGGCTCCCACAGTGGCGCTATGCTAGCGGTTTCGTTCGGAGACCCGCATGCCACAAGCGACCCGCACCTCAGCCATTGCATTGCTATCGTGTCTTGCGTTGACTATCGGCACATCGGCGCAAGCCGACTCATCGTGCGATCCGGCATGCGGCGCGCGCGGCCAGCTTCTGGATCATCGGGTCACGTTGCGGCTCAGCGCTGCGGAATTGTCCGATCTGCTTACGTCGAGCCCCTCGGGGCAGCACCTCATGCGAATGGCGGGTGCGCCAGCTTGCGGCGTCGAGGTCGTGTATTTCCGCTATCGGACTATTGGCGGCGCGGGTGAACCGACCACTGCAAGCGGGGCATTGATGACCCCGCAAGGCGAATCCGCGGCGTGCGGCGGGCCGCGTCCGCTCATGTTGTATGCGCACGGCACCACCACCGACAGCAAATACAATCTCGCCGATATTGCGCGGACCGACGCGGACAACGAAGGGGCCGGCGAAGGCCTCAGCGTGGCCGCGATGTATGCGGCTCACGGCTACATCGTGGCGGCCAGCAACTATGCGGGCTATGCCGGGTCCGATCTTCCGTACCATCCTTATCTGAACGCCGACCAGCAGTCCGCCGATATGATCGACGCGCTGCACGCGGCGCGGGCCATGTTGAACGGCGATGGCTCGCCTGCCGCCACGCGGGAGAACGGCAAGCTCTTCATTACGGGCTACTCGCAAGGCGGTTTCGTTGCGTTGGCGACGCATCGCGCGCTGCAAGCAGCAGGCGTGAAGGTGACCGCATCCGCGCCGGGCTCGGGGCCATACGCGCTTGCCGCTACCGCCGACGCCATCATTGCAGGCGAGGTCAGTCTCGGCTCGACGCTTTTCACGACGATGGTCGTGACGGGCTATCAACACGCGTATAAGAACCTGTATCGCAAGCCGACGGAATTTTTCGAAGCCGCCTACGCGCCCGATATCGAGCACGTGCTCCCCAGCGCACAACCTCTCGACACGCTTTTCTCGCAACGGAAATTGCCGTCAACGCANCTTTTCAGCAGTACGCCNCCGGCTGCGCGGTTCGCGTCGATGACACCGCCCGCAGCGCCGTCGCTCACGCCGCCCGCATTGACACCGCTATTTGCCGCAGGTTTCGGCGACGCCAACCTCGTGCGTAACGCCTACCGCCGCGCGCTTCTGGAAGACGCGGCCGCCAATCCCGACGGCGCTTTCCCCGATGCAAGCGCAAGCCTCGCGCCGGCGGACAAGCCGCTGCATCCGCTGCGGCAGGCGTTCAAGCGCAACGATCTGCGCAACTGGATTCCGAAGGCGCCGGTCCTGCTGTGCGGCGGCGGCTCGGACCCGATGGTGTTCTTCTTCAACGCCCGTATCGAGCAGGCTTATTGGCGCGGCGCCAATGTGCCTGCGGGGCTGACATCCGTGCTGGATGTGGACTCGTCCGCCACCGGACCCGACGATCCGTTCGCAACCGTCAAGCAGGGCTTTGCAAATGCGAAGGCATCGATTGCACGGCAGGCCATTGCCGGCGGCGCGACAGACGGAGGCGCTTCCGCTGTATTGCGTTCCTATCACGGAGGGCTCGTTGCGGGCTCATGCATGATTGCCGCACGGGCATTCTTTGCGAACTTCTGAGTGCGCCTCGCTTTAGGCTCGGCGACTACGCGAACGCCGTCAATTGCCGAACAACGAGCTTTGCGTGCCGCGGAGAGGCGCTGGGCGCGCGCGTTTCGCGCCGACGTTGGTTGCGTCTGCGGGTGCTTGCGCCTGCCTGTCGGCGGCGGCTTCGAGCGACGTTTGCCCCGCTTCCAGCGACAGCAGCAGCATCTTGTTCGCGAGGCCGCCGGCGAAACCGGTTAGCTCGCCTGACGCGCCGATCACCCGGTGGCATGGCGCCACGATAGAAATCGGATTTCTGCCGTTTGCCGCGCCGACCGCCCGCACCGCGTTGATATTGCCGATCTGCGCAGCGATTTGTGCGTAAGTGCGCGTCTGGCCGAAAGGGATGGTCAGCAACGCGGCCCACACTTTCTTCTGAAACTCCGTCCCTTGAAACTGGAGCGCCAGATCGAACGCCTGCCTCCTGCCGGCGAAGTACTCATTCAACTGACGCTCGGCTTCGAGCAGAATCGGCCGATCGTCGGCTTGCATCGACTCTGCCAGACGCACGCGGTTTGGCTTGTCGAATTCCCACAGAATGGCGGCTAGATGCTCGCCGTTGGCAACGAGCTTCAATTTGCCGACGGGAGAATCCATCAACTTGTAGGCGTAAGTCACTTATCTGCTCCTGCGAATTGAAGTGAGACAGCGCGGCACGCGAGTGGTGTCGCAATGACCCTAGTGTGGTCTTCCCGCCTGCTGAAGACACGTCGGATCTTGCTGTCTGATTCGTCGTCAAGTATGAAGGATTCGCGCGCGAGATGGTCAGTTATCGGGAAGCGGCAGCGTGGCTTCACGCTGCGCAACAGCACGTCACGATATGACTCAGTAGAATTGACCCTTCGTGCACGACGGGCGCGGGCCACCGGATCTTCTTACGACTGTGACAACAACACTGGAACAACTGCGAGCGGGACAACTCTCGGGCGCACGCCAACTGAAACTCGCGTGCGGGCTCACTGAGTTTCCGCGCGAGGTTTTCGAACTCGCCGACACGCTCGAAATTCTCGATCTCTCAGGCAATGCGCTGTCAGCGTTGCCGGACGATTTCGCGCGGCTCCATAAGTTGCGCATTCTGTTCGCGTCCAACAATCCGTTCACCGAGTTGCCGGAAGTACTCGGGCAGTGCCGGCAGTTGAGCATGGTTGGCTTCAAGGCAAATCGCATTGCTACGGTTGCCGGTAATGCGCTGCCGCCGCNGCTGCGTTGGCTGATTCTTACCGACAACCAGATCGACGAGTTGCCACCGCAGATCGGTGACTGCGCNCATTTGCAGAAGTTGATGCTGGCGGGCAATCGTCTGCGTTTTCTTCCGGAAGAACTGGCCGNGTGTTCGCGGCTGGAGTTGTTGCGGCTTGCNGCGAATCGGCTCGACGAATTGCCGGCGTGGCTGTTTCGCATGCCGCGGCTCGCGTGGCTCGCTTATGCGGGCAATCCGTTCGGCGACGCACTGGAAGCGGCGGCGTTGACGGATACGCCCATCGCCGAAATCGACTGGGACGATTTGCGCCTGCAGGAGCAACTGGGCGAGGGCGCCTCGGGTGTGATCTACCGCGCCGAACTACGTGAGCGGGATGGCACATCGCGGCCCGTCGCGGTCAAGCTGTTCAAAGGCGCAGTCACGAGCGACGGTTTGCCCGACTGCGAAATGGCGGCCTGCATCCGGGCCGGCGGTCACGCGAACCTGATTGCCGTCGCGGGGAAAGTAAAAGATCATCCGGCAAACGCGCACGGCCTCGTGATGGAACTGATCGAGCCGCAATTTCGCAACCTGGCGGGGCCGCCGAGCTTCGAGTCGTGCACGCGGGACATTTACGCGGCGGGCGCAAGCTTCAAAGCCGCCGATGTCGTGGATATGGCGCACGGCATTGCATCTGCCGCGTGCCATTTGCACCGGCGGGGCGTGATGCACGGCGACCTGTACGCGCACAACATTCTGCACGACGGTCGGGCACGTGTATTGTTAGGAGACTTCGGCGCGGCATCTTTCTATTCGACTGACAACCGCGAACGCAGCGTTGCGCTTGAACGTCTCGAAGTGCGAGCGTTTGGTTGTCTGCTCGATGAATTGATCGAGCGTTTGGAAGCGAGCGATCGTAGCGACCACGGTCATGTGCGCGACGAACTCGCTGTGTTGAGAGACAGTTGCCTGAGTGAAGACGTTCAAAGCCGACCGCTATTCGAGCAGATCGCATCCGATCTCCGCGCGTTGAAGGCTCGGTAATGCTGAACTTGCAAGCCGCTTGCGGGCAGGTCAACCCGCATCCATCCGTTGGCGTCGATGCTGTTGTCGGGCGCTGCCAGCAAGGAGAGAAACCATGACGCAGGAAATGCGCCGCCGCGTGCTGATCGCCGGTGCTCTGGCTGCGGCCGGTCTCACACGGGCGGCCGGCGCGGCAACGGTGGAAGGCGGCATGCCGAAAATTGCACTCGTGCTGAAGTCGATTAACGATCCGTTCACGGTCGCGATGGCTAACGCGGCAAAGAACTATCAGCAGCATTACGCATCGCAATTCGCGTTGACGGTTCGCGGTACCGCGACCGAAGCCGACACGGCCGGACAGATCCGTATCGTCGACGATCTGATCAAGGCAAAGATGAACGCGATCGTGATTGCGCCGTCCGGCTCGAAACCACTGACGGCCGTGGTGGCGCGCGCAATCAAGGCGGGCATCATCGTGGTGAGCATCGACAATCCGCTCGACGACGCATCGCAGGACGCCGCGAAGATCTCCGTGCCGTTCGTCGGACCGGACAATCGCAAGGGTGCGACGCTGGTGGCGAACTATCTCGCCGAGCGGCTGCAGGCCGGCGACCAGGTGGGGATCATCGAGGGCATCGCCGCGGACCGCAACGCACAGGAACGCACGGCCGGCTACAGAGACGTCATGAGCACGGCGGGCATGCAAGTGGTCGCGACCCAGGCGGCGGATTGGGAGTATGGCAAGGGACGCGACGTCGCGTCGAAAATGCTCGGCCAGCATCCGCAGATTCGCGGCTTGCTCTGCGCGAACGACAACATGGCAATGGGCGCGGCGGACGCTGTTCGCGACGCGGGCCGAACCGGCGGTGTTTATATCACCGGCTACAACGCGATTGAAGCGATCAAACCGTTGATCGCCGACGGCCACGTGCTAGCCACGGTCAATCAGTTCGCAGACCGGCAGGCCGTGTTCGGCATGGACGTCGCGTTGAAAGCCGTGACCGAGCAGCGAAAGCAGCGCGAGTTGTCGCGGACCATAGAAACGCCGCTGCAACTGGTTACGGCGGCGACGCGGTAAACCCGTTTGCCGCCAGCCAACGAAAGGGCGAATGTGCGGCTCTCTGACGAAGCGAACGGCAGGCTGACTGCTACCGTTCGCCTCCACAAGTGCTCAACGCGGGATCAGATTTAGAAAGTATCCCAGCCGTCCGTTCGCGTTGCAGCCCCAGCCCCAGCTCCACTGCTAGCCGTAGCAGCCATGTTGGGGCGCAAGGTGGCCGCCGCAGCGCGCCTGTTCGAGATCGCGCCGTTGTTCGCAGGGGCGCTTCGCGCGCGGGGCGCAGCGTAGGACGCATGCGTTGCCGAC
>Ga0058694_1001231_pt1 | contig 10330 bp, 6 predicted proteins | sample AgamicOrSfrz_FD_55041 | JGI IMG/M metagenome (GOLD analysis project Ga0058694, IMG submission 55041) | Agave microbial communities from Guanajuato, Mexico - Or.Sf.rz | ecosystem: Host-associated > Plants > Phyllosphere > Phylloplane/Leaf | place: Guanajuato, Mexico | collected 2012-05-30 | reverse complement strand
GCTTTCCTTCGCAGGATGCGTATTGACCGGCTGACCCGTCAGCTCTTCCGTGCTCGCGCCGCTGCGATCGCCTCCTTAAGTGCATCGTAGCCGACGGCGCCGTTCAGCACCCGGTCGCCGACGATGAACACCGGGGTCCCGGTGGCGCCGAGCTGGCTCGCCAACTGGAAGTTGCGCTTGAGCTCGGCCTCCACGGTCGCGTCCTGCTGCGGCTTGTCGGCGATGCCGGCGGCCTGGGCCGCGACGGCGATCGTCTGGGGCGCGGGCCGGCCCGCTTTCCAAAGCGTGTCATGGAATTGAGCGAAGCGGCCGAGCTTGCTTGCCTCGAGCGAGAGGCGCGCCGCGGTGAGGCTGTCCGGACCCAGGATCGGCAGCTCGCGGTAAACGACGCGCAACCCCTTGTCCTCCTGCAGCAGCCGGTCGACGCTGGGGTTGCTCGCCTTGCAATAGGGGCAGGCGTAATCGAAGAATTCGACGAGCGTCACCTCCGGCTTTTCGGCGCCTTTCCAGGAGCTGGAGAAGGGAGTTTCGATGGCCGCGCGGTTGCTTGCGAGCACCGGCGCATATTGCGCGTCGCGAAGCGCGTCGACCGCGTCGGAAAGGATCTTCGGATCGGCGAGTAGCCCCTGGCGGACGATGCGGCTGCTCAGCACGTTCGGAAGCGCGAAGAGAAGGAGCGCGGCCGTGATCAAGGCGCCGATCAGGCCTCCCGCTAGTGCCGCTCCGAATGTCCCCTGCTTCCGCGCCGCGGCAGTCGTCTCGTTCACTGGTTCTGCGGATCCCGGTATCGTTTGTCTTTTTTGGCCAGCTCGGCCTTCGACACCATGGCGATATCCTGGGCGCGAAGATAGTCCGGCGTGCCGGCCGGAATGCCGCGCATCGCGACCTGAGCGCTGGCGAGCGCGAGCTTGGGATTGCCTTCGAGGTTGCTGCGCTCGGCCGTCGCGAGCGAGGCCCGGGCCTGATCCCCTTCGCGGTCGTAGATGATGCCGAGCTGGTACCAGGCGAACGGATCTTCATTGTCGCGCCCGACCGCGGCCTTCAGCACCTGCTTGGCTTCGGCGAAGTTCTTCGGATCCTGCGTCTCAACGAGCGCGTGCCCGAGCATTGCCGCGATCATCGGCGCTTCTCCACTCTCCTGGACCGCCTGCCGGAGCACCGGCACCGCATCGGCCGGCTTGCCGCTTTCCAGCAGGATCTGGCCTTTCAGTTCCAGGAAGAATGGATCGTTCGGATTGGTCGCGAGAAGCGCGTCGGCTTCCGAGATCGCTTTCTCCGGATAACCGCCGAGATGGTAGGCGTAGGCCCGCGCATAATGGGCGGGAACGCTCTGGTTGCTTTCCGGATAGCGCAGCACCGCTTGCTTGGGATTGATGAACCCGAGGAGCTTGGCCTTTACGCGTTCGAAGCGCGCTTCCAGCGCCGGGTCGACCGGCTTGTTGTACGCGGCATCGGCCTTCACCTTCTGCTCCAGCGCCTGAATGCGCTCGGAGGACAGCGGGTGGCTGCGGTCGAAACTGTCCTTGGAGTAGATCGCGAGCCGATATTCCTGGTTCTGCAGCTTGGCGAAGAAGCTCAGCATGCCCTTCCCGGTGATACCGGACTTGGACAGCAGTCGGACGCCTGTGGCGTCGGCGGTCGCTTCCTGGGCGCGCGTGAAGGCCAGGAAATCGCCCATCGCGGCGCGCTGGCCGGCCATCATGATGCCCATGCCCGCTTCGCCCGCGCCGGCAGCCACGGCAGCTGCGCCGAGCACCAGCGAAAGGATGCTGATCCCCGTTGCCTGCTTTTCGCCCTGGCCGGCGCGGATGGCGTCGCCGGCGACGACGTGGCCGAGTTCGTGGGCAACGACGCCCTGGACTTCGTTCACATTGTCGGCGGCATCGATCAGGCCCGACTGCAGGTAGACCGTCTGTCCGGTCGCGACGAAGGCGTTGATCTCGGGGTCGTTCAGAAGGACGACGTTGACGCTGTCGGGGTCGAGCCCCGCCGCCTTGATCAGCGGCAGCGACATGTCCTTGAACAGCCGCTCGGTCTCGGTGTCGCGAAGAACGGAAGGGCCGGAATCGTCCTGCGCCATTGCCGGCTGCCAGCTCGACGTGACCAGTATCACGGCGAGCATCAGCGCCCGGATGAAACGGGAAATCGGCGACCTCATCGGCCGCCGATTACCACTTTTGGCGCTGAACGCGGGATGAAAAACGCGCTCGAGGCGCGGCTTTCGGAAACTTAACCGAAGGTCCGCTGCCACCAGCCGCGGCGCGGCTCGCCCGACGCCGCTTCCGCAGTGTCATTGTTGGCTGCCGGCACAGCGACGGTCTCCTCCGCCGTGGGCTGAACCTCAGCGGCCGGCTGTTCTGCCTCAGCCGCCTTGGCGCGGCGCTTCCGCGCCGGCTTGCTCGCCGGTGCGGCCTGCTCGGCGGTCTCGGCTGGAGGCGCTTCGGCTGGGGCCGGTTCGGGGACAGCGACCTCGGCTGCCGCTTCGGCTTCGGCCTTTTTCGAGCGGCGGCGCTTGGGCTTCGGCTCCTCGGCAGGAGCGGTTTCCGCAATCGACGCCTCATCCTCGATTGGCCGCTCGACCATCGGCGAGCTCTCCGGCTCGACCGTGGGCTCGCCGGAGGCCTCGACGGGAGCGCCCCTGCCGCGGCGACCGCGGCTGCGACGTCGCTTGCCGTCCTGGCGCGGCTCCTGCGACGGCTCATCTTCCTGGCCGCCGGCTTCCTGCTCTTCGGCGGAGACGGGGGCAGCCTCCTCGACGGCCTCGGCGCCGCCTTCGCGATCGTCGCCCTCATGGCGGTGACGACCGCGACCGCCGCGGCGCCGACGCCGGCGCCGGCGGCCGTGACGCTCGCCCTCAGAGGAAGGCTCGCTCTGGTCGCGCGCCTCGCGCTCCTCGTCCTCATCTTCTTCTTCGAGCGAAATCTCGAGGGTCTCGTCTTCGTCCTCTTCCTCGATCTTCGCCGCCTCCGGCTGCGGCGCGGCGACTGGGCGCGGGCCCGAACTGTCGACCGTCATCCGGGCGCCCTCGAAACCCTCGTCGATCATGATGTCGATAAAGACGCCGTAGCGCTGCTCGATGTCGGCAAGCTCGGTGCGCTTCTTGTTGAGGACGTAGACGGCGGCTTCCTTGCCGGCGCGCAGGCAAATGCGCTCGCCCCGACCACGCGCAGCTTCGTCCTCGATGATGCGAAGCGCCGACAGGCCGGCCGAAGCGGCGGTCCGCATGAGGCCCGTGCCTTCGCAATGAGGGCAGGGCTTGGTCGACGCTTCCAGGACTCCGGTGCGCAGTCGCTGGCGGCTCATTTCCATCAGGCCGAAGCTCGAAATGCGGCCGACCTGGATGCGGGCGCGGTCGTTCTTCAGCGCCTCCTTCATCGCCTTCTCGACCTTCCGAACATGGCTCGACTGCTCCATGTCGATGAAGTCGATGACGATGAGGCCGGCCATGTCGCGAAGCCTCAGCTGGCGGGCGATTTCCTGCGCCGCCTCGAGGTTCGTGTTGTAGGCCGTTTGCTCGATATTGTGCTCGCGGGTCGAACGGCCCGAGTTGATGTCGATCGAAACCAGCGCCTCGGTCGGGTTGATGACCAGGTAGCCTCCGGACTTCAGCTGGACGATCGGCTGGTACATCGCCGAGAGCTGGTCCTCGACGCCGTAGCGCTGGAACAAAGGCGTCGTCTCGCTGTGAAGCTTCACGCGCCGAACGTGGCTCGGCATCAGTAGCTTCATGAAGCCGCGCGCCGCCTTGTAACCTTCTTCACCCTCGACGATCACCTCGTCGATCTCGCGATGGTAAAGGTCGCGGATCGCCCGCTTGATGAGGTCGCTGTCGCGATAGATGAGCGCCGGCGCGGTGCTGCCGAGCGTCCGTTCGCGAATTTCGTCCCACAGGCGAGCGAGATAGTCGAAGTCGCGCTTGATCTCGGTCTTGGTGCGCTGGAGCCCCGCGGTGCGGACGATCAAGCCCATCGTCGAGGGAAGCTTGAGGTCCGTCATGATCGACTTCAGGCGCTTGCGGTCCGATCCGTTCGAAATCTTGCGCGAGATGCCGCCGCCGTGGCTGGTGTTCGGCATCAGCACGCAATAGCGGCCGGCAAGGCTCAGATAAGTGGTTAGCGCGGCGCCCTTGTTGCCGCGCTCTTCCTTGACGACCTGGACCAGCAGGACCTGGCGGCGCTGGATGACGTCCTGGATCTTGTAGCGGCGACGCAGCGCCTGGCGCTTCTTGCGCAATTCGTCAGCGGCAGANTCGTCGACCGGCGAGCGATCCGACCCGGTTCCGGCCTCGGTCGACGCGTCGTGCCCTTCGCCGAACTCCGGATCGTCGTCGTGGTCGACGTCGTCATCGGAACTGCCGCTGTCGGCGCGATCATATTCCGCGGCGCGCAACCGTTCTTCTTCGGCGGCGTGCTCGGCTTCCTCGCGGAGCAGCGCGTCACGGTCGGCCTTCGGGATCTGGTAATAATCGGGATGGATTTCGCTGAAGGCGAGGAAGCCGTGGCGATTGCCGCCATAATCGATGAAGGCCGCCTGGAGCGACGGCTCGACCCTCGTGACCTTGGCTAGATAGATATTCCCTTTGAGCTGCTTGTGCTCGGCGGACTCGAAGTCAAACTCCTCGATCCGGTTTCCCTTGGCGACGGCTACCCGGGTCTCCTCCGGGTGGCGCGCATCGATAAGCATGCGCATGGACATTGAAATTTCTCCGCGCGCGCCGGCTCAGCGTTGGGACGCTTCGGCGCGCAGTGACTGGGGCCCCGCTGCCGGCAAACTGGCCGGGCGCGATGGCAGGATGATTGGAAAGCGCTTCTGCTCGAACAGCCATCCGGCAACGGTGCACCGGGAATGCGCCCGCCGCTTCCTTGCAGAGCGGACGATGGGCATTCTGTGGCGTCATTTCGAGCTTCAACCTCGTGGATCCGCGGCCCGTCGCACCGGACGCGGCATGAATACTCCGGCAGAGCGCCGAAGATCGGCCGTGGGTTAGCATCCCGGAGTCGGCCTCGCAACAGTTGCTCGGTCCATTGGGAACAATGCTATGAGCGCGCCGCAACATGGCTAGCTCGAGCATCCTGGCAGACCGGCGCGGCGTCTGGGCGTTCGTCCTCGGAGTGATCCTGGTGACGGGCGGAGTGCTGATGCACGCGCCCATGTTCCTGATGGGCCGCCACAACCATTTCGTCCTCAATGGAATGGCCATCGGCTGGGACATGATCCTCGGCATGATCGGGATCGTGCTCGGCTGCGCGATCGCCGCCTATGGGCTGCTGCCGCGCGACATCTCCGGGCAGCTCGCGGCGTCGCAGGACATCGTCGTGACCCCGCCCGAGGACGCGCCGCTCAGCGCCGCGCATTGGGGCTTGATGTGCGTCCTCGTGCTGGCGCTCATCATCGACATCATGAAGCCCGCGACGCTCGGCTTCACCCTGCCGGGCATGATGTCGGAATATCAGGTCAGCAAGGCGACCGTCTCATATTTCCCCTTTTCGGCGCTTGCGGGCACCGTCGCCGGGTCCATCATCTGGGGCGTGCTGGCGGATATTTACGGCCGCAAGGCCACGATCCTCCTCTCCGCGGTGATGTTCGTCGGCACTTCGATTTGCGGCGCCATGCCTTCGCTCGCCTGGAATGTAGGCATGTGCTTCATGATGGGCGTCGCCGCGGGCGGGATGCTGCCCGTGACCTACGCGTTGCTCGCCGAGATGATGCCAAGCAAGCATCGCGGCTGGGCGCTGGTCCTTGTCGGCGGCCTCGGTGCCGTGGGCGGCTATTTCGCTGCGAGCACCTTCTCCGCCTTGCTTCAGCCATTCTTCGGCTGGCGCATCCTGTGGATCCTCAACCTGCCGACCGGACTGTCGCTTGTGCTGCTCGGCGCCTTCATCCCCGAGTCCGCGAAATTCCTGCTCGCCCGCGGCCGCCGAGAGGAAGCCCGGCGCGTGATGGACCGCTTCGGGTCCAAAGCGCGGGCGGTTCGCCCTGCGGAACAGGTAGCGCGGGATCGCGGGGCCGAAGTCGCGCTGACCGGCCGCGCTTTCTTCGGCAAGCTGTTTGCGCTCAGCCTTGCGGCGATCTGCTTCAGCCTGATCAATTTCGGACTGTTGCTGTGGCTTCCCGCCGACCTCATCGCCAAGGGATACAGCGTCGGCGTTTCAAGCAAGCTGCTCGCAGAATCGGCGCTGATCGCCTTTCCGACCGTGTTTGTCGTCGCCTATCTGTACAGCGCCTGGAGCACGAAATGGTCGGTGGTGGCTTCGCTCGCGGTGACGCTCGCCGGTCTTGCCGGAGTGCTGTGGCTCGAGTTCACCGACGGCGGCAGCCCCGTGCTTCCTGTGGCGCTGTTGATCATCGGCACGAACGCGATGATCGCCATGCTGCTGCCTTATGCGGCGGAAAGCTTTCCGCTGCGCATCCGGGGCCGGACTACCGGCACCGTCGCGGCGTGCACCAAGGCCGGCGGCATGTTCGCGCAGCTGCTCGCGATCCTCGCTTTCGTTCCGCCGCTCTCCACCGTTGCGATCGCGATCATGGTGCCGACGGTTGCCGCGCTGATCCTGGTTGCCTGGTTCGGCAAGGAAACGCGGGGCCGCGACCTGCGCGAGCTCGATCCCGAGGGCAACGCCTTCGCAGCAACGGGAATGTAGCTTGGCTGCGGATACGTATTCGTTCTTTGCGCTGCAGCAACGGTCCGTATAGCAGGCCCAATGGCGGACAAGGCTTCGACCCTGCTGATGTTCGGCGCCACCGGCGATCTCGCCCGGCGCATGTTGCTTCCGTCGCTATACGGGCTGGATTCAGATGGACTGCTCCCCGAAGGGCTGCGCATCATCGGAACCGCGCGAACGGACCTTGACGACGAGGCCTTTCGCGAGCGCGCGCAAGCCGCGCTGCAGGAACATCTTCCCGATGGCTTCTACCAGCAGGACATCGCGGAGCGCTTCCTTTCACGGCTGCATTACGTTCCGCTCGACATCAATGATCCTAGTGGGTTCGGTCGGCTCGCGGAGCGCGTGGGCGATCCGTGCCACGGCGTCGCAATCTTCCTTTCGACCGCTCCGTCGCTGTTCAAGCCGACGATCGATGGGCTCGAGGGTGCGGGCCTCGCTTGCCCGACGGTGCGCATGGCGCTCGAAAAGCCGCTTGGGACCGACCTGGAATCGAGCCGCGAGATCAATGATGCGGTAGCCGCCGCTTTCCCCGAGGACCGCACCTTCCGCATCGACCATTATCTCGGCAAGGAGACGGTCCAGAACCTGCTCGCGCTTCGGTTCGCCAATTCGATGTTCGAACCGTTGTGGAACAGCACGCACATCGATCACGTCCAGATCACCGTCGCCGAGACGGTCGGGCTGGAAGGNCGCGGCGATTATTATGAATCGAGCGGCGCCATCCGCGACATGGTCCAGAACCATATGCTGCAGCTGCTTGCGCTGGTCGCCATGGAGCCGCCGGCCGACTTCAACGCGACCGACGTCCGCGACGAGAAGGTGAAGGTGCTCCGCGCGCTACGCCCGATTACGTCAGCCGACGTCGAGGCGAACAGCGTCACCGGCCAGTACATGCGCGGCGCAATCGATGGCGAGCCGGTCCCCGGCTATGCCGAGGAGCTGGGGCGGGAAAGTGGGACGGAGACCTTCGTCGCGCTGAAGGCCCACATCGACAATTGGCGGTGGAAGGGCGTGCCCTTCTACCTTCGCACCGGCAAGCGGATGCCGCAGCGGGACACCGAGATCTTCATCCAGTTCCGCGACGTGCCTTATTCGATATTCGCGTCGCGCGGCGCCACCACCAAGCCGAACAAGCTCATCATCGGCCTGCAGCCCGAAGAGACGATCAGCCTGCACCTGATGGCGAAGACGCCGGGGCTAGACCGGCAGGGGGTGCGGCTGCGCGAAATCCCGCTCGACATCGGCCTTGCCAATGCGTTCAGCGAATATCGCCGTCGCATCGCCTATGAACGGCTGCTCCTCGACCTCATCGAAGGCGACCCGACCTTGTTCGTCCGCCGTGACGAGGTTGAGGCGCAATGGACCTGGATCGACCGCATTCGCGCCGCTTGGACGGAGAAGGGCATGACGCCAAAGTCCTATGCCGCCGGGACGTGGGGACCATCGGCGGCGATCGCGCTGACCGAACGCGACGGCATCAGCTGGCACGAATAGGGCCAAGGACCCACATCAACGCCATGGCCCTCAATTCCACCATCGCTGCCGTCACCGACCGGATCATCGAGCGGTCGAAACCGACCCGCCGCCGCTATCTCGAACTGATGGCGGAGCAGAAGGAGCGGGGGATCAACCGTCCCCGCCTCAGCTGCGGCAATTTCGCGCATGGGTTCGCCGGGTCGGGCGAGGACCAGGCCGCCATCCGCGATTTGCGCGGCCCGAACATCGGCATTGTCACCGCTTATAACGACATGCTGTCGGCGCATGCGCCCTATGGCACTTTCCCGCCGCAGATGAAGATTTTCGCGCGCGAAGTCGGCGCAACCGCGCAGGTCGCCGGCGGCGTCCCGGCGATGTGCGACGGGGTTACGCAGGGACAGGACGGCATGGACCTGTCGCTGTTCAGCCGCGACGTCATCGCCATGAGCACTGCGGTGGCATTGAGCCACGGCATGTTCGAGGCGGCCGCGCTGCTCGGCATTTGCGACAAGATCGTGCCCGGTCTGCTGATCGGCGCGCTGCGCTTCGGCCATCTGCCGATGCTGCTCGTGCCGGGAGGGCCGATGCCATCCGGCCTGCCGAACAAGGAGAAGCAGCGGATCCGCCAGCTTTATGCCGAAGGCAAGGTCGGCAAGGACGAGCTGCTGAAGGCCGAAGCGGCATCCTATCACTCGGCCGGCACCTGCACCTTTTACGGGACCGCTAATTCCAACCAGATGTTGATGGAGTTGATGGGGCTGCACATCCCCAACTCCGCCTTCATCAACCCCGGCACTCCGCTGCGGCAGGCGCTGACCCGAGCCGCGGTTCACCGGCTTGCCGAGCTTGCGAAGAGTGGCGACCGGCCTTTGGCGAAAGTCGTCGACGAGAAAGCGATTGTGAACGCCATGATCGGGCTGGTCGCCACCGGCGGCTCGACCAACCATGCGATCCATCTGCCGGCAATCGCGCGCGCCGCGGGCATCCGCATCGACTGGCAAGATTTCGCGGACGTCTCCAGGGTCGTGCCGCTGATTGCCCGGGTCTATCCGAACGGGTCGAAGGACGTGAACGATTTCCACCACGCCGGCGGCATGGCGTTCGTGACCTCCACACTCGGCGAGGAAGGCCTGCTCCACACCGACACGCTGACGGCCGGCGCGGACTCGATGGAGGCCTGGGTCGCCAACCCCGAGCTGAACGGCGACGAGCTCACGTGGAAGCCGGTTGGCGAGAGCGCGGATCTCGACATGCTGCGCCCTGCTTCCGACCCGTTCCAGGCGGACGGTGGAATGCGCTTGGTTCAGGGCAACCTCGGCAGAGCCGTGACCAAGATCAGCGCCGTCGATCCCGAGCGCTGGGCGATCGAGGCGCCGGCGCGTTGCTTTTCCGACCAGAACGAAGTGCTGGAAGCGTTCAAGGCGGGCGAGCTCGATCGGGATGTCGTGGTCGTGGTGCGCTTCCAGGGCCCCCGCGCCAACGGCATGCCCGAGCTGCACAAGCTGACTCCGGCGCTCGGCGTGGTGCAGGACCGCGGGTTCAAGGTCGCGCTTGTGACCGATGGCCGCATGTCGGGAGCAAGCGGCAAAGTCCTTGGGGGCATTCACTGCTCGCCGGAAGCGCTGCCGGACGGACCGCTGGCGAGGGTGCGCGACGGCGACGTGATCCGTCTCGACGCTCGCGAAGGCGTGCTCGAAGCCGTAAACGTCGACCTGGCGACGAGAGCACCTGCCAACTCCCCGCCACCGCCCGTCGGAACCGGACGCGAGCTGTTCGCGGTGATGCGCACGCACTGCGACGAGGCCGAGGCTGGAGCCTCCGCCATGCTCGCGTCGATGGAAGCAGAGCAGGCATGACCCGGCAGATCGCNGTCGCGGANGTCGGCGGGACCCATGCCCGCTTCGCACTTGCGACGCTTGAGGGGGAACGGGTCGCCGCCTTGTCGGAGCCGGTGACGCTGAAGACCACGGAGCATGCAAGCTTTCAGCTCGCGTGGCAGGAGTTCGGACGACGAATCGAGGGCGCCCTGCCCAAGGCGCTGGCGATTTCCTTCGCGGGGCCCGTGGGCGGCGAGGTGCTGAAGCTGACCAACAACCCGTGGGTAATCCGGCCGGCACTGATCAACGAGCGGCTGCAAGTCGATCATTATACGATCGTCAACGACTTCGGCGCCGTCGCGCACGCTGTGG
>Ga0058694_1001219_pt1 | contig 10420 bp, 9 predicted proteins | sample AgamicOrSfrz_FD_55041 | JGI IMG/M metagenome (GOLD analysis project Ga0058694, IMG submission 55041) | Agave microbial communities from Guanajuato, Mexico - Or.Sf.rz | ecosystem: Host-associated > Plants > Phyllosphere > Phylloplane/Leaf | place: Guanajuato, Mexico | collected 2012-05-30 | reverse complement strand
TATCCACAGTTTAAGCATACTTTTAAGTTTTTATTTAACTCTTTCGTATACATTATTTTTTTACACTTTTTACACTTGGTCATAATTCCTTCAGGTACATCTTGTCTCATATGCTCAGAAGGAATCGTAGCATATTTTCGTTTTTTTGGAGTTTTTGTGTTTTTTGTAAATAAATCTCGTAACAAGGTGTAACCTCCTTTTGGTTCTTTTCTTTATCATAAGAACCTTTATTCTTCCTCTTCTTCTACTATTTACAAGTTGTGAAAATCCGCCTCAAATACAAATCAAGTGACGGATAGACAAAAATTGGACGAATTGTTCGCTTCACTTTATTAGTTGCTATTTACTTTACTAGATGACTGTTTGATTTTGTGTAGAAAGATGGCATGTCTCTTTCGACAAATTCCTTCTTTCACACTTGTTTGTAGCACTGATGGTGAAGATTTAATACAGCTGCTTCATCTTTTTTAGCTAACGCCTCTACTAATTCACTTATCAGAATGTCGCTTGGCGCTGAGTTTTGTTGAAAAGTTTGAGAAAAACGGCAAATAATCAGCCAGATTCGGTGTAATAGCCGATTAGGCTGCAAAGAAAACAAATAGTCAAACAAGTTCTTCAAACAATCGTCATTCTGCTTTTGAATTGCTTTCGAAACATTGATTTCGTCCTGTTCCGCTAAAACAAAATACAAACAGCTCTTTTCAAGAATATATCTAGTCTGAATTAAATCTGATTTTGTTTTACCGTCTTGTACTAAAAAAGTAGCTAATAAATCAATAAATTGATGATCCCCTACTTCTTTAATAAACGTACCTTCACCTCTTCTAGTTTCAATCAACCCAATTAGCTCTAACGCTCTGAGCGCTTCTCGAACGGAAGAACGTCCTGCGCCTAACCGTTCAGAAAGCTCTCGTTCTGACGGGATTTTATCCCCCGTAGTTAAACGATCGTCTTCCATTAGCTGGCGAATTTGTTTTAGAATTTCTACATATACTTTTGAACGTTCATTCTTCAAGTTTACTACCACTCACTTTACATTACTTTAACAGGCATGCTTGAAGCATCATGCCTGTCAAAGAACAGTTGATGTAACCTTATTCAATAATCGCTAAGCGACGTGTATTTTCAGCTACGGCTTCTGGCTTTACCTTTATTCGGGCAACGCCTGTTTCCATAGCTGCTTTTGCAACAGCGGCGGCTACTGCCGGAGCCACTCGTGCATCAAATGGACCTGGAATCACATAGTCTGTATTCAAGTCCTCTTCCGTAATTAAATTAGCAATGGCCTCAACTGCAGCCATTTTCATTTTTTCATTAATATGAGTAGCACGTACATCTAGTGCACCTCGGAATATCCCCGGAAACGCTAAGACATTGTTCACTTGATTAGGAAAATCAGAACGTCCGGTGCCGATTACTTTCGCGCCAGCTTTTTTAGCTTCTTCTGGCATAATTTCAGGCACCGGATTTGCCATTGCAAAAATGATTGGGTCTGGATTCATCTTTCCAATCATCTCCGGTGTGAGTGCTCCTTCAACCGAAACTCCAATAAATACGTCAGCTTCTTCTAACGCATCAGCTAACGTACCTTCTACTTTGCTTCGATTTGTATAGGCTGCAACTTCATCTTTTATACGGTTCATGCCGTGAGGACGCTTGTCATAAATCGTTCCTTTGGAATCACACATAATGATATCGCGCACTCCATAGCTGTATAATAATTTAATAATAGCAATGCCAGCAGCTCCTGCTCCATTCGCTACCACTTTGATTTGTGACATTTTCTTCCTGTCAGCTTCAGGGCATTAAGAAGGCCCGCTACCGTAACAATAGCCGTCCCATGCTGATCATCATGAAAAACCGGGATATTTGTTTCCTTTTTCAACCGCTCTTCAATTTCAAAACAGTTAGGAGCCGCAATATCTTCTAAATTAATGCCTCCAAAAGTAGGTTCTAGCAATTTAACAGTTTCTATAATTTTGTCCACATCTGTCGTGTTTAAACAAATTGGGAATGCATCTACGCCGGCAAAACTTTTAAAAAGGACAGCTTTCCCTTCCATTACTGGCAGAGCAGCTTCAGGACCTATATTGCCCAAGCCCAATACGGCAGTGCCATCAGATACAACAGCTACCATATTTCCTTTCATCGTATATTCATATACATTGTTTACATCATCATATATTTCTTTGCAAGGTTCTGCTACACCAGGGGAATAAGCAAGGCTTAAATCCTCTGCGTTTCGAACAGGAATTTTGGACTTTGATTCTAGTTTACCTTTGTTAATGCGGTGCATATGCAATGCTTCTTCACGTAAAGACAATGAATTTCACTCCCAATAAACAAAATGATAACAAATACTGCGCCTGAACCATGTTCTTTCTCACACTCATATGATGTTATAAATCCAATTGCATTTCATTTCAAGAAAAACGCATCTAATTCGTATATTTCATAAAAAACGGTGGTCAGACCACTTTTTTAACTATTTTACCATATAACATCACATGAAATCTGTAAAGACTATATCTTCTTGAACACAACGTGCTTCTCTCCTAGCATTGCTTTTAAAGTTTTTATTAACTCGTCGCTTCGTTCAATAGAATAGTGAACGGGAAGCTTGACCAATTGACGTTCTGCCTCATAATAAATTTTCACGGGNATTTTCCCNCTATGAGACTGAAANTGCTGGTAAATAGTATGAAGCAGCTTTTCTGTACCTTGCTTTGTTTCTATACGTAAGTATAATTCTTCTGACGGTAGTNTTTGAACNGCCTNGCTAGCAGCTTCAGCACGTTGACAAACAATTTGCTGCTGCCCATTTCTTTCATCTATCTTTCCTTGTATCAGTAAAACCNTACCTTGTTCAAACAGNAGACGATTCTGCTCAAATACGCGGGGAAACGCAACAACTTCTCCTTCTCCACTTTCATCCGTGATGCGTAAAAAGGCCATTTGCTCTCCTTTTTTCGTTCGAATGACGCGAATTTCCAACACAAATACTAAAAGAGAGACCGCTTTTCCTGAAGCGTATTCTTTCATATCGTGAAGAGAAACAACAGAATAAAAGGAATTCAGTGCTTCATACTGAGAAGCAGGGTGGCTTGATAAATAAAAACCTAGCATATCTTTTTCATACTGAAGCCGATCTTCTATTTTCAGTTCCTCTTTTTCCATATATTTAGGCTTTAACGAAAATTCATCTCCAAATCCAAAGTCATCATCTGGGAGTACCAAGCTTGCATGTTCAAACGCTACATCAATCGTTGCTAATAAAGTAGCTCGATTTTCTCCGAACTCATCAAAGCCTCCAGATAGAATCAAAGCTTCAAGCCCCTTTTTATTCACGGCTTTTTGTGAAACACGGGCACAAAAATCAAATAAGTCTTCAAATCTTTTTTTCTTTCGCTCTTCTGTTATTTCCTGCATAGCTGCTGCGCCAATATGTTTAATCGCTGCAAGGCTATACCTTATACTTTCACCTTCTACGTTAAACGAATACATGCTCTTGTTAATAGAAGGTGGGAGAACTTGTATTTTTTTCTTTTTAGTTCATTAATATATTGAGCAATTTTCCCTTCATTTCCAATAACGCTCGTTAGTAAAGCTGAAAAGAACTGCAGCGGGTAATGTGCTTTCAAATAAGCTAACTGATAGGCTACCATACTGTAAGCAACAGCATGACTTCGGTTGAAGCCATAATCAGCAAAACGCACAATAAGGTCATACACTCGATTAGCAACGGATAGGTCATATCCTTTCTTCTTGCTTCCTTGGATAAAATGAGCTCGTTCACGATCCAGCACTGCCCGTTCTTTTTTACTAACTGCTCTTCTCAACAAATCTGCTTCTCCAAGAGAAAAACCGGCCATTTTTGAAGCAATCTGCATAATTTGCTCTTGATACACGATAACGCCGTGCGTGGATTGTAAAATGTCTTTAAGCGTAGGATGATCATATATTACCTTCTCCACTCCATGCTTGCGCTTAATATAGGTTGGAATATTTTCCATCGGACCAGGTCTATACAGCGCGTTAACTGCTACAATATCTTCTAGCTCTGTAGGTTTTAATTGCTGAAGCACTCTTCTCATTCCATCTGACTCTAGCTGAAAAATACCGGTCGTATCCCCTTTACTCAGCAGTTCAAAAGTTTTCTGATCGTTAAACGGTATATGAGACAGTGACAGCTTTCGATTCATGTCCCGCTCAATTTTCTTTAAAATATGATCTAAAATGGTTAAGTTGCGCAAACCTAAAAAGTCCATTTTCAAAAGCCCAACGTCTTGCAGAGCTTCCATTGGATATTGAGTCAGATATACATCATCATGTCCTTCTTGTACAGCTACAGATTGCGTCAGCGGCTTCTCACTAATCACAACGCCTGCTGCATGCGTAGAAGTATGCCTTGGCAGTCCTTCTATCTTCATGGCAATGTTGTACCATTGTTTTCTGGCTTCATTTTCAGATAAATAGTCTTGAAGAACTCTTGAATCACGAAGAGCGCTTTTTAACGTTGTACCTGGTTTAGTTGGAATCGCTTTGGACATTTTGTTTAGCGCTTCTTGATCAAATCCCATCACTCTCCCTACATCACGTACGGCTGCTTTAGCTGCTAGTGTTCCAAATGTAATGATTTGAGCTACATGCAGCGCTCCATATTTTTGCGCCACATACTGAATGACTTGATCTCGTTTGTTATCAGGAAAATCAATATCAATATCAGGCATCGAAATACGTTCAGGGTTTAAAAAGCGCTCAAATAAAAGCTGATGCTGAATTGGATCAACATTTGTAATTCGCAAGGCGTATGAGACCAGTGAGCCTGCCGCTGAACCACGGCCTGGGCCCGTTAAAATACCGTGTTCATGAGCATAATTCATAAAATCCCATACGATAAGAAAGTAATCACTAAAGCGCATATTTTCAATAATGTTCAGCTCATAATCCAAGCGTTCCTCATATTGTTCCGTGATCACTTGAACTCTTTCTTGCAATCCTTTTTCGCAGAGAGTGCGCAAGTAGGTTGATGATGTAACAGACGGGGGAACAGGATATTTTGGAATGGACATTACGCCTAGAGAAATTTCGAGCTCGCATCGTCTTGCGATTTTTATACTTTCTTCTATTAAAAAATGCTGGTCATGAAAGAGATCTTCCATTTCATCAGGTGATTTGAAATAGTACTCGCTGCTCTTACTTTTTACCTCTTCATCGCTATGTAATTTCTCTCCGTCTCGAATAGCTGCTAAACACTCATACGCATCCCGATCTTCTTTTTTTAAATATTTCACTTGATTCGTCGCAACAAGCGGGATATTTTCTTCAGCAGCAAGTTCCGTTAACTGCTGATTTATAAAAGCTTCATCCTGTCCGTGGCGCTGTATCGATATATACAAAGACTGCGAATATACTTTTTTAAAGAATTGAAGCACTCGCTTAGCATCTTGAAGTTTGTTTTCTGCTAGCAGGGTTTCAACTTCTCCAGTTACACCGGGTGTAATAGCAATCAACCCGCCGCTGTAATGATGGAGCCATTTTTTATTTACACCGTGTTTTTCCTTGGTTTGAACTAAACTGCTTAGTTTTAATAGATTTTCATATCCCTTATCATTTTCCGCTAACAAAACTAAAGGGTACGCTCGCTCGCTTTCTTCATGTTCTAGGATTGATAATGTGAGCCCAATAATTGGCTTGATCCCCGCTTTCACGCAGGCTTTATAAAAAGGAATGACTCCGTACATCACGTTTTCATCAGTCAAAGCAATCGCTTCATAGTTCATTTTCTTAGCTGTTTCTACAAGTTCATGAATACGAACGGAACTGCTTAATAAGCTATAAGAACTTTGAAGCTGCAAGTGAACAAAAGGCACAGGACTTCCCACCTTTCTTTAATTCTTTATTCTTATTATAAATTTTGTTGCCGGCGTAGACAAATTACATAACTCTGAGCGTTTGTCCATATATATGTAGGAAGCGTGATTCATTGATAAAATAGTAAAGGAGGACACGTCATGACAAAAGAGCCTTTTATGTCTCTTTTCATTTGGAGTTACTTCACTTCATTAGGTATTATTTTAGGCGGTTCATTAATTGGAGCATTTGCGGGGTTTTTAATTGGAAAATCTCCTTTATACGTCATGCATACCCTCAGCAATAGTTTGAAAATCTGGGCAATTGTCGGAGCAATTGGAGGAACATTTGATACGTTTTACAGCTTTGAGCGAGGACTCTTTGAAGGAGCCACAAAAGATGTATTCAAACAAATCCTTTTAATTCTATCCGCTATGGGAGGAGCTCAGACCGGGGCTCTTATCATCAAGTGGTTAACTCAGGAGCATTTTGTATGAGGGTACCCAGCGAGCGAATGTTCAAGCGCTCCGACTGGCAGCGTTTTTTTGCCGGTATAGTCATTGGAGCAATTGTTAGCTGGGGGGTGTTTTTAACGATTTATGGCGTTTCAAGAGATAGAGAGCTAGAAGAAGTTCGAATTGCTAATGATAAGCTAGAAAAAGCAAATTTGCAAATTAGCGCATGGCAAGAAGATGTAAAAGCATTAAACAAGGAAATGAAGCAGCATTTGATTATTCAGAATGTGAAAGTAAAATTAGTAAACGGCAATCGTTATAAAGTAAACTCTGTGGTTGAATACAATATTCAAAAAAGCGTCGACGAAGAAGCACAGCACTTAATTGCCCAAGATATTGAAAGTGCGTATCGAAGCAGGGATATCTTAAAAAAAGCAATTGAAAATAAAAAATACGAATTCGATAAAACGATTTATGAAGTTGAAGTTCATCAAATTTATTTTTATACAACGCTTTCGATTGAAGTTCGAATTAAAAAGATGGAAAAAGTACTATAAAAAGCCGCTGATTTAAAATCAACGGCTTATTTTACAGATTACTCCTGACTGCAGAGCTCTTCTAAATCAAGTAGTAAAGGCTTTACTTCTTCCCATGAATAAATGGAAGCGCCGGACGCAAGAGGATGGCCTCCTCCGTTGTATTTTCTAGCAATTGTATTAATGACAAGCTCTTTTGAACGAAGGCGAACACGAATTTGATTTTCTTCCTCCACAAAAAACACCCACGTTTTTACTCCATCAATTTGCCCTAACGAACCGACTAGCTGAGAGGCATCAGCTGGTGTCACATCATATTTTCGAAGAATTTCATTTGGAATTTTCATATGAGCAACTCCTGCTGGAGACATCGTAAAGTTTTGCAGCACATATCCGTGTAAGTGAGCGACGTTTTCTTTTGTTTTGTATAACTGATCATATACATCTTTAAAATTGAAACCATATTGAATCAATTCACTTGCATAGCAAAACGTTTTCGGCTTTGTATTTGGAAATAAAAATCGACCCGTATCTCCGACGATACCGCTGAAGATCAGCTTTGCTCCTTCATCATTCAGAGATAATCCCTTTTCTTTTCCTTCCAAGTAAAATTCATAAATCATTTCGCTTGTTGAAGAAGCAGACGTCTCAACCCAAAGCAAATCACCGTAAGGAGTTTGGTTTGGATGGTGATCAATTTTAATGACCATTTTTCCATTTACGTAGCGCTGATCTGATACTCGTGCTTCATTAGCCGTATCACAAACGATGACAAGCGCATCCTCGTAGGTGTCATCAGCGATGTCATCCATCCGGTATAAAAATTTTAATGACTCCGCTTCTTCTCCCGTTACGTATACCTTCTTCTCTGGAAAAGATGTTTTTAACAATTCCGCTAATCCGCACTGAGATCCGTATGCATCTGGATCTGGACGAATGTGCCGGTGAATAATGATGGTGTCAAACTGCTTAATAGCTTCTAATATTTGTGCTTTCATTTTCTCTCTCCTGTCAATACTGTTCTTGTTTTATGTACGTACCACATGCACTTACATTTCCGCAGCGCTGTATCCATATTATTTATTAAATCATATCTCTTCTCTTTTTTGAAAGAAGAATCAATCAATAGTAGAATTTTCTGTCATCTACCTGTAAAATAATAGATACTACTGTAAACACTTTCAACACTACGCATTACTAACATCTAGAAACATTATGGATAGAAATACACCCGACTGGAGGGGCGTCTGTGCCATTTTTTATGATTTTAATCGTTGTGTCCTTTGTTTTCTACATGTATTTAAAAGTAAAATACGTACGTTCGAAACGCCCAATGGAACGAAAGTGGATTTCCGCTAAGTCGAGTATTTGTCTTGGCTCTTTTGTATTATTTTTTGGAATCAATCAATGGTTTATTTACGAAACAAGCCTTTCGCTTATCATCGGCATACTATTTGTATTATTCGGTTCAGGCAGCATATTAGCAGGTATCAAAGCTTACAAGTACTATCAGCCTTATGCAATAAAAGAAGCTGATCAAATGTAAAAGAAGCTGCAGAGCAGCTTCTTTTTTTATACTCTTTCCAATAACTGAGCCATCATCATCGCTTTCCCTACTACAACCCCAGCATTGTAGACTTCTACATCTAATTTAGCAAACTTCCGACCAAGTTCTAATAGCTTAGGACGAATTTCAATTACGCTTTCAATTTGAACTGGCTTAATAAAATAAACGGTGATGTTTTCAATAACCAAATCACCTTTTTTATATAAGCGAAGAACACGATTGGCGGCTTCCGTTACAATAGTAGTGAAAACTCCGTATGAAATAGTCCCCATATAATTCGTCATTTGCGGCGTTACTTCACAGCGATACACCGGTGCTTCTTTTGTCTCTTGTACATCCATAAATTGATTGGTTACAATGTCGTCAATGGTTTCTCCTACCTGCGGTTGACGCTGAATCATTTGCAGCGCCTTTAAAACATCTTGACGGCTGATAATGCCCTCTAGCCGGTGGTAATCATCCACTACAGGCAGCACTTCAATCCCTTCCCATACCATCATATGCGCAGAAGAAGCGACCGATGTTTTCCCGTGAACCGTCATCGGATTTTTCGTCATTACTTTTTCAATTGAAGTAGAAAGGTCATATCCAATAACATCTTTTGAGGTGACCATACCGTGAACTTTCATATGCTGATCCACTACAGGAAAACGACTGTGGTGAGTCTTATCGTTACATTCATGCCATTTTTCAATCGTATCGGTTAACTGCAAGCTAACCGCTTCAGAGATAGGTGTTAAAATATCCTCTACAAGCACAATTTCTTTTTTTATCAGCTGATCATAAATAGCACGATTAATCATCGTTGCAACTGTAAACGTATCATAGCTCGTTGAAATAATAGGAAGCTTAAGATCATCCGCAAGCTTCTTAACCCATTCTTCCGTATCAAAGCCGCCCGTAATTAACACGGCTGCTCCTGCTTCAAGAGCTAATTCATGAGCGTTTACTCGATTCCCTACGATAAGAAGGTTTCCGGCCTCGGTATATCTCATCATAGCATCAAGCTTCATCGCTCCAATAACAAACTTGTTTAACGTTTTATGCAAACCTTCACGTCCGCCCAGCACTTGTCCATCCACGATGTTTACTACTTCAGCAAACGTGAGCTTTTCAATGTTTTCTTTCTTCTTTCGTTCAATTCGAATGGTCCCAACTCGTTCAATCGTTGAAACATATCCTTTATTCTCCGCGTCTTTTATTGCTCGGTACGCCGTGCCTTCACTGACATTCAGTTCTTTGGCAATTTGGCGCACTGAAATTTTTTCACCAATTGGAAGCGAATCGATATACTGTAAAATTTGCTCATGTTTTGTCGCCACGTGTACTTCACCCTTCTAAAACGTTTTTACGTTTCATATGTCTTTTCTTTTATTATACGGGGGAAGTGAAATGGATTCAATCTAACCTCTTTGACGCAAAGGCTTTCTCGCACTATTTTTTTGAATACCTGCCTTTTTGCGACGCGGTGCATAAAGTAGTGATGACAAGTTGCCTCCGGCTACAAAAAGAGCAAAGGTAAGCCAGCTTATGCTAAAAACCCCTTGCAAACTCGAAGTTGTTAACACTAAGTGCGGCATTGCATAGTAAAGCATCACTCCGCATAATAAAAGCGATAAAATAACTCGATTTTTTTCCATAGCTCTCCCTCCTTATTATTACTATCGTATGCAGGGAAGTAAAAAAAGCAGAACGTTTCTTTACAAATAAAAAGAGATTAAGACATAACTGCATCGATTCAATCTAAAGACGAACAAANGTGAGACATGAGCTGAACCGCTTGTGACACCNCAGTTGATTTCCGTGCAAGACTTCGCTTTCCGCGGGCGGCCGGTGAGCCTCCTCGTCGCTTNCACTCCTGCGGGGTCTCACCTATTCCGCTTTTCCCGCAGGAGTCTTCGTCTTGNNCTCCAATCAACAGCTAGAAGCCGCTACATATATGAAACCTACGTTCACCATAACAATAAAAAAAGAACGAGTGATCGATATTATCGATTACTCGTTCTTTT
>Ga0058694_1001218_pt1 | contig 10422 bp, 7 predicted proteins | sample AgamicOrSfrz_FD_55041 | JGI IMG/M metagenome (GOLD analysis project Ga0058694, IMG submission 55041) | Agave microbial communities from Guanajuato, Mexico - Or.Sf.rz | ecosystem: Host-associated > Plants > Phyllosphere > Phylloplane/Leaf | place: Guanajuato, Mexico | collected 2012-05-30 | reverse complement strand
GATTCGATTAAGGCCATTCAAGTTTCTGTACGACTTTATGGACAAGGATTTCAGTTAGACCCTAAAAGTCTATTTGACTTCCCTGTATTAGGTGATGTGGTTCATTCTGTTAAGAGACCAGACCATCCTTTACAGTCGCAAACAGATGATATAAACAAAAAGAAAGAAAATAAAGTTACATCACTGAATGTTAGAGATAAACTCCTTAATCAACATACGCTTAACAAAATACAAGAAAAAATGCCGGATATAAAAATAGAACGAATCTATCCATTGGCACCCTTCCAACAAGTTATTTATGAACATGCTGTAGCTGAACCCGATACCAATGCTTATTTTGAACAAACGATTTGGACACTTGAGGGAAAACTGGATGTAGATCTCTTTATTCAGTGTTTTCAACAATTAGTTGATCGTCATGATTCTCTAAGAACGATCATTGTGCAAGATGAACAAGAACAACCTTGGCAAGCTGTGTTACATGATGTTCAAATGAGTTCAGAGGTACAAAGCTTGATTGAGATGACGAGACAAGAGCAGCAGGAATGCTTGGACCAGTGGATGAGTGAAAATTTAGGTCGAGGATTCAATAATGATGAACTCATGACCCGTCTCTGTGTATTTCAACTAGGGAATGACGAGTATAAGGTAGTTTGGAGTGCCCATCATCTATTGTGTGATGGTTGGAGTGTCAGTATTTTGTTAGACGAATTATTCCAACTCTANGAAGCAAAAAATGCGGGAACTACAGTGGAATTACCTCCAGCAAAACCTTTTCAANCATTCATTGACTGGACTTTAGCTCAAGACNNTGGGAAAGCACGCCATTTTTGGCGCGATTATTTATCAGGGTACAATCGGAAAATCAGCATTCCCAAAAAGAAAGTACCAACTCAAAGTAAAGGGTTAAGCTTCACATTTATGGATTTAACGTTAGACGAGGACCTGACCAATCAGTTACGGACATTTGTAACTAAACACCATGTAACCATGAATTCGGCTTTACTAGCTGTATGGGGTATATTGCTTGGCAAATACAATGGAACAAAAGAAGTAATATTACCCAACCTGGTGTCAATCAGACCCCCAAAAGTGGAAGGGATTGAAAATATGTTTGGTCTGTTCACAAATGTTTTGCCTATCCGAGTAGCCTGGGTAGAAACGCAATCTTTTGTAGATCTCCTGCAAAAAGTTCAACAAGAAACATTGAAATGTAATGAATATGCTTACTATTCACTTGTTGAGATCCAAAAACAAAGTGAGTTGAACGATCAGTTGACCGACCATCTTTGGGTGTTTGAAAATTATCCCACCAACCCATCTATTTTCTCTTCAAATGAGAACAGAAATTTTGCCATCACAGATTACCAAGTTGTTGATGAGCCGCATGTGAAGTACGGGATTATATGTTTCCCTGAAGAGAAACTTACGATGAAGTTTGGATATGATCAAAATATCTATGAAGCGGAGCAAGTACAGGAAATATTGAATCACCTCCATACTTTAATTAAAACGATCGTTCATAATCCAACACAGACAATCGGTGATTACCAATTATAAAAAATGAAAGGGCGAGCAACAACTCGCCCTTTAAAATTGAATAGGAGTGAAACCAGTGTCGGAAAACCTGCAGTTATCAACCGAAGAGATGCGTCAGTTAGGATATCAAGCGGTTGATTTGATCATTGATCATATGAATCATTTGAAAAGCAAACCAGTATCTGAAACGATTGATAGTGATATTCTCAGAAACAAGCTGACAGAATCGATCCCAGAAAACGGATCCGATCCGAAAGAGCTCCTTCATTTTCTTAATAGGAGCGTGTTTAATCAGATTACCCATGTGGATCATCCTCATTTTTTGGCTTTTGTGCCGGGTCCCAATAATTATGTTGGAGTAGTAGCAGATTTTTTAGCAAGTGGATTTAATGTATTTCCGACAGCTTGGATAGCCGGTGCAGGTGCTGAGCAAATCGAATTAACGACAATCAATTGGTTAAAATCTATGTTAGGATTCCCTGATTCGGCTGAAGGGCTATTTGTAAGCGGAGGTTCCATGGCTAATTTGACCGCGCTTACTGTAGCTAGACAGGTCAAGCTTAATAATGACATAGAAAATGCGGTTGTTTATTTTTCCGACCAGACTCATTTTTCTGTGGATCGGGCATTAAAAGTATTGGGTTTCAAACACCATCAAATTTGCCGGATCGAAACGGATGAGCATTTACGAATTTCAGTCGGTGCTTTGAAAAAGCAAATAAAAGAAGATCGAACAAAAGGAAAAAAACCATTCTGTGTCATTGCTAATGCTGGAACAACTAATTGCGGAGCCGTTGATTCCCTCAATGAGTTGGCTGATCTTTGTAATGACGAAGATCTATGGCTACATGCGGATGGAGCCTATGGTGCCTCGGCAATTCTCAGTGAAAAAGGAAGTGCTTTGCTTCTAGGAATTCATCGCGTCGATTCCTTGACGTTGGACCCTCATAAATGGCTTTTTCAGCCTTATGATGTAGGCTGTGTACTCATTAGAAACAGCCAATACTTAAGCAAAACATTTCGTATGATCCCAGAATACCTCAAAGATTCGGAAACCAATATAGAAGAAGAAATCAATTTTGGAGAATGTGGAATTGAACTTTCGCGCAGATTTAGGGCGTTAAAGGTGTGGCTGTCTTTTAAAGTGTTTGGAGTGGCAGCTTTTCGCAAGTCAATTGATCATGGCATCATGTTGGCTGAACAAGTTGAAGCGTTCTTAGGGAAAGCGAAAGATTGGGAGGTTGTAACACCTGCCCAGTTAGGAATTGTTACTTTTCGTTATATCCCTTGTAAATTAGCATCAACAGATACAATAAATGAAATAAACAAAAAACTAGTGGAAGAAATTACCCATAGAGGATTTGCCATGTTAAGCACGACCGAATTGAAAGAGAAAGTGGTTATTAGACTTTGTTCCATCAACCCAAGGACGACAACAGAAGAAATACTCCAAATCATGATGAAAATCAAAGTATTGGCGGAGGAAGTAAGTACATCGTACAAACATCTTATCTCCGTTCCGAGACTTTGATATACTGGGAAATAAGTGGTTTTTAACGATGAAACATAAGATTGAGGAGCCACGCATCATTTAGGGAAATTGTTTGTTTATCCTTGATTTGTTCTTTCATATGAATGCAAAAGGGTTCGTTAGGGAAAACGCCCCACGAACCCTTTGTTTTTTAAATATTAATCTTGGTGCCTAACATAGCTTTTAGAAATTCACCTAAATGTTGATGATAAGTTGGCAAATCCATAAATTGATTTTCCAAATGTTCCTCTAAGTCCAATTTCTCGATGACATTTTCTCCTTTTCGCACTCTGACGACGGGGTGAATATGGACACTCTCCTCCGGCTGTCCAGGCACTCGAGGAATGTTTAAAGGATCAGCAAACTTATGGATATCTCCATATTCTAAAGAAGCCGCAAGTAACACTTCTTCCTCTTGCAAAGGTTTATTTTCAAACTCAATAATCGTTTGGTAACCAAGAATATTCCACATGCCGGCTTCATATTTCATCACATATACAATAAACCCTGGTTGCAAATAAGGATCAGAAGCCTCTGTAAGTTCTCCTAGGATATGTCCAACAACTTCTTCGTTTGAAATCGTGAGATTTTTTATTGGGAATTCTAGCCGATCTGCTATCTTATGAGCGAGAACCTTACTGTTATATCGGAAGCCGTGAATAAAACCACTGGATGTTTTTCGATAATCTAAACCATGAGTTTGAGTGCCAGCGAAAAACAGATTCGAAACCTCTGTTGATTCGAAAACACCTGATATAGAAGGATATTTCTTGTTAATAATCTTAAGGTTAAGATCTTTTACTAGATGGTCTATATTTGAACGGAAACCTGTTGCGGCAATGATTTCGTTAAAGAATAATACCTCTTTCTCATCCTCAGCATGCTTATAGTGAACTGTGACATTAAAGCCTTCATCCACTTTCTCAATATTTAGGATATCACAATCTAATAACGCCGCCTGATGTTTTAATTGATAGTTATCCACTAGCAATGAATTAACTGCTCTAACATCTCCAACATAGTGAGTTTTATATGCCATTCGGGTAGAATGACGACTTGCAACCATGATTAGGTTGGCTTCATTTAATATCTCTTGTACGCATTCCATTCCACTGTTCCCTTTGCCGATGATCAGTACCCGTTTATCACGGTAGTGCTCTTTCTTTTTCATCTCATGATATGGAGTAGTAAGTTCTAAACCTGGAATAGGTGGAGGATTTGGGGTCATCCCTGTTGCGATTACAAGAAACTTACAATACAATTTTCCTTTGTCAGTCTCTACCTCAAAGTAACCCTGTTCCGTTTTGCGAGTCGCTTTCCACATTGTATTATACATAACTGGCAATTCATATTCTGCTACCAAATCGTTTAACATTTCTACTAATGCTTCGCGTCGAGGAAAGAACTCACGACTGTAATTCCTCATCATAATTTTCTTTTCTTTCGTTAATAAACTATTCCAATCAAATCTCTCTGAGAAACGACTCTTTGGCGGTTTTCCAGTATAAAGCTTATTATTACTGATTAATTGACCATGAACGGGATATTTGGTGTAGAATGTACCTGCCTGTTTTCCAGACTCAATCATCAATAAATCTAGTTTCTGATTATATTCATCTGAGAGTTCTTTCAAAGACACTGCTACTTGAAGACCACCTGGACCTGCACCAACAATAATAACATCATGTAACTTTTCCATGTAAATCCCTCCATTATAACTGCAATCTTAAGATTGTTTTGAAAACGGTTTTAAATCTAGAACATTTTGATTTTCTTTCGGGTTTTCTGGATAAAGAATATTAAAGATCGGCATTGCCATGATGGTTGTAACCAGTGTCATTAATACTAAAATGGCGAAAACTTGAGGTGTAATGATTTTGTATGTCATTCCGATGTTAACAAGGATGAGCACCATTAAACCTCGTGCATTCATTAGAATCCCAATCGCGGACGCTTCTCGCCAAGAATATCCAATACTTTTCATGGCCAGTGCACATCCTCCATATTTACCCGCAGCCGATGCAATAAGCACTATCATTGCAGGAATCAGAAGTGACATATCACTAAAAATCGTTATGAAGTTTGTATTTAATCCCGAATAAGCAAAGAAAATGGGTAATAACAAAGTAACTACAAAAGGCTGGAACTTCGACTGCAATTCTTGTAAAAAAACTCTATTTCTTGGCATCGACAAACCTACGATAAAGCCGCCAAACACAGAATAAACACCAACATAGTCAGTAAACCAAATTGCAACGAGAAGGAGCAAAAGGACTAAGGAGAAATGATTCATCGAAAGCGATCCCTCTTTTTCCACTCTTTCTCCTAGACGCGTTAACCACTTCTTCCCAACAAGAAGCATAAAACAAGCGAATAACGCACCGAAAGTAATAGCAGTTATTCCTGCTAATACGCCTTGTGCTTGGGCTAACGCAGTAATCAATGCAACTAAGCACCATGCCAGTGCATCATCAATCGAAGCAGCAATCAAAGCTAATGTACCAAAGTGAGATGTGGTTAAATTCCGCTCTTGTAAAATTCGCGCTAACATTGGGAAAGCCGTAAGTGACAGAGCAGACCCTATGAATAATGCAAATAGGTATATATTTACATCAGGAAGGGATAGTTTTGAATAATAAATGACTCCAACCATAATTCCCAATAGAAGCGGAACGATTATTCCAGATGTAGAGAGAATCGTGCATTTTTTAATTAGGTTTCCTGTCAGTTTCTTCTCATCTACTTCTGCTCCCACAAGGAACATATACATGCCTAAACCTATATTGCTGAGAATATATAAAATGCTTTTTATATCTGTAGTGAATAGATAGGACATAAATTGAGGGGCAAATATCCCTAAAAATGAAGGTCCGATCAAAATTCCGGCTATCATTTCACCAACCACTTTGGGTTGCCCAATATAACGAGCTAAATTACCGCAGATATAAGAAGCTATCAATACTAAAATCAAAGCGGGGATAAAACTTAAAAACAACTCCATATTACTACCCAAGTATGATTAACTCCTTCTATAGATTAATTTTTTCTTATTCATTCTCTTGCTTTAGCCAGCTTTTNCCTTGTTTTAGATAAGAATCTATCCAATATGATTAAGCCTGCGTCTGAACTGNATTTCTTTCGTTTCTGGAAAATATACCACTAGTACAAATGTAACGTTGTCAATATCACGAAATATCCTTCCCCTTTCTTATGTAAATAAATGTATAATATATAATTATATAACATTTAAAAAAATCCTTCTGTCATTTAATAATTTGTTAACGAAAACAATGATTTTATCTACTTTGAGCCGAAGTTAAAAGGCGTTGTGAAATACCGCAATTTGACCAAAAAAGGATATTTAAGAATTTCTTCTTTTGAACCTTTACAAGTCAGAAATAAAAGGATGCTATTTTTGTAAAGTTACTTATACTTATATAAAGGTTGACTGTTAACTCGTAAAAGGTAAAAAATTATTTTTATTTTTGCTCTTAAATAGTGCATTCATTAGTTTTTAAAAATTTTATTATAATTTAGTTAACACTAAAAAATAAGGAGTTTATATAGAAATATGACAGAAGTGTATGCCTTACAAGTACCAGATAATATCCACCCTCAAATATATTCAAGGTTATTGAGCTCCGTTTCCTTGACTAAACAAGAGCGAATTAAGCGATTTAAAAGAAAAGAAGATATTTATCGGACACTTATAGCAGATGTACTAATTAGATCTATTATTTCAGTTAAGTACGGCATGCCTAATCAGGATATTACTTTCACATACAATTCATACGGTAAACCTTTTTTATTAAGGGATAATAATTTTTCATTTAATGTTTCACATTCAGGGAGATGGATCGTAGCTATTATAGGAGAACAACAGTTAGTAGGAATAGATGTTGAGGAGATAAGACCAATAGAGATAGATATTGCCAGGTGTTTTTTTGCTCCAGAAGAGTACATGGCGCTGAAAGAAAAAGAGGAACGAGAGTACCTATCTTACTTCTATGATTTATGGACTTTAAAAGAAAGTTATATAAAAGCCATTGGTCGGGGGATGTCTATACCGTTGGACTCTTTCGTAATAAAGAGAAAGAGTTTCTCTGGCGAATTTTCCATCTCGCAAAAAGATTCGCTTCATTCCTTCTTCTTTCGGCAGTATGCAATAGATACTAAATACAAGATTTCTGCTTGTGCAACAAGCAATAATTTTCCTGAATCAATTACCATATGCGACTTTTATGAGTTATGTAATAGATTCTTTTCAGACAGAAAGGGCTGTTAATTTTGAAAAAAATGTCGATTTGTATTCCGCAAGCAGGTGGGGTTTCTGCTAATATTATTTTTATATTTTTTTCGAATTTCATGTATAGAATATAAAAAATAGAGCACTCTTTCCTCATTNTATTGGACTCTTGGTCTTCCAAAATGTTTAATTANCATTGAAGATGCGGTGTACATGAACTTNAATGACCTTCCTAAACAGGAGCCATAATAATCTCATGCTAAGAAAGAAGGAGGATGAATCAATGGCACTTGTANCATATGATCCATTTAGACATCTATTTAATATGAGAAAAGATTTTGAACGCTTCTTTTCTGATTTCCCTCCCACTTTGGTCCTAAATCACCTGCTTGTATAATTAGTTGCATGAAATTTCTCCCTAAAAGAAGATTTATTTTTNCGAATATTATGTTGACGGTTATAACNTATCCACTTTACAATTTAATTGTGATGATTTTATCACAATTAAACTACTTAGAATACACTTCACTTATTTAAAAACGATTACAAATAGAGGTGTTAAAATGAAGAACCGAGTAAATCCAGAGTTATTACCGGGATTAGAAATGTTTCAAGACCTCGATTTACGCCCAGAGAACTTGCNATCAATCAGAGAAGGAATAGCNCAAATGAGACCACCTACCGTTGTTGATGAATCCCTTTCATTAACAGATGAAGTCATTGTAGGACCTGATGCTAATCCATTACCATTAAGAATTTATCGTCCAAAANCAAATAATGAATCCTTACCTGTCCTGTTATGGATACATGGTGGCGGTTATATCTTAGGGTCTATAGATGATAATGATGATACNTGTATGAGNTTTGTAAAAGAAGCCAACTGTGTGGTCGTTTCTGTAGACTACCGTTTAGCTCCTGAACATCCTTATCCAGCACCAATTGAGGATTGTTATGCAGCATTAAAATGGATTGCTGATAATGCAGAGCTATTAAACATTGATTCGAATCGAATTGGTGTTGCAGGAGTGAGCGCTGGCGGTGGACTAACAGCAGCATTGACCTTATTAGCCCGCGATCGACAATATCCTTCTATTTGTTTCCAAATGCCACTCTATCCAATGATTGATGACCGAAATAATACACCTTCTACGAATGAAATTAAAGAAGGATTTGTTTGGAATCAAAAGGCAAATGAATCTGGCTGGAAAATGTATTTAGGAGAAATATATGGAACGGATAATATTCCTGCATATGCAGCCCCTGCTCGAGCAGAGGATTATAGTAATTTGCCATACACCTACACATTTGTTGGTCAATTAGATCCATTCCGCAGTGAAACATTAACCTATGTAACCAAACTTGCGCAAGCTGGTGTTGATGTCGAATTTCATTTATATCCTGGGGCCTATCACTGGTTCGAAGGATTAAATCCAAATGCCGACGTATCTATTTACGCTGTGAATGAAATTATACAAGCAGTAAAGACTGGTTTCGAAAGAGTAGCTAAGGTAGAGGCTTAATCTCTTTACAAAAGAAACACTTACAAATAGTACACATTTGTGAGTGTTTTTACCTTTCAAACATGTATCAATTTGTTTTTTAGATACTTCCAGAATTGCTGATGCTATGAGTTTTATCTCCTAACTAATATAATAATTCGTATCTATATAATTAAATTTGCTTTACAACTCAACATTAATGTAAAAATTATCCACTATCACACATTGTTTTATTGTGCTAACCTGCCCCTTTGTTTAAGTACATTTCTTCACAATCTTATTTATTAAAATAAATATCCAAGTTTTATTCAATTAAATGGCCCGATGGTGTAACAAAGAAATACTCTACAAAATACATCTTTTTATCAATCTTTATTATAAATGATCAGACCTTTTTATAAATTATCGAACTTTATTTTAACTCAACATATATAAAATAAGAGATTTTTGTTAATCAATTTTATAAACAATTTAAATTTACGTTAGTCTTATACGAATCGAACATCAATTAGTTCACTTAACCTCATTTTGTTCTTTAATTCGAATACTTCATCGATAAAAACAAACAAATTCCCCAGGGAATCAACAAATTGGATGAATCCNGTTTCGGTTATACGTTGCNCGTTTTTATAATATGTAAGGTATACTTGTTTATTTGTATGTAAGGCTTCAATCAATGTAAAATTGATTTGTTCCATTTGCTCTTCTGTTAAAAGAGGTTGANGGGCTTCTGGTTGTTTGTTTATGACTTTCTATAGAGGNCCTNCCAACAAAAAGCGAAAGATATTAGCTAAGTAAAATTAGAAAAAAAGAAGGCCGATTCTCCCCACGCTAAGGAATCATCGACCTATACTTTGATAAGGTTTAAAGCTACCATAATCGATTAATTGACTGTAGAGTAAATAATGGATTCTTTCTAGTATACTAATCACCAAATCCCTCTAAATATTTACTTAGTAAGTTTCTGGAATAATTGTAATAGCGATGGTGCGAACTGGTGCTTCTTTTTCGTTTCCCTTACTCTGGTTATGGTAGTATTTAGTCATTAATTCGTTTAATTCGTTTTGAAATTGTGTAAAATGTTCATCATCTATTTGTAATTCCACTACAGAAAAAGTAGCACCGTCCTCTTGGCTGTTTTGTTCACCTAATCTCTTAAGGTAACTTTGATACTGTGTCATAAGTGATAATTGATAATACGAAATATAGTCTAACTTTTCCTTGCTAGATAGTTCTCTCCACTCACTTCCGTCAATTTTTGCCTCTTCTTCATTTATAGCGTAATATTTTTCAGAAACAGATTTTACCTTTTTTTCTTTAATCACACAAACATACCAGAATCAAACATAATTTGAAGATGCCTATATAGAGTTGCTTGAGGCACATCTTTGAGAATCTTTACCATTTCTAATGGTGTTAACCCGTTTTCTCTATTTCTCATTAATGCTTGGCAAATTTTTATTCTTACCGGATGCATTAATATTTCAACTTTAGTACTCATCCAATCACCTAATTATTTATCAAATTTAATTCTTATTATAAATAATGAGAATAATGATTGCAACGAATCCATATTTACTTTATCATTATTAATAATGATAATGAGA
>Ga0058694_1001202_pt1 | contig 10527 bp, 10 predicted proteins | sample AgamicOrSfrz_FD_55041 | JGI IMG/M metagenome (GOLD analysis project Ga0058694, IMG submission 55041) | Agave microbial communities from Guanajuato, Mexico - Or.Sf.rz | ecosystem: Host-associated > Plants > Phyllosphere > Phylloplane/Leaf | place: Guanajuato, Mexico | collected 2012-05-30 | reverse complement strand
GCAGTTCCTGCCGCCTGCAACGCCGCGTCCCGCCTGGGCGGGACGCTTGTCGCGACTTAACTCAGCCGGGGTCGGGCCTCAAATCAAGCCCCGGGCTTTCCGCCGATAGTGTTGCCTTGTTGCCAGGCGCGCTTACCTTCCTCGGACAACTCTCCGCTGCTGTGCGACGCGTCCGGTTTCGTACCTTCTACTGCCATTGAGCCGCCCGGCTGTTCCTGGGCAGGGACGCGTTCACCCTTGCGCGCCGCGGCGCGATCGTCCTGAGTGCGGCCTGCGTAAGTTTCTGTTGCCATTTCAACCTCCGGAAAAGAANAGAACCATCATGTCTTTGCGATGGACGCGCGAACTTCGTACNGANGGACGCGCTTGCCCGCATCGAGACACACCCGGAGTCAACTGCGCGCATTGCGCGTGCCAGACGCGGCATTCGCGTCGCATTGAAGGCGTTCCATGCNGCCTGTGAGGAAATCGTCACACAATTTTCTCTCCGTGTATGATTCCGGCGTCGAAAGCTATTGCGGCACGGTTGAATGCATTGTGTGTAAGCCGGGTCTTTGCCAGCGTCGCGGGCAGACCAATGCGCAGATAAACATCTATGCCAATGTGCGAGCCCGGCAACGTGGAGTTGCACAGACGCCGCTTGCAGATACATAAAGCCGTTATGGCAAAAGGCTTGACGAAGAAATGCCCCGCGCGACGACCGCTCGCGGGAAGATGAAGGAACAACGCTGAATGCTCGCAGAACAACGTCACCAATACATCCTGGCGCAAGTCGCCAAAACGGGCGCGCTGTCAGTCGCCGAGCTGGTGCGCGAACTGAACGTGTCGCGCGAGACCATTCGCCGTGACCTCAACGCGCTCGCCGGACGCGGCCTGCTCGTCACCACCCACGGCGGCGCGCTTTCGAGCGACCGGCGCGAGCCCGATCTCGACACGCGTGAAGCGGCAAACGCCGGCGCGAAGCGCGCGATCGGCGAGCGTGCAGCCGAGTTCGTTCCCGACGGCGCGTCGCTGATCGTCGACTCCGGCAGCACGACGCAGGCGGTCGCGCGAGCCTTACTCGACCGGCACCGTCTATCGGTGTACACCAACGACTGGCGCATCGCGCTGCTGCTTGGACGGCGCAACGACAATCGCGTCACGCTGTTGGGCGGCGAGCTGTCCGATATCGAAGACGCCACCTTCGGGCTCGACACGGTCCACCAGCTCACGCAATATCACGCGGACTTCGCATTCATCGGCGCAGGCGGCATCTCGCCGGACGGTTATCTCACCGACTACAGCCGCATGGCCGCCGAAGTGCGCAGCCGCATGATCGCCGCCGCCGACACGGTGGTCGTCGTGGCCGACCATTCGAAGTTCGGCCGCGTCACACCGGTGCGGATCAACGGCATCGAGTCGGCGCGTTATCTCGTGACCGAACTGGCGCCCGAGCGCGCCATCGGCAAGGCGATTACGGCCCATGGCCCGGAAATCGTGATTGCCTGAGTCCACGTGCGCGGCCGGTGCGCGTGGTACGGCGTCAAGCTGCGACACGCGTCGCGCCGACTGCTGCTGGTAGGGCGCAGCCGCATGATCCGATTCCCGATCAGCGGTCATGCAGCAGCGGCTCGGCTCAATCTCTTCACGCAACTTCCCGCTACCTCGTTCGGCTTGGCTATTATTGGCGAATTGTGTCAATTTTTGGAATTCGACAGAATAGTCATGGCGTTGTCACCGAAACCTGTGATCCTTGCCGTGCCCATACAGGCATGGCAGGCAGCGCGAACGTGGTAGACAGTTTGTAAGTCTCGCTTGGAAGACGCCGCGAAGTTGTCGGCAATCTGCAATCGGTTGATCGCATCGGAGTCGGCTGCGGCAACATGCAACAAGTCACGCAAGCAGCACGTAAGCGGAACATAAGCGGCAAATAAGCGGCAAATAAGCGGCACATCAGCAACACGCACGCAGCAAATAAAGCGCAAACGGCGCACACCACGCGCCGTTCAATCACAACAGGTATCGGGTTTTCCCGACCGTCTGGTTTTTTTGCCTTTCGGAGAAAGCGACATGACAAAGACAAACTCCCCTCAGACCACGGGCCTCGCACGTAAGCTTCTGCCGGCGCTGGTCGCCGCCGCGATGTTCGGTGGCGTGGCCATGCAGGCGCGGGCTGCCGACGCGGTGGTGCTGTACACCGCCGACGGCCTGGAAAATCTCTATAAAGACGTGCTGCCGGCCTTCGAAAAGAAGGAGGGCGTGAAAGTCAACATCGTCACCGCGGGCAGCGGGGAAGTCGTGAACCGCGCGACAATTGAAAAAGACCAGCCGAAGGCGGACGTGATCGTCACGCTGCCGCCGTTCATCCAGCAGGCGGATCAGAGCGGTCTGCTTCAGGCATACCAGAGCGCGAACTACAAGAACGTGCCGGCGATCGCCAAGGCGCCGAACGGCTCGTGGGCGACCTTCGTGAACAACTATTTCTCGTTCGCGATCAACCCGGAAGTCACGAAAAACCAGCCGAAAACTTTTGCCGATCTGCTGCACCCGGACTACAGCGGCAAGGTCGCTTACTCGAACCCGGCGACGGCGGGCGACGGCATGGCCGTGATCATCCTGACGTCATCGCTGATGGGTGAGGACAAGGCATTCGACTATCTGAAGAAGCTGGAACAAAGCGCCAAGTTCCACACCAAGGGCACGGGTTACCTCGACGTTCTGCTGTCGCGCAACGAAATCGCATTCGCGAACGGCGATCTGCAGATGGACCTGGACGACGCGGCCAACGGCGGCCTGTCGCTCAAGCCCGTGTTCCTCGCGGCCGCGCCGGGCGAGCAACCGACAACGTTCCAGCTGCCGTATGCAATCGGCCTCATCAAGAACGGTCCGAACCAGGCGCAAGGCAAGAAGCTGATCGACTATCTGATGTCGACGGAAGTGCAGGCCAAGGTGCCGGACATCTTCGGCATTCCGGGCCGCACCGACGTGCCGCTCGCCGGCAAGAACGGCGAGACCGTCAAGCAGGCGATTGCGGGCGTGAAGCTGATTCCGGTGGACTGGAACCACGTGATGGCCAAGAAAGCCGACTGGACCGCGCGCTGGAAAAGCGACGTGATCGGTTCGTCGGGCAAGCAGATCGAAGTCGTCAAGCCGAAGTAAGCCGTTTTTCGGTCTCGCTTTCCAGTCTTGCTTCCCAGTCGAAGCACGCAGCGCTCTCGCGATCGGTGTGATCGCCGGCGCGCTGCCTGAGCATCAATCTTGTTGGAGGATGAATCCGGTGAATACGGCCAGTCTTGCTGGGCGAGGCGCGCTCGACGCCTCGCTGGACGCGCTCGGCGCCGCGCGTTCGGACGCGCCTGGCGGCGTGCAGATCGATCACCTGACGGTGCGCTTCGGCTCGCGCACCGTGCTCGACGATCTGTCGCTGACCATCCAGCGCGGCGAACTGCTCACCGTGCTCGGCCGCAGCGGCTGCGGCAAGACTACGCTGCTGCGGTTCATCGCCGGGTTTATCGAGGCGGACGGGTTGTCCGGCACGCTCACGGTCGCGGGCCACGATCTCACGCACGTGCCGCCGCATAAGCGCAACCTTGGCCTGTTGTTCCAGAGCTACGCGCTGTTTCCNCATCTGTCGGTATTCGAAAANGTCGCGTTCGGCTTGCGGGCNCGGCGCATATCGGCGAAGGACATCGCACGNCGCGTGGCCGAGGTGCTGAANCTCGTGCAACTCGGCGACGCCGGGCACGTGATGCCCGCGCAGCTTTCCGGCGGCATGCAGCAGCGNGTGGCTCTTGCACGTGCGCTCGTGATCGAGCCGGACGTGCTGTTGCTCGACGAGCCGCTCTCCGCGCTCGATGCCAATCTGCGCGCGTCGGTGCGCTCCGAACTGAAGGCGCTGCATGAGCGCCTGCCCAATCTGACCATTGTCTGCGTGACGCACGACCAGGATGACGCGCTGGTGCTGTCGGATCGCACGCTGTTGATGCGCGACGGCCGCATCGCGCAGCTCGGCACGCCGCAACAGTTGTACGACGCGCCGAACGACGGCTTTGTCGCGCGCTATCTCGGTACGGCGAATCTGCTGCCGCCGCAAGTCGCTTTCGGCATGGACGACGTGCGCTACAACGAACGCGAGCGGGTCGCCTGTCTGCGGCCGGAAGCGCTGCGCATCGTGCCGCTTGGAGAAGGGCAGTTGCACGGCGCAATCACATCGGTCGAATGGTATGGCGCGGTATTGTCGGTGTCGGTCGCCCTCGACGCGATGCCGAACGAACCGCTCCTCGTCACCATGCAGCGCGGCCACGGCATGATGCCGGAGAAAGGCGCGCGCGTTTCCCTGCGTTACGAGGCTGACGATGTCGTCCTTATCCACCCCTGAGGCGTCGAATCCGCTTCCCGCCTCGTCGGCAGCCGCAGCCGACGCCCGCCGCAGCGCGAGCGCCGCTTTGCATCGGGCCGCTGTAAAACGCCGCGAGCGCATGGCGCAATGGCATCTCCTGTTCATCGCGGTGGTCGTGCTCGGGCCGCTCGTCATTTACCCGCTCGTGCGCCTCGTGTTGCTGAGCCTGAGCGGGCCGCATGGCATCGGCCTGCAGGCGTATGCGGCGTTCTTCGGCAATCCCGAGACGCGCGGCGTGATTGGCACGACGCTGTGGATTCTGTTCGCGAGCGCCGGACTTGCATCGCTGCTCGGCGTCGCACTCGCGTCGTTGCTGTTTTTCAAGCCATTTCCGGGCGCGCGGATGGTTACGCGGTTTCTCGAACTGTTCGTCGCGTTCCCGTCGTTTCTGGTCGCCTTCACGCTGATTTTTCTGTACGGCTCGCAAGGCTCGGTCAGCATCGGCTTGCAGCGGCTCTTTCATCTGGAGGCGCCGCCGCTCGATTTCCTGTTCGGCGTGGGCGGCGTAATTCTCGCCGAGGTCGTGTTCTACGCGCCGTTCGTCGTGAGGCCCACTCTGGCTTCGTTCGCCACGCTCGACATGCGTCTGATCGAAGCCGCCAGAAGTCTCGGCGCTAGCGGCTGGATGGTCGCATTCAAGGTAATCGTGCCGCTTGCGTGGCCGGGTATCGCTGCGGGCACGATCCTGTGCTTTCTGCTGACGCTCAACGAGTTCGGCATTCTGCTCGTGCTCGGCAGCGCGCATCTGATCACGTTGCCGGTCGCCATCTACAGTTCGGCCACGGTCGACCTCGATCTGCCGACGGCGGCAGCCGGCGCGGTCGTCATGCTGATCATGTCCTTGTCGCTGTACGCGTTGTATCGCCAGGTCAACCGTCGCAAGGTAAAAGGAGCGGGCCATGGCCGTTGAACTCGACCCGACCGTGCTGCCGGTCATGCACAAGAAGGCGCGCCCGGTGCGCCGGAGTTTGTTCGTGCGGATGCTCGGCGGCCTGTTTCTCGGTTTTGCCGCGCTGTTGTGCTTCTGGCTTTTCGTGTTGCCGGTGATCGTGGTCGGCTTGTCGAGCGTGGCGGCGCACTGGTCCGGCACGATTCTGCCGGCCGGCTTCAGCACGCGCTGGTTCGAGCGGCTCGGTTCCAGCGACTTCGACGCGCTCACAACGAGTCTCGAGATCGGCATGGGTGTCGCCGTGCTCGGCACGATTCTCGGGTTGTGGCTTGCGCTCGCGCTCGAAGGACGAGACCGGCGCGGACTCGGCGCGTTCGTCGACACCATCGCCATGATGCCCAACGGCGTGCCGAGCGTGGTGCTCGGTCTCGCGGTACTGATCGCCTATCACAAGCGGCCGGTTGACCTGTCGAGTTCCGCGGCGATCGTCGTCTTTGTTCAACTCGCGCTCGTGCTGCCGTTCTGCTACCGGTGCGCGGCGGCGGCGTTGCGCCCTGAACTGACGATTTTGCGCGAAGCCGCCGCGAGCCTCGGCGCGCCTCCGTCGATGGTGCTGCGCCGCGTCGTGCTGCCGCAACTCGTGCCGGCAATCCGCGCGAGTCTCGCACTCGGGTTCGCGCTGTCGCTCGGCGAACTGGGCGCGACGCTCACTGTTTATCCGCCCGGTTTTGCGACGGTGCCGATCGTCGTGGTCGGTCAGGTGGAGCGCGGCTACTACCTGCCTGCTTCCGCGCTGTCGCTGATTCTGCTGCTCGTCTCGCTCGCCGCGCTGCTGCTGATCGCGGCCCGTGTGCCGCGCCGTCGGATCGACTGAACCTGCGTTTTCCTCGTTTCCCTGGTTGCGCGTCGTGCGGCGCGCAGACATTCCACATACTTTCGATGTGGCGAAATTTGTCAAAATGACCGAATATATGCAAACTGCTTCTGTCGATCCGATTGAGGTTGTGCGCAGGCATTCGCTGACGACACTGGTTCGCGACGAAATCGAAAGGCACATCGTCGAAGGCGAACTGGCGCCGGGCGCCAAACTCAACGAAGCAGACTGGGCGGCGCGCCTGCAGGTGTCGCGCGGGCCGGTTCGCGAGGCGTTCCGCGCGCTCGAGCAGGCTGGGCTCGTGCGCACCGAGAAGAATCGCGGCGTGTTCGTGCGGACGGTGTCACTCGCCGAAGCCGACGAGATTTACGCGGTGCGCGCGGTGCTCGAAGAGGCGGCGTGCCGGATGTTGGCCGCGAACATCGACGCGAGTCGGCTGGCGGTGTTGCGCGATTGGCTCGATGCCATGCGCGCGGCGCTCGATGCGCAAGATCACGATGCGTACGCGCGGGCCAACGTCGCCTTTCATGACGCGATCGTGGCGGCGGCGGGCAATCTGAAGTTGTACGAGACGTATCGAAGGCTGGTGAGCGAGTTGAGTCTTTTCCGGCGCGCGGCACTGGTGGTGCATGCCGATGCGATGGAGCGCTCGCTAGCGGAACATCGCGCGATTCTGACCGCGCTCGCTTCGCGCGATGCCGCGCATGCCGCGGCGCTGATGCACGCGCACGTGAACGGCGGCTTGCAGCGCGCGCACGAGGCGTGCGAGGGAGGCGGCGTGGCGGCCGGGCCGTTGGGAACGGCGCGCGGCGCGTCTGCTGCGGGCGACTGAACGACGACTGCAGGGCGACTGCAGGGCGACTGCAGCACGACTGAAGCCATCGCGTTGTCGTAACGCATTGGCTTGAGCACGCGTGCCTAGCACGCAGGGACGGGAACGATGGCAACCGCAAACGAACACGCGAAGCAACGCACGATCGAGGTCAACGGTCGCGGCTACCGGCTGCCTGACGAGCCGACGGTTGTGATCTGCGTCGACGGCTGCGAGTTCGATTATCTGGAAGCTGCGGTCGCGGCGGGCGTTGCGCCGTTCATCGGCAAGATGCTCAAGGGCGGCGCGGCCTTCAAGGGCGATTGCGTAATTCCCTCGTTCACCAACCCCAACAATCTGTCGATCGTCTGCGGCGTGCCGCCGTCGGTGCACGGCATCTGCGGGAATTACTTCTGGGACCCGAACGCGAATGGCGGCGCGGGTGCGGAAGTGATGATGAACGATCCAGCCTATCTGCGTGCCGGCACCTTGCTGGCCGCCGCAGCCGAAGCGGGCGCGCGCGTCGCGGTCGTCACCGCTAAAGACAAGTTGCGCCGGCTGTTGGGCTGGCAGCTGAACGGCATCTGCTTTTCCGCGGAAAAAGCGGACACGGTGACGCGCGAGGAAAACGGCATCGACGAAGTACTGGAACTGGTCGGCTTGCCGCTACCCGACGTGTACAGCGCGGCGCTTTCGGAATTCGTGTTCGCTGCCGGCGTGCGGCTCGCGCAAACTCGCGAGCTCGACCTGATGTATCTGTCCACGACCGACTACATACAGCACAAATGGGCGCCGGGCACCGAAGGCGCGAACGCGTTCTACGCGATGATGGACGGCTATCTGGCGAAGCTCGACGCGCTCGGCTGGGTGATCGGGCTCACCGCCGATCACGGCATGAACGCGAAGCACGATCCGCAAAGCGGCGAGCCCAACGTGATCTATCTGCAAGACCTGCTCGACGAATGGCTCGGCGCGCGTAAGGCGCGCGTGATCTTGCCGATCACGGATCCGTATGTGGTGCATCACGGCGCGCTCGGTTCGTTTGCGACAGTTTATTTGCCGCGCGATGTCGATGTCGCGCAGGTGATCGAGCGGATTCGCGGGCTGCAGGGCGTCGAAATTGCACTCGATAACCACACGGCGTGCGAGCGCTTCGAGCTGCCGAACGACCGCGTCGGCGATATCGTCGTGATCGGCACGAAGCATGTGGTGCTCGGTACTCGCCGCGACGAGCACGACCTGTCGGGGCTCACGGTACCGTTGCGCTCGCACGGCGGCTTGTCCGAGCAGGAAGTGCCGCTCCTGTTCAACCGGCGTGTCGACGGATTGCCGGGCGCGGAGAGCGGAAAGAGGCTGCGCAATTTCGATATCTTCGACGTCGCGTTGAACCGCGTGTCGGCATCATGAACGCGACGCTGCGGGACCATCCGGCGTTCCGCGCGGAAGCGCTGCGGCTCGAAGGCGAGCGCGCGGCGCGTCCACGCTCGCTCGATGTAGTCGATCCGTACACGGGTACGCGCGTAGGCACGGTCGCGCTTGCGAGCGTCGATGATGTGCGCGCCGCATTCGAATACGCCGCAGCTTATCAGGCAAAGCTCACGCGTTATGAGCGCTCGCAGATTCTCGAACGCGCGGCCGCGTTGCTGCGTGACAGGACCGAAGAGGCGTCGGATCTGATCTCGCTCGAATCGGGTTTGTCGAAGCAGGACTCGCGGTATGAAATCGGTCGTGTGGCAGACGTGTTCAGGTTTGCAGCAATCGAAGCATTGCGCGACGACGGGCAAAGTTTCTCGTGCGATCTGACGCCGCATGGCAAGCGGCGACGCGTGTTTTCGCAGCGCGAGCCGCTTGCGGGCGTGATCGTCGCGATTACCCCGTTCAACCATCCAATGAACCAGGTTGCGCACAAGGTTGCGCCGGCAATCGCGACGAACAATCGCGTGGTGCTGAAGCCGTCCGAGAAAGTGCCGCTGTCGGCGCTTTATCTCGCCGACATTCTCTACGAAGCCGGCTTGCCCGCGCCCATGCTGCAAGTGCTGACCGGCGACCCGCGCGAAATCGCCGATGAACTTATCACGCACCCGTTGGCTGAACTCGTCTCGTTCACGGGCGGCGTGGCGATTGGCAAGTACATCGCGGCAAAGGCGGCGTACCGCCGCGTCGTGCTCGAGCTAGGCGGCAACGATCCGCTCATCGTGCTCGAGGACGCCGATCTCGAGCGCGCGGCGACGCTCGCGGTGCACGGCTCGTACAAGAACTCCGGGCAGCGCTGCACGGCGGTCAAGCGGATGCTCGTGCAAAAGCGCGTCGCCGCCGATTTCGCCGACCTGGTCGTCGAGAAGACGCGGGCCTGGACTTTCGGCGATCCATTCGATGCGGCCAATCAGATGGGCACGGTCATCGACGTCGCCGCGGCGCAGCTATTCGAGGCGCGCGTGAATGAGGCGATTGCCGGCGGCGCGCGCTTACGTATCGGCAATCGACGCAATGGCGCGCTGTATTCGCCTACGGTGCTCGACGGCGTGGAGCCGGACATGACCCTCGTGCGTGAGGAAACCTTTGGGCCGGTGTCGCCGATCATCAGCTTCGACACGCTCGACGACGCGATACGTATCAGCAACGGCACATGCTTCGGGTTGTCTTCAGGTGTATGCACGAACCGGCAGGACGCGATCACGCGGTTCATCAACGAACTGCGAGTGGGGACGGTCAACGTGTGGGAAGTGCCTGGCTATCGGACAGAGTTGACGCCGTTTGGCGGTATCAAAGACTCGGGGCTCGGCTACAAGGAAGGCGTTCAGGAAGCGATGAAAAGCTTCACTAACCTCAAGACTTTTTCGTTACCGTGGGAGTAATAGCGTGGCATTGAGTGTGACGGACATCCGTTCGCTGTTCGAGCAATACGGCGACATCGCTTATAGCGGCGAACCGGTGACGCAGCTTCAGCACGCATTGCAGAGCGGCGCGCTGGCCGAAGAAGCGGGCGCCGGCGACGAACTCGTCGCCGCTTCGTTTTTGCACGATCTCGGGCATCTGCTGAATCTTCAGGGCGCGACGCCGACGGAGCGGGGCATCGACGATCTGCACCAGTACTTTGCGCTGCCGTTCTTGCGGCCGGTGTTGCCCGATGCGGTATTGGAGCCGATTCGTTTGCACGTCGACGCAAAGCGCTGCCTCTGCGCGATCGATCAAGGCTATTTCGATCAGCTTTCCGCCGATTCGGTGCGGAGCCTGGGTCTGCAAGGCGGCATCTTCAGCAGCGAGGAAGCGCAGAGATTTCTGCAGAAGCCGTACGCGCAGGACGCGCTCCGGCTGCGCAAGTGGGATGACCGCGCGAAAGAAGAACACCGCGTCACGCCGGGTCTCGATCACTACCTCGATGTGGTGGAGCGCGTGATGCGTAAGAGCGCGATGGTGTAGTTCTGGCTTGTCTATGTCGTTGTCCTGGCGCTGCTTCTTGCGCAATTTCCGTGTGTCGAAATAACGCTTGCAAGGCGCTGGCCGGCTCGCTAGAATCTCGCTCTTTCGTGCTCCGGACACCGGGGCACGGGAAGCGGGAAAGCCAGTAGTGGCAA
>Ga0058694_1001198_pt1 | contig 10549 bp, 8 predicted proteins | sample AgamicOrSfrz_FD_55041 | JGI IMG/M metagenome (GOLD analysis project Ga0058694, IMG submission 55041) | Agave microbial communities from Guanajuato, Mexico - Or.Sf.rz | ecosystem: Host-associated > Plants > Phyllosphere > Phylloplane/Leaf | place: Guanajuato, Mexico | collected 2012-05-30 | reverse complement strand
CCGGGAAGCCGTCGATCATCTCCTGCTCGGCGGTCGGCGTATGCCACAGGCTGCGCTGCATCTCGGTATCGGTCGAGCCGGGCGAAACGATATTGCAACGCACGCCGTAGGGCGCCATCTCNAGGCCGACCGTCAGGGTAAGGCTGCGCAGTGCGGCTTTTGAGGCGCCGTAGGCCGACATGCCGATACGCGGCGCATGCGCCGAGTTAGAGGCGATAGAGACGATGGCGCCTGCACGCTGCTGACGAAACACCGGCAGCGTCTGCTGAAACATATTGAAGGCGCCGCCCACGTTGACCGCCAGACAGGCCTGGAAATCCGNGGCGGAAATCTCGTCGGTGGCGCCGATACGCAGGATGCCCGCGCCGTTCACCAGCACGTCGAGGCGCGGCTGCTGCGCCAGCAGACGCTGGCACAGGCTTTTCACCTGTCCGGCATCGGCCACGTCGAGCGTATGGCAGGCAAAAGGGTAGTCGATGTCGTGAAAGCGCAGATCGAAGCCCTGCACCTGAGCGCCCGCGGCGTGAAACGCGAGCGCGGTGTANTAGCCGATGCCCTGGCCTGCGCCGGTCACCCAAACCTGTTTACCGCTGAAGTCGAAGCGCTGGCTCATTACGCAGGCTCCCGGGACAGCAGCGCCCACCAGCCGTCGATAGTGGGGTTTTTCGCCAGGCTGACAAAGTCGATATCGCCGTGCGCCTGACGCCAGCGCGCCGCCAGCGCCATCATGCGCACGGAATCGAGACCGTAGTCGATCAGGTTCTCATTATCTTCCGGCACGTCGTCGTCTTCCAGCAGCGGCAGAACCAGCGCGCGCAGATCTTCTTTGCTGAGCGGCAGCGGCATCAAATCTGCGGTCATCACCACTTTGCCGCTGCGTCCGGCGGTATAGGTCAGCGCCATCATATGTTCCTCGCGGCTAAAGTCCGCCAGCGCATCCGCCACCATAAAGGGCTGGATGTTGCGCATAAAGGCATCGGTCGCGGTGGTAAGACAGCCGATGTGGGCGTACACGCCGGTGATGATCAGCTGATCGCGTCCCATCTCCTGCAGAATCGACTCCAGCGGCGAGCGGACAAAGGCGCTGTAGCGCCACTTGGTCAGCACCTGATCCTCGGCGTCGGGCGCCAGCGCATCGACAATCTTCTGCTGCTCGGGATGTTTGTTCAGGCCCGGCCCCCACATATCGTTCAGCAGCGCGCGATCTTCATCGCTCTGCTGATTGGGCTGCGCGGTATAGAACACCGGAATGCCCTGCGCCTTGCACCAGGCGCGCAGACGGGCGATGTTCTCGACTACCTGATTGACCAGCGGGCTGTTTTCGCCCCAGAAGTTAAGGAAGTAGGCCTGCATATCGTGAATCAGCAGGGCGGCGCGCTGCGGCTCCAGCGTCCATTTCACCTTGTTGGCGGGCAGCTCGGCGGCAGCGGGCAGCGAATATGAGGTCAGTTTTGGAATAGCCATAAAATCTCCGGAACAGGTCAGGCTTGCGCTGGTTGATCGGCAAGCTGTTGGCGCAGGCGTTTCTTGTCTACTTTGCCGACGGGCGTCAGCGGCAGCGCATCCACGCAGGTAATACGGTCGGGCAGTTTATATTCGGCGACGCCCAGCTCGCGCAGATGGCGGCGCAGCGCCACCGGNTTGAGCGGCTGNCGNGCNACGATAAAGGCGCAGCTTTTTTCGCCCATCAGCTCGTCATGCATCGACACCAGCGCCGCATGGATCACGTCCGCATGGCGCTGCAGCAGGTTTTCGATCTCCTCGGCAGCGATCTTTTCGCCGCCGCGGTTGATCTGATCTTTCTCACGCCCCTGCACGGTGATGTAGCCCTGCGGATTCATCTCGATCAGATCGCCCGAGCAGTAAAAACCGTCGGCGTTGAAGCTGGCGGCGTTGTGCTCCGGGCTTTTGTAGTAGCCACGGAAGGTATAGGGGCCGCGCGTCATCAGGCGGCCGATGGCGCCGGTCGGCAGCGGATCGCCGTTCTCGTCGGCTACCCAGACCTCATCGTCCGGCGAAATTGGGCGGCCCTGGGTCGTGAGAATGGTTCGCTCGTCGTCGTCGAGCCGGGTGTAGTTCACCAGCCCTTCCGCCATGCCGAACACCTGCTGCAGCCGGCAGCCGATCTCGCTCTGAATGCGTGCCGCCAGCGTTTCGCCCAGTTTGGCGCCGCCGACCTGCATCCGCTGCAGCGACGCCAGCGCCTGATTGCTGCCCCACTCCTGGATCGCCTGCAGCCACAGGCTGACGGCGGGCGGCACCAGACCGGTATCGGTAACCTTGTGCTTTTCAATCAGCGGGAAACAGTTGGTCGCGCTGGGATCCTCGGCCAGAATCACCTGGCCGCCCGCGTAGAAGACGCCCAGCGCGCCGGGCGAGCTCATCGCAAAGTTATGCGGCGCGGGCAGGGCGATCAGATAACGCGTGTCGGCGGTGACCGCGCAGATCTCGTCGCTGGCGCGGATGCTGTAGTAGTAGTCGTTATGGGTGCGCGGGATCAGCTTCGGCGTGCCGGTGCTGCCGCCGGAGAGCTGGAAAAAGGCGACCTCGTCGGCGGCGGTCGGCGTCGGCTGGAAATCGTCTGCGGCTTCAGCCATCAGCGCTTCCAGCCTGTTTTCCGGCTGATTGTCGTTGCGCAGGATCACCTGCCGCAGCGACGGCTGCGCAGCGCACAGCGCGTCGATAAAACTGTCGTCGGCGAANAGCCCATGGTGGCGATCGGCGATCAACAGCGCGGGTTCGATCTGTGCGGCGTAGGATTGCAGCTCGGTGCGCTGGTGGCTGAANAGCGCGTAGACCGAGGCGACGCCCAGCTTGAACAGGGCGAAAACGGTAATGTAGAAGTCGGCGACGTTTGCCGAGCTGCACCAGCGCGGTGTCGCCGTTTTTCAATCCGCGACGCTGTAGCGCGGCGGCAAGGTTATCGCTGCGCTGCGCCAGCTGACGGTAGCTCAGCTGGAGATCGCCTTCGATAACGGCGATGGCGTCGCTGTTTTCATGACGCGCCAGGATATCGGTCATCGGCACATCCAGCCAGTAGCCTTTCTCGCGGTAGCGCGCCGCCAGATCGTCTGGCCAGCGATGGTAAGGGATCGACATGGTATTTCCTTTATTGCAGTCCAAAAGCGCGCAGCATGGTGTCGAGTTTGACACCGGTCTCGCGCCATTCTGATTCCGGTTGCGAATCCGCCACGATGCCCGCGCCGGCGAACAGGCGCACCCGCGCGCCGTGCACGGTGCCGCAGCGGATAGTGACGACCCATTCGCCGTTGCCCTGCTCGTCGCACCAGCCGACGATGCCGCCGAACAGACGGCGGTCGAACGGCTCCAGCGTCTGGATCAGCTGCTGCGCGCGCCTGTGCGGGAAGCCGCTCAGCGCTGGCGTCGGATGCAGGAGACAGGCGAGCGACAGCGCGTTCTCCTGCTCGTCGAGCGCTTCGCCGTCGATCTGCGTCGCCAGATGCCACAGCGTGGCGGTGGTCAGCAGAGAAGGGGTAGCGGGAACCGAGAGCAGGCGGCTGCGCGGCTGCAGCACCTCGCGCATCGCGTCGGTCACCAGCTTGTGCTCGTGGCGATCTTTCGCTGATTGCATCAGGGCGTCGCCCGCGGCCCTGTCGCGCTGCGCGTCGGCGTCGCGTCGCGCGGAACCGGCCAGCGGGCAGGAGCTGAAATCACGCCCCGCTTTACGCAGCATCAGCTCCGGGCTGGCGCCGACCAGCGAACCGCCCTGCGGCAGCGGCAGATGAAAGTGATAGCTGTTCGGGTTTTGCGCCACGATGCGCTGCATCAGCGCGGCGATATCTACCGGCTGCTCCGTCACGATATCCATCAGGCGCGACAGCACGACTTTATCCAGCTCGCCGCGCTGCGTGGCGGCCACGGCCTCTGCCACCATGGCGGTAAATACATCGTGCTCCGGCATGGCGGCGCGGCGGCGCACCTGCGGCAGCGGCGCCTGAACGGCAGGCAGCGCAGCCTGAAGATCGGCGCGGTTAAAGACCTGATGCGATTCCGGAATAAACAGCGCGGCGGGCTGCGTGACGTCGAAGGGGATGGCGCCGACCAGGATCGGATGGGCGATGCCCTGTTTTTTTGCCGATGCGAAGTGGCGTCGCAGCTGCTGTTGAAAGTCGCCGTTCAGCGCGTCGCCATCGGTCGCCGGCGTGGCGATCGTGGTGTAGCAGCCTTGCGTAGCGATACTGCGCCACGGGGATGTGAAGATAAATCCCCGGCACAGCGCGGAGAAATCCTCAAGCAGGGGATTTCCAAACGTCAACGTTTCCACCATAATTTTCACCTATAAATGATAAGATAACTAATAATGATTATCATTTGTATTGTGGTTCTGTAACCTACGTTGATTAGGCTGGAGTGTCAATAAATTCGCGGCAGTGAGCGCGCGATCTCAGCGTGATGCGTAGAGGCGACAGAAGGTTGTATTACAGTAAAAGGTGGACTGAATCTTATGTTTAAGCGGATTTTTACCACGGTGGCCGCGCTGGCTTTCATAACCGTGCTGGCTCACCCGGACGCGCGGGCGGAAGGCGGCTGGCCGCGCACGCTGCAAAGCGTCGGCGGCAGCGTCACGCTGGATAAAGCGCCGCAGCGCATCGTCTCTACCAGCGTCACCCTGACCGGCTCGCTGCTGGCGATCGATGCGCCGGTCATCGCCAGCGGGGCGACCGCGCCAGGCAGTCGCCTGGCGGACGAGCAGGGCTTTTTCCGTCAGTGGAGCGACGTCGCAAAGCGTAAAAATCTCAAGCGGCTCTATATCGGCGAACCGAGCGCCGAAGCGGTGGCCGCCGAAGCGCCGGATCTGATTATCGTCAGCGCGACCGGCAACGACTCCGCGCTTAAGCTGGTGGATCAGTTCTCGGCTATCGCGCCGACGCTGGTGGTGAACTATGACGATAAAAGCTGGCAGCAGCTGGTGACGCTGCTCGGCGAAGCGACCGGCCACGAGGCGGAGGCGGCGGCGCGCGTAAAGGCGTTCGATGCGCAAGAGGCGGCGCTGAAGCAGAAAATCACGCTGCCGCCGCAGCCGGTTTCCGCGATGGTGTTTAACGGCGGCGGCCGCGCGGTGAACCTGTGGACCCGCGAATCGGCGCAGGGCAAGCTGCTGGAGCAGCTCGGCTTTACGCTCGCCGTGCCGCCTGCGGATCTGCAGCAGACGCACAGCATGGGCCAGCGCAAAGATATTATTCAGCTCTCCGGCGAGAACGTCGCCAGCGGCCTGAACGGCAACAGCTTTCTGCTGTTCGCCGCGGAGGAGCAAGGCGCGAAACAGCTGATGCAGAATCCGTTCCTGGCGCAAACCGCGGCGGTGAAGCAGCAGCAGGTTTACGCGCTGGGCGCCGACACTTTCCGTCTTGACTACTACAGCGCCAGCCATCTGCTGACGCGTCTGGAGCAGCTGTTCGTTAAATCATGACGCCTCTTCCGCCAGCGTCGGCGCTGGCGGTTGATAGCGTCGCAGCTTCGCCATCAGCATCCACATCACTCCTCCCAGCAGCGCCGCGCCGAAACCGAACAGCGCGGCGGCCTGCTGCGGCAGCAGCCATGACCCCAGCGCGCCGATCATCGCCGCGCCGATCGCATCGCCGGTGACGTTCTGCGCCGTCCACAGGCTGTTGATGCGCCCGAGCAGCGCATCGGGCGTCAGCGACTGGATCAGCTGGTACTGCACCAGGCTGTTAACGGCGCTGAAGTAGCCGAACGCCGCCAGGCAGGCAAGCCCGAGGGCGAACTGCGGCATCAGGCTGAAGGCGCCAAGCGCGAGGAAAGCGGCGACGGCGCTGGCTAACATCACTTTGCCTGGCTGCGGCGTCTGCGCCAGCCGTCCGCTGGTCAGCGCGCCCAGCGCCGCGCCGAGCGGCACGGCGGCGTACATCAGGCCCAGCTCATCGAGGCTGACCTGCCAGTGCGGCGCCAGCGCCGGATAGAGCACGCGCACCGCGCTCGCCAGGGTTACCAGCGCGCCGATCAGCGCCGCCATGCCGACCAGCGGCGCGGCGAACAGGAACTGCACGCCGCTGGCGAGCGCCCGCAGCGGATGTTCGCGCGGCTGCGGCGGCGGCGGCATCACAGGCAGGCGGAGCAGGGTCAGCACGGTAAGCAGCGTACCGAAAGCGGCGAGGCCGTAATTCCACGCCGCGCCGGCGTGCGCCAGCACCAGACCGCCGACGGCGGGCGAGAGAATGGCGCCGAAGCGCACCGTCAGCATGGTAATGGCGCCCGCCTGCATCAGATTTTCGCGTCCTACCAGCGCCGGCGTGGCCGCCAGCAGCGCCGTGACGCCGATCGCGCCGAAGAAGCCGTCCCAAAGGCCCAGCAAAAAGACCGCGCTGACCGATGGGGTCGGCAGCGAGGCGTTAACGGCCAGCGCCACGAAGCCGAGGCCGCAGGTGGATCGCGCAATCAGGATCAGCCGTTTGCGCTCGTAGCGATCCGCCAGCACGCCGCCGGTGAGCAGCCCGACGAACATGCCCGCGCCCGCCAGGGTCACCGCCAGCCCCACCAGCGCGGGCGAGCGGGTCAACTGCTGGATCTGTACCGGCACGGCAATCGCCAGCATGCCGAGCGCGACGATAGAGATAAAACGGGCGATAAAGACGGCGCGAAAAGCGGAATGCGTCTTCAGCAGGCTGAGATCGATGAGAAGGGAGGGGTTGTTCATTGCTTCGCCTTTTGCTGCGGTTTTCCTCGCTATGGTCGAGGCGAATCATGGTAACATACAAAAATACGAGTAATAACGATAACAAGTATCATTATCAAATTGACGCGTTCGCTGCGTCAGTGAACAGTGAAGGTTCGGAACGTTATGCGCCAACTCACCGCAATAGCCGCTTCAGGGACGCTGCTGTTGCTCCTGCTCGCGCTCAGCCTGATGCTCGGCGCCAAATCGATCGCCATTCATGATGTTTCCCTTGCTCTGACCACCAGCTGCGGCAGCGCCGACTGCGTTATCGTGCGCGAAGCGCGCCTGCCGCGCACGCTTGCCGGCCTGCTGGCGGGCTGCGCGCTGGGGCTGGCGGGCGCGCTGATGCAGAGCCTGACGCGCAATCCGCTTGCCGATCCCGGCATTCTCGGCGTTAACGCGGGCGCAGGCTTCGCCGTGGTGCTGGGCATCGCCCTGTTCGGCGCGGATTCACCCGCCGACTGGCTCGGCTTCGCCTTTGTCGGCGCGCTGCTGGCGTCGCTGCTGGTGGCGCTGACCGGCGCGCTCGGCGGCGGCCGCGTCAATCCGGTGCGCCTGACCCTGGCGGGCGTGGCGCTCGGCGCGGTGCTGGAAGGGCTGACCTCCGGACTTTCTCTCCTCAATCCCGATATTTACGATCATCTGCGCTTCTGGCACAGCGGCTCGCTGGATATTCGCAGCTTTGCCGTGCTGCGCGCCACCTGGCCAGCGGTGGCGGTGGGCGCGCTGATCGCGCTGCTGCTGGCGCGCGCGCTCAATACCCTGAGCATGGGCGGCGATCTGGCGACGGCGCTCGGCACGCGCGTGGCGCGTACCCAACTGCTGGGGCTGCTGGCTATCGCCCTGCTGAGCGGCGCCGCCACGGCCGCCGTCGGCCCCATCGCCTTTGTCGGGCTGATGACGCCGCATCTGGCCCGCTGGCTGTGGGGCAACGACCACCGCTGGATGCTGCCCGGCACGCTGCTGATCACCCCCTGTCTGCTGCTGGCCGCCGATATTCTGGGCCGCCTGATGGTGCCGGGCGAGCTGCGCGTCTCGGTGGTGACCGCGCTGCTCGGCGCGCCGATGCTGATCGTGCTGGTGCGCCGCAAGCTGGGGAGAGGGCAGGTATGAGCCGGGCGATGATGCACGCCATCTGGCTGCTGGCGGCCTGCGCGCTGCTGGCCTTTTTCGGCGTTACGCGCGGCGCGCTGCCGGTTACGGGCGCGCAGCTCTGGCAGCTGGTTACCGGCGAGGCGGCGCGCAACGTTCAGCTGATCGTGCTGGAGTGGCGGCTGCCGCGCGTGGCGATGGCGTTGCTGCTCGGCGCGGCGCTCGGGGTGAGCGGCGCGATTTTTCAGTCGCTGCTGCGCAACCCGCTCGGCAGCCCCGATATTCTCGGCTTTAATACCGGCGCCTATAGCGGCGTGCTGGTGGCGCTGGTGCTGTTTCAGCAAAACAGCGAGGCCGTGACGCTGGCGGCGCTGCTGGGCGGCGTGCTGACTGCTGGCGTGGTTTATCTGTTCGCCTGGCGCAACGGCGTAGAGACCTTCCGGCTGATTATCGTCGGCATCAGCGTGCGCGCGCTGCTGATGGCGCTCAACGGCTGGCTGATTATCAGCGCCTCGCTGGAGGCGGCGCTCAGCGCCGGGCTGTGGAGCGCCGGATCGCTTAACGGCATCACCTGGGCGAAAACCGCGCCGGCGGTCGCCGTGCTGGCGGCGGCGCTGCTGCTGACCGCGCTGCTGGCGCGGCGTATGCGCCTGCTGGAGATGGGCGACGACACCGCCTGCGCGCTGGGCGTGCCGGTGGAGCGCAGCCGGCTGTGGCTGATGCTGCTCGGCGTGGTGCTGACCGCCGCCTCGACCGCGCTGGCCGGCCCCATTTCGTTCGTTGCCCTGCTGGCGCCGCAGATCGCTCGTCGCCTGTGCGGCGGCATCAAAGGCGCGCTGCCGCTGGCGGCGCTGTGCGGCGCGCTGCTGCTGCTGGCGGCGGACTATGCGGCGCAGCATCTTTTCCTGCCTTATCAGCTGCCGGTCGGCGTGATTACCGTCAGCCTTGGCGGGCTTTATTTGATTGCACTACTGGTCAGGGAGGCGCGACGCCAATGACAGAGAGGATTGCGCGCCTGCAGGGCGAGGCGCTGACGCTGGGCTACGAGAAGAAAGTGGTGGCGGAGGGGCTGTCGGTGACCATTCCGGATGGCGAACTGACGGCGATCATCGGCCCCAACGCCTGCGGCAAATCGACGCTGCTGCGCGCGCTGAGNCGNCTGGCGCNGCCGCTGAANGGGCAGGTGCTGCTCGACGGCGAGGCGATTTCNCGCCTCTCCACCAAAGAGGTGGCGCGGCGTCTCGGCCTGCTGCCGCAGAGNTCGCAGGCGCCNTCCGGCATCAGCGTCAGCGANCTGGTGGCGCGCGGGCGCTATCCGCATCAGCCGCTGTTCGGCCGCTGGCGCGACGAGGATGAAGCGGCNGTGCAGCAGGCGATGCAGGCGACCGGCGTGGCGGATATCGCCGCGCAGCCGGTGGATCAGCTTTCCGGCGGNCAGCGNCAGCGCGTCTGGATCGCNATGGTGCTGGCGCAGCAGACGCCGCTGCTGCTGCTGGANGAACCCACCACCTGGCTTGATATTACTCATCAGATCGAACTGCTGGAGCTGATGCAGGATCTCAATCAGCAGCATGGCCGCACGCTGGTGGTGGTGCTGCACGATCTGAATCAGGCGTGCCGCTACGCCACGCATCTCATCGCGATGCGCAACGGCCAGATTGTCGCCGAGGGCCGGCCGTCGGAGATTGTAACGCCGGAATTGATTGAGGCGGTCTATGGGCTGCGCTGCGTTATCGTTGAGGATCCGGTGGCGCATACGCCGATGATTGTGCCGCTGGGACGCGGGCGCAACTGAGGCGTTAGCTAAAACCCGCACTGCGTATAAAGGAGCGGGTAGTCTGGCCCGAAGAGCAAAGCGTCCCGCGCCAGGGATGGCGCGGGCCGAGCGGGCATGGATGCCTTGAGCGACTTTGCGATCGGGCCAGACTACTCGCGACCGCACCTTTCTCCAGAATCAGGCAAACTTCGCCAGCAGCTGCTGCAATTGCGGTCCGATCTGCTCGAACATGCGCGGCGAAATAATCTCGACGTGGGCGCACGCCAGCGGCCGCACTTCAAGCTCACCCACATAGGGCGCCCAGGCGCGACGCGCATCCTGACCCGGCTGCTGCGTCTCGGTGGCGAGGAACAGCGTGGCGCGACCGCTGAAGCGCGCGCTGCGCGCCGTCGCCAGCAGCCGCACCGAACTGGCGTAGTTAGCCTCGATCGCGTCGAACATCGCCTCCAGGCCTTCGCCCGCCTGCTGACGCTGGGCGGCGACAAACTGCTCGCGCTCGCGGTTCACCTCTTCCAGCACCGCCGGATCGAGCTGGTTCTCGCCGCGCTTCTCGTCCCAGTTTTGCGTCTCTGGCGGCCAGGTGTCGAGCAGGCCGAGGAACGCCACCTCTTCGCCGAGCGCTTCCAGCCGCGCGGCGATGCCCTGCGCCAGCGTGCCCCCCAGCGAATAGCCGAGGAAATAGTAAGGGCCGTTCGGCTGCTGCCGCCGCAACGTAGCGAGATGCGCGTCGCACACCTCATCCAGATGCGCCGCCTGATGAAGCGGACCGCTGGCGTCGGGCGACTGAATGCCGACGATGGACCAGCGCGCGTCGAGATAGCGCTGCAGAATGCTGAACTGCCAGGCGAATCCCGACGCCGGATGGAAGCAGAACAGCGTCGATCCGCTGCCGACGCGCAGCGGCAGCACCGGCTCGAAACCGGCGTTTTGCGCCGTCTGCGCATCGTTCAGCAGCGCCGCCAGCTTCTCAACCGTCGAGGCGA
>Ga0058694_1001196_pt1 | contig 10557 bp, 4 predicted proteins | sample AgamicOrSfrz_FD_55041 | JGI IMG/M metagenome (GOLD analysis project Ga0058694, IMG submission 55041) | Agave microbial communities from Guanajuato, Mexico - Or.Sf.rz | ecosystem: Host-associated > Plants > Phyllosphere > Phylloplane/Leaf | place: Guanajuato, Mexico | collected 2012-05-30 | reverse complement strand
CCGCAACGCGTTGCGCCCGCCCATGCGCTGTCCCATTACGCCGGCGATAAGGCAGCCCACCACGGTTCCCCAGAGAGCGATNGATACGGTCTGCCCCAGCGCGGTTGGGCTCAGATGAAACAGAGNCGTAAGTTGGCTGGTCGTACCGGAGATGACGACNGTATCAAAACCAAACAATAATCCACCGAGGGCACCGACAGCGGTGCTTCGCAAAAGGTGTGAGGTGATCTTCATGGCTTCCTTTTGAACTCAAGGCCTAGAGGCCGAAAATATTAGAGCCTTCAACTTACATGAAACCGCATCGACGAACCATGCCATCGCCGCGACGAACCACTGGTCAATACGTCTGCAAGCACGACGCTCTGATCTGCAGACCACATAAAAACAAGCCGGAGCTTTCGCTCCGGCTTTGTGCCTTCCCTGAAGCCTAGAAGTTCAATTTCACACCCATTTGCACAACGCGTGGGATATTCGATTGGCCGCTAGGATAGGTGGGGTTGCTGGAACTGACACTGGAGGTTCCGAAAGTCGTNCTCGTCGGGTTTGTATTCGGACCATTCGGAATATAAGTGTTGGTGAAGTTGAACGCCTCGAACCGGAACTGCGCGTTCAGAGTTTCGCTGAACTTGAACTTCTTGCTCGCCGAAAGGTTCCCAATCGGAGCGTTCGGGTTGCGAATGTACCCCGACTGGAATGGCATCGAGGCAAGTTCGCCGGCGGCGCTGTTGATCTGCTGCCACGCAGGGTTCGTGCAGTTCTGGCTCAGTGCGGTGAAGGTTGAGTTTGGTTGGCGCATCGTGGCATCTGCGAATAGTGTGCAGGTATTGAAGTATGTAAACCTGCTCTTGTTTACGCCGATACGCGGGTCGCGAAGTAAGCGATAGCCGGAGGGCAGCCCCGCCGGAGTTCCGGACTGGATGACCTCCCAGAAGTTCAGCTCCCAACCTCCGACCGCAAGCTCTGTCAGACGGTTATCATTGCCGAGCCAGTGGTGCCCGCGACCGAAGGGCAGTTCATACACCGCAGAGATCACCAGCCGCTGCGGCCGGTCCTGCGAGCCGATGTTCTTGAAAGGAGCGGCGTCTTGAGGATTCAGGAACGCCAGCGCCTCCAGAGTCTTAGACCACGTGTACGCACCAAGGATAGTCAGGCCGTGAGCGTACCGCTTCTCAACCGAGAGTTGGAGCGAGTCGTACCAAATCTTGCCTACCGACTCCTGCCCGTACGACACGCTCTGGAACTGCGGGTACGGAAGCAGTAATTGCTGCCGTGAGATGCTGCTGCCGTTCAGGATCGATCCGGGCAGCAACCCGGCGAACGGATTCGGAACCGTCTGGCTCAGGTATCCACTGACATTCGGCGTACCAGCATATAGCGCATTCGAACATGGAGGGTTCGGGTTCTGCGCTGTCGGAGTTGGGCAGGTACCGCTCGTCTGCGGGGGAGCCGTTTGGGCAAGCTGCGTCAACTGCTGAGTGCTCAACACATTCAGGTTACGCGCACCGCCTGCCTGGTTGTCGTTTGTGTTCACATTGACGGTCCTGCTGCCGACGTAGGACGCATCCACCTTTATGCCGTACCGGACCTGCTGCTCCATGCCGAACGAGTACTGGTGAACGTGCGGAACCTTGCGATTGACGTTGTTGAAGATGATGCTCTGCCCTTGGAACGTCGCCAGTCCAAGCGCACTACCGGTGGGCTGCAGGATACCGGTAGCAAACGGATCGTTCAACGGTTGTGCCGCAGGATTGTTACCGCGAGGCCGATAAGTGTCGGCCGTTGTGGCGCCCGCCGCCGTCGCGTTGCTCGGAATCATTGCCGTATCCTGCGAGAATCCCTGCGCTGCACCAAATGCTGCTTCCGGCAGGTAGAACAACCCGTATCCCCCGCGGAAGATCGTGTTGGGATACGCACGGTATACGGCACCAATCCGAGGCTGTACATGGTTGTATTCCGTGTTGAACGCACTCGTTGACTGACCGCCAACTCCAGCGAACAGCAGCCCACCCTTCAATGAGGAGCAAGCCGGGCAGTTCGCCGATGCGGACGCCGCGGCGCCGGCCAGAGGAGACGCCGTGTTGAACGCGAACCCGCGGTTCTGGCGGTTCTGGATCTCGTGCGGCGAACCTTCCACGTCGTAACGGATGCCGGCGTTCACCGTCAGGCGAGGCGTCACCTTGATGTCGTCCTGCAGGTAAACCGCCCAATACCGCCACCGGTAACCCAGGTTCGGCGTGTACTGGATTATGCCGTTGTTCGGGAATCCGAGCAGCATCGAGGCTACGGACGAGCCCTGAGTCGAACTGCCGTTTGCCGTAGGATCCTGCTGCGTCTGGCTCCGTGTGAAATTGAATCCGCCCTGCCCCAACACAAACGAACCACCACCCGTGTTGTAGTCGAAATCGCGGATATCTGCGCCAAGGTGCAGCGCATGACGTCCCCATAGATATTCCACGCTGGGTTGGAATCCGATCGTGTTGCTGATGCCGAAACGCGGATCGCGCGAGCCAATACCCGTACCACCCAATCCGCCGGGCAGGTTGACACCGTTCGTGTTATCGAAGCCAAGCTTGGGCGGAAGCTTCACAAACCGGCTATTTGCATAACCCGAGGAGAAACCATACTGCGTGATGTCGACGGCTGAAGCACGCGAGCGCGCCACCGTCTCGTTGTACCGGGTGTAGGAGGCACGAAGGTCCATCGTCATGCGCGGCGTAAACTGCGTCAGCGAGTCAATCACAGCATTGTCGTTGATGCGCGCCAGGGGATCCTGCGAGTCGAGCAGCGGCAGCGGATAGTTGGTGCTCCCCTGGTCGGTCTGGTTGCGGCGTCCATGAGCGTATCGGCCGTAAATTCGCTCCTTCTGGCCAAAGTTCTGATCCACACGCGCGAGCCAGGTGCGATACCGGTCCATGCTAAGGTTCGCACCGGTGTTGTAGTTGCTGGCTGAGGTGTTCGTAGATGCCGTCGGCTTAGGGAAAGCCTGCGCCAGCAGGTATCCTGCGCCGTTCAGTCGGCTTGCCGGGATGATGTTTCCGGGGAATTGATCGCGGATACAGCAATGCCCCGTAGAATCCAGCCGCGTCGTATACGGATCGTAAATGTTCACACCGGATTGCGAGAAGTCGCCATTACGCTCCGCCGCCGTGATCGTACCCACAAGCGCCGGGCTCGGAGTGTCCTCGTTGTACTGCTCAATTCCAAATAGGAAGAAGGTCTTGTCCTTCCAGATCGGACCACCGACTTGGCCGCCGAACTGGTCCAGCTTTGGAGCAGCAATGAATTTCTTCGTAACCGGGTCGATTGCATAAATGGGAAGGGGAGGATTATTGAACTTATTGCCAACGTTATTCGCGTCGGTCCAGTACCGATGGAAGAAGTAGTAACCGGCACCGTGAAACTGATTCGTACCCACTTTCGTGCCCACGTTGAAGATACCGCCGCCGGTCCGGCCATACTGCGCATCGTAGAAATTGCTGACTACCTTGAACTCCTGAGTCACTTCCGCACTCGGGATGTACGCGACGTTCAGGTTCGCATGCGAGCGATCGCCGGCAGTATCCGAATAGGCGTCATCCGGCGCACCGTCAATCAGGAACGAATTCGCCTGGCGCAATCCTCCGTTGACGGAGTAGTTGATCACGTCACCGTTATCAAAAGGCCGCTGAAATTGCGGATTGCCGTTGAAGACCACACCCGGTACCAGATTTGCCAGGTTCATTGGATTACGCGCAATGATCGGCAGCTCCGTGACTTTTGCATTGTCGATGAGGCCACCGCGCGTTGCGGTCCCCTCGTCGAGCAGCGGTGGCTCGGTTGTAACCGTAACGGTCTCCGAAACCGAACCGACGCTCAACGGCATGTCGAGCGTGAGCTTGTCGCCGACGTGAAGCTGAACGTTGTTTCTGCTTTCTGTCTTAAATCCTTGCGCCTCAACGGTGACCGTATAGGTTCCGGGCAGCAGGAACGGGATGGTGTAATTGCCCGTCTGATCGGACTGGACCTTCGTCGTTACACCCGTCGCATTCTCGCGGACCGTTACGGTCGCCTGAGGTACAGCCGCGTGGTTCGCGTCTTCGACGTGGCCGTTCAGTGTCGCACGCACCTCTTGCGCGCTGGCTGCAGCGCCGGCAAGACATAGCGCAAACACTGCCACAATCGAAAGCAATTTGAACAATCGTGTTGGATTCATGGTGCTGACCTCACTGGAAAATCGCCGTACCGGCGGCACGGATCATGGCCGGTTGAGATTGGAATCGGTTCCAATTTCGCGAGCGGGATAACGATGCTCCTTTTTGAGCCCCTGTGTCAAGCAAGTTTTTCAGCAGCTCGCAAGTGGCTGCCGCTCTAAGGCGGACTCACTTGACACACGGCAGCGCGCCAGCTACAGTTCCACCTGCCGTGCTTGGAACCGATACCAGTCTTGCCCAGTCCCCTACGGCGGCCTCACGCCGCGCTACATCCCGCCCTGGCCAAGCAAAAAATTGCCCGCTCGCTGCAGTCCCCCGCGTCCGTCAAAACCACGCAATCCCCGGAAAACTTTCACCCCGCCACCACATGGCCAAAGGCGAACCAGAGTGAGCACCCAGCGTACGCAGTCTCGCCCCAAAGCCCTTGTCGGAATTGATATCGGCGGCACGAAAACGGCAGTCGTGCTCTCGGAAACGCCGCCCGATCTCGTCTGGCGCAAAGAATTTCCTACTCTGCCGGCCGACGGACCCGATCACGCCGTCCGCAGCATCATCGAGCTCACGCGCGAGGCATTACGAGAGTCCCAGTCGCTACCGTCCGCGATCGGCGTCAGTTGTGGCGGGCCGCTCGATCGATCCAAGGGCATCATCCAGTGCCCCCCGAACCTCTGGACTTGGGACGATGTCCCCATCAAGCAGATTTTGGAAGACGAATTCGCCGTCACCTGCTACGTCGAGAATGATGCCAACGCCGGAGCGATTGCCGAGCACCGATTCGGTGCAGGACAGGGGTGCAGGCACATGATCTTTCTCACCCTCGGCACCGGCCTCGGCGCCGGTCTCATTCTCAATGACCGCATCTACCATGGAGCCACTGGAATGGCCGGCGAGATCGGCCACGTCCGCCTCACCGAAACCGGCCCAAGCGGCTTTGGCAAGACAGGCTCTGTCGAAGGNTGGGCCTCCGGCGGCGGCATGGCGCAGCGCGCTCAGGAGCTTGCAGCCGCAGCCGCCCGCGGCGGAGAGCGGACCTACCTCTCGGGGACTGCAAGCACCATTACAGCGCGTGATGTCGGCATCGCACTCGCCTCCGGCGATCCCCTCGCCGAGCGGATCGTTGGCGAAACCGGACTGAGGCTGGGAGAAGCCCTCGCAATTCTCGTCGACCTCCTCAATCCCGAGCGCATCGTCTTGGGTGGCCTGGCATTGCGCCTTGGCGAAGCCCTCCTCGGGCCCGCGAGGCTGCGCGTGCAGCAGGAGGCACTTCAGCAGTCCAGTGATGTGTGCGAGATCATCCCTGCCGCTTTGGGTGAACGCATCGGCGACGTTGCCGCCCTTTGTGTCGCCATGGGCCTCTCCGATGCCTGAGCGTTTCCTACGGCCGCCGTTTCGGCCGCGCCCCGAGTCCTCTGGCAGGCAAGACGTGTGAGCAGCACGATCCGCGATGCACCATCTCAACCTTCAGCGTCACTGTAGATTGCCGCTGCTGACCCGTTTCCATTGCTTCAAACAGCATCTCGGCGGCGCGCTTGGCGATGTCCATGATAGGTTGCCGCATCACCGTAATTGGCGGGTGCAAAGCGTCGGCCAGCTCGAAATCGTCGAACCCTATCAGCGACACCGCTCCTGGTATCGAAATCCCCATCTCGTGCAGCACCTGAAACGTATGCACCGTCAGGGCATTCTTGATGGAGAAAATTCCGTCGACTTTTTCCTTGCCCGTCCAGTGCCGGGCCAGTACAGCGCGCACCGAATCCCTGTCGTTCACCTCTACTTCTGCCAGGTACGGAAGGCCGGCCGCCCTAATTACGTCCCGATACCCGCTCACGCGCTTCTGACTGGTGAACAGCTTGCTGTCCCCGGCCATGCACAGGATGCGCTTGCAGCCGCATGCGACCAGGTGCTCGGTCGCCATCTTCGCGCCGCCATAGTTGTCGCTAAGGACCGTCGAGGTGACATTCCCGGGAAGCGGCCGGTCGAAACACATCACCGGAAACCCGGCATGCTTCAGAAGATCGGCGTCAGCCGCGTCGCTTGGAACCAGCACCAACCCGTCGACACGCCGCTGAATCAGCGTGATCACCTGTTCGCTCTCCCTGGCCGGCAGATTGTCGCTGACCGCCAGCAGCACCAACGTGCCATGCGCGCGTGCCACCTGCTGTATCGCTTCCGCGGCAACAGAAAAGAATGGATCAGCGACGCTCGGAACAATTAGGCCGATCGTCTTCGTTCTGGCGCCCTTCAGGCTGCGCGCCGCCTGGCTGGGGTGATATCCCAGTTCCTCTATGGCACGCTGCACCGCCGCAAGCGTTTTGCTGCTTACATTCCTGCCGCCGTTGATCACGCGTGAAACGGTCGCCGCACCAACGCCAGCTCGCCTGGCAACATCCATCAGCGCGGGAACACTTCGTTTCCTCGTCGGCATGTCTCGTTCTCCGAACCTAACAGTGCACCCAATCCGGGCAATCTGTTTGTACCACGGCCGGCATCGAAATCCATGCTCCGCGTTCTGTTCCCCGATAACTCCCAATCAGTCCGCAGGCTAAGCGGTCAATGAAGGCGGCATCACCCGTTCCTCTGTCCCCAGTTCCCGATTCGGCTGCGGCCCCAGCGTGAACACCAGATGCGCACCACGCGCTAGCACGTCATGCTCAATCCATAGCCGGTCGGACGGCTTTCCGTCCACCGTCACAGACTGGATGTACTTGTCGTCCGGTCTCGTCCTTTTCGCCTCAACCAGCAGTTCGCGTCCGCCGCCCAGCCGGACCCGCACCCGGTCGAACAGGGGCGCAGACAGAACATAAGTCGCACTCACCGGATCGACCGCATACAGCCCCATCGCACTCATCACATACCACGCGCTCATCTGCCCGCAATCTTCATTTCCATCCAGGCCGTCGTAGTCGTTGCGATAGTGCGTCATCAGCAACTCCCGCACTTTTTCTTGCGACTTCCACGGCTGCCCTGCCCACAGATACAGGTACGTAATGTGATGGCTCGGCTCATTTCCGTGAACATACTGTCCGACCCAGCCGGTCATGTCCGGCACACTCTCATTCGTCACGCCTGACTGCGTCGTAAATAGCTCGTCCAGCTTCTTTGTAAAAGCCTCACGCCCGCCAAACAACTGCATGTAGCCCTTGACGTCATGCTGCACAAAGAAGGTCGACTGCCACGCATTCGCTTCCGTATAGTCCCGATGGTGCGGAACATGCCCAGTCGCCTTTGGATCGAAGTTCGGCGCCCAATCGCCGTTTTCGAGCTTGGGCCGAATGAATTGCGTCTTCGAATCGAACACATTTCGGTAGTTCTGAGATCGCTTCCGCATCACCGCGGCGTCATCGCCATGTCCGGTCGCCTCAGCCACCCGCGCGCAAGCCCAGTCGCAGTACGTGTACTCAACCAGCTTGCCGATCGACTCATACTCCTTGTCCGCCGGGATATATCCCATCTTGCGGTATAGCGGCAGCCCCATGTAGTCGTCATCCATGTTGCGCTTGCGCATCGTCTTGTACGCGCGCTCCCAGTCGATCCCCGGAAACTTCTTCGCGCACGCTTCGGCCATCACGCTCGCCCCGTGGTATCCAGGCATGCAATACGTCTCGCCATCCTGCAGCGGCCAGATCGGGAACCCGTACATGCTCTCCTCGGCCATCCGCACCAGGCAGTTCACCAGCGGAGTCACCCGCTCCGACTGCCACAAGGTGTACGAAGGATGCAGCGCCCGGTACGTGTCCCACAGCGAATACGTACTGTAGTTGTGCTCACCCCGATTCAGCGTGTGAATCTGCTTGTCCAGCCCGCGGTACTGCCCGTTNACGTCGTCCGCCAGCGTCGGCGCACACATCATGTGGTACATCCCCGTGTAGAACACCATCTTGCGGTCGCGATTGGCATCGTCTATAAGAATCCGCTGCAGCTCCGTCTGCCACATGCGTTTCGCCGCTGCGCGCACCTGATCGAAATCCCACCCCGGCTGCTCAGTCTTAAGATTCAGACCGGCATTCTCAGCGCTCACCATCGATATGCCCGACTTCACCATCACCGTGCTGCCCGACGCAAAATGCAGCACTACTTTGAGGTTCTTTCCGCTCGCCTTCCGCTCGGAAACCGGCTGATCGTCGCTGAACACTTCCACCTTGACCGGCTTCTCGGAAAACTCACTCGCGAAGTAGATGTGCCGATGCGGCGCCCATCTGTTCACGCGTCGGCCGCCGTGCACCAGTGCGTCACCAGCCACTTCCAACTCTGCCGACTCGACCATGTTCTCGTCGCCGCACACGTGATGCCAATCCAGCAGGATGTACGCCGGCTCGCCTGCCGGAAACGTAAACCGCGCCAGTCCGGTGCGCTCGGTCGCAGTCAGTTCCGTCAGNATCCTCCCGCCGCCGGCCGATTTGGTCTTGACCTCGTAGTAGCCGGGCTCAGCGCGTTCGTCCGAGTGTGAAAACTCCGATCGATACGTCCCGGCCGGATCCTTCCTCGCTTCAGGATCTGCGCCGGCATTTAGTACCACCGCACCCGTTCGAGGTACCAGCAGCAGGTCCAGCAGATCGGCAGCTCCTGTCCCGCTCAGGTGCGTGTGGCTGAATCCCATCAGAGTCGCATCGTCATGGTGATAGCCGGAGCAATGATCCCAATCGCGGAAGCCGGTGTCCGGGCTCAACTGCACCGCTCCAAACGGAACCGTTGCCCCTGGAAAGGTGTGTCCATGGCCACCCGTTCCGGCAAAAATGTTGACGTACGCCGTCAGGTCTTCCGGCTCGCTCGACTCTGCTACCGCCTGGCCGGGCCGTACTGCACTGTCGACAAGCGCACCACCGGCAACCATCCCGGCCAAAGCCAGAAACTCACGACGATTCGGCATTTTCCCATTCCCCTTCTGCATGAAACCGGTTCCACACGCCGCAACAGTATGCATGACGCAGCACGCCTTCTGCCACCGCGACCGATCAATCCGAAGCTCCCGCCGATGCGTAGCATCGAATAGATATGCCTTCACGCGATTCGGTCCCTCTTGCAGTCGACATTCCCGCCTCATCATCGCGTGTTCACATCGCGTTCGACAACACCTACGCGCGTCTGCCGGACCGCTTCTACGCCCGCGTGATTCCCACGCCAGTAGCCGCACCTCAACTGGTGAAGCTCAACTTCGATCTTGCCGAGCAACTCGGTCTTGACTCCGCCGAACTCGCAAGCCCGGAAGGCGTCGAGATCCTCGCCGGCAACCGGATCGCCGAAGGCTCCGAGCCCATCGCGATGGCTTACGCCGGGCACCAATTCGGGTACTTCGTCCCGCAGCTCGGCGATGGCCGGACCAACCTTCTTGGCGAAGTCTTGGCCCGCAACGGCGTCCGGTACGACATCCAGCTCAAAGGCTCGGGCCGGACGCCGTTCTCTCGCGCCGGTGANGGCCGCGCCGCACTCGGCCCCGTGCTTCGCGAGTACATCGTGAGCGAAGCGATGAACGCCCTCGGAGTTCCAACAACACGCTCACTTGCGGCCGTCACCACAGGCGAAGATGTCCTCCGCGAAACCGTCCTCCCCGGAGCCGTGCTCACGCGCGTCGCGAGCAGCCACCTCCGCGTCGGCACATTCCAATACTTCGCCGCGCGCCAGGACATCGAAGGTGTCCGCGCCCTCGCCGATTACGCCATTGCGCGTCACTACCCCGAATCCGCACAGGCCCAGCGGCCATACCGCGCGTTCCTCGAAGCTGTTGTCTCCCGGCAGGCCAGCCTCGTCGCCCAGTGGATGCTTCTCGGCTTCATCCATGGCGTCATGAATACCGACAACACCTCCATCTCCGGCGAGACCATCGACTACGGCCCATGCGCGTTCATGGAAGCATACGACCCCGATACGGTTTTCAGCTCGATCGACCGCGGTGGACGCTACGCCTACGGCAATCAGGGCGGCATCGCCCTCTGGAACCTCATGCGCCTCACCGAATGTCTTTTGCCGCTGTTTCAGCAGGCCGAAGGCTCCGAACAGGCCGCACTCGACTCCGCCCGAGAAGTGCTGTCCAAATTCGAGCCGCAGTTCGAAGCCGCATACCACGCGGGACTTCGCCGCAAACTCGGCCTCACCACCGAACGCGAAGGCGACATCGATCTCGGCAAAGACCTCCTCGAGCGCATGGCCGCGAATCAGGCCGACTTCACGCTCACGTTTCGGCGCCTCTCAGACGCCGCCGACTCAGCCATGTACGATGCGCTCGTCCGCGAGCTCTTCACCGACTCCGCCGCCTTCGACACCTGGGCCACGACCTGGCGCGCCCGCCTGCAACACGAACCCACGGCGCCCGGCGAACGCGCGGCCCAGATGCGCCGCACCAACCCGCTCTTCATCCCGCGCAACCACCTCG
>Ga0058694_1001193_pt1 | contig 10566 bp, 5 predicted proteins | sample AgamicOrSfrz_FD_55041 | JGI IMG/M metagenome (GOLD analysis project Ga0058694, IMG submission 55041) | Agave microbial communities from Guanajuato, Mexico - Or.Sf.rz | ecosystem: Host-associated > Plants > Phyllosphere > Phylloplane/Leaf | place: Guanajuato, Mexico | collected 2012-05-30 | reverse complement strand
ACCCGCATCGCGCTGGTGAATCAGGATCCGCGCTTCATGTTCGGCTCGCTGCGCGACAACCTGGTGATGGGCGCGCCCTACGCCAGCGATGAAGAGCTGATGGCGGCTGCGAAGATGACCGGGGTCAGCGATATCGTCGCAGCGCATCCTATGGGCTTCGGCATGCCGGTCAGCGAGCGCGGCGAGAACTTCTCCGGCGGTCAGAAGCAGGCGATAGCGCTGGCGCGCGCNATTCTGTCGCGACCGGACGTGCTGCTGCTGGATGAGCCGACCTCAGGAATGGATATGGGTTCGGAGCGCACGATCCTGCAGGCGCTGATCCCGGCGATGGAAGGGCGGACCGTGATTATTGTCACGCACCGTCCAGCGGTCCTGAAGTATGTCGATCGCGTTATCGTCATGGACGAGGGCGTAAAGGTTGCTGATGGTCCGCGAGAAGAAATTATCAGTCTGTTGAATAGCGGGAAGATCCCGGCTGCCTCTGTGCTGCGNGCCGCGGCGAAACCCGCAGGCGTNGAGATCGATGTACAGAACCCGCGCCATTCTGACGAGGTTAAAGCATGAGCGACTTATTCCAGGGCNGCAAACGCAAAGCGCAACGCCTGACAGAACGCACCGCCAGTGAAATGGTGCGCGCGGCACGCCAGGATCGCTGGGAAGGCTGGCTTTACATTGCGTGGGGCGGCGTGGCGCTTATGGTACTNGCGGTNCTCTGGGCCGCCAACTTCAACATTGAAGAGGTCACCACCGGATCGGCGAAAATCGTCCCCAGCTCGCGCGAACAGGTGTTGCAAAGCCTGGAGGGCGGTATTCTGCAGGAGCTGATGGTGCATGAAGGCGATACTGTCGAAAAGGGCCAGGTGGTGGCGAAAATAGACCCGACGCGGGCGGAAGCCTCGTTTCGCGAAAGCGCTAACCGCCTGCTGGCGCTGAAGGCCCAGGCGGCGCGTCTGGAAGCCGAGGCAACCGGCAGCGAGCTGGTCTTCCCGCCCGAGGTGATGGCGATGCCTGAGCTGGTGGCGCGTGAAACCGACGCCTGGAAGCTGCGCAAACGCGCGCTGGATGAGTCCATTGCGGGCTACCTCAAGTCGAAGGCGCTGCTGAATAAAGAGCTGGCGATGGCGCGGGAGTTGTCGGCAAAATCGCTGCTCTCTAAAACCGAGGTGCTCAAGCTTGAGCGCCAGGCTAACGATGCCGAGCTGCAAATTACCGAGCGGCAAAACCGCTACCGCAATGAGGCCAACGATGAGCTATCGAAGGTCGATGTGGAGATGACCAGCCTGCAGGAGACCGCGCTCGGTCGTCATGACACGCTGGAGCGTACCGAGGTGCGCACGCCGGTGCGCGGCATCGTCAACAGCATCAAGATCAATACGCTGGGCGGGGTGATCCAGCCGGGTGCGGCAATTATGGAAGTGACGCCGCTGGACGATCAGCTGCTGGTGGAAACGCGCATCCGTCCCTCAGACGTCGCCTTTCTGGCGCCGGGGCAGGAGGCGGTGGTAAAGATATCCGCCTACGACTACTCCATCTATGGCGGACTAAAAGGACATGTGCAGAGCATTAGCCCTGGCGCGTTGAAGGACGAGGAGAACAAAGGCGCACGGCGGCCTGGCGCAGATGATACCTACTATCGGGTGATGGTGCTGACGGAGAACAATACGCTCACTAAAAGCGGCAGCCAGGCGCTACGCGTTATTCCCGGCATGACCGCCACGGTCGATATTCGTACCGGCGAGAAGAGCTTACTGCAGTATCTGTTGCGTCCGCTGCTTCGCGTCCAGGAAGCTTTCCGCGAGAAGTAAATCTGGAACCGCGCGCCATTATGGCCTGTCGCCTGAGCCGCAGGGCCATGCAGACAAAAAAGCCAGCGTCAGCGCTGGCTTTTTTCCTTTAAGCGAAAGAATTACTTGAGGATATAGACGTGATCGACGTCGATTTCGCTTCGGCCATCGTCGCGATCGACTTCGCCTGTTATCCGCACTTTTTTGCCGATCAGATAGCGACCGTCATCGTCGTCATCATCATCGTCGTCGATATCAATGCGGATACGGCCGGTAGCGTCCTGCAGCCAGTAGTGATCGTCATCCGCCCGGCCGCTGATGGTGCCGGTTATCGCCACATGCCGATCGTCGCGCATTTTTTTCGCCTCTGCTACTGTGACCTCCTGCCGGGCGAAAGCTGACGATGAGCAGAGCAAGGCGAGCATGATCCATAAGGTTTTTTTCATTTACGACTCCTTTGGTGAAGAAAAAGGCTGCAATCCCTGACGTTAAAAGCTGAAGCGATAGCCAGCGTTCACCTGGCGCTGGTTGAAGCGATTGCCGTTCACCATATCGGCCTCAAGGAAGAGGGTGTGATTGCTCATCTGCGCGCTGACCCCGATGCCGTTATTCCAGCCATTTCCCTGGAAAGAGAGGCGTTCCTGTGAGCCATTCAGCTTATAGGACGCATCGCCGCCATACTCGCGCAGCATGCCTGTTTTAACGTAGGTGTTGAGTTTGTAATCGCGCTGATTAACTTCATAACCCGCCAGCACGCTGGCCCGACCCAACAGCGATTTATAACTGGAGAGATCGATATTCAGTCCGTTCGAGGCGCGCAGCGAGGTGCCATCCTGATGACCCGCCGTCAGCTGTAACTGCGGCTCCAGATAAAAGCCCGCCGAGCCGTCAGAGAAGCTGAATTTTTTGCCCGCTTCCAGCGACGCGCTGAGGCCCGACGAGACGCCATAGCCGCTGACGCGATTATTCTGGGTATCAAAGACGTTGAACTGATTCCTGATACGGTTGAATTTCATCACGCCGTCCACGTAGAAACCCGCATCGTTCAGCCAGGTGCCGTAAAAACCGAAGCTTTCGGATTTGGTGTCGCCGTCGCCATTTTTATAGTGCGGCGATCCCTCAGTGACGCCCATAAAGAGCCCCAGATAGACCGGCACCTCTTCCGACAGACGTTTATCCACGCCAAACTGATAGCCGGTATAGTTCATGCTGAAATTGCTCAGCTTGCCGTTGTCGAAACCGCTGAAGCGGCCATCCATTCCGCGCAGCCAGACATTGCCGCCGGTTTTTCCCTGACGAACATCGCCCATACGCTGCAGCAGCGTCTGGGTTTCGGCGTAGTTCATCAGATAGCCGATATTAAGGAAGTTCGCGCCGGCGTTGGCGGTGCTGGTAATCGCGGGCTTGCCGCCGGTTGCCGCAGGCGAGGCTGAAGCTGGAGCGGCCNCAGCCGGATCTTCNGCCGGCACTTCAGGTTTCGGCGAGGAGAGCACCCAGTTNTTGCCCTGCTTATTGACGGTATACACGTAACCGCCCAGTTCTACGTCCGAATTGCCCCGGAAGGTGGCGACGCCATCGGTGGTTTCCACCACGGTCAACACTTCGTTACCGGTAGTCACGGCGCTGCCGCGGTTCTGAATCGTCAGGCCGTAGTCGCCGGCGCTGCTGTTGGTCACGACAATTTTGTCACCGACGTTATTCACGCCGTCGCCGTCGCCCACCAGATCGGTGCGCAGCGCAAAGTCGCCGCTGCCGCTCAGGTTGGCGACGGTCAGGGTTGAATAGGTAGCGTTGTCCGTGGCCGCGGTGAGATCGACCAGCGAATTGCGCATTTGCAGATTGTCGAGATTAGATGTCTGCGAGACATTCCAGGTGCTGTCGGTGAGGCTGACATTAAGATGCCCGCTGTTGACGTTATCGCTTTCGGCGGCGCCGGACCAGAGAGAACCTGTAGCGAAGCTCAGATCGATTAGGCCGTCCTGTGATACTACACTGCCGGTGATATTCATTTTCCCGTCGGCGCTAATAACGCCTGGCGCATAGCCCTCAACATAGGGCGTGACCATCGCGATTCCGTCGGGCGAGTTCATCTTGATGGTAAGATCGCCGGTCAGGTTGACCTTGCCGTCAGCTATGGCATAGACGCCGTAAGAATTAGCGGAACCGGTAATCGTCAGCCCGTCGCCATTGATTACGCCGCCTGTACGAGCCCAGAGTCCCAGGCCTGTCGTATTGACGCTGTTTATGACGATATCCGTGTTCTGCATATTAATGACCGCGCCTGCAGACTGTGCGGATGCCCCGTATCCGGCAGATTTCAGCGTATTGCGTTCCTCTTCGCTGCCGAGAAAATTGATCGTCGCGGTGTCGCCCATCGCCACAATCGCGCCGGTCTGGACGGAGGAGATCACGCTGCCCGCGCCGATATTTGCTACCCCGTTATCGCGAACAGAGATGCCGGCCGAGTCCACGCCCGAGGTGCTGACCGCCAGATGATCGGCGGTTAACTCGCCCAGGCTCCAGATGCCGGCCGAGGTATCGCCCGTCGTGATAATGGTTGAATTACTGCCCAGGTCGGCCGTGCCGTTAGTCTGAATATCGATACCCTGAGAGCTGGCGCCGAGGGTGTTGATGGTCAACGCATTCGCCTTCAGGCTGGCCGCGCCGTTATCCGCTGTCCCCGTCAGCGCGTCAACCTGGATGCCATGGCTGTTGGTGCCGTTGGTATTGATAATGCTGCCGTCGCCGATATCGGCATCGCTGCCATAGCCATTAATATGCAGCGCGATGCCGTTATCGCCCTGAGTGGTGATATTGAGCTTATCAGCCTGCAGCGAAGAGGCTTTTTGCACCACGATACCCTCGGCAAAGCCAGTCGCGACGATGTTGACTGAAGAGCCGGAACCTAAATCGGCGCTGACCTTATTGCCACTCAGCTCCATGCCGACGGCGGTTTTGCCTGATACATTGAGAGTCAATTTATCGGCGGTAAAGCTGCTGCCATCGGCCTTTACAAAGATCCCCTTAGCGTAATGGTCGGCATCCTTAACGCTGATGGTTGAACCGCTGCCGGTCGCTACCGTGCCTGGCGTTCCCGCCGGAACAAGGATGCCGTAGAAGCCATCGCCCGACGACGCGTCGCCAATCAGCGTGGTGCCGTCCTGTAAAGTAATATCGCTGCCTGCCTGGCTGCCTACCATCCCAGCCGCCAGCGCCATGCCCGGCGCGATACCCATGCCGCTGGCAAGCAGTAACGCTTTTGCAATTCGACTCAATTCAAATTTGTTATTCATACCAGTAACTCTTCCATAAGATTTAAGTGGGGCTTTAAAACTGGCGAATTGCTTTTGTTTCTGACAAAAACGGGTCACCAGTTTTTTAACGGGTACGTGTTAATGTTCTTTAATAGTTCCAGTAATAACAGGATGTGGTAAAAATCAGCGGGATTATGCCGGTCGATTTTTAATGATGTAAAGATGGTGAAAAGGTTCTGTCTTTCATCTCTCACCTGAAGGAAAACCAGAGCAAAGATATTTTTCATTTAAAATGAAGGTGGTGCGGCTATTGTAATGGAGGAGTGAATGTTAATTTTCATTACACCTGTTGTTTTTTGATAATATCTATTTAGGGGGGCCGGTGTCGCTGAGGAGATAAAAACAGGCAGGAGGAATATTGAGAGGCGGTTTAACAGCGGCGATCTAAAATAAAACGTTCTTAGCACCTCATCATCATCGGGGTGGAAAGGGGAATATAACGTTCAGGGAGTAAAGACTTTCCAGAACGCATAGCGAGCTATCCTGTTTCATCCAGGCATAAAGCCTGTTTCAGACACTTAACCTATGCTGTATGAAAACAGCCTCAGGAGTTAACGTGATAAAAATCAGTACAACAGCCGTCACGCTGCTGGTGGCGGGGCTGCAACTCACCGCCTGCGCGCAGCGCGCGCCGGTGCCGCAGCGCCTTGGCATGCATAATCCGGCTACCGACTGGTGTCTGCATGTGGGCGGAACACCTTCGCAGGTAAAAAGCGAGGCGGGCGTCACCGGCTACTGCACGCTGCCTTCGGGCGAACGCATAGAGCAGTGGGCGCTTTATCACCGGGATCATCCAAAGTAGCCGAGCTTATCGACCTGCTTCCCAGAAAGGCGCAGGCAAAGAGCGGCGTGCTGGATATCGTTCCGGCTTCTTTACTGCGGGGGAGTATCAGCCCCGCATATTTTCCTGGACGCTTAGCCATTAAACGTAAGGTTTATCTGATGCAGGAGAGTAAATATTCAGTCTGGATGACATTGCTATACATATATTGACGCAGCTTTATTTTTCTCGTTAAAAAGACGTCCGAAAATAATCGAGGCGCTACAGGTGTTTTTTTGTAATTCAGATGTTCCATAAGTTTCTTATTAATCGGTTATTAATAAGTGTGCAATCTCCGTGTCTATTTGAATATGGTTTTCTATCGCTATGAATATCAGTCATTTACTCTCTGTTTAACATAGGAAGATCTGCGTTTTTTGATCTTAATCAATTAATGAAATGAAGTTAATTTCTGTTAATTGTTTCTGTAATGGTATTGTCCTCATGGCTTCCGGTTATTGTCTTAATAAATGATAAAATCATGAGGGCAGGCTATTGAAACATTTAGGTGGCGCAGCATTTTGCTGCACTATTTTTATCTGCACTAAATCCTGGGCGGGTATTATGCGTCACGATATTGATGTACAGGAATATCGCGATTTTGCAGAAAACCTGGGCAGTTACTCCGCTGGCGCAAAAAATATAGCGGTATATAAAAAAGACGGATTCTGTCGGGCTATCTTGATTTCGCCATGCCTGATTTCAGTATGGTGGCGAATTATGGCTACAGCACGCTGGTCGCGCCCTCCTATGTCGCCAGCGCCCGTCACAATACCGGTTATAAAACGGTCGGCTTTGGCAAGGGCGCGCAATATGGCGCGACCTATACCCTGATTAACCGTAATGATTCAACTCTGTCAGACGTGGATTTTCATCTGCCGCGCCTGAATAAAGTTGTGACCGACGCCGCGCCGGTTGGCACGGTGGAAAAGTCGGAAATCATGAAAGGCGATAGCGCGCGCTATAGCTGGTTTACCCGTATCGGCGGCGGCACGCAGAGCCAGCTCAGCGACGATCAGATCGAGCGCATTACGCTGAGCGGCGCCTACAACTGGGTGAGTGGCGGTACCGTTAATGCAGGAACGGTTGCCTTAAAATCGGGATCGCTAGAGGCGACCAACTATGGTCCGGATCACCCGCTGACCTCTCCGCTTTCTATTGGCACCATGGCGGGAGACAGCGGTAGCCCGATGATGGTGTATGACGAGCAGGCGCGCGAATGGAAAATTGCTGGCGTTCTTCATGGCTCCTATGTAAATGACGGCACCGGCTACGGCACGACCAGCTTATGGGAATACATTCCAGACGGCTATATCGCGAACATCACGGCGGCTAACACCTCGCCTGACGTGGTGGATCGCGCTGAAGGCGGCACAATTTACTGGAACGACAATAATATTACCCAGCAGAACGCCAGCTGGTCATGGACCGGTCTGGATAAAGCCTATGCGAGCGCGGCGCCCGCAACGGCCAGCAACGAAGAGCTGGATGCCACGAAAGACTTACGCTTTAACGGCGCAGGCGGGCTGATTCTTCTCAATGGGCCAGTTAACATGGGTGCCGGCAAGCTGCAGTTTTCAAACGATTACACCCTGAGCGCGGCGGCAGGCGTGAATGCGACCTGGGTCGGCGGCGGCGTCGAAGTCGACGCAGGCAAAGAGGTGCTGTGGCAGGTCAATGGCCTGGCGAACGATGCGCTGCATAAGATAGGGGCTGGCACGCTGCACGTTAACGCCGAAGGGAATAACGCCGGCAGCCTGAACGTGGGCGACGGTACGGTTATCCTCGATCAGCAGGCGGATGCGGCGGGAAATAAACAGGCCTTCTCCTCAGTGACGCTGGTCAGCGGGCGACCGACCGTGGTGTTGCAGGATGCCGATCAGGTGGCGACCAGCGATATCTACTTCGGCTATCGCGGCGGTAAGCTGGATCTCAACGGTAACGCGCTGACTTTTAAAAAGATCAACCATACTGATAGCGGCGCCACGCTNTTGAACCACAGCGATAGCCAGATCGCGACGCTGAACATTACCGGTTACACCGCAGGCGACGTGCCTTTTAATACCTTTAACGGCAGCAATCCGAAGGGTGCGCCGGGTTCGCTCTACGTTTACAACAATCCTTACACTAANGAGACCGAATACTTTCAGCTTAATACGTCGTCTTACTGGTATTTTCCCACCGACAAGAGCTCAACCGATACCTGGACCTATCTGGGAACGGACGGCGATGCAGCGGTTAACTATCGCTTAACGCAGCTGAACCGGCAGGTTTTCCGGGGTTTTATCGGCGAAACGGATGCGGCTGCGGTAAATGGCATCATGAACGTGGCGCTCAAGCCTGAAAACGCGACAGCGATTACCGCCCTGACCGGCGGCATGAACCTGAATGGCACGCTGAGCGTGGAAAACGGCACGGCAATCCTCTCTGGTCAGCCGGTCGCGCACGCTGGCGGCGTAGTGATTGATGATGACTGGTCGACATCGCTGTTCAAAGCGAGCGAAATCAGCGTGGGTAAAGACGCAGCGCTTCAGGTAGGGGAATATGCCAGCGTACAGGCACGATTTGTCGCCGACGAATCGGCGCGCCTTGCATTCGGCTATAACGACAGCGCGCTGGCGGAGGAGAAGAGCTGGCGCTGCTATGCCGCTATCTATCAGGATGCAACATCCTGCAGTCAGCCGGTGCGCGACGCCAGCGNGCTGGCGCTGCTGCCAGCCAGCGACGTGGCGGGCGATGTACTGTTAGCCAACCAGGCTTCGCTCTACCTTGGGAAAGTCAATTATCAGGGCGCGGTGACCTCCACCGGCAGCGCGCGTATGACGCTCGATGGCGATGCTAACTGGACGATGACAGGCAACAGTCGCGTAAGCACGCTGCAGGCGCAGCGCGGCGCGACGCTGTCTATGGTGCCGGCGGGTGGCTGGCAGGCGAAAACGCTTGATGTCGACTCGCTTGACGCTACCGGCCTGAGCCTGATGCTGGGCGTAAAACCGGCCACGCTGGAAAGCGACAGGCTGACGATTCGCAGCCTCGCCAGCGGCGGCGATAACCTGCTGGATGTCAATCTGCTGGTGGGCGCGCAGGAGCAGGTGACGCTGAAACAGGATCTGGTAATGATCGATGCGCCAGCAGGCACGGCGCATGATTATTTCTCATTCGCCAGCGGCTACAGTGGCTTCAGCGTCTATACGCCAAACTATCAGGTAAAAGATGAGAACGACCGCGTTCTGTGGGTGCTGGAACGGAATCAGACGCAGCCCGAAACGCCGACAGAGCCCGCAACGCCGGATGAGACGNCGCCGGCAACCGGCAGCGACACGCCGGATACGGGAACAGACGCNCCTGAACAAGGCGACANCTCGCCGGACGTGGCAGCAGATACGCCTGCGCAGAGCGAGGTCGTGCCGCAGCCTGGCGGCGGAACGCCCGCGCAGGATCAAGCCGCGCCGGAAACGAGTACGGAGAGTCCCGCGCAGACCGATACCGCCGTGGAGCAGTCGGACAGCAAAGAGAAGGTCGAGGCGGCCGCGCAGCCTGAAGAAGCGGTTAGTCAGCCGGCGTTCAATCCGGATGACTGGTTTACCATTTACGATAACCAGCCGCTTATTCAGAACACGCGGGCGATAATGGCCTCACGACAGTACATCTTTAGCGAAGCCATCGGCCAGCTCTACAAGCGCNCCGACACCCTGCGCGCATCGCCGGAAAGCAGTGGCGCATGGGCCACGCTGGAACACAGCAAAGGCGGTTTTCTCGGCCTGAACGCCACGCAGCAGACGCTGAACGTAGGCTGGGATAAGCAAAACGACGCGCACACGCTGGGCTTCAGTGCCAGCTACACACAGGGAGAAATTAAAGGCAAAGGGCAGGAAAATCACCGTCTCGCCACGGCTGGAGCCTACTATTCATGGCAGTCGGACGCNGGATGGTTTGCGGATGCCGCCAGCCGTGTAATGTATCTGAATCAGGAGATAACGCTGGATCCCGNGCTGGGGATCAACGGTAAAAAGCGNAACAGCNCCCTGCTGGCGGGTAGCGTGAGNGGCGGTTATCAGTTCAGTCTGGCGCATGACTCACTGCTCATCTCGCCTTTCGTCGGCGCCACCGCTGGCGCGCTTTCCGGCTACTCACTGCAGGGACAGGACGCGGAGGNTGCGCTTAGCTCAGCGAATCCCTGGTACGCAACCGGCGGAGTTATNGCGCAGAAACGCGGGCTTGGCGAGGCTATGAAAAACGTTAACCTGACGGCCAGCATCGCCTGGCAATATTCGCCAGGGAAAAACGGCTCGAAAACGACGCTAGCAGATCGTCAGGCAAGCCGTCAGTATCAGGCCTGGTCCGACAATCGCTATCGTGCAAACATCGGCGTAGAAGGGGTAATCAATAAAAATGTGTCGTTAAACGCGGGCATCGAGAGCAGCTTCGGCGGCGTATTTAAAACAGACTATAGCGGCATCGTCGGCCTGTCATATCATTTCTGATCTTAAAAAGGGCTTCGNGTCGACGTGAAGCCCTTTTTCTTTCAGNAATATTTCCGATNCACNATGGTTACTAATTCACCAGTCTCCAGACATCTGCCGGAATATCGTTAAACATTTCATTCATTATCAGCTCAGCCTTGCGGTGATCGTAAGCCCCTTCAAAA
>Ga0058694_1001185_pt1 | contig 10596 bp, 8 predicted proteins | sample AgamicOrSfrz_FD_55041 | JGI IMG/M metagenome (GOLD analysis project Ga0058694, IMG submission 55041) | Agave microbial communities from Guanajuato, Mexico - Or.Sf.rz | ecosystem: Host-associated > Plants > Phyllosphere > Phylloplane/Leaf | place: Guanajuato, Mexico | collected 2012-05-30 | reverse complement strand
GCGCGGACGCAAGGTCGAGGCGGCGGAGCGTCTGGGCATCGGGCGCAATACGATTACGCGCAAGATTCAGGAACTCAATCTCGAGCCTTGACGCGCGTTCATTCCCACTAACCGGAGCGCGGCGGCTCAGGGTATGGCGCGCACGGCGCCCGCCCTGGCCGATCGCGAGATGTTGCGCCCGGTAACCCCGCATCGCGAGTCGCGGAAGCCATTGAAGCGGGCTTCCGCGGTCGCAAGGCATAATCAACGCTGTTTTCCTTCGACAGCCGACGATGCCTTCTGCTTCTTCCGTTTCTCCCAGTTCTCCCGGTTCCCCCGGTTCCCCTGGTTCCCCCGGTTCCTTTTCCTGGCCGCTTTCTCCCGATCCGTTTCTCTGGCTCGAGGCGCTCGACGACCCTGAAGCGCTCGCGTGGGTCGAGAGGCAAAATGCCCGCACGCGCGCCGCATGGTGCAGCGGCGCGCCGTTCGAAACGCTCAGGCAACGTCTCGCCGATGCCTACTTGCCGCGCGAACGTCCGGTGATTCCCGATCGTTGGAAGGAGTGGGCGTACGACCTGTGGCAGGACGAGCGCAATCCCAAAGGCATCTGGCGGCGCACGACCTGGGCCGCATGGCGCGGCGGCAAGCCCGAATGGGAGAATCTGATCGACTTCGATGCACTCGGCGAAGCAGAAGGAACGCCGTGGGTGTGCTCGGAGTTCGACATTCTCTATCCCGACGGCGATCGCGCGCTGATCACGATGTCGCCGGGCGGCTCGGACGCGCTGGTGGTCCGCGAGTTCGACATCGACACGCGGCGTTTTGTCGACGACGGATTCGCGATCCCGAAGGCCGGCAAGCACACCGCGTCCTGGATCGACCGCAATACGCTTTACGTGGGTTGGGACAATGGTCGCAAGAGCCTGACGCGCTCCGGCTATCCGCGCGAAGTGCGGCGCTGGACGCGCGGCACGGCGCTCGCCGATGCACCCGTCGTGTTCAAGGGTGCGTTTAGCGATATCGGCGTGGAAGGGCATTACGATCCGGTGGAAAAGCGGCACACGGTGGTGAGCAGCGTCGATTTCTTCGACTCGCACACGTACTACCTGGACGACGCGGGCGGCGTCGATGGCGCTCACGCTCCGGCCGACGCCTGGCGTCTTTATGATGTGCCGTCGCACGTGGCAGTGAGCGGCTGGCAGGGCTGGCTGTTGCTCGAACCGCGCCTCGACTGGCACTGCAACGGCGTCGTCTATCCGGGCGGCGCGTTGCTGGCGATTCGCGAAGCCGCGTTCCTGCGCGGCGAGCGTGACGTGACACCGCTCTTCATGCCGACTGCGCAGACCTCCGCGTGCGAATGGACGCATACGCGCAACCAGCTCATCGTCTCGTATCTGGAAGACGTGCAGAACAAGACCTTGTTGTTCACCACGTCGCAAGCCGCCGATCAGACATGGCAGTGGCAGCGGCGCGTCTTTCCATCGCACCCGGACGGGCAAGCCGACGTCTCGCCGGTGGAGTCGACGCTGAACGACGAGGTGTTCGTCGATACCGACGACTATCTGCAGCCTCCCGCGTACTGGCTCGCCGATCTTGCCCGTGACGATCTCAACGAGTGGGAACTGCTCGAGCGCTGGCCGACACAGTTTGACGCGACGCGCTTCATGGTGACGCGCGGGCATGCAGTCTCCGCGGACGGCACGCGGATACCGTACACGGTGGTCGGACCGCGGACCGCGCGGGATCAGCAATGCAACGACCCGGCAGGAGAGCGGCCGGCCTCGCAATCGTCGCGGCCCTGCCTGCTGACCGGCTACGGCGGCTTCGCGATTCCATTGCTGCCGAGTTATCTGACGGGGCAGGGCATCGGCTGGCTGGAGCGTGGCGGCGTGTACGTGGTCGCGCACATTCGCGGCGGCGGCGAGTTTGGTACTCGCTGGCACACGGCGGCGCAAGGCGAAGAACGGCAGCGTGCGTTCGACGACTTCATTGCGGTAGCGCAAACGCTCGTCGCGAGCGGCGTGACGAGCGCCGCGCAACTCGGCATTCAGGGCGGCAGCAACGGAGGCCTGCTGGTGGCGGCGTGCATGGTCCAGCGCCCCGAACTCTTCGGCGCGGTGATCTGCGAAGTGCCGCTGCTCGACATGAGCCGCTATCACCTGCTGCATGCGGGCGCGTCATGGATCGACGAATACGGCGATCCCGACGATCCCGACGACGCGCGCGCGCTCGCCGCGTACTCGCCTTATCACAACGTGTCGGCTGGTGTGAAGTACCCGCCGGTCCTGTTCACGACATCCACCGCCGACGATCGCGTGCATCCCGGCCATGCGCGAAAGATGGCCGCGCGGATGCAGGCGCTAGGCGTCGACAACGTGTGGTACCGCGAAAACACGGACGGAGGACACGGCGGCTCCGATGAACTGGAGCAGGCCGAGCACGATGCGATGGTTTTCGAGTTTTTATGGCGAACGCTGAGCGCTTCCGCTTGAGGCTTCGGGAGAGGCTTTGTGAGAGCCTTTGTGTCTCCCCGCCGGGTTAGGCATCGCCAGACCCGGCCTGATCTTGCCGGTGTTCGTCAGCCGATCTGCGCGACGACCGGTGCATGGTCCGACGGCTGGTCCCACTTGCGCGGCACCTTGTCCACTTCGCATGACGTGCAGGCTTCAGAGAGCGGCTTTGAAAGCAGGATATGGTCGATGCGCAGGCCCGCGTTGCGGCGAAACGCCATCATCCGGTAGTCCCACCACGAATAGATTTTTTCGGGCTGTTCGAATTGACGGAATGCGTCGACGAGACCCAGCTCGATCAGCCGCACGAACTCGGCGCGCTCTTCCGGCGAAACGAGGTTCTGGCCTTCCCACGCCTTGGGATCGTGCACGTCGCGGTCGTCCGGTGCGATGTTGTAGTCGCCGAGCAGCGCGAGCTTCGGATACAGCGCCATTTCGCTTGCAACCCAGTTGTGCAGCGCGGCGAGCCAGCGGAGCTTGTACGCGAATTTGTCGGTGCCGGGCGCCTGGCCGTTCGGGAAGTACGCAGANATNATNCGCACGCCNTCGACGGTCGCCGCGACCACGCGCTGCTGCAAGTCCTCAAAGCCGGGAATATTTCGCACGATGCTGCTTTCGTCCACATTCAGACCCTGGCGCACGAGAATGCCGACCCCGTTGTACGTCTTCTGGCCCGCGAACCAGCTGCGGTAACCTTTCTCTTCGAGTTCGGCGCGCGGGAACTTCTCGTCGGGCAGCTTCAGTTCCTGAAGGCACAGCACGTCGGTGCCGCTGGTTTCCAGCCAGTCGATCACATGCTGTTGGCGGACTTTGAGGGAGTTGACGTTCCAGGTGGCGATTTTCACGGGAGATTCTCAAGCTGAATGGCGCAGGAGCCGTAGCTTACCAGCGCATACGGGGCAAAACGATTTTCGCGCGGCTCGAACCACGCGCAGCGAACCAAAATAAAAAGCCGATGCGCGACGCGCGCGGCGTATAGTGGGGATCACACTCACAGTTTGACTTACTCAGCACTGGCGTGCAGCGGAGGGCATCATGGCTCAACTTTATCCTGATCTTTATAAGGACTTCGAAGTGCATCCGCTGGTTTTCTCGCGGGCGTTCGACAAGTTCGACGGTCACAAGCGGCACGCGGAAGGNTATGACGTCGCGGTGCGCGTGTGTCGTCCCGGCGCAATNAGCGGGTCGAAGGCGAGCCGCGTGTTNCGTCTCGTGCTNCCTGCAACGTTCTCCGATTTCGGCGTGGCCAAACGCAGCGCGAGCCAGTACGGCGCGGATATCATCGACGGCAAGATCGAGGGCGCGACTGTGCTGGATCTGTGAGCCACAGATGCTCNTGTCTNCGCTTTCGTTCGTGCTTCGCTCTAATGAATCATGCGATTGTTGCGGGATCGTTTGACGTATAGCTAACATCTCTATACAATCCTTTTTCTCTGACGCGGGGTGGAGCAGTCTGGCAGCTCGTCGGGCTCATAACCCGAAGGTCACAGGTTCAAATCCTGTCCCCGCAACCAAGCATTGTTGAAAGCCCGCTGGCGCAAACCAGCGGGCTTTTTAACTTGTAGCACCGCAATTGTGGCGCTGCGATTGCGATGAAATGCAATCGCGCGTCGTCCGGCACTACTGCGTTCCAATCGCCCACTCAACCGCCGCTTGCGCATGCAACGCCGTGGTATCGAAAACGGGCAGAACAGAATCTTCCGGCTTGATCAGCAACGTGATTTCGGTGCATCCGAGAATCACCGCTTGCGCACCACGCGAAGCCAGCGATTCGATCACGTTTTGATACACCGCGCGCGATTCGCTGTTCACGTTGCCGTGACATAACTCGTCGTAAATGATGCGGTGTATGTCCGCGCGTTCTGCTTCTTCGGGCACCAAAGTCTCGAGTCCATAGCGCTCGTGCAGTCGGCCTGTGTAAAACGTCTGCTCCATCGTATAGCGCGTGCCGAGCAAGCCGACGCGCTCGACGCCCGCCGCGCGCAACGCGGTGCCGGTCGGATCGGCGATATGCAGAAACGGTACGTTGATCGCCTGCTCGATCGATTCATACACGCGATGCATCGTATTGGTGGCGAGCATCACCAGCTCGGCGCCGCCGCGTTCCAGTTGACGCGCCGCGTCGGCCATCCGCTCGCCGAGCGCGCCCCAGTCGCCCGCGCGCTGATCTGCTTCGATCGGCGCAAAGTCCACGGTCAGCATCAGGCTGCGTGCGTTGTGATGACCGCCCAGGCGCGCCTTCGCGTGACGGTTGAGCAGCCTGTAATACTCGGCGGACGACTCCCAGCTCATTCCGCCAATCACACCTATCGTCTTCATCTGCATGCTCCCGATCATTGCGTTTTGATGACTGAGCTGAGTATAGGTGCGCCGCGGTGCACGCAGCCGGTACGGATTTCGCGGCACTCGCCGGTACGGCAAGCGGATTAAACGCCGAATAAAGCGCTAGAAAAGACGCCGGATAGAACCTGCGCATACTTTCTGGCGCCGATAGAATCGTCATCAGCCACAGCGCACGGACATACAGACAAGGAGGGAGAGATGGATCTGATCATCCGCCACGCGATGCTGCCGAAAAGCGTCGCGCCGCAAGCCGGGCAGCCGCTCGACATCGGCATTGAAGCGGGGCGCATCGTTGCCGTGGAACCGAATCTCGCCGCCGCCGCGCGCGAGGAAATCGACGCTGCCGGCTCGCTCGTCACGCCGCCGTTCGTCGATCCGCATTTCCATATGGACGCGACGCTCTCGTATGGTTTGCCGCGCGTGAACGCGTCGGGCACGCTTCTCGAAGGTATTGCGTTGTGGGGCGAACTCAAGCCGCAACTTACGCAGGACGCGTTGATCGAACGCGCGATGCAGTACTGCGACTGGGCGGTCGCGCGCGGGCTGCTTGCAATCCGCAGTCACGTCGATGTGTGCGATCCGCGTCTTCTCGCTGTCGAGGCGCTCGTCGAAGTGAAGCGCCGCGTCGCGCCTTATCTCGATCTGCAACTGGTGGCGTTTCCCCAAGGACGGCGTGCTGCGCAGCCCAGGCGCTTTCGAGAACCTGAAGCGGTCGATCGCAATGGGCGTCGACGTGGTCGGCGGCATTCCGCATTTCGAGCGCACCATGGCCGACGGCGCGCAGTCGGTGCGCATGCTGTGCGAGTATGCGGCGGAGCAGGGCCTGCGCGTGGACATGCATTGCGATGAATCGGACGACCCCATGTCGCGCCACATCGAAACGCTCGCGGCCGAGACGCAGCGTCTCGGCTTGCATGGGCGCGTCACCGGCTCGCATTTGACGTCGATGCATTCAATGGACAACTACTACGTGAGCAAGCTCTTGCCGCTCATGCGCGAATCGGGCGTGGCGGCCATCGCGAATCCGCTCATCAACATCACGTTACAGGGACGCAGCGACACGTATCCCAAGCGGCGCGGCATGACGCGCGTGCCGGAGATGATGGCGGCGGGTATCAACGTCGCCTTCGGCCACGATTGCGTGATGGATCCGTGGTACAGCCTGGGCTCGGGCGACATGCTCGAAGTCGCGCACATGGGCTTGCACGTCGCGCAGATGACAGGCGTCGAAGGCATGCACGCGTGTTTCGACGCGGTCACGGTGAACGCAGCGCGCATTCTCGGTCTGGAAGGCTATGGCGTCGCGCCTGGCTGCGCGGCCAATCTCGTGCTGCTCGACGCGCGCGATCCGGTCGAAGCGATCCGTTTGCGCGCGGCGCGGCTGGCGGTAATAAGCCGCGGCAAGGTGGTGAGCCGTGCACCGGCTGCGCGCGCGGCGCTGTCGCTCGAAGGGCGTCCCGCAGAGGTGGATTTCAAGCTGCATCGCGGTTGAGCGCGGCAGGTTTTAGCTAAAGAAAAGCCGGTGTCCGCTCGCGCGGAACACCGGCTTCTTTACATCGGCACTGACCGATGCGCCGAGGGTTTCCTCCGCGCATCGTGCGGCGTTTCAATGCGCCGCGGCGGGCGTCATGCCGTTGTGTCGCAACAAGGCGTCGATGTTCGGCTCGCGTCCGCGGAACGCCTTGAACGATTCCATCGCCGGACGGCTGCCGCCCACTTCGAGAATCTCCTTGCGGTAACGCATGCCGGTTGTCTGGTCGAGCACGCTGCCGCTCGCTGCCTGCGCCGCTTCCTCGAATGCCGCGTAGGCGTCGGCGGACAGCACTTCGGCCCACTTGTAGCTGTAGTAGCCGGCCGCATAACCGCCGGCAAAAATATGGCTGAACGTGTTCGGCCAACGCGAGAACGGCGCCTGCGGCACGACATGAAAGCGCTCGTTGATCTCGCTTGCAAGTTCGGTCGCGTTCTTCGTGCCTGCTGCGTCGAAGCCGGTATGCAACTGCATGTCGAACATGGAAAACACGATCTGGCGCAACGTGCCGAGACCGCTCTGGAAATTCTTCGCGGCCAGCATCTTGTCGAACAGTTCACGCGGCAGCGGCTGCGCGGTTTCGACGTGCGACGTCATGTCCGAGAGCACATCCCACTCCCAGCAGAAGTTCTCCATGAATTGCGACGGCAGTTCGACCGCGTCCCATTCCACGCCGTTGATGCCCGAAACGCCGAGCTCGTCCACACGCGTAAGCATGTGATGCAGGCCATGCCCAAATTCGTGGAAAAGCGTGATGACTTCGTCGTGCGTGAAGCAGGCCGGCTTGCCGCCGACCGGCGCAGAGAAGTTGCAGGTCAGATAAGCAACCGGCGTTTGCACGCCGCCATGCGTATGCTTGTGACGGCCGCGCGCGTCGTCCATCCAGGCGCCGCCGCGTTTGCCTTCGCGCGCATACAGGTCGAGATAGAACTGCGCGACGAGGCCGCCGTCCTGGTTTTCGACGCGGAAAAAGCGCACGTCCGGATGCCAGACGGCTGCTTCGTCGCGACGGATGCGCACGCCGAAGAGCGTTTCCGTCACCTTGAACAGGCCTTTGAACACGGCGTCTTCAGGGAAATACTGTTTGACCTCGTTCTCTGAGAACGAATAGCGCTTCTGACGCAGACGTTCCGCGGCGAACGTCATGTCCCACGGTTGCAGATCGCTCAAGCCGAGTTCGCTCGAAGCGAATTCGCGCAACTCCTTCCAGTCCTGTTCCGCATGCGGTCGCGCGCGCGTGGCGAGGTCTTCGAGAAAAGCCATGACCTGTTCCGGCGATTCGGCCATTTTGGGCGCGAGCGATACCTCGGCGAAATTCTTGTAGCCGAGCATATGCGCTTCTTCGGCACGCAGCTTCAACTGGTCGGCGAGCACCGACGTGTTGTCCCATTCGGGCTTGCCCTTGCCGTATTGCGGGCCCAGTTCGGATGCGCGCGTCACATATGCGCGGTACATGGCTTCGCGCATCGGACGGTTTTCCGAGTACTGCATGACCGGGAAGTACGACGGGAAATGCAGCGTGAATTTGTAGCCGGTCTTGCCTTCGCGCTCGGCTGCTTCCTTCGCGGCCTCGATCACGTCTTCCGGCAGGCCGGCCAGTTCCGCCTCGTTGCCGGCTTCGACGAAATACGCGTAGGCGTTGGTCGCATCGAGCACGTGGTCCGAAAACGCTTTCGACAACGCTGCCTGACGTTCCTGCAACTCGGCGAAATGCGGCTTCTGGTCTTCAGGCAATTCCGCGCCGGACAAACGGAAGTCGCGCAGCGCGTTGCCAAGAATTTTCTTGCGTTCGCTCGTCAGCGAGGCGAATTCATCGCTCGCGTTCAGCGTCTTGTACTTCTCGTAGAGCGCGAGATTCTGACCGACGCTCGACCAGAACTCGGTCACGCGCGGCAGATTTTCGCCATACACGGCGCGCAATTCGGGCGTGTCGGCGACGGCGTTCAGATGGCCCACGACGCTCCAGGCGCGCGACAGCGGTTCGGTCGCGCGCTCGACGGGCTCGACGACATCGGCCCACGAAGCGGGCGTGATCGGCTGGGCAGCGCGCTCGACGGCGGCGGCTGCATCGGCGAGCAGCACGTCGAGTGCGGGCGTGACATGTTCAGGGCGGATGTCGCCAAAGCGCGGCAGGTCGGAGAAATCGAGGAGCGGATTGTCGTGATTCGAGACGGTAGTGGACATGAGGCTTCCTGTCTGACGCGGGTGAACGGGTAATCGGTACTTTAATCGGTGCTTGAGCCGCGTGCGCGCTGCGGCGGCTCGTGGCGGCTCATGGCGGTTATTACACCGCACATCAGCATTATTGGGGCGGGGCGCGCCGATTCCAATCGCCGGCACACAAATTAGCAGATGTGGCCGCCCGTAGCGCTTTTGTGCGAAAACGAACGGTGCTAAATGGTGCCGCGCCGCATTCTGACGTGTCTATCGCGTTGCGACGCTTTTCAGCAGGAGAGGTACCGATGACCCCGCTTTCGCACGCTTTATCGCGCAAAGGCAACAATTTCGACCTCGTGCGGCTGCTGGCCGCCGTGGCCGTGGTGTATGGCCATTCGTATCTGCTGCAGTCCCCGGACGGCACGACCGACTGGGTCGAAAACGCGCTCGGTTTCGACGGTTTCGGCGCGCTCGGTGTGTACGCGTTTTTTTTGCTGAGCGGCATGCTGGTGACCGCCAGCTTCGACCGCCAACGCTCGGTGCCGCGCTTCGCCGTGCTGCGGATTGCCCGCCTGTGGCCGGCCGTGGCGCTTGGATCGCTCGTTACGGTTTTCATCGTCGGACCGCTTTTCACGACGCTGCCGCTGCGTGAGTACTTCAGTTCGGGCATGACGTGGGCGAATCTGGACAACTTCTCGACCATCGTGATGAAAACCGGCTGGGCGCTGCCGGGCGTGTTCGAACACAACCGCTTTCCCGTCGATGTCTGCGGCCCGTTGTGGACGCTGCCGCTCGAAGTACGCTGCTACCTGATCGTGCTCGCAACCGGCTTGCTCGGGTTGCTGTCGAGCGCGCGCGGCGTCGCGCTCGCGGCGGCGCTCGGCATTGCCGCTTTCGTGCTGCGCGTGCATTTGCCGCCGCATCTGACGCCGCATTCGCTGCCGCTCGTACAGATTGGCCTGCGCGACTTCACCGAGACGCCCGGCGGCTATTCGTTCTGGCCGGAGCCGTTTTTCATGCTTGGCATGCTGCTGTATGGCTTGCGGGAGCGGATCAGTATCGACGGTCTGACAGCGCTCGCATTCACCATGGTGTTCCTCGTGTTCCGCGACACGGCCGGCGCGCAGCCGCTGTTCTATCTGGCTTTTGTGTACGGCGTACTGTGGATCGGGACGACGCCGCTGTTGCGGCGGTTCGTGCCGCGCCATGACTACTCGTACGGAATTTATCTGTATGGCTTCATGGTGCAGCAATGCGTCGCGAATATCGCTCCGCAGTTGAGCCATGTGACGGCAGTGCTGATCGCCGCGCCGTTTATCCTGCTCTGCGCGGCTTTGTCGTGGCACTGCGTCGAGCGGCCGGTGCTGATGTGGTGCCGTGGGCGCCTCGCGCGCCGACGGGCGCCGCGTCCCGACGGCGTGCCGGTGAGCGAGCAGGCCGCACGCTAGAGCGTGTGGTGAATGTGTGGGGCGGTCGATCGAGGTTTGGAGTGACGGGTTGTGTCTTCTGCGACGGCAACGCCGTGAGACGCGATGCGTGTGAGACAGACATTCGAAATGAGCGGGGCGGGGAGCAGGGCGAGGAGATGACGAGACGTCGGCTGGAAGCGACGCGAGGGTGGTCTTGAAGTGTGGCAGTAAGTGAGTCTGAAAGCGAGGCAGGAAGGCAGGAAGCGAAGCGGGAGGTCGGCTCGAACTGATGCGAGAGCCGACCTCCGAGTAGGGTGCGAAGCGAGTTGAAAGCGCGGGGCAGGGCAACGCTCAGCGCTTTCTTTTTTACCTCAAGCGTGCCGCGCGGCCTCACGTTCCGCGGCTTCGATCGTGTTGACGAGCAACATCGTAATTGTCATCGGGCCGACGCCGCCCGGCACCGGCGTGATGTAGCCGGCCACTTCCTTGACGCCTGCAAAATCCACGTCACCGCACAGCTTGCCGGCTTCGTCGCGATTCATGCCGACGTCGATCACGGCCGCGCCCGGCTTCACCATGTCGGCGGTGAGAATGTTGCGCAGGCCGGTGGCGGCCACCACGATGTCGGCGTTGCGCGTATGCGCGGCCAGATCGCGCGTTTTGCTGT
>Ga0058694_1001177_pt1 | contig 10623 bp, 8 predicted proteins | sample AgamicOrSfrz_FD_55041 | JGI IMG/M metagenome (GOLD analysis project Ga0058694, IMG submission 55041) | Agave microbial communities from Guanajuato, Mexico - Or.Sf.rz | ecosystem: Host-associated > Plants > Phyllosphere > Phylloplane/Leaf | place: Guanajuato, Mexico | collected 2012-05-30 | reverse complement strand
AGCGCCGCCGCCCGTTCACTCAAGCGGTCCATGCGTCTGGCCATGTCCTGCTTGTACGGCACGGTAACGACACATCCGCGCAGATTGCGCCACGCCCGCATGGCGTCGATGAAATGATCGACGGAACCGCGGTCCAGGTCGACCGGAATCATCGACGCGTCCTTGCCGTGACGCTCGAACCAGGCATTGAAGTTATGCGGTGACTTCACCTGCGTGACTGGGGACCCGACGATGGCGAGGAGTTCGGTCGTACCGCTGATCATGTTGCGCGCTCAATGACGTTGATGAGCGGCGATGATGCAACCGCCGGGCGGTCACCGGCAACGCCACAAACGAACGAATAGCCCGGCAATCGCCTTTACGATGCGATAATCGCACTCTGGCAACGCATCGATAGGGTGAGAAGCATGCACACTCCGCGAATTCGCGAGCGGGATTTGATCGTCGGGCTTCAGAAAGGCCTCGCACTCATCCAGCTGTTCACCGATGAAAGCCCGAGGCTGAGCGTGCCCGAAGCGGCGCGGCTGGCAGGCATGACGACGAGTGCCGCGCGGCGTTTTCTTCTTACTCTGGTTCATGACGGTTACGCTCAAACCGATGGTCGCTATTACTGGCTCGCGGCCAAGACTCTGCGGCTCGGACAGGCCTACGTGGATTCGGCGCGATTGCCGCGCATGCTCAGGCCGATCGTCGAGAAGGTTGCCAGCGAAACGCGCGAACACGTTTCCGTTGCGGTGCGCGATGGCGATGAGGTCGTTCATATCGTCCGAAGCCGTGTCGCCAACGTCTCTTCGCTTTCGATACGACAGGGATATCGGCTGCCGATGTACTGCACGGGCAGCGGCCGCTTATGGCTCGCCTCCGAGCCGCCCGAAGAGCTCGATCGGTATCTGGAACGCGTAGCGCTGCAACGTTTGACGCCGTTCACGCGCACGTCGGTGCGCGATATCAAGCACGAGGTCGAGCAGGTTAGAACGCAGGGATACGTCGAACTCGACCAGGAGTACGAAGTCGGCATGCGCATTCTCGGCGTGCCTCTTACGAACCGTAACGGCGACATGCGCGCGAGCCTGACTATCACGATGCAGGTATCGACGATGACCCAAGCGGAAATTCGCGAACGGTACCTCCGATTCCTGTATGAAGGCCAGGCTTTGCTTCGCCCGATAATCGACGTGTGATTCGACTTGCAGAGAACCTTTAGCCTTCGGGTAGGCTTCGGATTTTTACGCGTGCGCTGGCTAGGGAAGTCGCTCGTGCCGTGGGGAAGGGGGGGCGACGCGATATTGTCGTCGGGGCAGGGCTCGGCCACATACGGTCATAATCCGGGCTGCGGTGAATGACCGCTTGAATCCTGTAACGGGTAACACACATGACAGTCCGTGAATTGATCATCCCGCCGACGATGCAACGTATCGTAGAGCGCGCCGGTTATGTACCGGCCGTGAAGGCTGGTTCCATAGTTTTCTGCGCTGGGCAGGTCGGGCGTACCGTGGACCTTGAAGTCATCGCCGATCCCGAGGCGCAATTCCTCGCGTGCTGGGAAAATTTGCGCGTCGTTCTGGAAGCGGCTGGGTGCACTTTTGAAGATGTTGTCGATATGACGACGTACCACGTGCAGATGAGCACGCATATGTCCATATTCCGCGAGGTGAAGAACCGGGTTTTTCCACGCGGCACATGCGCGTGGACTTCGATAGGCGTGACCGAACTCGCGCATCCCGGCTTGCTGGTGGAGATCAAGTGCGTGGCAGTGAAACGAGATGCCACCGCAATGGAAGAGTCTGCTAACAGCTGAAGATCAATTGCTAGTGCAAAGCCGGCGAACGCCCGCAACGGGTCGAATTGCGTCAGCCCCCTTCTTCAATCTATTGCCGGAAAGCGGCCGATGGAATCTGGGTTCCGAAGCGGCCAGTGAGCCAAAAGGCGGGCTCTGAACGCAATGCAACAAAAGCAACGCGACGACACAGCTAAGCGCTCGTAAAGGCCAGACATACTCGCACATGACCACGAAGTGCAAGGCAGGCTCAAGGATATAGCGCAGTATTCGTTGAGACTGCTGCCGCGATCGTCAGATTCTCTTTCCCCACGTAAGTCGGCCTCGCGCGGCTGCTGGCGCAGACACGAGGCTGCAATACATCACGATGCGGTCACTGTATTCGTTATCTCGAATGACCGGCAAGGCAGACAGGTTCGACTGTGTTCGAGTATTGGAGGTGGTGAAGCAACGTTCATCGCTCTTATGGCAAGACCGTCCGATGGCCGAACAAGTATCGAGTGTGCCTTCGCGTGTCAATTCTCGCGGGATCCGCTAACTGCAAAGGACCAACGACGCCGATAGGCTATGCTGGGCCGGCGATCGCGGCCAGTTGTCCTACCCTTGACAGAATGCTGCGCCAGCCCGCCGGTCCTAGGCGTTAGAAGCGAAAGGGCGATCTTCCTTCGAGTCGCCGGTCACCACCGATGCATTTCGTGGTCGCTCATGCCTTCCACTCGCGAGACGTTTTCCCAGAGCGTTACCTCCGTCTTCGACAAACGTGTTGGCTACCATCGACAGTGGGACCGTGAGCAGCAGCGTCAGCACACCCAGCAATGACGCCATGAGCAAAGGACTGTCTTCAATCGCGGCGGTTCCGAACACGGCCACCATGGTTGCGGCAGTTCCAAACACGATTGGGAAGTGAAGAACGTAGACGCTATAGGAGATTTTGCCGATATAACCGAAAAAGCGACCATCAAGTAGTGGAACGCTCTTCTTGTTGTGGAAGAGGCAATATACGATTACCCAGGCAACGAGGATTTCGAGCGTTTCGATGTTCTTCAGACTAACGCTGGTTTCGAGGGGCACTCTCAAATACATCAGGACCGGTACCAGACCAAGGCCGATCAGGCGGTAGCACGCATTCCCCATTCTGCGTGACGAAGGAATCAACGCCCCGAGACTGAAGGCTAACGAATAATGGAGCGAGAGATTGCGTGGAATCGGCGCAAGAGCAATTAACGCGATCAAAATCATAAACGGTGTGCGCGTGCGCTGATTCGTCACCATGACAAAAATCGCCGGGAACAGAATCGAATAGAACAGCTCCACTCGCAACGTCCACATCGGCCAGTTCAAATGTACATAGATGGCGGCCAACGACAGCATGACGGATCTGGCAGTGATCTGTGCGGGATAAGCGTCGAGCGCCCAGGCACTGTAAGCATGGGAGGTCAGTCCCACTTTGATCAAAGGCCAAAGACAGAGTGTTAAGGCGAGCGATGCCCACAGAGCCGGATAAATACGGAAGAACCGCTTCACATAGAATGCCTTGATCCACGTCGTACCGGAAATGCGTGAAGTACTTTGCAAGGACAACGCGAGTACACAACCACTCAGAACAAAGAAAATTTCGACGGCGGCCTGTCCATTCAATGTCCTGTCGACGACGTTCGATACGAACTCCTCAAGAGAACCGCAGCCGTATCGATCCTCGATCAGGCGGCGCAGATCAAAGATCGTCCACACGTGCGTGCCTACCACCGCGAGACACGCGACGCCACGTAGTGATGTAAAGCTCTTTATGTTCATTGGAACTCCCTTGACGCACACTTCCGATTCCGCTTGTCGAAAACGATCGGCAGCGTCTCTCTTTAGTCCCTTCCAGAAGCGTTAATCGGCCAAAGCCGATTTGTCAGATGATAAGAGCGCGAAGAACTAATCGTGATCTGAAACAAGGCGGTCACAACGAAAATGCAGCTTATTTGAAAAGGTGGTCCCCTTCTATTGCGTAGTCGTAATATCGGGAGGTGTTGGCCGGAATCGAAGATAATCGTGGTTCGATATAGACGAGCCCACAATGAATGGCCGCGACGATAACCTTCCTGCCCTCCGGAGAGAGAGCCGACATTTTGTGGCCCATGGAGCATTCGCAAACCGAACTGGGGCGAAGCATTTGCTTTTCACCCGGAGCAGGGCACAGCCGGTCCTGCTGACCTGAAATTTCGACGCATCGCTATTCGTTTAGCGGAGCGCCGATGTTTGATGAGCGGAGTGCCATCAGGAAAATCGAACTATTCGGCACGCTCCTGCGGGCGCGCGACCACTTCCGTGAGGCGCAAGGATCAGTTATAGGGCTTGCGTGGCGTCTGGTCCTGGCATTTTCGCCATGCCCAACGAACCGCCGGATTCGCCTGAGTGTTGATTCGCACGGAATCCCCGTTTGCATAATCCAGTGGGCGTCGGATACATTATCAAGCCGGCATCAGTAAATCCGACGTCAACGAGCTCATCGGCTGGTGCGGCTGATGGCCCGGTCCAGCCATTTTAGAATGGGCGATGCCGACTCGATAACAGCCCGACTGTGGTAGCGAAGATATGCTCAGAGGAACTGCGTGACACGCTGAGCCGGAGCGTCTTGCCAGCCAGCGCCTTCGCACTCCGTATGAGGCACCTGATACACAGGAGACAGCGATGGACCAGTCGCAACGCCAGCACATCGAAACAGTCCTCCTGACGACCACCAGTGAATCGGCGGCAGGCACCCGCGCGCACGATGCGATCATCCAGAGTTCGTGGCGGCGTTGCGTGCACCAGTACGGTCTTGACCCTGCCCGGATGCAGGAAGCACGCATCCTGCCGCAGTTCCGCTTACGCGAACATCAGCAACGTATTGACGATTTCACGCGCATTGCCCGTCATGGCCTCGACACCTTGTACAGCCAGGTGGGAGGAATGGGCTATGTGGTCCTGTTGACGGATGCCGACGGCGTCACTGTCGACTTCCGGGGCGAGGCCAATGTAGACGCAGCCCTGCGCCGCGCCGGCCTCTATCTGGGCGCTGAATGGAGCGAGAACGGCGCGGGCACCTGTGCGGTGGGTACTGCGCTGGCGACGGGTCAGGCTTTGACAGTACATCAGGACGACCATTTCGATGCGACGCATATTCCGTTGACCTGCACCGCTGCGCCGCTGTTCGATTCGTATGGCCAGCTCAACGCGATTCTCGATATCTCGGCGCTCTGTTCACCGCAGGCCAAGTACAGCCAGATGCTTGCGCTGCAACTGGTCCGCATGTACGCCAACCGGATCGAGGACGCCTATTTTCTGCGCCGGCACCGGCAGGACTGGATGCTCAAACTCAGTCCGGCGCCCGAGTTTCTCGATGTCAATCCGGAGTATCTGATTGCCCTCGACGCCGGCGGACGGATCTCCGGCCATAACCGCCGTGCGCACCAAATGCTGATATCCGAGCCGGGTGTCGAGGCAATGGGCCAGTCTCTGCTCGGCATGCGATTCGAGGAGCTGTTTGATGCACGCCCTGACGACCTGGGCCGCTTCGTTTATTCGCGACCCAGCGAGCAGCGCGTCTTGCGGTTGAGCCGTAGCGGGAAACCGCTATATCTGAGCGTGATGCCGCCCGTGCTGCGCTTGCACCATCCGATGCAGGTCGACGTAGCGCCGCCGCTGCCGACTGAGCTGGCCGCGCTATGCGGTGGAGATGCGGCACTACACCAGCAATTGCAGCGCGCTGCGAGGCTCATCGATTCGCCGATCAATCTACTGATCAACGGCGAGACCGGAAGCGGCAAGGAATTCCTGGCCAAGGCACTGCATCGAGCCAGCTCACGTCGCAATGGCCCATTCATCGCGGTCAACTGCGCGGCAATACCGGAAGCGCTGATCGAGAGCGAACTGTTCGGACATCTGCCCAACAGCTTCTCGGGCGCCGGTTCGAAACCGAAGCGCGGCCTGATCGAGGAGGCCCACGGCGGCACGCTCTTTCTCGACGAGATTGGCGACATGCCGCGCGAGCTACAGTCGCGTCTGCTACGCGTGCTATCCGAAGGCGAGGTGCTGGCGATCGGCGCTTCGCGTCCCGTGCCCGTGGACGTGCGGGTGATTTCGGCCACTCACCATCCGCTCGATCAATTGATCAGCACCGGGCGCTTTCGCGAGGACCTGTATTACCGTCTCAACGGTGCGCGCCTCGTCCTGCCGCCGCTGCGGGAGCGCAGCGATCTGGACTGGCTGGTGCAGAAGCTGCTCGCCGTGCCGGAGACTGGATCCGGCTTCACGATCTCGGAGGCGGCGCGTGAGCAGCTGCATCGGCATCGCTGGCCGGGCAACCTGCGCGAACTGCGCAATGCGCTCGCATATGCCAGGGCGGTTTGCAGCCACCAACACATCGAAGCAGATGACCTCCCCGAAGGCATAGGTGACACAGCCGTACAAACCGTCGCGGAAGTTGCGTCGTCTAATCCGGCGGCGCATCCGGCCCATGTGTCGCAAGGGAACACGTTGTCGGCCGAGGGCATCGTGCTCATGCAGCACCTGCGCGCCTCGGGCTGGAACCTGAGCGCTGTCGCGCGCGAGATGGGTATCAGCCGCATGACACTGTACCGCCGCATGGCGCGCTACGGAATTCAGTCGCCAAACCGCAGCGACGCCAAAGCAGGCGATATCGCGCGCTGAGTGCGTGCCTGCCGCGTGCGGCCGATACGCGTGTCCAGCATGATGCAACTGCACCTGTGACACCTGTCACGGGACCATGCCGCGCCTGTGCATTTCGTGCCCAGATTTCCGGGTAATCACCTGGGATTTCGGTCCCATTGGATCGACACGTCACTGGCATAGCAGTTGCAGTACGTGGGCCTGTCAAAACAAGTACATCAGGAGACAGGCATGCGCGAACCTGCGCCGGTTCGTTCGCCGCTGGTCGGCATCATCGCCAATCCCATTTCGGCACGCGATATCCGTCGGGTTGTCGCAAACGCGAACAGCCTGCAACTGGCCGATCGCGTGAATATCGTGCTGCGGCTGCTGTCTGCGCTGGCCGCGGGCGGCGTTGGCCGCGTGCTGATGATGCCGGATCGGGAAGGGTTGCGGGCCATGCTGCAGCGGCATCTCGCGCGCTCGTCAGGGCCTGACGCCACGCTGGCGGCGGTCGATTATCTGAACATGACTGTCACCGGCAGCGTGGACGACACGCTGTGCGCCGCACGAATGATGCGAGAGGCCGGTGTGGCGGCTATCGTGGTTCTCGGCGGTGACGGGACGCATCGCGCGGTGGTCCGCGAGTGCGGCGACGTGCCGATCGTCGGGATTTCCACGGGCACCAACAACGCCTTTCCCGAAATGCGCGAGCCCACCATCACCGGGCTGGCTACCGCCCTGTTCGCAAGCGGGCGCATCCCGGCGGAGTGCGCGCTCGCGAGTAACAAGCGCCTTGACGTGACGATTCGCGAGCCGAACCAAGCGGTGCGGTCCGATATCGCGCTGGTCGACGCGGTCATTTCCCGCGAGCAATACATCGGTGCACGTGCGGTGTGGAAGACCGACATGCTAACGGCGGTGTATGTGTCATACGCGAGTCCGCAGGCAATCGGTCTGTCCGCGATCGCAGGCCTGCTCGAACCGGTCGGCCGACACGAACGCGGTGGCCTCGCCGTCGAACTGGGCCGGCAGGGGCAGTGCGCGTTCGAGTTGATGGCGCCCATTGCGCCCGGACTCATGCGGTCGGTGCCGGTCGCCTGCTGGCACCGCCTCGAGCATGCCGTGCCGCAGCGTGTGCAGCAGGGCGCCGGCATCGTCGCGCTCGACGGCGAGCGTGAGCTGGCATTCGATAAGGATGACGAAGTATTCGTGACGCTGAAAGAAAACGCTTTTTCCAGCATCGACGTGGCCGCGTGCATGAGCTACTCCGCGGGCGCGCACCTGATGCGCCGCGCCGCGGGCGCGGGTCTGCCCGATCCTGAATTCTGCATCTTCACCCCCCAAACCTGAAAAAAGGAGACAAACATGGAAGCAGACATCGCTGCAGGGCAGGCCCGGCTGCCGCTCGACAAGGAGACGCTGCTCGCGGTCTATCGCAAGATGCGCACGATCCGTGAGTTCGAGGAGCGGCTACACGTCGACTTTGGCCGTGGGGACATCCCCGGCTTCGTTCATCTCTATGCCGGTGAAGAAGCAACCGGAGTCGGCATCCTGCATCACCTCGGTGACGGCGATCGCATTGCGAGCACGCATCGCGGACATGGCCATTGCATCGCCAAGGGTGTGGACCCCGTGGCGATGATGAAGGAGATCTACGGTCGCAAAGGGGGCTCCTGCAACGGCAAGGGCGGCTCGATGCATATCGCGGACCTGTCGAAGGGAATGATGGGCGCCAATGGCATTCTCGGTGCCGGTGCGCCATTGATCTGCGGTGCGGCACTAGCCGCCAGATTCCGCGGCAAAGGCGAGGTGGGCATCACCTTTTGCGGCGACGGCGCGTCGAACCAGGGCACGGTTCTCGAAAGCCTGAACCTGGCGGCAGTCTGGAATTTGCCGGTGATCTTCGTGATCGAGAACAACGGCTATGCCGAATCCACTGCGCGCGAATACGGTACGGCCGTGGATAGCTATGTCGACCGCGCCGCCGGCTTCGGCATCCCGGGCGTAACGGTGGACGGCACCGACTTCTTCGCCGTGCACGAGGCCGCGGGCGAGGTCATCCGGCGCGCGCGCGAGGGCGGCGGCCCGTCGTTGCTCGAATGCAAGACGGTGCGCTTCTTCGGCCATTTCGAAGGGGATGCGCAGACCTATCGTGCCCCCGGCGAACTCGACGACATTCGCAGCAACAAGGATTGCATCAAGAAGTTCGTACAAGCGGTGGTGCGCGCGGAAGTGATTTCGCGCGATGCACTGGATGCAATTGATCGCGAAGTCGCGGCGTTGATCGAGCATTCGGTCGTGGAGGCCAAGGCCGCCCCGCTGCCGGGACCCGACGATCTGCTCGCGGACGTCTATGTGAGCTACTGAAGGCATCGCGCGACGACCGAACCAATAATTCAATCCATCAGGAGACTCCATCATGGCCAGAAAATTGAGCATGAAGCTGGCGATCAATGAAGCGATCGACCAGGAAATGACCCGCGACCCGACAGTGATCATGCTGGGCGAGGACATCGTCGGCGGCGCCGGCGCGAACGGTGAAACGGACGCGTGGGGCGGCGTGCTCGGCGTAACGAAGGGCCTTTACGCGAAACATGGGGACCGTTTGCTCGACACGCCGCTGTCCGAGTCTGCTTACGTCGGGGCGGCCATCGGCGCCGCCGCGTGCGGCATGCGGCCGATTGCCGAGCTGATGTTCATCGACTTCATGGGCGTGTGCTTCGATCAGATCTACAACCAGGCCGCGAAGTTTCGCTACATGTTCGGCGGCAACGCCGAAACGCCGGTCGTAATTCGCGCGATGGTCGGCGCCGGCTTTCGGGCCGCCGCCCAGCACAGCCAGATGCTCACGCCGTTGTTCACGCACATTCCCGGTTTGAAGGTGGTGTGCCCGTCCACGCCTTACGACACCAAGGGGCTGCTGATCCAGGCTATCCGCGACAACGATCCCGTGATCTTCTGCGAACACAAGAACCTCTACGGCCTCGAAGGCGATGTGCCGGAAAGCTCGTACACGGTGCCGTTCGGCGAGGCGAACATCGTGCGCGACGGCAAGCACGTATCGATCGTCACCTACGGCCTGATGGTGCATCGCGCACTGGAGGCCGCCACGGCACTGGCCGCGGAGGGCATCGAAGCGGAGGTCGTGGATCTGCGCACGCTGTCGCCACTGGATATGGATACCGTGCTCGAAACGGTCGAGAACACGGGCCGTCTGGTTGTTGTGGACGAAGCCAGTCCACGCTGCAACATCGCGACCGATATCTCGGCGCAGGTGGCTCAACATGCGTTCGGCGCGCTCAAGGCCGGGATCGAGATGGTCTGTCCGCCGCATACGCCGGTGCCGTTCTCGCCCGTGCTGGAAGACCTGTACCTGCCCAGCGCCGCGCGGATCGCGGACGCGGCGCGCCGCACGATGAACGGAGGGAAGAACTGATGGCCGCGATTACCCCGATCGTCATGCCCAAGTGGGGGCTGGAGATGCGCGAAGGTACGGTGCAGGACTGGCTGGTTCGGGAAGGCGAGCGAATCGAAGTAGGAGCGGCGCTGCTCGACGTGGATACCGACAAGATTTCCAACTCGGTGGAAGCACCCGATGCGGGACTGCTGCGCCGCATCGTTGCGCAGAGCGGCGAGACGCTGCCGGTCAAGGCCTTGCTTGGTGTGCTGGCGGAGATGGACGTGAGCGATGCCGAGATCGATGCGTACGTCGCCGCTTTCGAGGTGCCCGCCATCGAGGGCGACGACGAGGACGCCGGCCCGGCGTTCGACTACGTCGAGGTGGACGGCATCCGCGTGCGCTATGCGCGACGTGGGCCCGAGTCGGGCACGCCGGTGCTCTTCATCCACGGCTTCGGCGGCGACCTGAACAACTGGCTTTTCAACCTCGATGCAGTGGCCGAGACGCATCCGGTGATCGCGCTCGATTTGCCTGCGCACGGCCTGTCCCAGGTGCGGCTGGCGGGCACGACGCTGCAGGAACTGGCCGCCTTCGTCGGCCGCTTCCTGGAAACCATTGATGTCCCGTCGGCCCATCTCGTGGGCCACTCGATGGGCGGGGGCGTGGCCGCGCAACTGGCGGTGGATGCGCCCCGCAAGGTGCGTTCGCTGGCGCTGATCGGCAGCGCCGGCCTGGGCGACGAAGTCAACGCCGAATACACCGATGGCTTCGTGCGCGCGCAGTCGCGCCGCGAGCTCAAGCCCGTGGC